>JADMIO011624609.1_pt1 | contig 35136 bp, 31 predicted proteins | sample 8958161 | NCBI WGS metagenome assembly JADMIO01 (sample SAMN16585339, study PRJNA669376) | soil metagenome | isolation source: Crop rotation soil | place: USA: Cullars Rotation, Alabama | collected 2011
GCGACAACTTGTCCACGTGGAATTCTAAGCTTAGGATCCCAATGTGCTGGAAAGCGTCGCCTCGGGCGGGCTCTCCGCCATCGAGCGAGAGGAGCGGCGAGCCCTGGCCGAGAGGACCTTCGGCGCCCTCCGCCGAGCGCTGCGCCGCCTGGCCGCGCGCGACCGCGTGGTGCTCCGGCTGCACGTCGAGACCGGCCTCAGCGTCGCCGACGTCGCGCGGGCCCTGGGCGAGGAGCAGAAGGGCCTCTATCGCCGGCGGGACGCGCTCTACAAGCAGCTGCGGTTGGACCTCGAGGCCGAAGGAATCGACGGCGCGGACGCGCGCGAGCTTCTCTCGACGCTCGATTGGGAGCTGGCCCTGACCGACGGCACTGCGTCGCTCCTGGAAGAAGCCGTGTCGCGCCCGTCTCCGGAAGTCAGGCGCGCCCGACAGGAAGGTGAGCCGTGACACGAGAGTCACCGCACGCGAGCCGGCCGGCGAGCTGTCCGGACGCGGCCCTCATCGCCGCCCACGCCGATCGGCGCCTCTCCGGCGCGGAGGCGGCGCGCATGGACGAGCACGTCGCCGGCTGCCCCGACTGTTACGAGGTGTTCGCGGCGACCGTGCAGTTCGGCCTGGCCGAAACGGAGCCCGACACCGAAGGGGTCGAATCCGCGGAGGCTCGCTTCGGCGCCGCCGGCGCCCGACTCCGCTCACGTCGGTTCCCCCGCGTCGTCGGCCTTGCGGCGGCGGCGGCGGCGGCGCTCGTGCTCGCGCTCGGCCTCTGGCTCTACCGCACGCAGTCTCTGCGCCCGTCGGCGCCGCTGGTCGCGGAGCTGGCCGATGCGATGGGCGCGCGCCGCTTCATCGAGCCACGCCTCACCGGCGGCTTCCGGCACGGCCGGCTCGTGACGTTGCGCTCCGGCGAGGCTTCGCAGGGCCTGGACGCGCAGCCGGGCGCCGTCCTCGCGGCGGTGGCCCGCATCCGCGAGCGAGCCGAAGGCGACACCTCGCCGGAGGCCCTGGGAGCGCTGGGGGTGACGTATCTCGTCTCCGGTGACGCGGCCGCGGCGGTGAAGTCGCTCGAGTCCGCTTCGGCCCAGAAGCCGGACGACGCGGGCCTGCTCAGCGATCTCTCCGCGGCCTATCTCGTCCGGGCGAAGCAGGCGGAGGAGCCCGCGGACGTCCCGAAGGCGCTGGAGGCGGCGGAGCGCGCCATCGCCCTTCCCAGCCCTCCGGCCGAGGCGTATTTCAATCGCGCCCTGGCCCTCGAGGGCTTGCACCTCGTGGACGCGGCACGGAAGGCCTGGCAGGACTACCTCGATCGCGATCCGTCTTCGGACTGGGCGGACGAGGCGCGCCAGCATCTGGAGGCGCTGTCCAAGGTGCGCCGATCGTCGGTCGAAGAGGATCGCGCACGGGTTCGCGCGGCCCTCGAAGGGGGCCCGGCGGCGATCGACCGTCTGGCCCAGGAGTCGCCGTCCTTGCTGCGGAGCTACCTCGAGAGCGATCTGCTGCCTGAATGGGCCGACGCCTACCTGATGGGTCAACCCGATGCCGGCCTGCGTCAGGAGCGCGCGCGTGTGGTTGGGGAAGCGCTCTCGCGAACCACGGGGGACGCCCTGCCCCGGGATGCAGTTCGGGCGCTCTCCGGGCCGACAACCGCCACTGACTCACGCGATCCGCTTCGCTCGCAAGCAAACGGCTACCGAACGCTTCGTGAAGCGATGCGCCTTCAGGGACTGCTGGAGCCGTCGTGCGCGCAGTTCCGCGCCGCTCGCCATCACCTCGAGTCGGGAGGCAGCAGTTACGCGGCTTGGGTCGGACAGTACGTCGTCGGCACTTGTCTCATGGAGTCGGACCCGAAGGCCGCGCTGGCGGAGCTCGAACGGCTCGGGGACGCTGCGGAGCAGCAAGGCCACCTTCACCTGCTGGGCCACGTCCGCTGGCTCGAGGGGCTCATTCACGCGCGTGAAGGCGGCCTCACGCAATCGCTCGAGCGGTATCGCCGGGCGCGAGCCTCCTTCGAAACGACTCGCGACGGCGAGGGCGAGGCCTCGGTCCGAGCCTTGACGGCCGAGAGCCTCCATCTCCTGGGAGATCGTCGGGGCGCCTGGCTCGATCGGGGGCGCGGCCTCGCCCTCTTGAGCGAGGTCGCCAGCCCAGGCCGGCGCCAGATGGTCCTCTCGGAGGCCGTGCTCGCATGTCTCGACGAACGGATGCCTCGGACCGCTCTCCATTTCGAGAGTGCCCTCGTAGAGGCGGCCGTGAGCTGGCGGCTCGCTGGGGCCGCCAGCGAGGCCCTCACGCGGAGAGCAGCGATCCATCATGCGCTTGGCGCCGACGATCTGGCCGCTTCGGACCTGATCGAGTGCCGGCGTTGGATCGCAATCACTCATGAGCCCGGTCTGGCGGCGCGACTCGGGGCCGAAGCCGACATCGCGGAGGGCGAGACCCTGCTGAGCCGGCAGCCGCGGGCAGCAGCTCAGGCTCTCGACAAGGCACGCACGTACTTCCTGACCACGGCGCCGACGCGCGTTCCATCGGTTCGCCTCCTCGCCGCGCGTGCGGCCTCCTCTCAGGGTCTCGACGACGTGGCGGAACAGGAGTTGCTCGCGGGCATCGAGGCGCTCGAGCGAGGAAGGGTAGCCGTTCAAGACCCTCGCCTGGAGGTGTCCTTCTTCGATCAGTCGACGCCGCTCTTCGATGCCATGGTCCGCCTGCAGATCACGAAGCGGCACGATCCGGAGCGGGCTCTGACATTCGTCGAGCGCGGCCATGCGCGTCAGCTCGCGGATTCCCTGGCCGGCTCGGCCGTCACCCCTTTCGACGTCGCGGCACTCCAGCATCGCCTGCCCGAGGGCTTGGCGCTCCTCTACTACGTCCCGCTCGACGACCGCCTCTTCGGCTGGGCGCTCACTCGAGAGTCGTCTCAGTTCATGGAGCGGTCATTGCCCGCCGCCGAACTGTCGAGCCTGGTGGCCGCCTACCGGGGTGCCGTCGACCGGAGAGCACCCGAAAAGGTGTTGCAGCGGGCGGCGGCGCGTCTCCACGACGAGCTCGTGCTTCCGTTCCTCCCGTTCGTCTCCTCGCAACGCGCAGTGGTCGTCATCCCCGACGGGGTGCTGCAGTCCGTGCCGTTCGCCGCTCTGTGGAACCGCCAGACCGGCCGTTATCTCCTGGAAGACTACGCGCTGGGCGTGGCTCCGAGCGGGACGGTGTTCGTGCGGGCTTCGACGCGCGCCGCGAATTCGCCAATGAAAGCGCCTCGAGCACTCATCCTCGGGAATCCCCAGTTCGATCGCCACGTCTTTGCCGGCCTTCCGAACCTGCCGGGGGCGGAATTGGAGGCAGAAGAGATCTCACGTCTCTACGCAGGTTCTCAGGTGCTCACGGGATCCGAGGCGACGAGGACGGCCTTTCTGGCGCGAGTGCTCACCAGCGAAGTGGTCCACTACGCGGGCCACGGCGTGGCCAGCGCCGACGACCCGTCTGCCGCGCAGCTTCTCCTGGCCGCCGATCCAGCGCGGAGGGAGTCCGGAGCGCTTCACCTTCGCGATCTGGACAACCGGCGCTTCGCCGGCACGAGCCTGGTCGTCCTTGCCGCCTGCCGCACGGCCGGCGGCGCCGTCTCGCGCGTCGAGGGCGCGCTCAGCCTCGGCCGGCCCTTCCTCGCGGCCGGGGTGCCCGACGTCGTGGCCAGCTTGTGGGATATCGATGACGCGGCCAGCCGCCGCTTCTTCGTGTCGTTCCATCGTGCCTTGCTGGACACGGGAGATCCCCTTATCGCGCTACGCCAGACCCAGCTCGCCTTCATTCATGGCAACGACGTGGTCCTGGCTCATCCGGCGAGCTGGGCTGGCTTCATCTGCATGGGCGGACTCGGTCCGCGTTCATTGTCGAAAGGAGAAATGTCATGAGCGTTGCTTTGTCGATCGCATTCACGGGTCTCTGCGCGCTGATCGGGGGCGGAGACGGCAAGCCGGGCGAAATCCTGCTCGTCGATGCCAAGGGCGTGGGCCCGATCGCGGGCGTCAGCCTTCCTGAACACGCCCCCACGCTGGTGATGAGCCTGAACGACCTCGCGAATCCCGACAGCAGCCGGCCCACCCGGGTCGTCGCTGGCCGTCCGAACCAGACGGGTCGGGTTGACCAGGTCGGTATCTGGGATCTCAAGGGGTTCGAGGTTCGCATTCGAGCGCAGGGAGCAGACGCAGTGGGCCTGCAGCTCTTCCGGCCTTCCAAGGACACGACATCATGGCCCGCGCCGCCCAGCAACCCGAATGATCCCGCGGCTTGGCGCGACCTCAGGTTCGTACCCAGCATGAAGGCTCTCGTTGGGGACGACCGGATCGATCCTGCCCTCGTCGGTGACGGAGAGCCGGGAGTGGTACGGCTTCCCCGGTCCGTGGCCGCGCGGATCCATCTCGATGCCGGCCTTCTCGAAGGCGCCATTCCGAGCCAGGAGACCTATCGGCAAGACGTGTTCGAGTTCAAGAGCGCAGGTTCGCAGCGCGCGCTACGGCAGGCGCTCACGGATACCGTCCAGTGGACCCTGGCCACCGAAGCGGCCGCGGTGGTGGTCGAGCTCATCCCGGCGGGAGGTGGAGAAACCAAGCGCCTTCTCCTGGCCCCCAGCGAAACGCCGCACAGAGTCTTCGTGAGCAATCTTCCGGCGGAGAACTCCACGCACGCTCACGCGGCGAGTGACGAGGACATGGCGGGGCAACACTTCGGTGCCTATTACGCCCTGCTCCTGGAGCAACCCGCGATCCGGCCCCTGCCGACTCTTTCGCGCGGCGACGAGCCGCGATACGGGGCCGGCGGCGTACGGCCGGTGTTCTGCCACCTCGCGATGTTCAGCCGTCCGTAGCGACGGACTTACCCCTTCCACACTCTCGCGGTCTCAAAAAGGAGGCTCTCATGACCCCCTGGGCTAGAGGTGTGCTGATCGGCATGACGACTCTGACCGCCGTCACCCTCGTCCCCAGTCTGCAAGCATGCCAGGAACGCATCTTGACCCTCACCTTCTCGCCCCAGGTGGGCCGTGCGAACAACTGGTGCTGGGCGGCGACGGGCCAGATGATCATGGAGCTCCTCGGCGAGCCGCCGAAGCAGGCGTGCCAATGCCGGCAGGCGGAGCAGGTGCTGGGCGTGAAGGGCTGCTGCGTCACGCCCAGCTCCTGTCTCCCCGCCGACGACCTGCCCGCGCCATGCGACCGGCCGCGCTGGCCGGCCTTCGTGGAAAGCCCGGACCGCTACACCTTCGGCTACGCGACCACCTGCGATGCCATGCCAAACCGCCAGAACGACGATGCGTGTGCGTCGCAGCCGCTAGACTGGACCAAGCTCACGGCCGAGATCTGCGCGGGTCGCCCCGTGATCGCGGCCTTCCGCCCACGCGGATCTACGAGCGGGCACATGATCGTCGTCAAGGGATTCTCGAGCCGACCCTTTCGCCGGGTCCTGGTCGTCGATCCCGCAGGGTTGTGCCCGGCGGAGCGCGACTGCGAAGGCGAGCTCGACGAGGGCTTCTGGCTCTCCTATGACGAGTACGTCTCCGGATGGAACGGCATCGTCCACTGGGTAGATTTCTACGGAATCAAGAGGAAGTAATCCGGGAAAACCCGCGCGCGCGTCCGTCCAATCGTCAGCAACGTGAGCAGCCAGAGGAGGTGCGCCGTGTTTCCAATCCCGGTGGTCCTCCTTTCCTTGTTCGCCCAGCTGGCGGTGGCGGAGACGAAGGGCGCTCCCGCGTCTGCTCCCCGCATCCGGTTGACCGCCCCGGCCTTTTCGGGCAAGCGGCTGGTCGGCGTGCTCGTGGGTCTCGACGAGACCACGCTGATGCTCCAGCAAAAAGGGGCCAAGGGCGCGCTCCAGGTGCCCCGGGCGGCGATCACGAAGATCGAAGCCAGCCGGGAGCGCAGTCGCCGGCTCTCGGGCGCCGCGATCGGAATGATCATCGGGCTCGCCGCCTCGGCCGTGATCGGTGTCGCCCATGGCGACGACTGTGGGCGCCATCCCGAACGAGATACCGACACCTTCAGGAGTCAGCCGAGCGGCGGCCTCTTCTGCATCGACAGGGGCGAGATGGCGCTGCTGAGCGGGATCTTCATCGTGCCGGCGACGACCCTGCTCTGCCTCGTGGCCTCCCCCGGCGAGAAATGGGAGGTCGCGAGCATGGATCGCTTGCGCATCGCGGTCGCTCCCGCTCGCGGCGGTGGTGTACGCGCCGCTCTGGCCATCCGTTTCTAGAGGAGGCCCGCCATGGCGATCCCCACGACGGTGGTGGCGTTCCGGCGAGGCGAGAGCGCCCTCGTCTTTCCCGAAGGCTACGTCGCCGGCCACTCCCCCGCCATACAGGGCCTCTACACGGAGCTGCGTGCCCTATTGCGCGGAGACGTCCCCGTCCTCCTCCTCGGCGAGACCGGCGTAGGCAAGGAGCAGATCGCGCGCACGCTGCACGCGTCCTCGCCGCGCCGCCAGGGACCCTTCGTGGCCGTCAACTGCGCGGCCATTCCGGCGGAGCTGCTCGAGGCCGAGATGTTCGGGATCGGACGAGGAGTCGCCACCGGCGTGACCGAGCGTCCGGGCCAGTTCCAGCTCGCCCAGGGAGGCACCCTCTTCCTGGACGAGATCGCCGACATGCCGCTGCCCCTGCAGGCCAAGCTCCTGCGTGCGCTCCAGGGTCGAGAGATCCAGCCCGTCGGGGGTCCGCCCGTGCGAGTGGACACGCGGGTGGTGGCGGCCACGAATTCGGACCTGGACGCCCGGATGCAGAGCGGCCAGTTCCGGCGCGACGTCTACTACCGCGTCGCCGGATTCGTGCTGCGCGTCCCACCCCTGCGCGAGCGCCGGGAGGACATCCCCGAGCTGGTGCAATGCCTTCTCGGCCTGTTCGCGGAGGAGACGGGGCGGCCGGCTCCCGCAATCACCCACGACGCGCTGCGCGCCCTCACCGCCTACGCGTGGCCGGGCAACGTGCGCGAGGTGGAGCATGAGGTCCGCCGGCTCGCCTACCTCTGTCCCGACGGTAAGCCGGTCGACGCCCGCTTGCTCTCCGAGCACATCCTCGCGCGCGAGGGCGCGGAAAGCCTGCCGCCGTCCACGCTCGATCTGGCCGCCAACGTCGCCCAGCTCGAGCGGCGCCTCATCCGGGCCGCCCTCGTGCGCGCCCGCGGCAAGCGAGCGCCGGCGGCGCGTCTCCTCGGCCTCTCCCGCAACGGCCTGGCCATGAAGATCGACCGGCTTCACCTCGACGACGCGCTCGACGGGATGCGTCCGTGAAGCGTGTCCTGATGGTCCTGGCCATTCTCGTTCCGCTGCGGCTCGACGCGGCGCCGGCCCGGGCCGCGGAGACGGACGCCCATCCGCGCATTCGTGTGACCGGCCCGTCGGGCAAGCGGCTCGTCGGTGTCTTCGCCAGCCTCGACGAGACGACGCTCCGGATCGAGCGCGAGGAGGGGACGTCCCCGATCGCCGTACCGCGTGCGTCGATCACGAAGATCGAGGTGAGCCGGCGCCGGAGTCGCAACGCGCTCGGCGCGGAGATCGGCCTCGTGGCCGGGATCGCGACCGCGATCGTGATCGGCCTGGCGACGGGCGACGACTGCGAGGCGATCGTCGGCGACGATTTCGAGAGCCGGCTCAGTCGCGCCTTCTGCTTCGACCGCGGGGAAACGGCCGTCATCACCGGAGTCCTGACCGTCCCCGCCGGAATCCTGCTCGGACTCGCCGCCGCGCCCGGCGAGAAGTGGGAGGCCTCCAGCACCGATCGCCTCCGCCTCGCCGTCGCGCCGGCGCGGGGAGGCGGTGTGCGGGCCGCGCTCGCGATTCGCTTCTAGCGGGACGCCGCCGGGCGCGGGCGGAGGTCCAGCGACCAGCGCCAATCCTGCGCGCGTTCAGCCATGGACAGCGACACGCGCAGACGCGCGCCCCTCCCGACGACCAGGGGCTCGAACGCGGGCAGGAACACCTGGCCCCAGTGCGTCCCCGTGCGATGGGGTGCGGTCGAGAACGAGCGGCGCCGGTCGAGGTGCACGCGCAGGAACGCGCACAGCCCGGTGAGCCGCGCCCCACGCGCGATCCGGAACGATGTGGTGACCTGCCCGGGAAGGCTCGACGCGCGCCGCAGGTCGAGGGCCAGGACCTGCTTTGCCGGGGCCAGGAAGGACGCGGTGTCGCGCAGGCCGATGGTGTAGGGCGTGAGGGCGTCACCCACGCCCTGCTCGAGGGCGAGACGGCCGAACACGCCCAGGTCGAACCCGTGGTGCTTCTTCCTCCAGAAGGCGAGGGAGTGCTCGAGCTCCGAGACGTGGCTCGTGGGCGCCAGCCAGACGTCGATTCGAATCGGGAGGAGGCGCCCGTCCCGCGCGAGGTGGCGGTCCCGCGCCCGCGCGACCGCGTCCAGCAGGCCCTCGTCCCAGAAGCGGCTGCCGATGAGCTCGTGCACGACGAGGTCGGCGCGCTCGGGGAGCACGAGGTCCTCGAAGGCCGAACGGATGAACTCGATTCGCCCGTCCAGGCGGTTGCGGCGTGCGGTCTCGCGCGCGTCGTCGAGGATGGAGGCGCGGTCGACGGCGTAGACCTTCCGCGCGCCCGCGCGCGCGGCCATCAGGGAGAGGATGCCCGAGCCGCAGCCGAGGTCCAGCACCACGTCGCCGGGGCGCACGGCGGCGGCGATCGCCTCCGCGTACGCGCGCATCCGCACGCGGTCGCCGATGAGCGCCTCATGCGTGCGCGCGCGCGAGAAGGGATCGGGGTCCGGCATCCAGGCGCCGCCCCTAGCCGCCGGCCGTCTCGAGCAGCACGATGTCGGGGTGGAGGACGGGATCCACGGGCAGCTCCCCCGCCCTCTCCGTGCCGCGCGGGCTGGCCAGGGCGACCAGGGCCCCCGACGGGTCGAGGACCCGCCACCACGGCCCCGCTCCCGCCGGGAACCCGCCGACCAGGAGCGGCCCGGCGAGGTCGCGCCCGAAGCGCAGGGCGCGCTGCCCTTCGTCGGTGACGGTCACCGTGGGCAGCTCGGGCAGCAGCGCGGCCATGGGCACGATCGCCTGGCGGCCCCGGCTGGGCACCTCGTCCCACGTCACCGCCGAGTCCTCGCCGAAGGTCCCGCTGCGCAGGCGGCGCAGGGCGACGAGGTGGGCGCCCGTGCCCAGCCGCTCGCCCAGGTCGCGGGCCAGCGCGCGCACGTACGTCCCGGAGCCGCAGCGCACGTCGATCTCGACCTCGTCTCCCTGCGCGCGTCGCACCTCCAGCGCGTGGATCACGATGGCGACGGGCGCGCGCTCCACGGCCACGCCGCGGCGGGCCAGGTCGTAGTGCCGCTCGCCGCCGCTGCGCTTCGCCGAATAGGCGGGCGGGACCTGCATCTGCTCGCCCACGAGCGTGCGCGCGGCGGCTTCGAGCTGGGCGCGGTCGACGGAGACGGCGCGCGGCGGGGACAGCGGCTCCCCCGTCGCGTCGTCCGTCGTGGTCGCGAAGCCGAGGCGCGCGGTCGCGCGATAGGCCTTCTCCCCCGCGGCCAGGAAGCGGGCCAGGCGGGTGGCCTTGCCCACGCACACGGGCAGGACGCCGGTGGCGAAGGGGTCGAGCGTGCCCGTATGCCCGGCCCGGCGCAGGCGCAGGCTCCGGCGCACGTGGTCCACCACGTCGTGCGAAGTGGGGCCGGCGGGCTTGTCCACGACGAGGACGCCGTCGAGCGTCGCGCTACTCGTCGTCGTCTTCGGAGCTTCCGGTCGCGCCCGGGCGGCTGATCTCGGCCAGGAGCTGCGCGACGCGGTCGCTGGCTTCGAGCCCCTCGTCGTAGATGAACACGAGCTCGGGGGTGTAGCGCAGGCGGAGAGACTGCCCGAGGGCGCGGCGCAGGAAGCCCGCGGCCTGGCGCAGGCCGGTGAGGCTCGCCTGCCGCTGCTTCTCCGTGCCCAGGACGCCGACGTAGATGCGGGCCGTGCGCAGGTCGGGGGTCACGTCCACGCGCGTGACCGTCACGAACCCGATGCGCGGGTCCTTGAGCTCGCCCGCGATGAGCTGGGCCACCTCCTCGCGGACCTCCTCCCCCAGCCTCTCCGTGCGGCGGCTCATAGGATCTCGGTATTGATGTCCAGGACCTGGATGTCGCGCGCGTGCTCCGCCTCTCCGGCCGCGCTCTGGAGGGTCGACTCCAGGTGGCCGTGGTCGGTGTTGACGGAGACGACGGCCACCCGCGCGCGCTGCCAGAGGTCCTGGTGCTCGACCTCGGCCACGGCCACGTTGAACCGGTTGCGCAGCTTGGTCTCCAGGCTGCGCAGGGCCTGCCGCTTGTCCTTCAGGGACCGGGCGCCGGGGAAATGAAGATCGAGGGTGAGGAGGCCGATGACCATGGACCTATTCTAGGCCCGCGGTCCGGGAGCGCGGATGAAAGGAAGATCCGCCGGGGAAGATCGTCCCTCGCGAGCAACCCTCCCCGGCGGCGGTGGCTACTAGTCAAAAACAACCACCGGCTTCATCCAATGGCAAGGACGATGCCGCGCGGTCGCGACCGCAGCACAAGGACTTACGGGACCGTAGGACCATCTGGCCTTACGGCGCCCGTAATCGTGTTACCGCGGAGGAAAACCTGCTTCCGCGCGTTTCGCACGCGGAGCCACCTCGAAAGAGCAGCGTCCACTTCCACGCTTGTTGAAGCAGGATTGCTGTCGCCTGCGTCCCGCTCCCGGCGGAGGGCCGGGGGGTTGTAAGGGGGGCGCGTCCGCGCCCCCCTTGAATCCCGTCGCTATTGCAGCGTCTCTTTCACCTTCTCGGTGGTGAAGAACTCGATCACGTCGCCCGGCTTGATGTCGTTGTAGCCCGCGATCCCGATGCCGCATTCGAGGCCGGCCTTGACCTCGCTCGCGTCGTCCTTGAAGCGCTTCAGCGACGAGACCTTCCCCGTGAAGATCACGACGTTGTCGCGGAGGAGGCGCACCTGGGCCTGGCGGTTGACCTTGCCGTCGGTCACGTACGACCCGGCGATCGTCCCCACCTTGGAGATCTTGAAGGTGTCGCGCACCTCCGCCGCCCCCAGCCGCACCTCGCGGATGGTGGGCTCGAGGAGGCCCTCCATGGCCTTCTTGATGTCCTCGACCGCGTCGTAGATGACGGTGTAGAGGCGGATCTCGACCTTGTCGCGCTCGGCCGCGTCCGCGGCCTTGCGCTCCGGCCGCACGTTGAAGCCGATCACGACCGCGTTGGAGGCGGCGGCGAGGAGGACGTCGCCCTCGCTGATCGCGCCCGCGCCGGAGCGGATGACGCGCAGCTTGATCTTGTCCTGGGGCAGCTTGAGGAGCTGGTCGGTCACGGCCTCGACCGACCCCTGCACGTCGGCCTTCACGACCAGGGGGAGCTCCTGGAGCTGGCCCTCCGCGATCGCCCGGCCGAGGTCCTCGAGGCGGATCTTCGAAGAGGCGGCCATGGCCTTCTCACGCAGCTTCAGCTGGCGGAACTGCACGATGGACTGCGCCTTGAGCTGGTCGGTCACGACCATGAGCTGGTCGCCCGGCTCCGGGAGCGTCTGCAGGCCGAGGATCTCGACCGGCGTGGCCGGTCCCGCTTCCTTGAGGCGCTCGCCGTGGTCGTCGTTGAGGGCGCGCACCTTGCCCGCCACCGCGCCCGCCACGATGGTGTCGCCGACCTTCATCGTTCCGTCCTGGACGAGGATGGTGGCCACGGGGCCACGGCCCTTGTCGAGGCGCGCCTCGAGCACGGTGCCGACGGCCGGCTTCTTCGGGTTCGCCTTGAGCTCCTGCAGGTCGGCCACCAGCAGCAGCATCTCCAGGAGCTGATCCAGGTTCTGCTTCTTCTTGGCCGACACGTTCACGAAGACGGTGGTGCCGCCCCACTCCTCGGGCATGAGCCCGCGGTCGCTCAGCTGCTGCTTCACGCGGTCCGGCTGCGCGTCCGCCTTGTCGATCTTGTTCACGGCCACCACGATGGGAACGCCGGCGGCCTTGGCGTGGTCCATGGCCTCGACCGTCTGCGGCATCACGCCGTCGTCGGCGGCCACCACCAGGACGACCACGTCCGTGACCTTGGCTCCGCGGGCGCGCATCAAGGTGAAGGCTTCGTGACCGGGGGTGTCCAGGAAGACCACCTTCCGGTTGCCCACGTCGACGTGATAGGCGCCGATGTGCTGGGTGATCCCGCCCGCCTCGCCCGCGGCCACCGAGGTCTCGCGGATGGCGTCGAGGAGCGAGGTCTTGCCGTGGTCGACGTGGCCCATGACCGTGACCACGGGCGCGCGGGGCACCAGGTCCTCCGGCTTGCTGTCGGTGGTCTGGACCTGGACGACCTCTTCCTCGAAGGACTGGATCGAGGCCTCGTAGCCGAACTCGCGCGACACGTCGATGGCGAGCTGCGGATCCATGGTCTGGTTGACGGTGGCCATGATGCCGCGCGAGATGAGGGCCTTGATGATGTCGCGGCTCTTGACGTCCTCCATCTTCTCGCCGAGTTCCTTGACCGTGACGCCCTCGGTGAGGGTGATCTTGCGGGGCGGCCCCGTGTAGACGGGACGCTCGTCCTTGACCGGCGGGGGCAGGATCTGCTTGCGGTCCGTCTTGCGCGGCGCGGGGCGGCCCACCGGCCGGTTCATCGGCGGCGGCGCGGGCCGGCCCGGGATCGGCGAGACCGGCCGCATGCCCACCGGCGAGGCGGGACGCGCGCCCGGCGCGCCGCCCACGACGTGCGGCGAGCGGGGCAGGGCTCCGGGCGTGACCGGATGCGGAGTGGCCGCGGTCGGGTGCGGACCGATCGGGCGCGGCGGCGGGATCGGCCGCGGCGGCGCGATCGGACGGACCTGTCGCGGAATCAAGCTGCCGGACGCGGCCGGAGCCGGACGCGCGGCCGCCACCGTACCCGCGGCGGGACTCGGGGGCGCCGGAGCCGGTGCGGGAGCGGCGGCCACCGGCGCGGGCGGAGGAGCCGGCGGGGCCGGGGGTGCGATCGGACGCACCGGCCCCGTCACGCGGGGCGGAGCCACGGGCGCGCGCAGCACGGGCGGCGCCACCACCGGCGCGGCCGCGGTCGCGGGCGCGTGTGGGACGGGGGCGGCCGGCGGATGCGCGGCTGCCGCCGGCGCGGTGGAAGCGGGCGACGCCTCCGGCGCCTCCTCCTCCTCCGCGGACTCTTCTTCCGGCTCTTCCTCGATCTCGTCCAGGACCGGGGGCGGAGCGGCGACCTTGGGGGCGAGGCGAGGGGCACCCGGGGCGTGGAGCAGCGCGGGCGGCGGCTCCTCGGCGGCCACGGCCGCTTTCGCCTTCCGCTCCGCCTCGAGCTCCTTTTCGGTCTTCTTGCCCTTCCCCGCCTTGCGCGCGGCGGCGGCTTCGGCGGCGGCGGCGGCGGCGCGATCGCGCTCCTCGCGCTCGGCGGCGATCTTGGCGGCGAGGGCCGCTTCCTGCTGCTCGCGCTCGGCCTCGTCTTCCTCGCTGCCGTAGATGCGGCGCTTGCGCGTGGTGAGCTGGTCGATCTTCAGCGCGCGCTTGAGCTTGTCCGCCGTGTCCTCGTCCACCGAGCTGGACGCCGTCTTGGCGTCCACGCCCAGCTTCTTGAGGCGATCGATGACTTCCTGGCTCGGGAGGTTCAGATCCCTCGCGAGCTGGAAGACCCTAACGTTCCCCATCCGCCTTACCCCCTTGCGACCCGTCCGCCACGCTCTGCGTGGCGGGTTCCGCCGTCTCTTCGGAAACGCTCTCCGGTGCGGCCGCCTCTTCGCCTTCGGCGGCGGCGCCCTCGGCGGGCGCGGCTTCCGCCGCCTCCGTCTCCGCCTGCTCGGCCAGGGCCTGCTCTTCGGCCAGGCGGCGCTCTTCCTCCGCCTGCTCGGCGGCCAGCCGCTCGGACTCGACACGCTCGGCTTCGACGCGCGCCGCTTCCTCGGCGTCCTTCGCGTCCCACTCCGCCTTGGCCGCGGTGGCGGCCTCGCGGATCTTCTCCGCCGTCTTGGGGCCGACGCCTTCGACCTGCTGCAGGTCCTCGTCCGTCATCTCCAGGATGTGGGCGAGGCCGGCCACGCCGGCGTCGATGAGGCTCTGCGCGACCTTGTCGCTCACGCCGTGCGGCTCCAGCGACCGCAGCTCCTCGACGATGCGCTGCATGCGCGCCATCTCCGCCTCGACTTCCTGGCGCTTCTCTTCCTCGCTCTTGATGTCGATGCGCCAGCCCACGAGCTTGGCGGCCAGGCGGACGTTCTGCCCTTTCTTGCCGATGGCGAGAGACAGCTGCTTGTCCTCGACCACGACCTCCATGATCCGCTGCTCCTCGTCGAGGATGCTGACGCGGCTCACCTTGGCCGGGGAGAGGGCGTTGATCACGAAGGTCGTCGCGTCGTCGTTCCACTCGACGATGTCGATCTTCTCGCCGCGCAGCTCGCGGATGATGGACTGCACGCGCGTGCCCTTCATGCCCACGCAGGCGCCCACGGGATCCACGTCCTTCTCCCGCGAGACGACCGCGACCTTGGCCCGCTCCCCCGCCTCCCGCACGCAGCCCCGGATCTGGACCGTGCCGTCGTAGATCTCGGGCACCTCCATCTCGAAGAGCTTGATGAGCAGGGCCGGATCCGTGCGGCTGACCACGACCTGGGGGCCCTTGGCCGACTTCAGGACCTTGACGATGGCCACGCGCACGCGGTCGCCCGTCTGGTAGGTCTCGGCCCGGCTCTGCTCCTTGCGCGGGAGCAGCGCCTCCGCCCGCCCGAGGTCGACCACGAAGTCGCCCATCTCCTGGCGCTTGATGATGCCGTTGATCACCTCGCCCACGCGGCCGGAGTACTCGGAGAAGACGTTGTCCCGCTCCGCCTCCCGGACCTTCTGGAAGATGACCTGCTTCGCGGTCTGGGCCGCGATGCGCCCGAGGATGTCCGTCGGCTTCGGGAACTCGATCTCCTGGCCCACTTCGGCCTCGGGGATGAGCTTCTGCGCCTCTTCCAGGCTGATCTGGGTCTCCGGGATCTCCACCGTCTCCACGATCTGGCGGACGGCGAAGACCTCGATCTGGCCCGTCTCGTTGTTGAAGCGGCTGCGGAGGTCCTCGTTGTTCTTGTAGTACTTCTTCGACGCGGTGAGGATCGCGTCCTCGATGGCGGCGATGATGACGTCCGGGTTGATGTTCTTCTCCCGGGAAATCTGCTCGATTTGCTGCCGTAGTTGATTCGCCATGGGCCTACTTGAACTCCACTTCGAGGCGGCCGTGCGCGATTTTGTCGAGGGGGATGCGCGCCGTCGCCCCCTTCTTGTCCTTCTCGAGGCTCACCGTGACCGCGCCCCCGTCCACCGACTGCAGACGGCCCGTCCAGTGGCGGCGGCCTTCCCACGGCTCGTAGCTCGAGAGCTTCACCAGGCGCCCCACGAAGCGGCGGTAGTCCGCCTCGGTCTTGAGCGGCCGGTCCAGCCCGGGCGAGGAGACCTCGAGGGTGTAGGTGCTGTCGATCGGATCCTCGGCGTCGAGGATGGCGGACACCTCTTCCGAGACGGACTGGAGCTCGTCCAGGCCGATCCCGCCGTCCTTGTCCACGTAGAGGCGCACGAAATGGCCACCTCGTTCACGTTTGACTTCCACATCCACCAGTTCGAATCCTCGACCAGAGGTCACCCGCTCGGCGACGCTGCGGACGACCTCCTTTGTTCCTTGCTCCTTCAGGCCTTCTCGCTCCAACAAAAAAGAGTGGGGGCGAGCCCACTCTGGTGCACCACCCCGAGCTGGAACAGTAAGGATAACAGGGCGATCCGCGGGACGCAAGGAAGAAATACCTGCCCGGGACGCGCGCTTTCCTCGCATCTTGCCGCTTTTCAGAAGCTTGGGACGATCGCGCGCGCGCTCGGCAGAAGCGGCCGGCGCGGCGGAGCGGGCCCGATCGCGAGCGGAGTTGCGGCCCCGAATTTCGCTTTTGGGCGTGGGGATCCCGGCCGGCCCTAATGGCGATCGCGGAGGCGCGAGAACAGCGATCCGCCGCCCGAAGGGGGCGGGCCGGGGTCGGCGCCGAGCACGGCCAGCTCGCGGACCGCGTCGATCTGCGTGGGGTCGATCTCCAGGACCCTCTCGAACATCCCGCGGGCGCGCTTGGACATCCCGCGCTCGCGGTAGATGCGCCCCAGGAGCAGGCAGGCCGGCACCGAGAGGGGATCCGCCTGCAGCACTTCGAGCAGGACCTTCTCCGCCTCCCGCGGCCGCTCGCGGTCCGCATAGGCCCGGCCGAGCAGCACCTGCGCGCGCCGCTTGATCTCCCCCCCCGACGCGGCCACGGCCTCCTCGAGGAGGCGGATCGCCTCCCAGGGCTGTTGGGCGTCGAGCGCCTCCTCGGCCCGGATCAGGCGGGTTTCGATCGGCTCGTCGGCCCGGGCCGGCGTGGACAGGAAGGCGGCGGCCTCGCGGGCGGCCACGGAGACGCGAGGAGCGGCCATGCGGAGCCCCATCGCGCGCTCGTAGCGGTCCCGCGCCGCGGGATCCCTCAGCACCGCATACGCGTTGCCGACGGCCACGAAGACGTCGTTGAGCTTCTGGCGCAGGTCCTGGAGGGCGGGGTCGCGCTGCGCGTCCGGATGATAGCGGCGGGCGAGGCGGGCGAAGGCCCGCCGGATCTCGTCCTCCGACGCGCTGACCGTGAGGCCGAGGACGGCGAAATGGCTGGCGCCCCGCAGGGCCGCGTGCGCGTCCTCGATCTCGCGACGCATCTGGGCCGTGGAGGGCGCGGCCGGTGCCGCCGGTGTGGCCGCCGCCGCCGTCTTGACCGTCGGCGGCCGGGGGGCCGCCGGCTTGGGAGCGGGGGGCGGCGCGGACAGCGATCGATAGGCCGCGCTGGTGCCGGTGGGAGGACGCCGCGCGCCCGCGGAATCGCTCGCCGCCGGCGGGCCATCGGCCACCGCGGCCGCCGGCCGCGGCGGCGCCCAATCGAGCACCCCCGCGCAGAGCAGCGCGAGCAGGTCCCGCCCCGTCGATTCCCCGCCGGAGCGGATCAGCTCGCCCGCCTTCACTTCCGGGCGCACCCGCGCGAGCAGGGCCCGATGCGAGGACGTGAGCGCGGCCTGGCCCGCCGGGCCGGCCGGAGCGGACGCGGGCGCGACGAGACAGCGATCGGTGTCGCCCAGGGCCGCGTCCACCACGCTCGCATCCAGGCCGTCGACGGCGCGTACGGCGAGGGCGGCCAGGAGCGGCGCCGACGCGTCCGGGGCCGCGGCCTCGAGGTCGGGGTCCCAGCTCTGGACGGCGTCACGGCAGGCGAGGATGCGCGTGATGCCGACGGTCGCCCGCTGCGCGAGGTCGGCGGGCAGCGGCCGCAGCGGATCGTCGTCGGCTTCGACGGCGACGATCTGCCCCTCGTGCAGGCGCAGGCCGAGGCGGGTCACGGACGGGATCCCGCTGCGCAGGGTCATGCCGCTCACACGCAGCCAGCCGCTGGAGCGCGTGCGCTGCAGGCGGCCGAGAAGCGGCGCGAGCGCGCCTTCCGAGAGCGTTCCCCGAAGGGGCTCGTTGGTCTGCACCAGTGTCCTTTGCGATGTTAAGGCGGCGCGGCCTCGGGCGGGGGTCAGTACGGCGGGCGAGTGACGCCGGTCACGGGGAGACGGCGAGGTGCGCGGGGCGGTTGACAACGTCGGCCGTCCGCTCCCCGCCGACCAGGCGCACCACCAGGTCGTAGGGGTGCGCCTCCGTCACCTCGCACGTCACGAACGTCCCCGGCTCCGCCACGCCGTCCGCGATCACGATCATCCCGTCGATGTCCGGCGCCTGGCCCGCGCTGCGGCCGCGGAGCAGGAGATCGCTCTCGGGATGCGTGCCCTCGACCAGGACTTCGAAACGCTCGCCGACCCGATTCCGGTTCCGGCGCGTCGCGATCCGCTTCTGCGCCGCCATGAGGCGGCGCCGGCGCTGCTCCTTGATCCCGGGGGCCACGCGGCCGCCGAGGTCGAAGGACGTCGTTCCTTCCTCGTCCGAATAGGTGAAGACGCCCACGTTGTCGAAGCGGGCCGCCTCCACGAAATCGAGCAGCTCCTGGAAGTCCGCGTCCGTCTCCCCCGGGAACCCGACGATGAACGACGTGCGGACGGCCACCCCGGGGACGCGGGCGCGGATCCGCTCGATCATGCCCAGGAGGTTGCCCCGGCCGGTCGGCCGCTTCATCCGCCGGAGGACGGCGTCGCTCGCGTGCTGGAGCGGGATGTCGACGTACTTGACCACCTTCTCCTCGGACGCCATCGCGTCCAGGATGGGATCGGTGAGCGTGGCCGGATAGGCGTACATCACGCGGATCCAGCGGATGCCGTCCACCCGCCCGAGGCGGCGCAGCAGGTAGGCCAGCCCGTCGCGCAGGCCGTGGTCGAGGCCGAAGCGCGTGGAATCCTGGGCCACGAGCACGATCTCCTTCACCCCGCGCGCGGCCAGGCCGCGCACCTCGGCCACGATGTCCTCGATGTTCCGGCTGCGATGGCGCCCGCGCAGGGTGGGGATGATGCAGAAGCTGCAGGTGTAGTCGCAGCCCTCGCTGATCTTCACGTAGGCGAGCCAAGGCGGGGTGGAGAGGATGCGCGGCGCGGCATGGTCGTAGACCCAGGTCGGGGCCTCGCTCGCGTCCACCGCCGCCTCGCCCTCCACTGCCTTCACGATGTCGTCCACCTGGCCCGTGCCGAGGGTGGCGTCGATCTCGGGGATCTCCCGGCGCAGCTCCGCGTCGTAGCGCTGGGTGAGGCACCCGGTGACGACGAGGCGCTGGGCCCGTCCCGTCTCCTTCTCCTTCGCCATCTCCAGGATCGTGTCCACGGACTCCTGCTTGGCGCGGTCGATGAAGGCGCAGGTGTTGACGACGATGACGTCCGCCTGGTGGGCGTCCGCCACGAGGCCGTACCCGCGGTCGCGCAGGCGTCCCAGCATCACCTCGCTGTCGACGAGGTTCTTGGGACAGCCGAGCGAGACGAGACCGACGGTCTTCGGCGCCGGATCTTTCAGTGGGCCTTCTCCGGCATGTCGATCTCGTTGCCCCATTCGCGCAGCTTCTCGCGGTCGCTGGCCGCGTAGAGCTCGTCGCCGATGTCGGCGATCTGGTCGCTGATCCCGCCCAGGACCTCGTGCTCCTCGCCCTGCTGGCTCATCAGCGAGAGGTGATGGGCGATGGCGTCGAGGCGGGGGACGGACTTGTCCATCGCGAGGAGGAGCGCTTCCACCAGCTCCACCAGGGCCTTGCGGCTGAGACCGTCGTGCCACGTGGGTTCCACGTCCGCCTCCTTGATTGGGCGTCCTCGCCGGAAGACGCCTGCCCCTAGCGCACCGTCGACCGACCATCATAACATCGGCCGCTTGGGTCGCTCGACCCGGGGAGGGCTCGTGGGCACGGGAGCGAAGGTCGCCATCGGATGCGGGATCGCGGTGGTGGTGGGCGGCGTGATGCTGGCCGCGGTGGTCTTCGGCGGCCTGTGGTGGGCCAAGGGCAAGGCGGACCAGTTCATCGGTCACGAGGCGAAGATCGAGGAGCTGAAGAAGAAGGCCAACGCCGTGCCCTTCACGGAGCCGGCGGACGGAGTCGTGCGCGAGGACCGCCTGGTCAAGTTCCTCGAGGTCCGGCGGCGCGTCTTCGACGTCTACGCGAAGCACAAGGACGAGCTGGAGGCCATGAACAAGAAGAAGCAGGCCGACTTCAGCGACGTCACCCGCGGAATGGGCGTGCTGGGCGAGGTGCGGATGGCGCAGGCCCAGGCCCTGGCCGACGTGGGCATGAGCGACGAGGAGTATCGCTTCCTGCTCCATCAGGTCTACAAGACGCTCTGGGCCTCCGAGGTCGCGAAAGCGTCGCCCGCGCCCGGGAGCAGCGAGGCCGCGCCCGCGCCGGACGTGCCCCCCGCCAACCTCGCGCTCTTCCGCAAGCACGAGGCGGAGATCAAGCAGTACGCCATGGGCGGCCTGGAGTGGGTGGGGCTGTGAGCGAGGGCGCGGCCGCGCTCGGGGCCTCCGTGATCGACGAGGCACGGCGGCGCCTCGTCCGAGGTTTCCCGGGCCAGGTGCGCGCGTGCCTCGATCGTCTCGACGACGGCCAGGTCTGGTGGCGGCCCCACGCGGAGGGCAACGCGGTCGGGAACCTCGTGCTGCACGTGTGCGGCTCCACGCGGCACTTCCTGGGCCGCGTCCTGGGCGGAACGGGTTACGAGCGCGACCGCCAGGCGGAGTTCGCGGAGCGAGGCCCGATCCCGCGCGCGGAGCTCCTCCGCGTCCTGGAGGAGACGGCCGGAGAGACCGATCGCATCCTGGGCGGGATCGATCCCGCGCACCTCCTCGACCTGCGCGAGGTCCCGCGCGACTCCCCCCAGACCGTGCTGGCGCTCGTGCTGCGCACCTCGCACCACTGGTCGGTCCACACCGGCCAGATCGTCTACGCGACCAAGCTCCTCACCCGGGGCAGCCTCGACGAGCTCTGGATGAAGACGATGCTCTAGGCCGCGGTCAGCGCTTGGGGAGCGGGCCCGCGGGGTCGATCTCGTAGATGCGATCGTCGCCGAAGTCGGCGGCCAGGCGGAGGCCCGGGGGCAACGCGTCGTCGGACGCGAGCATCTCCTGCTGCTGCGGCCGCACCGCGGCCAGGTGCACGAGCACGTAGCGGACTCCCGCCGCCCGGAGCTCGCGGACGGTGGGCCCCAGCGGAAAGTGACGGCCGGTGACGCCGAGGGCGGTGGCGTGCACGGGGAAGAACCCGCCCCAGCCGTTCACCATGCGCTGCCAGTGCGCGGTGGACCAGTAGAGATAGCGCCCGCCGTCGTGGAGATGATCCTCGTCCCAGGGCAGCTCCAGCACCGGCCCTCGCGGGGCGCTGGCCAGCCAGCGGGCGCTGGCCGGGATCTCGGGCAGCGGCTGGAAGAGCGGGCGCAGGTCGCCGGGATAGAGCTCGACACAGAGGACGACCGCCGCCGCGGCCAGGGCCACGCGGGCGCGTGTGCTTCCGCGGGCCAGCCGGGAGGCGGCGACACCGGCCAGGAGGTCGAGGCCGAACAGCGCGAGCAGGCCCAGGCGCACGGGCGTGCGCAGGATCGAGAGGCCGGGCAGCCGACGCACGAGATCGTACGGCGAGAGGAAAGCGCTGCCTTCCGGGCTCGGACCGAGTGAGAACGCGACGCCGACCACCACCAGCGCGGCCGCCAGCCGCACCGTCCTCTCCCGATACTGCGTGACCAGCGCCACCAGGGCGAGGGCCGCGACGACGACGGTCGGGTAGAGCTCACTCGACCGCCGCACGTACGTGGCCAGACCCGCGCTCCAGCGCGCGGCTTCTCCCGGACCCTTGAGCACGGCGCGGCCGAGCTCGGCCGCCTGGCGCGACACGACCAGCCCGTAGGGCAGGAACACGAGCAGCGCCACCAGCGCGCTGACGGACAGGGCGAGGATCACGGGCCGGAGATGCCCCGACCGATGCGCGCGCGGCCCTTCGAGGGCCAGCGCGGTGCCGAGTCCAAGCGCGGTCATGACCGCGTAGTAGCCGCTGCTGAGGACCTGGAGGAGGGCGAAGAGCGCGGCCAGCGCGGCGTCACGGCCCCGTCCCGTGTCGAGGGCGCGCAGCAGGAAGAGCAGGGCCAGGGGCAGCCAGGCCGTGGCCAGGCTCTGGACGTGCACGAGGTGCTGGAATCGATAGGCGGAGAACGCATAGGCGAGGCCGGCCAGCGCTCCGGCGGCGCTCGAGCCGGTGCGGTCGCGGACGAGGAGGAACATGGCGAGACCGGCCAGCGGGAAGCTGAGGAGGAGGACCGCGTTGTGGGCGAGGATGGGCGACCCTCCGGCCAGGAGCAGCGGCGCGCCCTGCAGGGCGATGGGCAGCAGGGGCTCGGTGTAGGCGAAGCTCGACGGGCGCGGATAGAAGCTGTTGGCCTCGAAGAGCTCGAGCGGGCTCCGCGCCGCCTGGTGGACGACCCAGGCCATGGCCCAGGCGTTGCCGTACACGTCGTCGTTGCGGATGAGGGTGCCGGCAGGATCGCGGACGAGGGGCCACAGGAGCGCGGCGGTGAGCACGCCGTAGACCGCGAACGCGCTAATCGCGTGGCGGATCGGACTTCTCCCAGACGGTGACGATGGGCCCGCCGCGCACCACGGCATCGAGGCCCGTGTAGGGAAGGTAGAAGGCGTCGCTGGCGTGGAAATGGGCGCCGGCGGGGCCGGCCGCGGTGAAGGGATCGAAGACGGCGGCCTGCCGCCACCTCTCGTCGAGCGTGCCGCGGTAGTAGCCGGAGGGCGCCGACCAGCCCAGACGAGGGTGCTCGTGCGTGACGAGATAGGACGCGCGTGTGGATGCGATCTCCTCCCGCGAGCAGGCCATCGGCCGGGGCAGGAACGGCATGCGCCCGGGGCGATTGCCCCGGATCACCGGCGCTCCGTATCCCTCGCACACCGCGATGCGCGACTGCGCGGGCACGTTCTCCGCGATCCAGTCCGCGGCGAGCACGCGCGTGTCCGCGCGGCCGGCGACCCGGTCGTACTGGATCGAGCGCCACAAGGTGGGCGCGGCCAGCACGACCATGGCGAGCGCGGCCAGCGGCCGCGAGCGCGCGGCGAGGTCGGACACCATATGGGCCGCGGCCACCGCGAAGAGGGGAACGAGCGGCAGCACGTACCGCGGCACCACCCACCGCACCGGGCCGATCACGAGGTACCAGGCCAGCGCGAACGAAAGCCACACCGCGTCCTCCGCGCGCCGGCGCCAGGCCGCGCGCGCCAGGCCGCAAAGGCCGGCCAGATACAAGGGCCAGCCGAGCCCTCCGGGCAGCGAGTCGACCAGGTGGACCGTGAACCCGCTCGGCCCTTCCCCGCGATGGAGCGCGGCCGCCGTCGCGGCCAGCGTGCCCAGCATCCGCGCCCGCTCCCGGATCGCGAAGGGCACGCCGATCAGGAAACCGGCGAGAGCGCAGGCGGCTCCGGCCAGCAGCCAGGCGGCGGCGGCGCGGCGCTCGTCGGGGTGCGCACGCGCCCTCCCCCACGCCGCCACCGGGATCGCGACGCAGACGACGGCGGCGTTGTACTTGGTGGCCGCGGCCAGGCCCGCGGCCAGGCCGGCCGCCGCGAACAGGGCCGTCCGTCCCCTGCGCAGCGCCTCCAGGGCGAGCAGGACGGAAAGGGTCGTGAAGAAGGTCATGGTGACGTCCACGGTGGCGAAGTGCGAGTCGCGCACGTGGACGTAGGCCACGGCCACGAGCAGGGCCGCCATCAACCCGACGCGGGCCTGCCCGGAGAGGCGGCGGCCGAGGGCGAAGACGAGCGCGACCGTGCCCACGCCGGTGAGCACGCTGACCAGCCGGCAGGTCCGGTAGTAGAGGCGCGGGTGGACCACCGTGACCCACTCGATGAAGTCCTCCATGCGCGGGCAGCGGCCGGAGAAGCGCAGGAGCGCGAAGTGCGCTTCCAGCGCGGCCGCGCCGAGGTACTTCTGCGCGCTCGGGTAGACGAACTCGCCCGGACCCAGCGTGTGGTCCGAGAGCATCCGCAAGGCCTTGTCCGTGATCCTCTCCTCGTCGGGCCGGGTCAGGGGATGGGGCAGGCCGTATTCGATCCCCCAGAGCCGGAGGGCGGCGGCGAGGACCAGGATCGCGCCCAGGAGAGCCCGGACGGAAGCGGTGCGCGCGTCCGGGGGCGAGGGGCGGGTCACTCTAGGGAGCGAGGGGCGCGCCCGCGGCGCTCGCCTCCGCGAGGAGAGCGCGCGCCGCCACTTCGGCCCCGTCCATGCGCGGCGGGTCCGGGAAGGGGGCGGCCAGCACCGCGTCGAGCGCGGGCCGCAGGCGCCCGCCGAACAGGTCGGCGTTCGAGACGTGCACGGCGGGAAGCCAGCGCGGCATCTCCTCCACGAGGATCGGGTATTCGGGGAAATCGCCCCGCTCCGTATAGACCATGCGCGTGCGGCAGGCAATCGCGTCGCTGACGATCCCGTATCCCGGCTTGGTGACCACCACGTCGGCGGCGGCCACCAGGTCGAGGTACGTCATGCGTTGGGCGGCGAGCTCCGCGAGGGAGACGACGCGCACGGTGGGAGGCGCGTCCGAGCCCGTGGGCTCGCTCAGGAACTGGAACGAGCGCAGCTTCGAGAGCACGGAGAACTCGAGGCCGGGAAGGCCGAGCCCTCCGAACGAGAGCAGCACCGCGGGGGCCAGGCCGAGACCGAGTCGGCGGCGTCCCTCCGCCCGCGACACCGACGCGCGGCGCGCGACGAGCGGAACCGGCGTCCGTCGTGGGAAGGCGGAGAGGTCACCCGCGAACGGCAGCTGCAGGAGTCCCGTCGCCTGGGCGTAGGCCGTGGCCGCATCGTCCGCCGCCGCCGCCAGCCCGGGCTCGTGTCGCGCGAGATGCCGGTAGATCCAGTCCCAGGAGAAGTTCGTCACCCCGATACCGGGCACCCCCGCCCGGGCCGCGGCCAGGAACGCGAGGGGCGGGACGTCTCCCAGGACGAGGCGCGCGCCGACCTCGCGCAGCCAGGCCGCCTCGCGCTCGACGCGCGCGGGCAGCTCGCGCGCGAAGGCCTCGCACGCCGCCACCGTGGCCGCGGTGTCGATGACGAGGGCGCCCTTCTGGACGAGGCCGACGTCGGTGCGCTCCGCGCGGAAGACGAGGCTGTCACTGGCCGCCTCGCGGAACACGGCCTCCGGTCCCGCGGTCACGACGGCGATGCGCCAGGCGGGAGCGAGGGCGTGGAAGGCGCCGAGCACGGCCGCCGTCCGCACCGAATGCCCGAAACCGTGGCCCGAGACGTAGGCGACGAGAGTCGGGCCGCCGCTCAAGGGTAGATGCGGTACAGCGTGCGCGGGAAGGCGATCGTCTCGCGCAGGTGCTCGAGGCCGCAGATCCAGGTGACGAGGCGCTCGATGCCCATCCCGAAGCCGGCGTGCGGGACCGATCCGAACTTCCGGAGGTCGATGTACCAGCGGAACGCGTCTTCGGGGAGGTTGTGCTCGTGGATGCGCTGGAGCAGCTTCTCCGCGCTCGACATGCGCTCGCCCCCGCCCACGATCTCGCCGTAGCCTTCCGGAGCCAGGATGTCCGCGGAGAGGGCGAGCTCGGGGCGCTCAGGATCCGGCTCCATGTAGAAGGCCTTGATCGCGGTCGGGAACCGGTGGACGACCACGGGACGGTCGTACGCTTCCGCGATCACCGTTTCGTCGGTGCCGCCGAAGTCGCTCCCCCACTTCGTCTCGGATCCCTTGGACTGGATGAGCTTGATGGCGTCGTCGTAGTGCAGCCAGGGGAACGGCGACTTCACGTTGCCCAGCTTCGCGACGTCGCGCTCCAGGACCTTCAGCTCCTCCGCCCGCGTCTCCAGCACGCGCTCGATCACGGAGACGATGAGTCCCTCCGCCACCTTCACCGCGTCCTCGAGGTGCCCGAACGCCATCTCGGGCTCGACCATCCAGAACTCGGTGAGGTGGCGCCGCGTCTTCGACTTCTCGGCCCGGAACGTGGGGCCGAAGCAGTAGACCTTCCCGTGGGCGGCCGCGTTGGCTTCGTTGTAGAGCTGGCCGCTCTGGGTGAGGTACGCGGTCCCTTCGTCGAAGTACGGGACGCCGAAGAGCGTGGTCGTCCCCTCGCAGGCCGCGGGCGTGAAGATCGGCGTGTCCACCAGCGTGAAGCCGTGGTCGTCGAGGTAGTCGCGCACGCCCTTCACCACGGCGTGCCGGACGCGGATCACCGCGTGCTGCCGCTGGGAGCGCAGCCAGAGGTGCCGGTTCTCCATCAGGAACGCGGTGCCGTGCTCCTTGGGCGTGATCGGATAATCGTGCGCGACCTGCACGGCGGTGAGGCCGGTGACGTCCACCTCGAACCCGCCCGGGGCGCGCTTGTCCTCCTTCACGCGCCCGGTCAGCTCCAGCGACGACTCCTGCCCCATCCCTTCCGCCGCCGCCCAGGCCGCCTCCGGCACCGCCGCCTTCGCCATCACCGCCTGCGCGAACCCGCTGCCGTCGCGCACGATCAGGAACTTGAGCTTGCCGCTGGAACGCAAATTGTGGAGCCAGCCCTGAACGCGGACTTCCTGACCGACGTGGCTCCGGAAATCGGAGATTCGAACGGTGTCCATCTACTGCAGCTCTTCGAGGTGCCGCGCGAGAGCGCGGCGCAGCCCCGAGAACTCCGGGTACCGCGCGAGGTTCCGCCGCGCGTGCGCGAGCGTGCGCGGGATGTACGGCAGGTACACGCGGCTGCCCTTCACCGTCCCCTGGTAGCCGAACGTGCCCAGCGCCTTCAGGTTGCGCTGGATGGACATGAGCTCGAACCGGCGCTGGAACGTGTCGCGCGTCTCCCCGGGAAGGGCGCGCTGGCGGAACTCCTCGGCCAGGTCGGCCACGAAGTCCTCGTCGAGCTCGACGTAGCTGTCGCGGAGCAGCGAGGCGAGGTCGTAGTGCGCCGGTCCCATGCGTGCGTCCTGGAAGTCGATCCAGTACAGGGTGTCGTCGCCGTGCGACATGAGGTTCCGGCTGTGGAAGTCGCGATGGGTCAGCACGCGCGGCCAGGAGGAGATCTCCGCGCAGAGTCGATGGAAGCCGTCGGCCAGCGACGCGCGGTCCTCCACGGACAGGTCGCACTTGCGATAGCCCTCGAGGAAATGCTTCCAGAAGAAGTGCATCTCCCAGGAGAGCTTCTCGAAGTCGAAGGCGATCTGGAAGCAGATCGCGCGCTGGGGGGCCCGGGCCGCCTCCCGCTGCAGCACCACCAGCTGGTCCAGGGCCTGGCGGTAGAGCTCCTCGCGCCGCGGCGGGCTCGCCTCCTTCAGCGCTTCCTGCAGCGACAGGTCGCCCAGGTCCTCTTGAAGAAGGATGCCGCGGCCGCCGTCGACGGCGCGGATCTCCGGCACGGGCAGGCCCCAGCCCGCCATCAGGTTGCGGATCACGATGAACGGAAGGTGCTCGGGGTCGAACGGCTCCGGGTTGAGCGAGATGACGGAGCGCTCGTCGTCGTCGATCAGGCGGTAGTACCGCCGGGTCGAGGCGTCGCCCGAGAGCGGGACGACGCGAAGCGCGCCCACCCGCGACCCGTAGCGCTCGGCCAGGAAGTCGGACACGCGCTGGTCGGGAGTGGGATCGCCCGGGAAGGCCGGACCCGCTGGCGCCACCGGAGGCGCTGGTGGACGCTCCGGACCGCGACGGCCGCGCCGCGGCCGCGTCGACCGGCTCTCCGTCCGCCGCTCGGAGCTCACGACCTCAGCTCCACGAGCGGCTGGCCCTTCATCAGCAGCGCCCGCCGCAGTCCCTCGCCGTCCTCGACCTTGACCCCGGTCGCCAGGATGCTCGACTCGACCACGGCCTCCCGGCCCACCTTCACGCGATCCCACAGCACGCTCCCTCGCACCTCGGCGCCCTCCGCGATGACCGACCCCTTGCCCACCACCGAGCGGACCACGCGCGCCCGCGGATGGACCCGGGCCTCGGGGTGGATGACCGACCCCCGCCGGATTCCCCGGAACCGCGATGCGAGAAGTGACTGCTGGGAGGCGAGGTACAGCGAGGGGCTGCCGAGATCGTACCACGGGCCCCGCACGCGCACGCCCAGCGGCGGCCGGCCTTCCGCGATGAGCGGCACGTAGAGCTGGCGCACGGTGTCCGACACGCCCGGGGGCAGACGGTCGAGCAGCGACGGCTCCAGGATGTGCACGCCGGTGAACATGGACACCGTCCCCCGCGCCGGCCCCGGCATCCCCGCGATGGACTTCACGCGTCCGTCCGATCCGGTGACGACGGGACTGTAGTGACGCGGGTCCGGGTTCGGGATGAGGGCCAGGGTCGCGGGCGCCTTCGCGCGCTGGTGGCGGCGGCGCAGCGCGGTGAGATCGAAGTCGAAGACGACGTCGCCGTTGAGGATGAGAAGCGTCTCGTCCCCGATCCAGCGGCGGACCTTGCGCGGACCGCCGCCCGTCCCGAGGATCTCGCGCTCGAACGAATACGACACCTTCAGGCCGAACGGGCGGCCGTCGCCGACGGCGGCGCGGACCGTGCGCGGAAGGTGGTGGAGGTTGATCATCACGTCCTTCACGCCGTGGGCGGCCAGTATCTCGAGCGTCCAGTGCAGGAGCGGCCGGTCGAGGACGGGCAGGACGGGCTTGGCGCGGTCCAGGGTGAGGGGCCGCATCCGGGTCCCGAGACCCGCGGCGAGGACCATCGCCTTCATTCGAACACCATGTCGCCCTTCCTCCCGGAGGCGAGGAAGAGCGCGGCGTACGAATCCGCGATGTAGTCGCCGGGGCCGCGGCCGAGCGCGCGGGCCGCTTCGTGGATGGTGGCCACCGGCCCTTCGATCTCCAGGTAGGTCCCGATCGGCGTCTCGTCCACCACGATCTCGACGTCGCGCCACTCGTACGTCTCGCGATACTTCTGGTAGCGGAAGACCTTGCCATAGCCGAGCGCGGCCAGGACGGCCTCGAAGCCGTCGCCGTCCGCGACCTCGAACTCCCTCTCCGGCCGGCTCTTGACGCCGTCCGCGCGCTCCTCCTTCGGCCCCTTGTGGGTCACGATGGCGCGCCCCTCCGCCCGCCGCAGGCGCAGGGCCTGGCCCGCGGCCAACAGCGAGGAGCGCGCATCGTCGTAGAGGACGTTGTCCTCGAGGTGCCGCGCCCGCCGGGGCGTCGCCCCCAGCGCCGTCACCGCCCGGCGCGCGGCGTCGGGCCCGTCCATCCGGAGCTTGATCTCGGTCTCGACGGCCGCGGACACGCAGGGCGGCTCAGGCGCCGTCGACCACTCGCACCTTCATGTCGACCCGGTCGTTCGGGTTGTCGCGCGCGTCGCGGGGCGAGTTCACGATCTTGTCCGCGACCTCCATCCCGCGCACCACGCGGCCGAAGGCGGTGTACTCGCGATCGAGGAACCCGGAGTCCTTCACCAGGATGAAGAACTGCGAGCCCGCGCTGTTGGGGTCCTGGGCGCGGGCCATCGACACCACCCCGCGCTTGTGGGGCGTGTCGTTGAACTCGGCCTTGATGGTGTAGCCGGGCCCGCCCGTGCCGTGGCGCGAGCGCGAGCCCTGCGGGTCCTTCGTGTTGGGATCGCCGCCCTGGATCATGAAGCCGGGAATGACGCGGTGGAACGTGGTCCCGTCGTAGAAGCCCTTCTTCGCGAGGTCGGTGAAGTTCTTGACGTGGCCGGGAGCCTTGTCGGTCAGGAACTCGATCTCGATCTCGCCCAGCGGGGTCTCGAGGATGGCGCGAGGAGCGGCCGGAGACGGCATGAACACCTCCTGGATGGCGCGGACAGGCCTCCAAGAACTCTAAACGACGCCCCGCGAGAAAGCCACGGGGCGGTCTGGTATGTTGGCCCTCCGCGCCTCGGTGCCCATGGAGGTCCATGTGATCCGTCCTCTCGCCCTGCTGAGCCTCGTCTGCCTCGCCACGCCCGCGGCCGCGGACGAGGCGACACCCGCGAAGCCGCCGCTCACCAAGGAGCAGGAGCGCGCGCGTTTCCATCCCCGCCGCGAGGGGATGGCCCCCGCGCCGCGGCAGGCCGGGTACGAGCGGCGCCTGCAGATGGAGAAGGAGTCGCTCCTGAAGGGCCTGCGCTTCCGCGCGGTGGGGCCGGAAGTGCAGGGCGGGCGCATCGTGGACATCGAGGCCCCGGCCGCGCATCCCGACTCCTACATCGTGGCCTTCGCGACCGGAGGCCTCTGGCGCACGGACAACCGTGGCGGCAGCTGGACGCCGCTCTTCGAGAGCGAGTCGGCCATCACGATCGGGGACGTGGCCCTGGGCGACGCCGACGGCCGCACGATCTACGTGGGCAGCGGCGAGAACAACTCGAGCCGCACGTCGTACGCGGGCACCGGCATCTTCAAGACCACGGACGGCGGCCAGACCTGGCGCAACCTGGGCCTGACCGATTCGCACCACATCGGCCGCGTGATCGTGGACGCGCGCGATCCGCGCACCGTCTACGTCGCCGCCACCGGCCATCTCTACACCGACAACGCCGAGCGCGGCGTGTACAAGTCGACGGACGGGGGTGAGAGCTGGACGCGCGTGCTCTTCGTGGACGAGGGCACGGGCGCCATCGACCTCGTGCAGGACCCGAGCCGCCCCGAGGTCCTCTACGCCGCCATGTGGGAGAAGGCGCGCACCGCCCGCAATTTCCTGGAGAGCGGGCCGGGCAGCGGCATCTGGAAGACCACGGACGCGGGCGCGCACTGGACCCGCCTGGGCGGCGGGCTCCCCACCGGCGCCACCGTCGGCCGCATCGGGCTCGCTCTCTCCCCCGCGCGTCCCCAGACCGTGTACGCCGTCGTCGACAACCAGAGCCTGCGCCCGGAGTCGGATCCCCTCGACGAGGAGACGCCGCCCGGCGAGCTGACCGCGCGCCGCCTGCGCCCGCTGTCCGCGGACGCCTTCGCGCGGCTGGACGACGCGGTGGTGACGCGTTTCCTGCGCCGCTACGACTTCCCGAAGTCGCTCAAGGCGGCCGCCCTCAAGCGCGACGTCAAGGCGGGCAAGATCACCGTCGCCGACCTCGTCGCGTACCTCGCCGACGCGAACCGCGACCTCTTCGAGCGCCAGATCGAGGGATCCGAGATCTACCGCACGGACGACGGCGGCGCCACCTGGGCCCGCACCCACCGTGGCCGCCTGGAGAAGATCTACTACTCCTACGGCTACTACTTCGGCCGCATCACCGTGGACCCGACCGACGCCGACCGCATCTACTTCGGGGGCGTGCCCATGCTCGGCTCCGCGGACGGAGGCAAGACCTGGAAGGGCCTCGACGAGCGCGGCGTCCACGTCGACCACCACGTGATGTTCGTGGATCCGCGCGCGCCCAACCGGCTGGCCCTCGGCAACGACGGCGGCCTCAACCTCTCGTTCGACCACGGGGAGACCTGGACCAAGGTCAACAACCTCCCCGTCGGCCAGTTCACGACCATCGCCCTCGACGACGCCAAGCCCTACAACATCGTGGGCGGCCTCCAGGACAACGGCGTGATGCGCGGCCCCTCCACCTACGTCCCCGGCAAGAGCGACCCTGCGGCCTGGAAGCCGATCTACGGCGGGGACGGGGCGGCGGTGGCCATCGATCCCAAGGATCCGTCGATCGTCTACACCGGCTACCAGTTCGGCTACTCGGCGCGCCTGAACCTCAAGACGGGCGAGCGGGCGCGCATCCGCCCGCGCCCGGAGCTGAGCGCGGACAAGAAGGAGAAGCCCCTCCGCTACAACTGGGTCACGCCGCTCGTCGTCTCGCCCCACTCGCGCGAGATCCTCTACTATGGGGCCAACCGCCTCTACCGCTCGTTCGACCGCGGAGAGACCTGGAGCCCGATCTCCGAGGACCTCACCTCCAGCCCCGAGCAGGGGGACGTGCCCTTCGGCACCATCACGACGGTGAGCGAGTCGCCCAAGCGTTTCGGCCTCCTCTACGCGGGCACGGACGAGGGCAAGGTCTGGATCACGCGCGACGGCGGGCTCGGCTGGAGCGATCTCTCCAGCGGCCTCGCGCCCGGACGCTGGGTCACGCGCGTGGTCGCCTCCAGCTTCGACGAAGGCACCGTCTTCGTCAGCCAGAGCGGCTATCGCGACGACGAGTTCTCGCCCTACGTCTTCCGCTCCACGGACTACGGCAAGACCTGGGAGTCGCTGGCCGCCGGCCTGCCCGCGGAGCCCGTGAACACGGTCCGCGAAGATCCGAAGGCGAAGAACCTCCTTTACGTGGGCACGGACATGGGCGTGTTCGTGTCGCTCGACTCCGGCAGGACCTGGACCGCTTTGGCCGGGGGCCTTCCCCACGTGCCCGTCCACGACCTGGCCGTCCAGCCGCGCGAGGGCGACCTCGTGCTCGCGACGCACGGGCGCAGTGTGTACCTGACGGAGGCGGCCCCGCTCCGGAAGCTCACCCCGGAAGTCATGGGCAAAGCCGTGTTCGCCTTCCCGATCAAGGACGCCCAGGGCGATCCCGGCCGCGGGTACGGCGAGCATCCGTGGATCACGTGGCCGCGCCAGGCCGTGGTGACGCGGATCCCCTATTGGACCCGGGCGGCGGGGCCGGTCTCGATCGCGATCAAGGACGACGGCGGCAGCGTGTGGCAGCAGCTCACGGACACCGCGCAGCCGGGGATGAACGTCTTCGAGTACGACCTCGGCGTGGACGCCAAGCTCGCAGACGCCGCGGAGGCGGCGGCCCGGGCCAGGGCCCGCGAGAAGGAGGCGCGCGAGAAGGCGCTGGCGGAGAAGACGGCGAAATCAGGGAAGTCGCCGCCGTCCCCCGCCCCCTCCCCCAGTCCCGCGGCCGCGGAGGAAGAAGAAGAGGACGCGGAGCGGCCGGAGAAGACGGCCTCCAGCTCCGGCAAGCCGATGCTCGATCCCGAGCTGGAGCGCGTTCTCGCGGATCCCCTGCGCGCGACGCGCAAGCGCTACCTGCCCCCGGGGAGCTATACGGTCGAGGTCCGTGCGGGCGGCGCGACCGCCACCTCGACGCTGAAGGTCAAGCCCCCGAAGGACGCCGACGCGGACGACGAGGACGACGCGGCCGCGGAGAGGAAGTGACGGCGGCTTCGCTTCAGTTCGGCGCGGGCCGATCGCTCATGTTCCGGCCCATCTGGCCCATGAGGGTGACGTGCACGCGCCAGTCCGTCACCTCGAAGTTCTCCGGCTCCATCCGGCCGCCCAGGAGGAATGGCTCGATCGGCGAATAGCACTGCTCGGGCCCCAGCCTCAGCCCGCGCCGCCGCAGGGCGCTCACCAGGGTCGGGTCGAACCACTGCTCCAGGTTGCCCGGATTCTGGAGGGCACGCGTCCAGTCCGTGTTGGCGGCGGCCGCTTCCGTGAGCTGCGCGACGTAGGTGTCGAGGAACGAGATCCGCCCGTCCGCCGCGCGCACGAAGACGTCGCCCAAGGCCGTCACCAGCCAGGGCGCGACATCCGGACCGGTTCGCCAGCGCCAGGACTGCAAGGCATCGCCCGTTCCCGGCAGGGTCACGGGCGCGAGGAGATCGGGGAAGGCCAGCTTCACGTCCGCCTACGATCCCGGCGGCTTCGCCCCCGGCCCCGAGCCCACCCGCTCGAGCGCCCGGTCCACCGCCTCCTGGAAACGGCTGTCGCCGATGCGCAGCAGCATCCGGCGGGCCTCCTCGCGCCGCCCGATCCCTGCCATCGCGAGCGCGCGGTCCATCCGCGCCTCCGGCGCCAGGAGCCACCCGTCGTCCCGCGCGGCCAGCGCCTCGAACCCGCGCAGCGCTTCCGCGAAGCGCCGCGCCCGATAGGCGGCGACGGCCGCCGCGAACTCCGGCGGCGCGGGCTCGTCCTCGCCGGGGGCCAGGCCTTCGGGGAGCAGATCCGGGGGCGGCGCGATCTTGCGATCCGGCGGGCGCAGGTTCCAGCCCTTGCGCGGGATCGTCTCCTGGACGTCGCTTCGGGACAGCACTTCGATGACGGTGCCGAGGGCCGCCGCGTACGGCGCCTTCACCACCACCGGCACCCAGCCTGCGCGGCCGGCCACCACGAGCGCCCCCGCCTCCACGGCGAGCGCGGGCGCGACCCCCGCTCCCAGGGCGACCGGCCAGGTGTAGCGATAGAGCTGGAGGACCTGCCGGACCGCGTGGTCCTTCTCCGGACCCTCGGACACGATGACCACGCGCGTCCCCGCCGGAACCGACCGCGCCAGCGTGTCCAGGTCCTCCGAGCAGGTCTTGCAGACCGCCGACGACATATAGAAGATGACCGGCGCCGCCTCCAGGCGGAGGGGGCCCCCGGAGGACAGGCGGGCGTCGGGCGGCAGCTTCAGCGGTCCCTCGCGCAGCTCGACGTTCGCGCCCTTCGAGGCGCGCAGCCGGGCGCGATCGATCTCCGCCTGCGCGCTGGGCAGGCCGGCCACGTCCGCCGCCTGCTCGAACAGGGGGACGGTGGCCGGCGTGGGCGCCCCCGCGGGCGCGCTCTGCAGGAGGTCGAGGGCTTCCCGTCCCCGGCCCAGGGCGAGGAGCGAGCGCGCCAGGGCGGAGGCGCGGCCGGACGTCGCCTCCAGGACGAGCGCCCGCCGCAGGTAACGCGATGCCGCCTCGTGCCGGCCACCCGCCTCCAGCGCGACCCCGGCCGCTTCGTAGAGGCCGGCGCGGTGCTGGCGATAGGCGGCGCGCGCGGCCTGGAAGGTGTCCTCCACGACCTCGCCCTTGCGTCCGGCGCGGACGAAGGCGATGGGGTCGAACTCCGCGGTGACGGCCAGGGCACGGCGGGAGAGGGCGATGGCGTCGACGGGCCTGGTGGCGGCGGCGCGCGTCGCTTCCGCGGCGAGCCGTTCGGCCTCGTCCACGGGAGAGGGTGTCGCGGCCAGCCAGAGGACCAGGGCACACAGGGTCATTCCGGCATCATCGCGCACTTCGGGCGCGCGTTGGCAGGGCGGCGCGGCGAGGGATCGGGGACGCTAGGGCCGCGTGGCCACGCGCAGGCGCACGGCGGCGGCGCTCCGGCAGACGTAGCTCGCCCCCGTCCAGTAGGCGATCGTGCCCCCGGGATCGGAGACGGCGAGGACGTCGCCGAGGACGCGGGCGGCCGGCGCGTCCAGTCCGGGATAGCCGTCGCGGGGACGGCCGCGCCATGGCCCCTCCTGCGCGCCTTTGATCAGGTAGGCCTGGCGCGAGGCCGGATCGCGCCATCCGCGCCGTCCGAAGCCGTGCACGACGGCCAGCAGCAGCTCGCGGCTCCTCACCGCGGGGGCGGGGAGGGGCGCCTGCGCCGGCGTCCTGCTCACGGGCGGATCGCAGTCCTGCACCGTCCAGTTCGCCACGGGGTCGTTGATCTCGGCCGCGTGCGCTTCGGCCACGCGGACGTCGATCGCGAGGTCGGGCGATCCATCTCCGTTGAAGTCCCCCACCGCCGCCGCATCCCGCTCCATCTCGACCGCGTTGCCAAAGGCGCGGTAGAGGACGGTGACGGCTTCCCCGGCCCGCGGCGGCGTGAAGTCCGCGTTCACGATCGGTGGCCGCAGCTGCTCGGGGGCGGCGGGCGAGGGAGGCAGCGCGCGCTCGACCGGCGGCGGCCGCCGGAGGGCGCTGGAGAACACGACGCCGGCCGCGATCGCGAGAACGGCCAGCGCCGACGTGGTGCTTCGGACCTTGGTCATCGTGTCACCCGAGGAACGAGGGGGGCCGGCCGGGCCTGGCCGGCCCCCCCTGCGACTTCAGAGCGAATTGCTTTCCAGCACAGTGGGATCCGAAGCTTGGAATTCACGTGACTTGAAGTCGCG
>JADMIO011411885.1_pt1 | contig 35135 bp, 24 predicted proteins | sample 8958161 | NCBI WGS metagenome assembly JADMIO01 (sample SAMN16585339, study PRJNA669376) | soil metagenome | isolation source: Crop rotation soil | place: USA: Cullars Rotation, Alabama | collected 2011
GCCGCGACTTCAAGTCACGTGAATTCCAAGCTTCGGATCCCACTGTGCTGGAAAGCATCCGGCAACCTCGACTACGTTGAGACCGGCACTACGAAGAATGTCGGCCAAACCCGTGAGCATTGTGTTAATTGGTTTGCTGGGGTCAGGATTAGTCGGAGTAGATCCTATCGTGCAACATTGAATATGGTTGCCACCAGGACAGAGGTTGGCTGGATCGGAGCTTCCTTTACAAGTTGAAGTTGGCTGACATATACCAGCAACACCCTTGCTATTCTTGCATGTACCGTATGTACAACACTGGATCGAATTATCACCAGGGCAGAGATTGGCTGGATCCGAGATTCCATTGTTGGCTGCACATGTTTTAGTGTTAATACATTCTCCACTACGGCCATTCCTGGCTGTACACGTTCCATATTGTTGCGCAAGAGTGGCCAAAGGGAGAACCACCGCCATCATGAACTGTATAATAATCCGCATTGGAATATCCTATGAATACAAGTGAATAAATTATTCTAGCACGCCTTTATATACTGAAAAAAACATGGTGACTGTGTGTTATACACTTCTTTCTCAGGACTTTGTTAATCTTATCTATCTATGCTTGATCAGCCATTTTATCCTTCAGCTGAGAAATTTTCTCTATATTCTTATACGGCAAGATTCGCACAAAAATCTCGATTAATCGCCAATATTTTGACGATGTGTCGTGCGATACTTATATATATTTTTCGATTTTTTGTGTGGATCGTGGACGTGCGTCTTCATTGCAACCATATCCACACCCATCCGCCCAACACTGCCGTCGAATTCTCCAAGAAAATATAAAATAGAAGCTTATCTCAGACAGAAAAAGAGCAAGTAGTCAGGGACTGATTGAACAATTGATCGATGATCAACCGAGCATGGTTATTCTATTAGACATGAATGAATTGAAACAGTGTCAAGATGAAGATACAGAAGTACAGAAAATAAAAAGGACAACTACAAACATTACATCATGGAAATAAGGTTCTAGTACGAAAACAACAAACATCGATTCTATCCACTCTAAAAACCCACTTACTACATGAATAAGAAGGATCAACCTCAGTAGATGCATTTCGAAACTAAGAAGAAGTTAGTGTAGTTTAATCACAAAGTGTCCAACTATTTACTCACGTTTGGTTATTGAAATTAATAATGACTATAATATCATGTGATGATACTCTTGCATGTACTTCAGACTAGTGCGCAGCTGTATTTATATATTTTTCCTATTCTTTGTTATTACAAGGCCGGAAAAAAGTATAAAATCGATTTATTTTTTCTTCAACAATTAATCCTTTTGAAAAACAAGTGAGAATGATTTTGCATTCTAAAGTATTTCTGATTATTTCATTAACAGAAAGGCTTACATTGTAATTCCTACAATATTAGAAAGTGAAACATGATAAAGCTTCTTTAGGCATGATTGACAGAGAGCTGTCTGAAAGTACGTAAAAACAGAAACCAGGTGAAAAAATGGTGGAAAACTTGATTTCAAAGTGAATGTAAATGTCACAGGCAAAATTTGTTTTTAATTGGGCTCGAAACTACGAAATGATTTTCTATATTTATAAATCAATTATAATTCGTCACTGTAATTAAAAAATCAGCATGCAAATTTTTTCATTGAGTAGGCAGAGGATTCCATTTCATTTACTAAGATTGATTTATGTAACAAACACTTCTTGTACGTCGATATCGTAAAACGATATTCGAAAGTATTTTCATGAACAAGCAAGTCAATAAATTCATTTGAATGAATAGGATGACTCCACCTGATTCATACCACTTTCCTGAGCCAGATCGCAAATTTGTGCTTTGAATAGCTAATTCGTTCGAAAACAGCGTGAAAAGTAACTGTAACGCAGAAAAATGTATGTTGATTTAATAGGTTCCGAAAAATGATGAAAATTGAAGGTACACGTATAGGTAACTTTCTATGAAAAATTGCATTTGTTTCCGTTCAAAAAGTCGATAAAATGTCCACTTAACATACATGTTTCTCATATTTTGACAAAATCTCAAGCTGACAATTCTAGATTCCGATTAATTATGTTCTACCAACTTTGCACACCGTCTTCTAATTAAGCAACATAATATTAACTGTAGTATTCGAACTTTTATAACAAGATGGTGTATTTATCGTAAACAGACACAGTTTCAAAACAGTGGTATAGATCCCATGGAATTATCTAATTCTAAATTCCGAAAAGCTCTCACCCCAAGGGGAACTCCTACGCCAAAAACTTAAGTTTTTGGAATTTGCTCTCAAATCCAAGAAGCTATGTGAAAATAGACAACGCCATTGGATAGCCTCCACCATGATCTACCTGTGCCGAATCTTTAGACAAACGGAATAGAGAAAAACTCGAATCTTGATCTAATTTTACATGCATGTTAATGGCAATGTTAGGAGCAGTTTAAGAAGGAAAAAATCTCGAGCAGAATGGTCGCGTGCATTAGCGAGGTTTTCCAGAATGCCCACATTTTTTTAAAAAGAGTCGTAATTGATTTCTATTATTAAAATGCACCGAAACAGCACTGTTTTTTTAATTAAAAGAACGTTAATATATATGGAGCGAACTGATAAAGAAAAAACAGAAGAAATCGAATTTGCTTACTGGATGTCAGGAGGTGCAGAAACTACTTGTTCGTTGTTATTATACTGTATTAAAATAAAGGCGTTTTTTAATCAAAAAAAATACTAATACATAAACAACAACCTGAATAGAAACGAAATAAAAACACGTAGGGGGTTGAAATACAAAAGTTATGCGCGACAAGCGACTAAGTAGTTGTTTATGACGCACTAGGAGTTCGGAGAAGAACAACAGTATATGAAGCATAATTCACATTATTCAACGTTTATCGACCGGTATGTTGAATATAGAAAAAATCCTTTGCACATGATTTTCGATCGCAAGTGACTTCATCCAAAGAAGAAAGCTGTTCAATGAGCAGCAATATAAACATTAGGTGAAAAAATGAAAGTGATTCCTTTTTAGATTTGACTAGTGTTATGTATCGTAGACCGAAACCAAATCTAGATTTTTAAAAAAGGAGTCGAATGTAACTCACTTTATTCGACTTACCAACGGTTTAAAACACTAGCAACAAAATTCACTGTAGTATAGGGTTCAGATTCTGCATGTCTTGCACTTTTAAAAAGCGCATCGAACTCTTTGCGTCAGAAGTCTACTAGTTCGACTATTGGCTGTATTTTCATTAAAAAAGGTCCGTTTCTAGTGATTTATTCTAAGAGTGCTACTTTTCGAGGAAACAATTACCTGTGTAGCAGAGACGGGATCAGTTCGGCTTAAATTTTCAAAAACTTGAACTGATCCCATCTCTGGAGGCAAGTCTTCCACCACGGAAAAAATTGAACTTAAAAATTTCGATAAACCATCTATAGATTTAGATTTTTCGACACCGAAAATTGTCAGTCAAATTTTATAAAGTCTTTATTTTCGAAAAATAGCCTTGAGCAAAACACATTGATTTGAAATAGTACCAAAAGACGTTGAGATGTTGCGGATTCCAAACCTGCACTTTTTCCTAGGGGCGGAGCCAGTATGTCGACGAAGAGTTGCACAATTCATCCTGCTCTATTTGAAAACAGCTTTTGCATAGTTTTGAAAATTGTCAAGGCGGGCTCTATTTAATTTAGAACGGACTATACGTACTCTGAATCACAACGACATCACTACTAATATAGGCGTACTACTCGTCACAGGCAGAGGACAAATGTGATTGACATAATAATTATCTGTTTACTTTTCAGATAAAATTCTCAACAATAATAGTCGCTCTAAAATACTAAAATATGAATAATCATTTGATTTTACGTCGTGCTGCTGCTCATGGTCAGGATATTGTTAAACTATTGTCTGATGCACCTGATACACCTTTGGCTATAATTATTCCAAATTATATATCCAAGACTCATGCTAATCATCTATATAATCAATTTCGTAATCATCCTCGCCGTGATTCGTACGCTCATGAAATGTATTTAGGAGATAACAGTACCAAACCGGTCCTGAAAAAGTATGGTGTTGATAAAGTTGGTTTTGCGTATAATTCGACTTATGGAAAGAAATATGGTAGTATCGAAGTGAAGAAATACTATGAAGGAATACGAGATCACATTATTGATATGGCTAGACGATGCGTACCATATAGCAATCCCATTCATCGATTCATCAAAGAAATGAACTCTGGAAAGAATAAATATCCTTTTGGTATGCAAATTGCAGCATTTGATGGTCATCCAATGTACGCAGGAATAGTTCGAATAATGGAACCAAAAATGGAAGGTGGGGATGAATTATCGGAGAAACCGCATGTCGATGAGCTTCCGCTCGCGAAATTCAAATTGACCAGGCAATTAACTTGTAATATTTATTTCAAAGTACCAGCTCAACCAGATAAGGCTGGGGGAGATTTAGAGCTTTGGGATATGAGAAAATTTTCGGTTGAACTTAATAGTGATATACTTGATCGTGATGATTTAAGGCACTTTCTTATGCTTAACGGTGCTAAACCAATTATGATCACACCGCAGCTAGGCGACTTAATTATATTTGATTCACGTAAGCCGCACAGTGTCAAAAATTTACTACAAGATGTTCGGATGACGTTGCAAACCTTCATAGGATATCAAGGACCAGGAAAGCCGCTACTGTGTTGGAATTAAGAGATGACCTATGGCTCAATCCAGAAAATATGTCATACAAAAAAAATATTGACCTATCCTTTTTATCATCGCAAATGAAAGACCATGGAAAAAATCCTACCCAAAATTATAGTCTTCTCTGAGTGACTTTTGATAATTATGAAATAAACATTGAAAATATCCCTATAAAGCTCAATAAATAATGATCATGCTTTTTGGTTTTTACTTGGTCTCAGTATGTGATTATTTTTCTTTCTAGAAGTCAATCAAATCAAATTTTTTAAAACATATCTATGGAGAATCAATGTCTGAGCAACGACAAAAAATACTTAGGTCGATGATTTCAGGTTTCAAATTCGACAGAAAATATGCTGGAAATGATGCACATCAATAAAAGGCATTTAAAGCATTTCTCTCCATGAAAAATCAGATTATCTCAAGGTGATGCTTAAGAAAAGGCCTTTAAATGCTTTAATCTAAATCAATCGAAAACAGATCGACCTATCTCCTAAACGAAAGACTAGGCATATCAGGGTAATGTGCTCTATATGAAGTTATAGTGGTCATTGTTTTCAGCAACAGCTATTGAATATTTCAATCGGTCTTGAGAGTGGGTGAGGGTCGGTATTAGCTGATTGGATCGAATAAAAAGGACTGAAGTAGATAGCTGGAAAGCGTCTATGATACCAGGCAGAATTACAGGCCTGAATACGTTTTGATTAACACACCTGTAACGATTGTAGATGTGTGCACTTATCACTACAAGTTTTGTATTTCTAACTTTTCATCATTTTGCTTATATTTGCAAATTATCCATGCTGAAATAAAACATTACAAAAAAATCAATCTGTTTAACCATTTTTCTAGATAAGAATAAATACAATTATCAATGCACTTATTTATCAAAACAATATTAAATAGGTTAGAATGATTTATTTAAACACAAATGTCGTTAGAAATTGGACAGGTAAACAACGCACACATGCGATCGATAATTGGCTCTATACTACAATGCCTTGTAATTAGAAGTAAAATTAGCTTGGCTCACTCTAATACACGCAGAACGCTGTTCAAATTTAAAGCCAGTGTAATTATTTGAAAGAGAAAACATCTAATAGACGAACATAATATTTATTTGAATAGCACTTAATTGAAAACTTGATAATTGTATCATTTGAGATTATTTTGAATTTAGGTAAAGGCTTCTTGAAGAACATCTCTGACCGAATGTCTTTTGAATGATTTTCGTGCAGATAATCTCGATGGCAGAACAGTACTATTTTCTGGAGCAACCTGGTTATTTGTAGGGGGAGCTCGTCCCTGCCAGCCTTCCCCATGTCCATGTATATCCATTCCAGTTATTTGATCTTCTGGTGGTAAACGAATACCAATTGTAAAATGCATTGGGATAAGAATTCCGGCTGTACATACAGATGCAAAACCGATCGTCTACAAAATCGATCAATAAATCGAGACGACTCAAAATAGTTCATATTTACCGTTAGAATACCGGCTAATTGTCGCCATATTTGAATAGGGTTGCCATAAAAAGCTCCATTGAATCCTGTCGGATTGACATCGGTTTAAGCAAAGAGACCGGTAAGAATACCTCCAATTATGGCACCCATACCGTGACAAGAAAATGTATCTAGGGTATCATCCACATGCAAAAAATGTTTCTTCAACTGCAACCACCAGTAGACACAAACCGAACCGATAATACCGATAAGGAGACAATAACCTGGTTGAACATATCCAGCTGCTGGAGTTACTATTGAACACAAAGACAACAGAGTCTATTAAAAGAACGAGAAAGACTTACTAACGACCAAACCAACAAGAAGACCTGAGCAGGTACCCGAAATGGAAATGGTACCACGTATGGCATCGATTAATACCCATGATAGGAGTGCACCAGATGCAGCAATATTTGTATTTATCACCGCCAGAGATGCAATTCCTGAATACTTCACTTGTTATTTGTAACTAACTTAGCCAACTTACCATTAGCGGATAGAGCCGCACCACCGTTATATCCCGTCCAACTGACCCAGAGAAAACCTGCTCCAAGAATAGTAAACGGCAAATTATGACCAGCAATACTTTTCGTCGGATCTGAATAAAATAAATATTAATGAGTAGATATACAGGAATCAAAAATACCATATTCATGTCGTTTGCCCAGTATGATCGCAGCTACCAAGCCACTGATTCCACTGGCAATGTGTACTACAGTTCCACCAGCAAAATCTAACGATCCGTAAAGTCTTAGCCAGCCTTAAACGATATCCTTTCGATGACAATTCATATATAAGGAGATTACCTTGAGAATAGAAGGCCCATCGACACAGAGGATCATAGCAGACAGTAGTCCATAGGAAAACGAAGAAAATGTAGGGCACCAACTTCATTCTGCCGACAACAGCGCCACTAATCAGAGCCGGAGTAACAATAGCAATCGCTGCTTGATACGCAGCAAATGTGATTAGAGGGAATGTCATTGTATTTATACCATCCGGCTCCAGTCCGTAGAGACTTGGTGAATTGCTAGGAAAGCGGAGAACTCCTAAAATGAAGTGAGAAGACAGCATTATCTCATTATCCTTTCTTCTTTCTTCTACTATTGCATACCAAATTGAAATGAACCAAATGCCGAGTTTCCTGGACCAAAGACAAAGGAGAAGCCGAAGAGGCACCATTGGGGCGTGACAATTGCAATGCAGATCAATGAGAGAAACAATTGATTAAGAATATTCTTATTGTCAACAAGTCCTCCATAAAAGAAGGCCAACGCTGGAGTCCTATGAAATAATTTTTGTATAAATTATAGTCGAAAATACTTACATCATATAGACCAATGCCGTCGATGTCAGCATCTAAATAACAAAATGATTTTGATTAAAAAGAGAAAGTAAATAGAATAGTCACCCAAACATTGTCATTCAAGTCGAGTGTGTTATTACTGCTATTCATCTGTAACAGTATGTCTGGCTGACAGGTCAATTTTAAATACACATTTTAGTACAAAAATTTGATATTTGAACTAATATTTTGTTGATAGTATGCGTTTTTCTTCAATCACATAGAAAGAACGAATGAGTTTTACTATTTATGTTTATTAATATGTTTGCTGTCGTTAAGTCAGCATAATTTATTAAGTTTGTGAAGCGTATAATCAACTACAGTCTTTCACTAACGCACATGCGTCTGATGGATGGTGCATTCTGCAAATAAAATCTTTTGTTCGTCATAAAAAAAACACACGCACTGTAATGTTTGACAATGTCTTCCTCCAGATGTCTTTAATTAGATGCATTTTAAGTGTTTCTTTCTGCTTACATCTATTCAGAGTAGCACATAGTATGAAAGTTAACAAATGCATATGTTCATTGCTCTGATGAAGACAAAGTCATAAGTTTGAAATTATCATATTTAAATATGGGCAACGTCACATATGATCATTTACTTTGATATAATACATTAAAAGATTGGAGAACATTATTTATTTTTATAACTCAATTCTACGGTCGCTATGGATATGGATTGTAGAATTATTACACATAGGGGGATTTTAGCGCCCATGTAAATATATTTTTGCCTCAAAACGCGTCTCTAGTGAAACATTTGAAGCGTCTGAACGCATTTCATATAAAGTATAAAAATTTTGAAAAAAATATAATAATCCATCTCAGATTCAAACAGATGAACCAGTGTTCAGAAGTCGTTCACATACACCACTGAGCTATACCAGCTCGAAATCTTTTCTCGTGCAGAATAAAATATATTTGAATTCGAATTTCATCACTTAAATACTTTATTTGAATACCATGTACTATTTTCACTTATTTTTTTCAAATAACTTGATTATTTTTTAATAAAATGATATCTTTTTTTTTATTGTCTACTAAACGTGATTAATATTAGGAATTTTTTTTTATTGCAGTGATAACGTGACAAATAATTTTATCGAAGAATTTAATGAATATATAATTATCCATATAATCTACTTAGATGAATTATGACGAAAAGTTTTTAATCGTATAACTTGAATAGTAGATTTAGCAGTTTATTAAGAAAGCCATTGAATAACTGAAAAATATTGGAATATCATCTCATTATTATTCATACAAACGTTAGAGAGATATGAATTATTTGCCTTATGTTTGATAAAATCTTTGTCTATTTTGACGTCCCTTGGACATTCTTTATCAAAAAATCCAACACGAGGTTTAGATAAATAAATTATATGCAAACCGACGATTTCGATCATATGATTAACTCTTATAGGGTAGCAATTTTTGGGGTAAAATCGTATCTGAAACACGAGAAATGAACGCATACAAACGCACTCAAAAATATAATTGCGTCCCGACGCGTTCTATATTGAAAATGCGTTTGGACAAGTTTTATAGTGAAACCGCGTTTCAACGCATCAATTTTGCGTTTCGTGTTTATATGTGAAGAATGGTGACATGCAAGCGAAAGAAAGATAAGCACCAAACACTCACTAATACTTCTAAATGTCGAGATAACATACCTCCACTTCTGTGCATACACTCACTATTCAAGAGTGACTTTGTCAGACCGCGTCGACAAGACTATCCAGCGGTAGGTTTCAATTATGCATAGCATTCGTTTCTTTTTTACTACATCGTTACCAAATCAACAAGTATCATGTACCATTCGATGACATAGCTCGAGCTCTATAAAGTTCGATATAAGATATGTTATTACATCGTTTTGATTAGACACAAGGATCGACATATAAAATGTACTGATTTCTGGAATATAAAGTGAAGACCATCTTTAATATGAGCACAGATGTCCACTAGATTAGAGGTACTAAATAAAACTCAAGTAAATTATTTATGTATAGATGTCTTCATTAACATCAAAAATACCAAATATTGACATAAAATACACAAAGATTTTCATCAACAATGAATGGCATAAAGCAGTGAAAGGCAAAACTTTTCCTGTGATAAATCCAAGTACAGGTGAAGAAATTTGTCAAGTAGAAGAAGGCACTAAGGTCCGTTTTGATATCATTTTTTTCTTCATACGCTCTTCGTATTGATTGATACAGGATGATATTGACAAGGCAGTGGACGCCGCACAAAAGGCTTTTCGAATCGATTCATCATGGCGAAAATTGGAACCAAGTGCACGTGGCAATTTGATGCGCAAGTTTGCTGAACTACTTCGACGAGATATTGCATACCTAGCCGTCAGTTTTGCTATTCGAAGAAACATAAAGTAGAGAACTTGGGGTATTTTTTTCTTATAGCAACTGGAAACGCTCAATAACAGTAAACCATTGCCAAATAGTAAAATTGATATCATGGGTTCGGCTGCTTGTATGGACTATTGTACGTCATTATTTTAATTCGCTTGTCTTCAATGCATCATTTCTATTTTGTATTGTATAGATGCTGGATGGGCCGACAAATTTACTGGTGAAACAGTTCCATCAACATCGGATATATTTCTATATACACGACATGAACCAGTCGGTGTCTGTGGACAAATTATTCCATGGTAAAATGACGAATTCATTATACATTAAATGTCAATCTCTTTTTGATGTAGGAACTATCCGGTCTGCTTTTGTTTCACATCAGAGCGCTTGTAAATCGTTGTTTTCTTTCAATTTAGATCTTAATGTTAGCCCTTAAATTAGGGCCCGCTTTAGCTTGTGGTGAGTGAATCTTTCGATTCAATACTTTCGACTTCATTCCGTTTCTGTTGAATAGGTAACGTGGTTATTCTAAAACCAGCTGAGGAGACACCACTTACAGCATTGTATTGTGCTGCATTGATCAAAGAAGTATGTGCAATACTTCCGCTTCATGTTCATTCCATATTACCTGTAAATCATTTCAGGCTGGTTTTCCACCAGGTGTTGTCAATATTGTACCAGGTCATCTACCGATGATTTTGTTTTGTTTATAATAATCTGACCTTTGTTTTCTGTTAGGCGATGGACCTAACTGTGGCAATGCAATTGTCGTTCATGAGCATATTGACAAAGTAGCTTTTACAGGCTCCGTTGAAGTAAGTGAATGAGAAACAATCAAAATAGAGTTACAACATCCACTGTGTAGGTTGGCAAAAAGATTCAAGAACATGCAGCTAAGTCAAATCTAAAACGAGTGACACTTGAACTTGGTGAGTACCATTAATTGATCTTTCTATGAAATTTTCTCTCTTGATTTCCAATACAGGTGGCAAATCTCCGTTGATTATCTGTGAAGATGCAGATGGTGAGTCGATTGAATCCATTCAATTAAATTCAATATAGAATCTAAACTTTTAGTTGATTACGCCGTTTATGTTGCTCATGAAGCTATCTTCCATAACGCAGCACAAAACTGTATTGCTGCATCGCGTACATTTGTGCACTCGAAAATCTACGATGAATTCATAGGGAAAAGTGTTGCACTCGCCAAAAAACGGATTGTCGGCGATCCATTTGATTCAAATACTCAGCAGGGACCACAAGTAGACTGATTGAAAGTCTTCATTACATATAATATTGTTCTTAGTAGATAAATCGTGATCAATTCGAGAAGATCCTCCACTATATCGAATTGGGTAAAAACGCTGGTGCTAAACTTGAATGTGGCGGAGAAAAAGTCTATGACAAAGGTTACTTTATTAAACCTACAGTGTTCAGTGGTGTCAAAGACGATATGAAGATTGCTCGCGAGGAGGTTTTGCTATTTTTTATTCTCATGATTCGATTGAAATTCTATTGATGTAGATATTCGGACCGGTGATGTCTGTGCTCAAGTTCGATTCGGATGACGAAGTGATTGAACGAGCCAATGCAACGCATTTTGGTCTGGCTGCTGGTGTTATCACGAAAGATTGTAACTGATATTATATGAGAGAATTACCGTTCCTAATCTTTTTTCTCTTTTTCTAGTAACACGTGCTCTGAAATTTGTTCAAGAACTGCAAACAGGCTCCGTTTGGGTGAATACTTATGGCGCAATGAAGTTTCAGGCCCCATTTGGTGGTTTTAAACAATCAGGCCAAGGTCGAGAATTGGGAAAATATGGTCTTGAACCTTACTATGAAGTAAAGACAGTAGCAATCAAACTCTTATCAAAAATATAGTGCACTTTTGAATACTTCGCTCTTAATCGCTATCCAATTTTTATTTCTAAGATAATTTATTACATATTGATTCTTTTTTATGAAATAAAGAGTTCGACAGAGGCGAACTAGCCACACTACTTATTATTTTGGAACTAAACATAATATTTGCACTTATCTTTCGATCAAGAATTTCAAGAAATTCATAAGTTTGGCCCACTATTGTGTTGGTTTTCAATCCTCGAAAAATGATTGATTACTTGAATTCTTGAAGATTGTCAGGAAATGCTTGTAATCCAGAATAAATGGATCATTTTTTATTTTATGGCTTTTATCGTGTATCGTCTCGACAATGTATATATTGTAAAAAACGAAAAATAACGAATTATTATTGAACGAGGTAAAGGCATAGGTATGCACCAGAACGCGGGACTCTGAACGATAAAGTCACTTTCAAAGGGAGTCATCTTACATTTGAATAGGCCTCTGCATGCATCAAACTGTTATCTTGGTTAGCAAACTGATCCATTATTGACCTAATTTTGGAGATCTCTTGAAAATCGCTTATGAAAAATGTTTACAAAATCCATAATAGATCAATCTGAGATGATAAAGTGAAAGTCATGTCAAAGCCAAAATTAACACTTATTAATGCCAAAAATGCAACAAAAAAATCACTTCAAATTTCGGTTCTTCCTCACAGAAATTACATAGATGATTAATCACATAGAATGATGTTAGATAATTTTTTCGACAGGGAGTTGTCGAAAATCGAATTTCTCTTAGCAAAAAACGGCGCAGTTGCACTAAAGAAGACATGGCGTTATCAAAAATGGTCACGTGTGCTTCTGCAACGAAGGTATAGTGTGCTGAAAAAACATTTCTTAACACATTATTGTTATCAGAAGAGTAAAAACAAAAGGTAAGTTGGTTTTATCTTAATGTAAAACAAACTACAAAAAGAGTCCACAATTAGCACATTGAAAAAACAGAGTAGTGATTTTTTTTTGTTTTTCTTTTGTTAGAAGTGAATAATGTTCACGATGATCAGAAGTATTCTGCAATTTCATCGCAGTTCAAGCATAAGGCGCTCGACGGAGTTTATCGTGATACTAATAATGATCGTTACTATCACGGCAACGACAGAAGATGATTTCGCTATTGTAAGGGAAAACGTTCGCAAGATCATGCTATGGCCTACACCAGACCAGCTTCCCGCTATTCTCGCACAAGCAGCTGGTAATTTGAGTACTCTGGATCGGACCACCTGTCAATGGCGTGATTTGAACTATACAACCCGCGGTCCAGAAAATTGGGATCCGATTTTGCATATGTTTCGCATCTCTACTATGACAGCAGCATTAACTGTTCCTGGTGGAAGGACCAATGATACAGAACTGTCATCTGCCATTCACTGTGCATTAAAAGTATGGCTAGAACAAGATTGGCAAAATCCGAATTGGTGGTGGAATACCATACAAGATCCACTCATCGCTTCAGGTATTATGCTTATGATGGGTGTGGAGCGACTGAGTCCAGAAGAAGTGAGTGCTATCACTGCCATGTCATATCGTGCTGACTGGTGGATCAATGATCATAGTGGTGGTGCTAATCTGGTGTGGATGTTACAAGTGCAGGTGTTTCGTGGACTCGCTACATCTAACTATTCGGCCGTTGCGCAAGGCTTCGATCTCATGTGGGAGACCGTAAAAGTACAAAACTTATCGACGATGGGTATTCAGACAGACTGGTCCTATCATTACCATGGTCTGCAGCTACTCACAGCCGCATACGGTGATGCTTGGGCGACGAACATTCTTCATTTTCATCTTGCCACACATGGCACTCAATATGCCTTATCGAAAGATCGCATTGAAATATTCGGTCAGTTCTTGACACAAGGTGACGCATGGTTCACCATGGGAAGTGTATGGACATGGGGTATCATCGGTCGCGTCATTGATCGTGGTGTGCATGTATGGTATACTCATCTGTTCTCACCTGATCGACTACGTGCATTAGCAATGGATGTTACGAACACTTCCACTGCTGTAGCATTACGCGAATATGCCGATCGACTTGAGCATCGTCATGAAGCATCACCACTAGTGGGAAATCGACATTTCTATACAAGTGATTTTCAAGTACACCGTAGAGCCACCTGGACAGCTGCATTGAAGATGCATTCCGTACGTACAATTGCTACTGAATGTTTAAATGGTGAAAATTTGAAAGGTGAACATATCGGTGATGGTGTGCTCAATCTATACACTCGTGATGCTCAATACGGAAGTGGTGAAGAATATGAGAATATTTTTCCCTTGCTTGATTGGCAAGCGATCAACGGTATTACTGTAGAAGCTGACATACCTCTACTACGGTGTCATTCTCAGTTCTCTGTGTTAAATACGATGTTCGTTGGTGGTGTTAGTGATGGCAACTATGGTGCAGCGATGATGGATACTGCTACACATAATCTCACAGCGAAGCGAACATGGCACTTTTATGATCATTTCATCGTAGCACTAGCTGATGGCATTCAGGATAACACTAGTGCTCTGCTTCAGACGACTGTTGTAAGTAGATTACTACCACCAGCGAATACAGCAGCAGGAATGCTAACTGTGCAATGGAGCAATGGAACTAGGACAGTGTTAGCCGATGGTGTATACTCGTTTTCACCTTCAGAACCACGTCTGTTGTGGTTTCATGCTGATAGCACAGCATGGATGGTGTTGGATAACTATGCCGCACTAACTATTGACTGTCGTAACAAATCTGGCAATTTCAATCAGTTGGGACCGTGGGATTTTGAAATACAGGGACGTTTGCTCACTGCTGCTATCGTTCATGGCAAAGGGCCTACAACCGAGCCGTTAAGTTATAAATACACGATAATGCCCAATGTAACAGTTGATGCAATACCAGCACTCTGGAATCGGTATATATCATGGACCGATAGCGCATATGCACTAAAACAGTCACAGAGCGATAATACCACGTTATACCTGCACGGTAGTTGCGATCCATTCGCTCAGCGGGCATCTATTTTGCTGTTCGACAACGCTTCGATTGCTGGTGGTGGTGCATATTACAACTGCAGTGGTCTGTCGCTAAGTTTTTATCTAGAACAAGCAGGTGCATTTCTGTATAGCGAAGATTCTGACAGCTTCACTGTTACTGCATCGCATCCAACACGTGCAGAAGGAATTCTCGCTATTAGTGTCAATCGAGATAGCATTACCACCGAAGGATGTCGACGTGACACGCGTTGGAGCTCACAAGCTGGCACACTAGTAATGATAACTCTCCCAGGTAGTAGTGAGCTGCTTGGTATGAGTGTATCAATCACTTGCAAGAAAGCGAGTGCATCGACATATACTACATGAAATCCGACGACGTGATCAACAAATTCACATTCTATATATCAGCAAACTACTGTTCTAGATCAAATTTTAGTGTTTTTATTTGTAGTGTATGATTTTTTCATTAATATTTCGGGATTTTATTAATTGTTTAAAATAAAGTTTTCGAATGCTTAAGAAAAATATTCTGGTACAATCTCGACGGGATCAGAATATGAAAAATGCCTCCATCATGCTTATCGTCATCTGTAGAAAAAAAAGGTAATCTTTGCTACAGACATCAACAGTAAATTCTCCAATTTTATACAGCCTTGTCAAAGGATACCTCTGCAGTGTGAAACGAAGAATAAAATAAAATAAAAATAAGTACGACAGTGTAAGTGCATATAAAGAAATTTTGTTGATTTCCAGAATTTTTTTAATCAAGCGTTAGTAATTCATACTGAGGTTTCTTACTAATAATCCTTTTACATCATACAATATTGACATAACAAGATAAAAATCAGTCGTTTTAATTATGTGAAAGAGTATTCTCAAAAATATATATAAGTCAATGAAAATATACAAAAGAAAACTTAATTTTAGTTATTAGTGTTAATCCACGGTTGATGGCCATATTTCTGTAACCATTTGAGTTCTTCTCGAACCTTGATTTTTCCATACCAAGGTTTGTTGCTATTGATTACTGAATGTCCTTCATTTGGAAAAATGAGTAGCTGAAGAGGTATTCCTAAAGTATGCAATTCACGTTCTAACATATAACTTTGAGCAGCCGGAACTCGAACATCACTTGAACCAGTAACAATATGTGTTGGTGTTCGTACTCTATCTAAGAAATACATCGGTGCTGTATTTTGATACAAATGAGGTAGTTCCCATGGAAAGCCACCCATCAAATAGTTAATATGTACTGGCATGTCCACTGTACCCCAGGTAGAAACACGTTCAGCTGAACCAGCACCGGATAAAGCAGCATTAAAACGTGTTATTTGTGTAATTAACCAATTTGTTAAAATACCACCATAGCTATAACCACCAATTGTTAGTCTATTCGGATCAGCAATACCATCTTTAATCAAACGATCAACTGCTGAAAGAATATCTATTCCAGGTCGTGTTATAGGTTGATGACGTACTTCGTTTGATCCTCTATAATTCGGTTCTAAAACTAACCAACCGTTCAAAGCTGCTACTGGAGCCCAAAAATAGGCATTGCCTTGTAAGTGATTGAGACTTGCATCATATGGACCGCCATGAATAAGAACGAGAAGAGGCAAATTTTTCGGTAGGTTATCATTTGCCCCAAATTGAGGTGCCCTAAATTGATCCCTAAATCGAGTCCCTAAATTGGTTGCACATGAATTTCTGGTCACCAATTTAGGGACTCGATTTAGGGACCAATTTAGGGCACCTCAATTTAGGGCAAATGATAGTCATTCATAAAAATTTTTGGATTCAGGTAGAGCATGTCTATTAAAAAGTCCGTTTTTATTTGTGATTGGTTTTGCTGATTCGAGTTGATCGATATTGTCAATACAATAAACTTCCTTTGGTGTTCTTAATGATGAATAAATAAATGCAATCGAACAATTTCGATTGAATAACGTTGATACTGCAATAGATTCATAGGTACCACTCCAGCCACGATGTTTAATCGATTTTTTCATCGATGATTGTTGTGAATAGATTTGAACTTCGGTTCCTCATTGTCCAAATATATAAACACCACCATCAGATTTTGTCGTATATCCTACAATATTACCATCAAAATCTTTTCCTAAACGTTCTATTTGTCCATTTGTTACATCAACAGAATATAAACGTAATTGTGTATCATTGAATATTCCATTACTTGAACTTAAAGTAAATACTTGAAATAAAACATGTTTCCCATCACTTGACAATTGTAAATCTTGTTCAATTGCTTCATTATATGTCAATCATACAAGTGCTGAAATATTTTCTAGATCAATTGAATATATTTCAAAATGATCTAACTTTTCTAAAATTTCTGTTGCCGATGTTAATACTAATTTTTGTTCAGACGGAACAAATAATAGTTCACCAATTAGAAAGGAAACATTTCTGATGATATGAATTTTTGTTGGAGATATTTGATTTTTGATGTCAATATCAACATGATAGATTGTACTACCTTGTTTAGGTTTAAGTTTTCCATATTGAATTTTTTTTTGTTTTGAAGAATTTATTTTCGATAACCACGACCAAGGAATAATTAATTCGTATTCAGAAAGAATTATTAAAATGAGAAATAAAATAAAATAATTTAAATTCAATAGAAACTAAATTTTTTTAATATAGAAATTTTATTTTATTTTATTTTAAATTTAAATAGTTGCATTTTGAACTCATATCAAAATTAAATTTTTGTAATTTATATTCCTCTTTAAATTTAAATAATCAAAATTTATATGAAAAATAAAATAAAATTATGATGTAAAAATATTTAAATTATTTTCTAATTAGTCCAAATAATTTATAAAGGTCTATTTTAAACACATTCATCTGGAAAAAACAGATTGATTCTTAGCTGAAGATAAATAACCAAGCAATTGTTATTATGTTATCTGATCCATGTTGTCTTTATTCTTTATTTTATCTTGATTTTATAAATACAAAGATTATCTTTATCTGTATTTTAAAAATACAAAGATTACTTTTATCAACAATTGTTATTATGTTATCTGATCCATGCTGTTAATACATCTGATTATCCGTCTGTTATTTTTAACAAATAATACAGATATTAAAAAATATCTTGCGTTGCATCTAATACTTTTTCTTCCAATTACCGATCAATTTAAACAAGTTTGACAAAACACATTAGTCCGAACAGAATGGGTCGTCTAAAGTTTTTAGACTGGTCTGATTAACGGTACATTCTCAAAAAACAGACTAGTCATGACGCGCACAAATGACGTTTCAGACACTATAGAGAACGATTCAGACTAGTCCTGACTACCATCGAAGATGTTTCAGACTAGTCAATGTCACTTGTCATCGACTAACTTCGAATTGTTTACAGATAGACGAGCGTCATTTCGCAATTTAGACTACATAAACTGACGACAGTCTATCTTCCCATCATGGTCTACCGTCAGGACATCCGTCAGATATCGAATACTGTCGGGTCGAATGTTCGAATCCATCTTTCCTCTTTTGTTTTTTATTCTGCTGACTAGTCTGAACGAGGTTAGCAGACAAAATCGACTAGTCATGACTGGTTTCAAGGACAATCTGGACTGGTCCAGACGTGGTTGAAGGACATTTCTTCTAAAGGTGACTAGTCATGACGGGTATCTAAGACGTTGCAGACTAGACCTGACGGGAATTACGGATATTTTGGACTAGTCATGTCGGCCGTCTTCATATATTTTTTGCTCACTTGGGTAAGAAACACTCAAATATACGAATCGTATCCTTGCTCCAAATATAGTCCTATTAATGACTTATACCAGTCGCTTGAAATGTCATTTTATTTTTATCGAACAATAACAAATACATTCGTATACACAAGACCTTTCAAACAGATTAAGAGCGAATATACTATTGATATTACTTGTGACCTTTTCATTCTAAAGCCATCTCAGAATGGAAATTGCTTAGGACCTTTGTAAATGCAAATGATCGTTAGATAACACACAGTATCTTGATTAGCAATTATGAATAATTTCTATTTCTGAATCAATGCTAATCTGAATACTAGTGTGTCGATTGTTTCTGACATTGAATTAACTATTGTGACGGATAAAATCATTCGTCACGTACGTAATCAACCATCTTCAATTCGTATGATGGTGATCAACCAATCAAAATCTCATGAATGAATACCTCTTTAGTCAGTTTTTTTATGAAATTCTTGTGCAAAACAAAGATTTGATATATTTCTAAAATGATTTAATAAAATTCGTTAACTAATGAAAATCTAAATATGGTTAAATATAATATTTGATCACACATTAATGTTTGATTAATAATATATAAAAAAAAATTTGTCTTTTTTAGTATAATGGATTAAATTTAAGTACGAAAACGATTTTGAAAAGAAGTTAATGCAATAGCAAATGCTTGAATAGCCGTAAGAGGATATCGATAATCGAGAGCAAAATTATCATCATCAATACGACCAAATTGCATAATAACATTATCATCTAAAGGAAATTATAACAAAAAATTTTATTTGATAAAAAAAAAACAACAAACGTACCTGATGTTATTAATTGAAAATTTTTATGTGATGGTTGAATTACACGATTTTCATGTAAATTTAAAGTATATGTTTTATTTTCTAAATTTAAAGAATTTGTTTTATAAAAAAAAAATAAATTTGATATAAAATAACCTTCATCATATGTTGGCATTTTATTTTTAATTTCAATTAAATTAGTTGAATGTCCAGATCGCCATTCATCAATTATTGTTTCACCTTCCTTCAATAATAAATTAAATCAAATTAAAAATATTATCAAGAATATTTACTTTTAATTGTTGATTGGCTTTTCCAGTATCACGTAATAAAGCAACGAATTTTCTTGGTTCTTTCGATCCAAATACATAATTATCCTAAAATATTTATAAGAAAATAATATTAATGTTCTTCAATAAATAGACAAAACATTTCGTTTAGTTCGTATTTCAAAAAATGATTTCCATAAATATTTTAGCTCATATAAATTGAAAATAAAAAATTAACTCACATAAACAATAGCAGCCAATTGTGGTTTATTTTGATCATTAGTTGAAGAATTTTGATGATCATAAAGTATATATTCACTTGCAGCAATATTAATTCCACTTAATTTTGCAATTGAATTTTCCTCATTCAAATTTTTTGATGGATTATCAACATTAATTCCAATAAAATATTCTGCATGTCCAATAATTGTTAAATGTTTTCGTGCAGTTAAAAGTAAACTCTTCAAAGAAAATAAATATTTTTTTTTTTTCTAAATAAAATTTACTTGATTATTTTCATTGTATCCATCAAAAAATAAAGAAAATGTTGTTGTAAAACCTTTAGTAATTCCTTCTTTATCACGTTTGATATGACATTGAACAAAATCTGAATAATCTTTTGGAATTGTTGTATTCACATATTTTTTTAAATCATTTTTAATTAAATTTTGTACATCAAATTTTGATTGATTTCCCTACAAATTAAATTAAATTTTATTTAAAAAAAGAAAAAGAACCGACTCTTGTTTTTGAGGTATCTTGTTTTTTAACTCCTAAATAAAATAATTTATTTAGAAAAATAAAAAAAATATCTAACCTGATGCAGTTGATTTCTGAATAGCTGGAGCTATTTTATGTGGTGCATGTGATTGATCATCATCATCATCAATATCATCACGACCTTGATTAGGTAAACTATATATTCAAATATTAAAAAAAAAACAATACAAGTAAATATTTATCTAACTTTTCAGTTTTTGATGAACGTCTTGCCATGATTGATTACAAATTTTTCTTTGAAAAAAAAAATTATATTAAACAAAATGATCAATTATAAATCATTTTATAGATCGACGAAAAAAAAAGAAAGAAAGAAAGAAAAAAAAATCTTTCTCCAATATTCTATTTGTTTATTCATCTTTATTTCAAGATCGAATTTAATTGATTTACGTAGTTACATTGATTCTATTTTTACTCGAATGCATATTCTTCAATACATTTTATTTTAAATTGATATACCTTTTACTAACATTTGTTACTTTTTTGAACATTTCTTTCTTTTTCTTTTCTTATATGTACTGTAAAATAACTCAAAGAATAAAAAGTACAGCAGTAATAAAAACGTTTTCAAGGTTGAAAAAAAATGAAGGTAGATAAGTAAAATCTTTTTCTTTTTAGTATAGAGAATCAAAAGTTATCAACAATAAAACATGTTAGAAGAAAGGTTTTGTCTATTGGTAATCATTGTTCGATCAATAGAATAAATTTATTTAAGATTTTATATTGAAGATAGATATTATTTTCATTAGAATTTTTTAAAAATTCATAAAATCAGATTAGTTTAATATGAGATAGATTTATTTACAATAAGAAATTATCTAGAAAATAATCTTATGTTAATGATAAAAATAATTTCTTTTATAGTTTATAGTTTTCAATGAGAATAGTGATAAACATTTTATTGTTGACATTCATTTGTGTTACAAACAGCATGTATTCATTTATTAATAGGATTTGGAAAATTTATCATGATAATCAATTCTTCCTCTTATTTCAAATTATTAAAAGTGACATCCGTTTTTTATTCTTTACTCTAGAGCCCATCGGGTCTGGCTCTGGAAATTTTTACTGATTAGGCCCGAATGTAGAGTATGCCACTCGCGGAACATAAAAAAATCAAAGTATATGATATCTTCAGAGTAGAAAATTTCATTAAGAGTATTAGTAATGCCGTTCCAGTCCAGAGTCTGAACTCCAGACTCAGAAAAGATCAATCATGAGGGTCCCGGTCCAAAAATTCTTGGACCGTCCACGGGTACCACCGTACTAACAGTGAACTGGTGGTCCATCGTCACCGTTGCATCCCTACGTTCACATAACATAACATCAATGGAAAAGTCCCTAAATCTTGAAAAATTGAAATCTCGGAGACGCTCCATCCAAAAGTTCTCAAAATTTGTACACGAGCTAGTCTAGGTAAGATCTTGACTTGGGCTAAGTTTTAGGTCAGAAATTTGAAATTAAGATGTTATTGAAAAATTGGGGTCCATTGGGGGAGGGGGGGATAATTCATTAAAGATTCAATATCTCGGTGAAAACTCTACAAAAGAGGGAATACTTTGGAGGTTGTTATAGTCAGATGATCCCCTACCATTGGGCAAAATATGAGCTCAGAAGCATTTAATCAATTTCGGACCCTCCCTCGACAGTATATTTCCAGTGATCGAGCAGTCATCCTATTCCGCAATGTTGTACATTGTGGAATACGTTCCGCTCCAGGAATCAATTCCATTAATTCCCCGAATTCGGGAATTGGGTCAAACCTGAATTCATCTGATTCTGGAATCAATTCTACCAATTCCCGGAATTCCGTCCAATTCCTGCCAATTCCGTCTTGACTTAATTCCCCGAATTTCGTAGAAGAATTGGGTGGGGGCGAGGGCAGGAAGTAATTCCGAGGTGGAATTTAGAGGCGAAGCCAGGAGGTGGCTGGGAGGGGCTGAGCCTCCCACCCACAAAAACTTTTGAAATCCGCATAAAAAGTGGATTGAGCCCCCAAAAGTGGTTTCTAGAGCGGCTGAGCCCCTTCCAGAATTTTTTTTGGTTCCACCTTCACTGGAATTCTCGGAGTTAGGTCGAAGCAGAATTGGTTGGAATTCGCAGGAATTTCGGAATCGAAAGAAATTCTGTTTTAAATGAATTCAGGAATTCTGAGAATCGATTCCGCAGCGGACTCGATTCTCGGAATGTGCAACATTGCGGAATAGGATGTATTCTCGAATAACTGGGAATAGCTACATTTTTTTTGTTGAAGTCAATAGTGGTACTTAACATAGATTCTCTCTAGCCTTGTCTTTATGGATATGGAGTGCGAACATCTATTTGCTAGTGGTAAAAAAATCAGCCTGTTTGCTCGAGCCATTACATAGATATTCAATTGTGTTTCGGTTGCGTGACTTTTGGACCACCCTGTATATTTTTGTTAATATGAGAAAGAAAAAAAATAATTCTTATTAAATAACGAAGAAAATTTGTAGGAATGATAATTTCCTATGAGTAAAATCTTTGAAACAAATAGTGTTCGTTTGATCAGTGGGGGTGGTTAATAAAATGATGATTGGTATGATCCTTGTGACATACTTTGTCCAAAAGGTCCCATTTGTTGTTGCATTTGTTGTTGCATTTGTTGTTGTTGTGGTTGTTGAACAAGAACTTGCATTGGTTTCTTCTTACAACATATAATAATTAATACAATGATACCAATTAAAATGCCTAAACCAACCAAACTTCCAATGACAATACCAACAATAGCACCAATACTTAAAAGCGAATCAGCGGTGTTTGAATAAGACGAATAAGTATTTCTATAATATGACATTGTTTTATACTTAGCGCGGGTTTACTCACGACCTTGAAATGAATAAGAAAGTTACAACTAAGTACAAATAAAATACAGAGTGATCCAAAAGTCATTTTACCGACAAAAAGTTGAATATCTGTCTACGGCTCGAGCAAACGGGCTAATTTTTTATCAATGATAGAGTTATGTTTAAGCTTCATATCCTTTCTTCCTATCTGTGAAAAAGCAAAAATTTTTTGTTAAGATCAATAGTGGTACTTAACAACGGCTCTTCCTAACCTTTTTCGTGTGGATTAAAAGTGTGAAAATGGCTCTATTATCGGGAAGAAAAACCAGCTCGTTTGCTCGAGCCGTGGTGAAGATATTCAATTTTTTCTTGGTAAAGTGACTTTAGGGCCACTTTGTAGATGCTCTCAAAGAAACATTGAAGAGGAAAAATGGAAAGCAAACAAACAACCATCATAGTTTTTTTTGTCAATTTTAATGTGTTTTAATAGTTTTCTTTTTCTTTTATTGAATTTCGATTTCTCATTTTGTACATTCTAATGTAATAGAATTGTTCTTACCGATTACATTCTACATATTATATATATAAGAAAAAAATTATTTCATGATATATTTTCTCAGCAATCCTTGCTTTTTTTTATTTCATAAGAATTGATCATTTATCAAAACAATAATTATGGGATATTTATCATTACGTATCTATCAAAAATGACTGCAAGTCAATATTACATTTTAATTGAAAAGAATATTTTTTCTTAATTATTTTGCTATAAAAAAGGATGGGAGCGTATAAACAAATTAAATTAGGCCACTAACCGTTTATAGATAGTTCATTAATAATTCTATGTAGAAAAGCTAGACGAGTTTTTTTATAACAAATTCAAGTCAAATTTTGGATATTGGAGGTCATTTTGAGGTGAAAGTTTTGGAAATATTGTAAATCTAATTTGTCTTGATTAAAACATTTAATTCTACATCGTTCCATATAGGATCTATTATTTATTAGCGAAACATCGAGAACATTATTGAGAATGTCAGTAACACTGTCCATTTCTACTTTTCTACTGATGACGGACGCTTCCCAAGTAATTAACACCGATTGTGCTGATATTTTGGGCATAAGTATACTTTGATGAGACTAGAAAAGTCTAAAAAGAGAAGGGTCCTTGGGCTCCTTTAAGAGTAGGAAGGGGTAGTGTTATTGGTATTCTCAATCAAATTCACGATGTTTCGCTAATAAATAATAGTTCATATATGGAATGATGTAGAATTACATGCTCTTTCTAATCAAGACAAATTGGACTTACAATATTTCCAAAACTTTGTATATTTTGGTCAAATATTGGATCATTACAAATACCCTGAAAATACACCGAAAGTTCTATAAGGCTTCAATGATTTTTTTTATAATATTTTCACCTGAAAAAGACCTCCAATATTCAAAATTTGACGTGAATTTGTTATACAAAAAACTCGTCACCCTCACACCCTCACCCTCACATTATTTGAAAAAGCACTAAAATTGGAAAAACAGAAATAGCCATTGTTGTTGTTTCCACCAGAGATGGGATCGGTTCAGTTTGAATTTTGAATAAGTCTCACCGATCCCATCTCTGGTTTCCACATAGTAAAGAAATAAATAATCCATTATTTTATTTTAATAATAGTTCCTAAGTAAAACTTTGTTAAAATTATAAAAAATCGTAGATTTCTTAGTTGTTGTGTCAATTAGTGTAGTTGTTTTTCATTTGGTTGCATTGGAGACCAGTAAGGACACGTTTTTCAATTGAAGCAATGAAGTGATCAAGTTTTTTTTTCATACTTTCATGCTTTAAAAGTATTGATCATAACCATCGTCACCCCTTCAATTTGCATCTATACTTAAGTAACATACCGGGTGCGGCAAAATACATCCATCATTAAGTCTGATGTTGTTTTTGTTTCACCTAGAGACGATAAAACATTTTTTTGTATGCAGACAATTTTTTCTGGAAAAAATTTTTAAAAAAAGTTTAATTTATTATATTTAAATATTGGTTTTTTTCCCTTTTGTTATTAATTCTAAATCTAGACGAATGAGAAGAATATTTAACTGTAATCAAGTTTTATTATCGATGAATTTGATTTGAAAAAAATTGTTTTATAGATTGTTGGAGACATATTGATACATTTCTTTAAAAATTGATGATATAAGAAACAGAATTCCAATATCTATTTTCGAATAATTGATGTAAAACATGTCATGATTAAGTTTTTTTTGTTTAATATAAAATGATTTTATTTAAAATATGAAAAACTAAATAGTGAATTGTATTTGTGATAAATGAATAAATTGATTTAATTGAAAAAGAAAAAGAAAAAGAAAGAAAATGTTATATAAGAGTTTTTAATCAGTTATACAAGAACAAATCCAACAGGGAATACTTAATCCACCTGTAAGTATACAAATGAGACAACATAAACCATGATTAGTACGAGATGGTTGCACAATAATTTGCTGTGTTGGTTGTTGCTGTTGTTGTTGTTGTTGTTGTTGCATTATAATAATCGGTGCACCTCCACCATATGGAGGAGCCCCATATTGTGGGGGACCTTGGGTATTTGCATAAGCTGGTGGTGGTTCAGACATATTTTAACAAAAATAAATCAACCTAATTGAATAGAATATATTCTGACTTCTGATGGAATTCTTAAACAGAAATGAATTTAACTTTCTTTTACTGCAATTTTTTTTCAATCTTTTCGTTTTTTTTCTACCAACTAAATTTTTATAATGTTTTTAACAAAAAAATTGTTCTTTTTTTATTTAAGAAGAAAGAATAGAAATAGAAGAGAAAGTTTTTTTTTTCTCATCGAATGTTTAAAAAAAATAATAGCAATCATTTTGAAAACATTTTATCACCAGTAATAGATATCACTGTTATGAAGATTTTTGATTTAATTATGATCAATTAAGATGCTATTAATCAACCTATGTTTCAAATATGTTTTTTTATTTTTTTGAATATTTTATTTATATGTAAATATATTTCATAATTATAATATTCATGAGACAGACGATCTATTATCAGGCTTTCTACAATTTCACCAATTGTAATTTTTTTACTGTTGTACTTCTATACATCTTAACTGATTCTATTTTATCAGTTAACATATGAAGTACTATAGTTGAATTTCAAGGGTAAATTCACCAATTGGCGAAAAGACAATTCCTCTATAATCATAGAATTTTATTGAAAATAATAAAAAAAAAACAAATTTTTATTTTGATTAAAATTGAATATTTGGTATTCTATAATTTGTTTTAAACTTCTTGTTTAAATAATCTTCCAAAACACATTAAAAATATCTTGAATAGAACAATTCATAATTGAATTTAATATAAATATAAATTCGAGTTTTTTTTTAAATAACTTTTTTTTATTTTTGAACGTTAAAAGTCTTTTAAATGACAAGACTTTGTTCGTCTTCTTTTTGTCTTTTTTAAATAAATATACAAAATTTGAGACAACATATTTTAATAACATTAAAAAGTATTTGAACCTTGAAATGTTTGGAAGTTTGTTTGCCCTTCTTCAGTTGGTTACCAAGAAGGAGAAAAACGCAAAGTGGAATGTAAACAAATTGTCTGAATATAATACACAGACCTGTTCGATTGTGTAAATACCAATTTTATTATTAACAAACTTTCGGCGAAGATTCAGAGTCATTCTCGTTATAAACAAAGTATTTGTCTTCGGTTATAAGACAAATAGAGAACATCTTTTCTAGTATAGTGTCAGTACAACTGTTCGGAAAGTAGAAGACACAAGGTTCAATCCCTTGCAAAAGGAGATTATTCTTTTATTGGATTCTATTATCATCCTATGACATTACTATCTCGGTTATAACAATTCTCTTTCCCTTTTCTATTTTATTTTAATAATGAATGAAAAAAGAAAAATTTCAATGTCAACTTGAAATCAAAATCAATTATTTGTATCCATTCTTCAAAAGAATACATTGTGTTTATGACTAGAAGGCAAATATACAATATAACACTCTTCTACTTCATGAAAAAATCAAACAAATCAACGTTACCATTATCTGATATGCAGACTAGTCCTGGACGAGGAATTTTTGAGACAAAGACTAGACATGTTGTGGCGTTCTGATGCCCGTCTGAAAAGGATTTAAAATTGAAAAAGTAAGGACGTCAGGGACGGTACATAGGACAAGTTCTAGTCCTAGATATGGTCTAGTCTGGACTAGTCTAAATTAATATATATATAAGGATGAAGGTTAGATTCGAACATGCATACAATATGTTACTTATCCATCGTTTAGACAACTGAGCCATATGGTCAAAGGACTAACTTCTATATATGAATAGACATTCTGAGATGTTATTTAATGTAATTTAGAGTCTTTCAGTTTTGGTATGAGTTGAAAAAATATTCATTATAGAATAAAAATTAGACGCGATTGAACCGAATAAATTTAGAATTTTTTTTTGTTTTGAAGAATTTTTTTTCGATAACCACGACCCAGGAATAATTAATTCGTATTTAGAAAAAATTATTAAAGACAGAAATAAAATAAAATTATTTAAATTCAATAGAAACTAATTTTTTTTAATATAGAAATTTTATTTTATTTTATTTTATTTTAAATTTAAATAGTTGCATTTTGAACTCATATCAAAATTAAATTTTTGTAATTTATATTCCTCTTTAAATTTAAATAATCAAAATTTATATGAAAAATAAAATAAAATTATGATGTAAAAATATTTAAATTATTTTCTAATTAGTCCAAATAATTTATAAAGGTCTATTTTAAACACATTCATCTGGAAAAAACAGATTGATTCTTAGCTGAAGATAAATAACCAAGCAATTGTTATTATGCTATCTGATCCATGCTGTTAATACATCTGATTATCCGTCTGTTATTTTTAACAAATAATACAGATATTAAAAAATATCTTGCGTTGCATCTAATACTTTTTCTTCCAATTACCGATCAATTTAAACAAGTTTGACAAAACACATTAGTCCGAACAGAATGGGTCGTCTAAAGTTTTTAGACTGGTCTGATTAACGGTACATTCTCAAAAAACAGACTAGTCATGACGCGCACAAATGACGTTTCAGACACTATAGAGAACGATTCAGACTAGTCCTGACTACCATCGAAGATGTTTCAGACTAGTCAATGTCACTTGTCATCGACTAACTTCGAATTGTTTACAGATAGACGAGCGTCATTTCGCAATTTAGACTACATAAACTGACGACAGTCTATCTTCCCATCATGGTCTACCGTCAGGACATCCGTCAGATATCGAATACTGTCGGGTCGAATGTTCGAATCCATCTTTCCTCTTTTGTTTTTTATTCTGCTGACTAGTCTGAACGAGGTTAGCAGACAAAATCGACTAGTCATGACTGGTTTCAAGGACAATCTGGACTGGTCCAGACGTGGTTGAAGGACATTTCTTCTAAAGGTGACTAGTCATGACGGGTATCTAAGACGTTGCAGACTAGACCTGACGGGAATTCCGGACATTTTGGACTAGTCATGTCTGCCGTCTTCATATATTTTTACTCACTTGAGTACTCTCGTGCATCAACTGACTCCAGACCTGTCCTAGACGGGTGCTTCTTTGAAAAAAGACTAGACTAGACAAGTATAATGACGCCCGTCAATCGTATGATTTGGACGGGGCTTAATGACACACAAAAATTCCGGACTAGTCCTGAACGAGTCGATTTTGAGACAAACACTAGTCAGGACGAGTCGACATGACTAGAAAAAAGACTAGTCATTTACCTCGTCTTTGGCTCACTTGGGGCACAGACTTATCATTCATGAATTTCCCAGAAAAAAATATATTTATCAAATATGTTCTGTGGAGAATTTTGTCTATAAATATAACATCCCGACATTGAATTAATCTCATGAATAAAGATGTGTCAAATGCAGATTTTTACTTCCAGTTAATCCTATCTGATCCTGGTGTCAACCCATAGAAAACTATTTCAGAATTTATTCGCATCAAATCTAAAAAATGTAACATGATTGTTTTTTTTTACTTATTCAGTTGATGAATGTCACTTGTGTTGGTCATCCCTCCTGAATTTTGTTTTGATTAGTATAATTTATAAGATAATTCAGTTAAAACCATAGAACATGTAATTACAATCTTTAATTCTGATTTAGAAAATTTCTTGCTTGTTGTTCGGCACATCTTTGCTATCATCCAGTATCCACTAATGTCCAGCCTGATCAAGTCTTTTTCATGGTCACATCACGATCATTCTTCTAGTTTGTGGCAAGTCGGAAACTTTTCTCTTAAATGATGGGTATTGTAACAGATGTGGAATATATCAATTCTATTAGTAAAACTAACAAGGAGATGTTGCTGGGAAAAGAAGAAAATCGATGATTTTTAATGCGATTTGTTTTTCTTTCTTTCCCGACGTATGCATCGAAGGTTCGCATTTTGTGTAGCAGTGATCTTAAGAATGGAAAGTTAGAGAGTGTTCGCTCAAATACGAGATTACAATATCGAGATTGAATTGATACTATCCGTTTTTCGATCTTTATTAGGAGTTTCCGTTTGTTTACGAAGAGCCAGATAAAAGGGCGAATTTTTGTGAACTTTGTTTTTTTCTAACATTCGAGATACTCATGTAGCCGATAACGGATAAATAATGCAAAAATGACCTATTATTTCCCATGATTTCATAAAGTACACGAATCCATTGAATTTCAATGCATTACAATGCATCATTAAAAGCTGCTAGTGCAATCCCTGTGGTATTAAAATGTGAAACACGATATAGCTGGTATTGCTCATCACAGAGAAAAGACTTTATTTTCGACTCTATGTCTGTCACGGTTGGTGATGGTTTCTTCCTGATGTCTATCACGTCTGTGGAGTGAAGGGGGTGGGTTTAATTTCTATCCTTATACTTCAATACTCCTTTTAGATCGTGTTTCACAAAACTAGTGAAAGAAGTACAAAATCATGTCCCAAGTGATCAGTGGTTTTTGGCTTCGGAAAATATGCAGCTTTGTGGCTATTGAAAATGGCTATCGAATGATAAAAACCCGAACCCAATAGTTGTTACTATTGGTGAATTATTATCAAAACAATAATGCCTCTATGCATCACATATCTATTTAGTTCGCTGAACACGAATTTGACATCAGCTTTCCTGATTTTCAAAGAAATTCTATGGTTTTTGAGGATACGGAGGGCACAGTATAGTCCATGCTAACTTGACCCCTGAGTTTTTTAGTCTTGATAATTTAATGTCATAAGATATGTCTCAACGAGATCTATCTCTAGTAAAAAACAAATTGTAGTGCCATATGCTATACGCAAGAAAAGTTCAAAATATCGCCACCCTGGAAGAGATCGTTTCTCGGATTTTGATCAATTTTTGACCTATAGCATTTTTGATAGCCCATATATTACTCACTTAAATGGGAAAACTTGTAGCCTAGACTGTTCTCGGTCAAATGAAACACTTCTGAGCTCAAACGATCAAGTTATTCGTGAGAAAATGTCAAAATACTGAGAATACATACTATTCCACAATGTTACATATTCTGGGAATTGATTCCGCTGCGAAATCGCTTCCCGGAATTCCTTTCGATTCCGAAACTCCGGGAACTGATGGAATTGATTCCGAAATAAGATGAATTCAGGTTTGACCCAATTCCAGAATTTCGGGAATTGATTTCTGGGGCGAAATAGGATGACTGCTCCGACAAAACTAAATAGCTTAATATTTTGGATTTGACTATGGCTGGACTAGACCTTTTATTTGAAGTAATAAAATTGAAAAAAAAAAGTTTTTTTTTTCGGGCAACCCAGGATCGTCCTGTAACAGACTCTCTCAAATCCAAAATTTGAATCTCGATGTGTCTATTCGATAGCTCTTGTTGAGAAACCACTGCAAGCAAATTTTCATGGAAAAAGAATGTTCTTTTACTGAGATATGAAAATTTCACTAAAATGTGTATATTTCGACTTACTGCCTTTTTTTTCAACATTGAAGTTCCTTATCTAATCGATCTTTTCGAACAATATCAAGATTCAAATTTTGGATTTAAGCATATTATGCCTCGGTAGTACAATGCTCGATAGGCTCATGAATCCTCTCTTAAAACTCCGATGCCGATGTCAATAATAATACCTGTACTTATGGTTGAACTACTGCTACTTGAACTTGGCGAATAAGGATATAGTCAGGACGATGACATTATTTTATTCACAGTTATAACTGATTCAGAATATTGAATTGACACAGAAAGTTACCGATAAATAGAAATTCAAAAAGAAATTGCTGAAAGAAAAATGAAATACAAAAACCAATCATCAAACTTTTATTTTTCCCCGATTTAAATGTTTTTTTCTTTTTAAATGTTGATTGCTGCCTTTGTACGTTTTAAACTTAGCGAGTTTTTGTCTGCAATTATATTGTAGATGCGATATATAAGAAGAAGTTGTTAACATAAGACTTGAATAATTTATTTATTAAAATAAAAGAATTTTTTCATGGTTAGAAAAATCGACATTTGCAACTTTAAAAGTACAAAATAAAAACAATGTTCTCTTTTTGTTTGATAAAATATTTATTTGAATGATTTAGCTGGATAAAAAACTTCTTGTTTTTGCCAACCAGGTCCACTAGCATGGCGATGAATAGCATCACGAGGATATGATGCATATTGTTCTTGATTTGGATTTCGTTGATAACTTATTTTATTATTTCCTTCTTCTCCTTCGAAACGAAAATTTTGTGATCGATGTTGTCCAGATGAATTATTATTATTATTTTCTGTATACATATAATTAGTATTTGGTTGTCCATAGTTTCTGTTTTGTACATCAGTATTAACATTATTTGGAAAAGGAGGAAACGGAGGGAATGGAGGAAAATTTTGAAACATAAATTGTCCTTGTTGTTGTTGTTGTTGTTGCCACATACTAAATAAAAACATAATTTATCATTGAATAAAAGTTGATTATCCATACTGACTATGGATAATTTGGTTGAAATCGAAAAGCTCCTTGATTAGTCGATTGCCGTGGCATATCGTGTATTTGTTTTTCATTCGATTGCATTGAATACCAGTGTGGATACATTTTGTAATTCAAATAATAAAATGATCGAATTTCTTTTTTTCTTTTACTTTTAAAATGATGCATCATCACCATCGTTACAAATTCATTCTCGACTGTATTTACGATGTTAAAAAAACACTGCGAAGAAAAATAATGCAATCGTTATGAAATTTTCTATTTTTTTTTTCAGTCAATGACGACAAATTTCTTCTATGCAGAGATGCTATAATACCGTTACGCTGCTTATTGGCTAGTTACACCTCATGATATGCAACAGGGTTACAATCACATTAACCCTAATAAACGAGTATATCTGTACAACTGATCTGGAGTATCCAAGGGGAATGCATGAAAATGACTCGAAATTCTCAAGATTAAGAGTGAGGATATGGATACTCCAAAGAGTATTTAAGTATTTTCCTCTAACTACGTGACTACTAATACAATCTAGCTCTACATCATTCGCTGAAACTTTCTATTAAACAGAGCCTAAAAAATATATGTTGTAATATACTGAGGATTCAATCCCCTGAGAGCATGCCTTCGAGTTTATTTTGATTTATCCACGATGAAACAATGTATTCAATTGATAGCTGCAGAATTTTCTTGTCTAAAAATGTTATGAATCTCTCAAAAGTGTTTCACATTTTCTTCATCTATATCAAATCTTCTCAGCGTCAGAGCGAAAATCTTTCGACTACAAATGACAGTGTGACGGTGAGAGCGAAAAATTGAGATGGTTACATCACAGCATCAGCTAATAACACGCAAAGCAAAGCTTGAACAGCTGGTACTCCAAAAACACAAAACCAATGGATATCTTTCCTATACCGAACACAAAGTTCTCAATCAATAGTGTCACAATACCTTATTAGTTTTTTCTAATCATGCCGATTTTTGGCAATACGTTTGGATGCTTTGCCTTGTAAAACAGTTTCGATCACCAACAAATTAATATCAAACTTTCGGACAAAGATGGGATCGGTTCGGTTCGATTTAAATTTTCAAAAACTCGAATAGATCCCAATTCTGCTTCGAGAGTGCCTCAATTCTCATCTTAATAACGTAGACCAAACACATCCCTTAATCATTCTATTACGAACAAAAATATTGAATCTCTTCGCCTTTATTCTCGTATTATTTAATTGATTTATTTAGTTTTTATGTCCATTTATATTTTATTAAAAATTCTACTTTATGTTTTGATGCACACAACTAAAACAAAAAATATACAAAAAATATAATGTTTTTTAAATTGTAGAAAACACAATAAAAGATTCTCGAATAAAATAATAACACACTACATTTTATACAAATATTAATTAAAATACTTTTTAGAAATTTTTATTTTCATATTAAAAAAATATTCTCTAGAATTTTTATCATTACATTTAATGTAAAATATATTTATCAATTTTTCTTACTTCGAGTTTTATTTATTTCATAGATCAAAAATGAATTTTTAAACTCTTTTATTTATAGAAATACAAAGACCAGAAAAATCTTAATGCAACAGTATTTCAATCACCAATTATAGAATCTTATATTCATTAGTTTTTCATTTAAAATATATTTTAAATTATAACATAATTTTATTTAATCAGTTTCAAAGAAACAAACAAAGCAAAAAGAAAAAAATTTAATAAATGCCTTTGAAGTTGACACAATACAGTAGAATAACGTTCATCAGTATTGAGACCTTGAAATGTCTGTAAATTTGTGCCTCACCAATTGCTTATCAAGAAAAAAAAACATACTTTCACCATTGTTTACCGTTCAGTGAATTTCACAGACATTCGTTTTCTCTTTTCAATTTCAATTTTAACAATCAAAGAAAAAGAAAAATGTATTTACATTCATTCATTCTTCGAAAGAATCTATTGTGTTTATATTTACAATATCAAAATGTATAATAACGCATCAAATCATTGATATGCTTCAGAAACTAAACAACGAAAGAAATTAATTCAAATTTAGTGAACCAACATTACTATGGATTTATTATTGATAAGAATCTCTCTTTTTTGTTAGTTTCTTTGTACTAGAACTATCATATCTACTTTAATTCAACGTTTCGTCGTAATTTTTTGTGGCATGTAGGACTCTTTCTTTCGTTCAAGTACAATTAGTAAATAAAGTGAAGTAATTGTAAGAAATTCCTTTATCTTATTTGTAACTAGTTTTTTAAGAGAATACATCCTATTCCGCGATGTTGAACATTCGGGAACCAGTTCCGCACCCGGAATCAACAGCCACTAATACCTCCGATTCCGGAATTGCCTCAACCAGGTATTCGACAGAATTCCTACTAATTCCGACTGATTCCAGAATTCCAATACATGGATGACCGGTAGCCGATCGGTCCAAAACATACATCGAATTTCGGTACGGAATTCCGGAATTACATTGAGACGGAATCAGTAGGAATTCCTGGGAATTTGACGGAATTCCTACCAATTCCGTCTAATTCCGGAATTCAAATACGCGTGGATGATCGATAGTCGATCAGTCCAAAACATGCATCGAATTCCGGCACGGAATTCCGGAATTGCATCGAGACGGAATCAGTAGGAATTCCTGGGAATTGGATGGAATTCCTTCCAATTCCCACCGATTCCGCTTCTATCTAATTCCGGAATTCCGTAGCGGAATTGCTTTCTGCCTTCACCCTCATTTTCGACTATGTATATGGTTATAGACTAACCTCTGAAATAAACGAGCAATTCCGGTACGGAATTCCGGAATTACATTGAGACGGAATCAGTAGGAATTCCTGGGAAT
>JADMIO012752869.1_pt1 | contig 35130 bp, 56 predicted proteins | sample 8958161 | NCBI WGS metagenome assembly JADMIO01 (sample SAMN16585339, study PRJNA669376) | soil metagenome | isolation source: Crop rotation soil | place: USA: Cullars Rotation, Alabama | collected 2011
CCGCGACTTCAAGTCACGTGAATTCCAAGCTTCGGATCCCACTGTGCTGGAAAGGTCGCGCGGCGTTCAAGATCAAGAAACGACCCCCGCCCCCCCATCTCGGTCGTGCCAGAGGCCGGGTGAGGTGAGGTCGTAGTTGATCTTTCCCAATGACCCCGTCGACCCCACCTCACCTCACCCGTCCCTAGGGGTCCGGGTGAGGTGGGTGAGGTCGTCTGACCTAACCCGCGGGTGAGGTGCGGGTGAGGTGCGGGTGAGGTGGGTGAGGTCGTCACTGCAGCTCCCGATAAGGGTTGATCAGGGTGTACGTGATGGCGTTCCTGGGGCCTGTCCCACGGGTGACATGACCCCTGTTGACGAGGGCGTCGAGGGCGAGGTTGACGTTGTCCCGGTTGCCACCCATCCCGTCCTGCACGGCCTTCTGCGAGGGGGTGGCGTCCTGCTCGAGGGACTCGAGGAACCTGCTCGCCTTCTCCATCAGGTGGGTCGGCTCGAAGGCGGGCCGCTCGGACGCCGGCCTGAGGTCAGGGGCCTCGACCCGCATGGCCACCGACGACGACCCGGTGCTGTCGATGTGCACGAGGCCGGCGTGCCTGGCCCCACCGGACACGGCCCGGACCTTGCCGGGGGTGTCCTTGTCGACGGTCAGCCTGAGCTCGCCGTGCATGCCGGGGCCGAAGGGCTGGACCACCTCGACGGACAGGGCGCAGCCGCGGGTCATGGCCCGCTTGGCCTGGGCTCCGATGGCGCCCTTGCCTCGGGTCTCCTTGTTCTTGGCGACGTGGTCGATGGTGACCACGGCGGCCCCCGTGTCTGCGAGGGGCCTCAGGAGGCGCTGCACGAACACCGTGGCGTCGTTCTGGGACGAGTCGGGGTTGAGCCCCATGACGGTCATGGCGGCGTTGACACCGTCGAGGACGACGATCCCGTAGGGGCTGGCGTGCAGGGCCTCGGTGAGGTCGACGTGCTGGGCCAGGCCGAGGGCCTCGTCGGGGTTGGCGTAGTGCAGGCCGCCCAGCTGCCCCTCGGTGACCCCGAGCAGGCGCAGCCGCCCGTCGATGCCCTTGGCGCTGTCCTCGAAGTCGAGGTACAGGCAGGTCTCGCCGACGCCGAGGGACTGGGCCACGGCGTGCAGCGCGACCCAGGTCTTACCGCTCTCGGACTCCCCGAGGAGGCCGTTGACGCGGCCGGAGTAGAACAACCGGTGACCGTCGGTCCTGGCAAGGTGGGTGGGGTCTGGCTCGTCGGCCCGGTCGGCGATGACGCTGCTGATGGGGCGGGGCCACCAGGAGGTGCGATCCTGCTCTTCTGTGCCCTCACCTGCGACGATCACGGACGGTGACGAGAACGCCGTTACGCTCGGTGACTGGTCACGGGTCTCGAGCGCCCGTGGCTCCTTGGCGCCGGCGGCAAGGCCGGACCGGACGGTGGGGCCGATCTCGTCGTCATCGAGGCCGGCGGCCTTGCCCGCGGCGGTGAGAGCGTCAGCGGCGATGAAGTAGTCGAGCTGGCCCGCCTCGACGATGCGCCCGAGGGTGTAGGCGGCGCGGTTGAGGGTGTCGTTCCTGGTCCCGTTGACGGCCTGGGTGACACCACCGCAGACGGTGGCGACGTAGGCGGTGAGGTCTCCGGCGTCGGTGTAGGTGACCGGGCCGGGCGGCGGCTTGGTCTCGCCGTAGTGGGCCTTGACGGACTCGATGAAGCTCACGCCGCGTCCCCTCCGAACAGGTCGCCCTGCCCGCTCATCACGGGTGGTGGCTTCTCGATCCCCAGCACCTTCCGCAGCCGTGCGTCCGCGAGCTCCGGTGCTGCTGCGAGCCGGCAATAGTCGGCGGAGAGGTCGACGCTGATGCCGTGGCGGCCGAGGGCGTGGGCGACGTGGGCGGTGGTGCCGGTGCCGCCGAAGGGGTCGAGGACGACGGCGGGGGTGGTGTCTGGTCGGTACTCCGGCCGGCCGTGCACTGGGCAGTCCTCGTCAGGCTGCTTCGGAGGGTCATCCCGTCGCCAGGGAGTCGGGTCGCAGGTGCAGGGGCACGAGCAGGTGTAACCGGCGATGGTGTCAGGGTGCGCGTCCCTCCAGTCCTGGTGCTTCTGCCCCTTGGCTCGCTGCTTGCGACCGTTGGAGTGAGGCATCGGGTGAGCCGAGAGGAACGACGGACCGCGCTCGACCACCGGACGCCTTCCTTCCCCGCACCCCACGCACACCCCGGACGGGGACCAGCCCTGGATGATCCGCTTGGGCCACTCGGTGGGGAACGCGGCGAAGTGGTCGACGCCGAGGTGTTCGGGAACGCGCAGGGGTTCTGTGGGGACGGTCCAGACGGACCCGGGGAGCTTGCCGAGGGGGTTGTGGATGAACAGACCGGCGCCCTTGTCGCCGCGTGCCTCGTTAGTCTTGCCGTAGGTCTTGGCGGCCTCGTTGTAGCGGGCGCTGTGCGCGGCGTTTGCGGGGTCGCTGGGCTCCCGGATCTCGTCGACCGCCGAGAAGTACCGCGGGTTGAGCGTGAAATGAAACCACTGCTCGTGCGAGCGCCGGACCCGGTCGGTGACGGACTCGGGGAGCCCGTTCGGCTTGGACCAGATGACTTCGGCGCGGAGGATCAGCCCGAGGTCGTCGATGCAGCGCAGGGCGTAGCGCCAGGGGATGCCGATGAGGGACTTGGGGCGGCCCATCGTGAACCGTTCCGGGCCGCCCTTGTCCGTGTTCCACGCGGCTCGCTCGCGGCCGTCACCCATGCGGTCGCCGCCGTTCTTCCGGCCCGTCGACGTCCCGCTGTCGTACTTGTCCCCGAGGTTGACCCACATCGACCCGGACGGCTTCAGCACCCGCACGCACTCGCGGGTGACCTCGATCAGCGCGTCCACAAACTCGGCCGGGGTGGCTTCGGCACCGACCTGGCCGGCGTAGTGCTCCCCGCCGTCCTGGTAGGACCGCAGCGCGAAGTAGGGCGGGCTGGTGACGACGAGGTCGACGGTGTCGTCCTCGAGCGGGAGGTGGCGGGCGTCGCCGCGGATGACCTGGAGGCTCACGGCTTCCACGCCTCGATCCACATCCAGCGCCGTCCCTGCGAGGCCGACAGCGAGGGCGGTGCGACGACGTACCCGCCGAGGCCGCGGTAGTCGATGCCTGGTCGCAGCCCGGCGGTGTTCCCGTCACCGGTCGGTGTGATGTAGAGGTGCCGACCGCCGCGGGCCGTGGACACCTTGCCGAGCGTCTCGGGAATCAGCCCGTCGTCGAGGAGGTCGGCGAGGGAGGCGTAGCCGGGCGGACCGTCCACGTCGATGACGTCGAACAGGTGGCCGGTGGGGAAGCCGATGTTGTAGGCCGGGTTCTCGCTCCACCAGGCGTGCACCCGCTCGGGGTCGCAGGTGGCGTCCTTGAACCCGTTCCGGGTCGCCGGCCGCTTCTCACCGACCCGGAGGGGGAACACGGGGATGCCCTGCTCGGCGTAGGCGATGGCGGCGACCGGCAGCGACACGAGCCGCAGCCCGTCCTCGATGTCGAGCTGTGCCGCGATCCGGTCGAGGGTGTCCGTGTCCTGGTTGGCCACGGCGAGGTCGACGGCGGCCAGGGCCAGCTCGTCTGAGATCGTCACCTGCGGGGCTCCCGTGTCGTTGTGGGGGTGGACAGCCCCGACGCCGTGGGGTCGAGTCACGGCGTCGGGGCTGGTCTGGCTAGAACGGGGCGGCGTGGGACTGCGCTGGTGTCGATACCTGACCGGCGAGGTAGGCCATCCCGACCTTGCGGTCCTCCTCGGTGGCGACGGCAAGCAGCCACGGCGCGGACTGGCCCGGCTTCGCCTGGCCCTGGGTGACGCGGCCCAGGACCTTCTCGCCGACCCTGCTGCGGAGCTGGCCCTGAAGCGCCTTGGGGAACACGAGGCAGTCGGGGTAGTCCTCGCCCTTCAGGTCGCCGTCGAGGACGGCGATGTTGGCGCGGACGGCGTCGGCCTCGCCGAATGTGGTCTGGATGCCGGTCTCGATGGACAGGACCTCGACGAGGACGAGGCTGCCGTTGACGTCGGCCCACTTGATGCCGGTGGCGGTGGCTGGTGCTGCGAACGGGTCGGACATGGTGTGTCTCCTTGTGCTTGTGCTTGCCCTACGCCGCGGTCGCGGCGAGGGAGTCGATGCGCGCCTTGGCCAGCGCGGTGAGCTCGTCGGTCCACTCGGCCTCGTGTGCGGCGTAGAGGGCACGGAGGTCGTCAGGTGTGGCGGCGAGGGTGATGAGGCCGGCGAGGTCGACGGCGAGGTCCAGCGGCTTGCTCAGCCCCTTGCGTGACCGCCACTCCCACACCTGCGCGGCGAGATGCACGGCCTCCCACCCGGCGGCGATGTCGACCTCGAGGAGGTCACAGCGCCCGGTGCCGGCGGGGAGGTGGATGACGACGGCGGTGTCCTGGTCGACGGGATACCAGGAGTCACCAGTCAGCCGATAGGGCGCCTGATCGGCGTAGCCGTGGACGTATCCGGCCCCGTGCGCGTAGACCGCCATCTGCATCGCGATCTTGTGCATGCCGAACTCGACGGACCCGGTCTTGAGGTCGAGCACGACGACGCGGCCGTCGGGCAGGCGCCCGATGCGATCGGGTGTCCCGTGCACCTTGAGCTCGTCGACGACGATGCCCTGCTCGATGGCCAGCCACTCGATGCCGGCGGTCGCCTTGCGGTACGCCTCGAGGTCGGCGGCGGCACCGTCGGGGATCACCGGGAGTGGTGCGCCACGGTCGACGATCTCGGTCAGCGCATGGACAGCGGTGCCGGTGGTGGCCGCGGCGTGGCCCCTGGCGGCCTCGAGGGCGTCCTCACAGAGGCGGTTGAGCTTCTCCTTGTCCTCGCGGTGCGCTGCCACGCCGAGGAGGAGGTCGGGCCGGTCGGCCAGGCCCAGGGCCACCATCCGCTGCTGCCAGCGGGACAGGTTGTAGGTGTCCTCGAGGCAGGAGACGAAGGTGGTGCAGCGACGATAGGCGACCTTCTTGCCACCGGAGGGCGGCACGATGAGTGGTCGCCCGTACCGGTCCCGCTCGATCTCGGGTGGGATGGTGGCGAAGGTGTCGGTCATGCCGTCTTCCTCTCGTGGTCGCGCAGGTGGCCGGCGGCCAGGGCGAGGCTCATGGCGTGACGCTCGGAGACCTGCGCGGCCTTCGGGTACTTGGCCCGCATCAGATCGGCGTGCTCGAGGAGCTGCTCGGCGTCACGGCGCAGGACGGCCTCGCACTCACACGTCACCGGAACTTCCTCTCGTGGTCGTAGACGGCGCACCGGCACGGTCCGATCACCCGGCGGTGCCAGGCGACGCCGGGGCACCGGTGGTGCTTCTTCTCCCGGCAGCGGGCACAGGTGCCGGCGTCGGTGACGGTGGCCTCGAAGGGTTCTCGCCGGTACGCCTCGCGGGTGCGCTCCTGCTGGGCGGTCCAGGAGCGGATGACCTTGACCTGGGCTGGGGTCATGCGGCCACCTCGTCCGGTGTCCACGGCTCCCAGTCCTTCGGTCCCGGTCCGGTGAGCCGCCGGTAGCTCGGCTTCCCCTGTCCGAGTGGCTTGAGTGCAACCAGAGGCACCCCGACGCCGGGGAGGCAGGCGGCGACGTCGAGGACGTGCTGGCGCTCGGCTGGTCCCGGCATCGTCGTGCGCTTGACGTTGACGATGAGTACCTGGCCTGGCTTGATGGCACACACGTCCGCGAAGCCCTTGGACGACGAGCCGCGCATGATGAAGTAGCCGTCCGCGACGAGCTCGTCGCGGACGGCCCACTCGACGCGCCGGCCGTCGCTGTAGGAGCTCATGCTGCGGCCTCCGCCAGGTGCTGCATCAGCTGGAGGCCGATGTGCTCGGTGTAAGACGGGGGCACCGACTGGTGCATCCCGTGCTGTGTCATCCAGTCGATGCCGAGGAGCCGCTGCTGCACCTCGACCGACGGCACGTAGCCGCCCTTGCGCACCAGCCTCGCCTCGTCCTTGTCACGCCGTGCACCGCCGTAGGAGCCGGCGACACGCACGCTCTTGTCGTGCCAGCAGGGCTGCGGTGGGTAGAGCAGCACGTTCGACTCGAAGTGCCGGTGACGCTCGAGGCGCAGCGGCGTCCCGTCGTCGTCTGTCGCAGACAGGTCGAACATGGACCCGCACAGGACGAGCGGGTCGTGCAGGGGTGACCGCGGCACGTTCTCGATGACGTAGCTGCGACCGGTGGCGAGGATCGCCTCGCGGGTCGGGCCGATCAGGTCGGGGTGCTTGTGGGCGTGGCCGGCGACGGTGCCGTGGCTGTACCGCTGGCACGGTGGGGAGGCGTGGATGACGTCGAACTCGTGGCCGTGGTCGCGGATGAACGCGATGGCGTCGCCGACGTGGTGCTCGAACGGGTAGCGGGGTTGCCGGTCGATGTCGACACCGACCACCTCGAACCCGGCGCGCGCGTACCCGACAGCAGCGCCGCCCTGGCAGCTGAAGGCGTCAAGGATCCTCACCTCTCCACCCCCAGCGCCGCCGCCGCGAGCCCCCGGATGAGGCACGCCTCGCACTGGACCGCCGGCCCGTCCTGGTCGACGGGTCGGCAGGTGCAGGGGAGTGCGCGGGCGGCGTCGAGGATGAGGCGGAGGGTGTCGGTCACGTCCTGCGACATCAGCCGCACCTGTGCCCCGCCAGCCACGCCGTGATCGGGCCACGGTCAGCGCGCGTCGTCCACGGCGACTGCGCCCCGCAGGCGCACTGCACGGAGTCCTCCCGGCCGCGCTGCGTGACGCGGGTGCGGGGGGTCATGCCGCCCTCCGCTGCGCCCAGTAGAGAAGGAACCAGGCGAGGGCCAGCGCGATGCAGGCGACGCGGTCGATCCAGTGGTCGCCGCACGCGAACGAGGCCGCCCCGAAGATGGCCGAGCAGACGAAGGAGCGATCGGCGACGGTCAACGTGCACCCCACCAGATCGCCGCCGCCCCGACGAACAGGAGCACGACGCCGACGGTGCCGGCGACCACCAGCGCCCCGAGGACCAGCGCGAGCACGACGACCCAGCAGGCGAGGACGAGGCCGAGGACCAGCGCCAGGGCGAGCGCGGGGTGGATCTCGCGGTCACGCCGGGACGCGGCGAGGGCAGCGTCACGGGCAGCGGGGCTGCCGTCGTGGAAGGGGTAGAGGTCGGTTCTCGGCTTCTTCACGACGCCCTCGCGATCCGCGTCGGCCGCGCCATGCAGAGCAGCAGGATCTCGAGCTCGCGCTCGGCCTTGTCGACGGCCAGCTGCAGCACGTCGGCCAGCGGCGCGGTCGGACGGGCGCCGAGGTAGAGCACGGGATCGGCGAGGCCAGCGATGAGGTCGTCACGGAGGTGCACGACCTGCACGGCCTCGAGAAGCGCAAACCGATCTGGTGTGTAGCCACGGCTGCGAAGACGGGCGAGCGCCTCTGCCGCGGTGAGGTCGTTGGCCGCGAGGTCGTGCACCAGGCCGTCCAGCCAGGACAGCACCGGCGAGGTCATGCTTCCCACCGGTTCAGCAGCCGGGCCATGCCCAGCACCGGGACGATCTCGTGCGGCTCGACCTTCTCCTTGCCGTGCCAGTGCTGGGTCAGGGCGAGGGCGGCTCGACGGGTGCCGGCCTCGACGGTCTTGGACCGGAGCACGGCGACGAGCGGTCCGTGGTCGCGGATCATGCGCTCGTCCTGGGCGCGGAGGAGCGCGGGCTGCAGGCGGCGGGCCTCAGCGGTGGAGATGTCGGTGGTGGTCACGGATGCAAGTCCCTTCTACGATGGAGATGCGCAAGTCCTGAGGCCCCGTCCGGCACGGCGGGGCCTCGCGCGTTCAGGTGCGGGGGTCGGGGGCCGGGGTGGCGTGGGAAAGCATCGCCACCCCGGCTGTCCGGGCGGGGGTCGAGTTCCGCCGGACGTAGAGCGCGTCGGTGTCGCCGAGGAACGCGAGGTCCACGAGGCGGCCGGCGCGGTAGAGGGCGTTGCGGAGGAGGGTCATCGCGGCCACCCGTTGTCGACGTAGGGCGCGAGACGGACCTGCAGGTCGACGTTGCGACGCAGGAGGCGGCGGAGGTGGCGGATCATGCGGCGGCCAACTCGTCACGGAGGGCCTCGACGACATGGCGCTCGAAGAGGTAGGCGCCGGTCTCTCCCGGCATCTTGACCCAGTAGTCGAGCCGCCCGGACTCGACCCAGCGGGTCAGGGTGCTGCGGTCACGGCCGAGGATCTTGCACGCCTCGGCGCTGCCGATGACGTCCGGCTTGGTTGGGGGCATGCTGGGATCTTGGGCGCTTGCACAAGTATTGTCAACCACCCGAGCCGCACGAGTTTGAGGATTTTACTTGCGCAAGGTGTGATCTTGCGCAACAGTTTGTGCGAGGCAGATTGCCCAAGGGTCGAGAGAAGGTGAGCCCGATGAGCATTGAGTCATCGGCAGGGCACGTCCCGCAGTGGGACATGGCCGACCGGATGCGCAAGTCGCTCCGCGAGGCCGGCGTCAACGTCCAGGACATGGCCGACTACCTGGACGTCAACCGCAACACCATCAGCAACTGGATCAACGGCCACAACAGCCCACCGACTGCCGCCATGCGCCTCTGGGCCATGCGCTGCGGCGTGCCCTACGAGTGGCTCAAGGACGGCATCGAGAGCTCGGAGCCCGGGCCTGGAGGCAGCATGTCTAACCCACGTAAGGGACGCACGCTCGCGCTCCGGCAGGTAATGCGCAAGCCAAGATTCGCCCCAGTAGCCGTCATCGGCCACCCGCTTCCCATCGCCGTGTGACTCTCCGTGCCCATGGTCGTTGCTCCCCGTATGCATCAAACGGGGAAAGACGATCTACTGACGCTGTGGGCCTTCCATCAGGCCGCAGCCGGGCACACGGCGAGGACCGTGACACAGAGGCTCGACTTCATCCATACGCTGACCGAGAAGGCTGGCCGGGACGAACCGGCGCAGCTGACGGCGGCCGACCTCATCCGTTACCTGTCCCGTGACCTATCGCCGCGGACGAAGCGGACATACTTCATGCACGCGCGAGCGTGGTTCCGCTGGCTGCACGCCGAGGGCTACCAGGAGACCGACCTGAGCGCCCGCCTGCCCGTCCCGAAGGCACCGAAGGTGTCTCCGCGCCCCTTCTCGACGCCGGTCCTGCTCCGGGCGATCCAGACCGCCGGACCCCGCACGGCTGCCTACCTCACGCTGGCGGCCTTCGGCGGGCTCCGGGCCTGTGAGATCGCCGCCGTCCGGGGCGACATGGTGACGATTGACTCGGTCACCATCCGGGGGAAGGGCGGGACGCTGGCGATGGTCCCGACGCACCCTCGGGTCTGGTCACTGGCGTCCCGCCACGACCCGGCGGGCTTCTGGTTCAAGGGCCGCGACCACGGCCACGTAGACGCGCATGGCGTCTCAGGCACCGTCACCCGGCATCTGCGGCGCCAGGGTCTCCCAGGCTCGCTTCACCGGGCGCGGCACTGGTACGGGACGAACGTGCTGCGAGCTGCCGGCGGGAACCTCCGGGTCGCCCAGGAGTGCCTGCGACACTCCTCGCCGGCCACCACGGCGGGCTACACGATGGTCGAGGACGACGAGCGGACGGCAGCCGTCCTCGGGCTGCCCGACTTCCTCGCGGTCGCCTAGGAACGCCAAAGACGCCCCTCAGCCCGAAGGCTGAGGGGCGTCAAGTCGTGGTGCTGGATCTCGCTAGGTCAAGGCCGCCTCCGCCGCACCGCCGGCGCCATCGACAGGATGGCGGCCCGCTTCTGCGCGTCCACGTTGTCAGCGGCCGTGCGAGCGTCGGGGAAGGTCTCCGAGGTCGACAGGATCTCGTTGTTGGCGCTCACGAGGCACACGTAGAACTCCGGCGGCTGGCCCTTCTGCGGCTCCGTCTGCCGGATCTCGAAGCGGGGCTTGCGGCGCAGGCGGGGGCCGCCCATCAGACCAGGCGGAACAGCACGAACACCAGGATCAGGATGACGAGGACGACGATGACGAGCTCGAGGGCGCCGTAGCCCTGCTCCGAGACGTTCGGGTCGGAGGGCTGGCCCTTCGGCGGGGTGTTCGGCAGCGCGTAGACACCGACGGCCCCGAGCGCCGCGAGCGCGATGATGATCCACTCGTTGTTCGTGACCCGGTCGTCGCTGATCGCTGCCTGCAGCGACGTGAGGGCGGCGACGAGTACGGCAACGATGGTCTTGGCGTAGCGGCTCACTTGGTCTCCTCGTGTTGGTGTGCTGCGATCCAGGCGTCGAGATCCCGCTGGGCCTGCCTCACGGCGACCCGCCGGCGGATGAGCCCCCACGGGTTCGCGTCGACGTGGCGGTGGTAGTCCTTGCCTCGCCCGGCGAGGCCGTTCAGCCCGGCCTTGTAGTCCTTCACCTGCTGGTCGGCCGCGGGGGAGTTGGTGCGGTTGCCGATGTCGACGATGTGGATGTGCGGGTCCATGCCGCCGTGGTTCTGGTCCCGGTACCACGCGGCGAAGCCGACCTTGCGCAGCTCGTGCACGACCTTCTCGATCGCATCACGGCCCGTCGGGTTGCCCCAGGCGCCGATGTCCCAGGTCCGCAGGTCCAGGGTGCCGAGGCCCGTGTGGGTGGCCCCGGAGATGTCGTCCGGGGGCAGGCCGCCGCCCTTGACGACGGTGAGGTCCCGGCCCAGCCGCTGCTCGACGAGGCGCAGCTTCGCGGCGGTACGGGCCGTGGTGTGGATCGGGCGCTTGGAGGAGTCCTGGCCGAGGGACAGGACGGAGTAGGACTTGGCCATCTACGGCCTCCTGCACACGGGAAGGGTCTGCTTGATGTCCCGGTACTCCCGGGTGCGCGCCGCCTTCTCTGCCGCCGTCAGGGTCGGGGAGGTCTGGACCGCCATGATCACCCGGTCGACGAACCTGTTCAGCGCGAGCGCGTTGTTGTTGACGAGCCGGCACTGGTTGAACGCCGAGACCCGGTCGGCCTGGGCTGCGGCCTTGATCTGGTCCTGCTGGACCTCGGTGCGGTAGGACACCGTCAGGAACGCGACGAGGGTGAACGAGGCGATGAACAGGTTGATCCAGCGCCCGCGGCGCAGCTGCGCGACGACCTTGGGGAGACTGCCGAAGAACCGCTCGACGTACTCGGCGTCCACGTCCTTGTGCGTGTCGGTCGCCCGCCGGTGCAGGTTCAAGGACGCTCCCCACACTCCGGAGGTGTCAGCTTCGCGGCACGGAACAGCGCGATCCGGTCGGCGATGGTCTGCGGACTGGTCTGCCGGAACGGGTTGCGCTGCTCGATCCGGATGAGGCCCTCGTAGTAGATGTTCGTCCGGGCGACATTCGCCTTGCGGGCCTGGCACTGCTCGTACTGGTAGCGGGCCAGGTTGTTGTCCTGGACCTCCACGCGGTAGGCCATCAGCAGCCAGGACACGACGACGAAGGCGAAGATGAACAGCATCCCGCGACCGAAGGACCGGGACGTGACGCCGCGGACTCCTTGGACGCCGGGTGCACCCTGGACGCCCTGCATCCCGCGCTGACCCTCGTGGCCGGGATGCCCGGCGTCGCCCTGTGCGCCTCGCTCGCCACGCATCAACGCAGACCACCGAAGGGGACTAGTGCCAGGGCGATCAGCAGGAAGGGCAGGGTCCAGGCCGTCGTCGTCGGGTAGGCCTCGACAAGGTGGATCAGGATCCTAAAGGGTGCATCGGGACTCACTCCTCGTCCCCGCGCTTGTGTTCGTCGTTGCGCAGGAAGATCGGCACGCCCATCAAGGCGAAGCAGGCGATCAACAGCGTCGGTCGCTCCCCATTGGTGAAGAGGAGCTCGTGCAGGAACCCGCCCGCCCCGAGGATGAACAAGATCCCATCCCGGGTGAAGCGGAGGTGTTGCCGCTGGCGCTTCGACACTCACCGTTCCCCCAGACCCGTCATGCTCTCGGCTTCGCAGGGAGTGACAAGGGCGCTCAGATCGAGAACGCCCCGACGGTGACCGAGGTCAGCGCCGAGTAGGACAGGGCGACCTGGCCGGACCCGTTGTTGTAGATGTTCGACGGGAACGGCCCGATCCAGCGGTCCTGCCCGGCCGGCACCGCGACCGTCGGGTCGGCGACGGCGAGGGCTCCCACGGTCACCGAGGACACGATGGTCACGGTGACCGAGACGCCGGAGCCGTTGTGCACGGCGATGAAGGTGGAGTTGCCCACCGGCACCGTCTGCGCGGTGTTGGAGGCCGCGACCAGCGTCGGGGTGATCCCAGTGACGGTGATGGGCGTGACGGTCAGGGCGGCCACAGGAGGCTCCTAGAGGGTGTAGGGGACCATGCATGGGCCGGCGTGACCCGCCGCATCAGAACCGGCGATGTAGAGCGGGGTGCCGCCCTCATCGCAGCACTGCTGGTAGACCTCGTCCGGCCCGAGCACTAGGAACAGCTTGCCGCCGGCATCTTCGGTCCAGGTCACGAGGATCTCGACCTCGGAGATGCGGCACTTCTCCTCGAGTGCGTGCGACGTCGTCACACCCACGTCGCACGTCAACGTGCCAGCCCGCAGGTCGGCCAGCGTGTCGGCGCTGAGATCGTCGGTCCCGCCGACGTTGGCGAGGAACATCTCGACCCAGCCGTCCGCCTCGGTGAGCAGGTGGTCGCCGTAGTTCTCAAAACGGGCTGCGACGAACTCCGTGTCCATCGGGCCGAGGTACTCGCCGCGGATCACCTCGACGTTGGCACCGATGAAACCACCGGTCTCGAACTCGTTGTACTCGACCTGCACCCGGACCGTGATGAACACGCCGGTCAAGGTTGCGCCCGCCGGGATACCCGCCGGGGCGAGAGTGGTGACAACACGGCGCACGTCGCCCCCTGCGGGGAAACTGCCGGGGAACGGGTTCAGGTACTCGGCCTCGATGTAGGACCCGTCGTCGTCGTCGTTGAAGATCGACCCGACCGTGGCGAGCTCGTTGTCGCCGGCCACCTCGGAGCCGCCGACGAAGATGCGTGCGCGGGTCGGGTCCGACGGCAGCGTCGAGAACTCGTTGCTGACGTTGGTCAGCACCAGGCGCGTGTTGCCGGCGGTGGTGTCGCAGCAGAGCTGGTGCGGGGTGCCGTCGGAGGTGACGACCACCAGGACACCGGTCTCCGTCGAGGGCGCCCACACGATGTCCCCGGACCCGGGCACGCCAGTGCCGTCCTGCACGTACAGGTAGTACACGTCGTTGGCGGTCGGCACGAACGTAACCAGGCCATCAGAGGCGGTGTGGTTCTCCGCGAACTGGTTCGGGCCGGCGAAGCCGTCAAGGATCGTGAGGTACGTGTCGACGCTGGAACTGATCGTGAAGGTGATCGACGGCGGCGCAGGGTCAGGGCAGGTCCACACGTACCACACCGTGTAGATGGCCAGCCCGTCGTAGTACTCACCTGACTCGACGGTCGCATCCACGTTCGTCCACGACACGGTGCCTGTGAGCCCAGTGACGACCTCCGCGTTCGCGAAGTCGTCGTTGGCCGGAGCGGTCACGTCAGCAGGACTTCGTCTCGTCCCAGATGAAGTACGGGTAGTCCGTCTCCGCGGGCACGATGTCCTCGACGACGCCCTCGAACAGCCAGGTCTTCTGTGGGTTCTCCCGGCTATAGTCCCGTCGCTGCACCAGGCGCACGCCGGGCGTCCCGAGGCCCACCGGTGCACGACGGGCAGCCGCCGACGCGAGCCGGTCGACGGCCCTCCGGCGAGGCATCAGACCGGCCATCACGCCTCCCCGAGCTCGAGGTTGAACTGCACGGACTGCGCCTCACCGTCGCCCGGCTGCTGCCAGGTGATCGACAGCACCTCGAGCGAGGTTGACGCATTCACGAAGTCGATGCCGGACACGTCGTCGGCGACGGTGAAGTCGACGCAGGGGATCGCACCGGTCACGGCGATGACCCGCCCGTGGTAGTAGCGGCGCACACCGGCGGACTGGGTGATGGCCTGGTTCGCGTTGTCCCTTGCGCGGCCGATCGACGCCGACGAGGACGACTCCAGGTAGCCGAACCGCGGCCGGGTCGACGCTTCCGCCGTGGTGCCGGTGACGATGTCGTAGCCGTCCTGGGACAGCGTCAGGTAGCGGGTCGGGCCGACCGGGTCGGAGGAGTAGCCGTACTCGACGATGTTCATGGTCGAGGTGGCCGGGGTCGCTCCCGGTGTCAGGGTGGCCCCGGACGTGGTGCCGCGCTCGTTCCACGCCTCGAAGTCGAAGGTCGGCGTCAGGTCCAGGTCGCACACCGGCGACAGGTCCGAGAACGCCTGCGAGAGCGGGGTGCCCAACGGCCAGACCCACTCCTGGCCGTCATCCCAGGCCGTCGGGGTGGAGTCGGTCGTCTCGGTGAACGTGGCGCCGCTGATGAGGATGTCGGCGCCCGTCATGCCGAGGTCGCTGTTCTCCTGCAGGAGCTTCAGGATCAACTCGCCCACCGGGAAGCCGGGCCGGACGTCGGCCTTCAGCTGGCGCAGGGCCACGGCCGAGGAGGACGAGATCAGCGACAGGGCGTCGATGTTGCCCTTGTTGTCGATGGTGCCGCAGGCGAACCGGAGCGAGTCGTTCCCGTCGCCACCGACCGAGCTCACCGTGGTCATCTCCGCCGAGACGAAGTACTCGCCCGGCTCGAGCCGCTTCTTCCAGACGTTCTTGTCCGTATAGCCGGTCTCGTTGGCCGAGGAGTCGATGATGACCCCGCCCATGTTCGGGCCGTCCAGGTAGATTTTGTGCTCCTCGTCGGCGGACGAGATGAACTTGATTACCGCCCGGTCGACGAGGGTGAACGACCCGATGCGGAACAGGGTCAGCCCGCCGGTCGAGTCCTTCCAGATCCAGGACGCCGCGGTAGCGCCGGAGTCCCAGCCCTGCGGCTCGTTGTACTTCGCCTCGGTGGAAACCGGGGTGTAGACGTCGACCGCGGTGAACGCGGTGTCGTCGAAGTCCTTGCTCATCCACCCGAGGTAGCGGTTGCCCTCGATGCCGCAGGCGTAGCGCAGCGTCGGCGAGGTGTCGTCACACTCGGCCGGCAGGACGCAGAGCTCGTCCAGGAGGCCCTTGAGCGCACCTACAGCGACCGGGGACTGTTCCGGGGCGGAACCCTCCGCCGGACCGATGACGGTGCCCTCACCGGGCGCCAGGAGGTACGGGGTGGTGATCGGGGTCCAGACCCCGCCGACGTCGAGCTCGACGACGACGAACGCCTCGTCGAGCATGTCGGGGTTCGCGGCAAGGTCGGTCTCGAGCAGGTTCGCCGAGAACGACAGCGACGAGTCGGCCCACGCCTTCGAGTAGGTGCCGCCCGCGCCGATGCCGGCGACGTACCCGAGGGAGGTCGTGGCGTCGGAGGCCAGGACGTGCAGCCGGACGACCCCGCACGCCAGCGCGGGGAGCGTCACACCGTCCCCTCGATGAGCCGGAACGACAGCGTCACGTCGGCCCAGAACTCCGCCCGGTACGCCACGGCGAGGCCGGTGCGGTAGGCGAGGGTCGTGGTCCCGGTCGCCACCACGGTCAGCGTCAGCGGCGTCGAGGTGACCGCCGTCAGCGTCTTGAGTGTGGCGAGGTTCGTGTGGAAGTCGGTGACCATCTGCGCATGCGTGCTGGCCCAGGTGTTCGCCGCGGTGTTCCCGGTCAGCTCGAGCAGGAGCGAGACGTCCTTGCCGGCGGCGGCAGGGGTCCCGCCGGTCGGGACGCCGTACACCTCACCCGGCATCCCGGGCAGGACCACGTTGGAGATCCGGTACTCGATGGCGTTCAGGAACTGGCCGTAGGACTCGAGGTCCAGGGTCCGGTCGTACCGGGTCAGGTCCGTCCCGTTGACGAGGACGCCGTTGGTGGTCACGAGGCACCGAAGCCGGCGGAGAGCAGGTCCGAGCGGTTGCGGCGGGTGGCGGCGTCGGCGATGCGCTGGATGTTGTCGGAGTCCTTCTTGCCCTGGCCCGCTACCCGACCGTCGATCGGCAGCTGCTTGCCGGCGAACTTCGAGTTCGGGGCGCCGCCCGCGCCGATGGAGACGAACGAGATCGGGATGGTTCGCTGGATGCCGGAGAGGCTCGCGTTGACCCGATCACGAAAGGCGTCGAACTCGTCGGCCGCGTGCTTCAGCTTGGGGCCGATCCCGGGCACCCAGCCGAACGCCTTGGCGGCGCTGTGGACGATCAGGCCGGCCATCGCCAGGAAGGCGTCGGTGATGAACTTGAAGGCAGCCTTGAGCCCGGTCCACATGGCCTGGCCCGCCTTGACGACAGCACCGAAGGCACCGTTGACGATGTTGCGGAAGGTCTCGGACTTCTTGTAGGCGATCACCAGGCCGGTAACGAGGGCGGCGATAGCAATGATGACCAGGCCGATCGGGTTGGCGGCGAGGACGATGTTCAGCGCCGCCTGCGTGGCGGTGTAGATCTTCGCTGCCTTGTTCAGCGCCCAGACCAGCCCGACCACGGTCCCGAGGACGGACACGACCGGCACGATGACATCGGCGTACTTCTGGGTGAAGCCGATGACCTGGGTCAGAATCCCGGCGAGCTTCGTCAGGGCTGGGACCAGCTTGGAACCGGCCATCTCCTCGAGCTCGCCCCACTGGTTGCGGAGGATCTCGGCCTGGCCGGCGGCGGTCTTGCCCTCCTTGGAGGCGAACCCGCCGACCTTGGCGTTGAGGACGTCCTGCAGCTGGGCGTAGTTCTTCGAGGCCGACCCGGCGTCCTTGAAGTTGACGCCGATCGCCTTCAGCCCTCGGCCCTGCCCAAGGATGGCCTTGCCGAGGTCGGTAGCCGCGGTCGGGAGATCCTTGCCCGTCTTTGCGGCGTAGTCCTGCAACAGCGGGGTCAGGCTCTCGATCTGCTTGCCAGTGAGGTCAAACTGCGCGAGGACGGCCTGACCGGAGGCGGTCGCGTCGTCGTCGAACTTGGTCTTCTTGGCGAGCTCGGAGTTGAGCGTCCGCAGGCGGTCGATATTGGTGTCGGCGAGCCCGGGAAACTTCGCGAACGCCGCCGAGAGCTTCGCCTGCTGAGTCTCGGCGTCGGCGAAGGCGTGGACCGAGTCGACACCGAACTTGACCGCCGCGATGCCGACCGCTGCACCCAGCAGCTTGAGCCGCGCCTTGACCTTGTCGATGTTGCGGGTGGCCTGGTCCCTCGCCACGATGTTGAAGATGAGGGAGGTGTCAGCCACGCGCCGCCTCCTTCATCTGCCGCTCGTACTGAGCGAGCCAACGGACGAGCAGGTCGAACTCCTCGACGGTCGTCGCATCGACGTCGCGTGGGGTCATGTGCAGGACGTGAGCGAACAGGCCGAGGTGCTCTAGGCGCTGGCGCTCACGACTGCTTTTGGGCCGGGGGTGGCGTCACCGATCTCCGCCTCAAGCTGCTCGAGGACGGCTGCGCGCTCGTCGTCGGACAGCGACGTGTCCTGCTGCACGCCGTCCCGCATGGCGATGAGCTCGTCGACCTCGTACTCGACGGTAATCGAGCCGACCGGCGGGTCCACCTGGGCCAGTCGAAGCGGGGCGTCCTCACGCTTGAGGAGCACCCACAGCAGAGCGCGCCGAGCCGTCACGGAGCCCTTGATGAGCTCCATGCCGAACTCGGCGTAGGTGAGGTGGGTCGCCTTCTCGATCGCCTCGGCCTCGGAGGACATCAGCTTCTCGGGCTTGAACGTCCAGCGACGCTCGTCGGCACCCTCGGGGGCGTAGACCAGGATCACGCTCGGGCCGCCTTCTCTGCGATGCGCTCGAGAACCTTCACGAGCTCGGGTCGGACCTTCGGGGCCTCGCGGCGCATCCGGTCGGTGAACCAGCCTGGCTTGATCTGCTGCGTCACCCAGTTGTCGCGGTTGCCGAAGACGGGGTGTCGAAGCCGACCGGAGTTGGTCGAGCGGGAGTCGACACCGCGGAACCGGATCTTGACCCCAGCCTGGTTGCCGGAGGTGACGGACACCTTCGCCTCGTGCGAGGCGATGCGCTCGTTCAACCCGCCGGCCTTCGGGAGCTCGGACCGGGCGGCGAACTTCGCCTCGGCCGGCAGCGGCTTGGCGCCCTCGCGGAGGCCCTTGTTCAGCTCGCGCACGAGCTCGCGGTGGTTCGGAAGAGTCTTGATCTTCCGCTGCAGGGCGGCGAGGCCCTCGCCCTCGATGGTGAGGAACGGCTGACCGGAACGGACGGCCATCAGTTGACGACAGTCACCGTGATCGGCGCGTTGGTCTCGTCGTCGAGCGCCTCGAGCTCGACGGTGTTGGTGACGATCTCCGGGCCGCCGACGGTGGGGCTGGCCTGCTTGATCTTCACCGAGGGCATGTTGAAGGTCAGGGTCGAGGTGCCGTTGGTGAAGGTGACGACCAGCGCCGTCGCGGTCTCCGCGATGAAGGGGTCGTAGAGGCTGGCCTGGTTGAACTCGCCCTCGAGCGTGGCCGTGATGACCGGCTGCCCGATCAGCAGTTGCTCGGCCTTCGCCTTGCCGAAGCCGAGGCCCTGGCGCTCGGTGGCCAGCGGGAACTCCCCGCGAATCGTCAGCCCGGTCACGACCAGGCCGCCGGAGAACAGCGAGGACCCGCCGAGGGTGGCGGTGGTCACGTCGGAGAAGACGTAGACCGACGAGGACGCGACGTAGGACGCCGTGGCCAGCGCCGTCGCTGTCGTGGCGGAGGTGCCGTCCACGTCGATCGACAGGGTGGCGACCTCGCCCGTGGAGCAAGAGAACTCCCACCCGGTCACCTTGCAGCCGGCGTAGGTGAACGGCTTGACCGCGTACGTCGACTTCGACTCCGGGCGCCCGACCTGGATCGTGAGCGCCTTGCCGGCGAAGGTGCCACCGAAAGCGTGCGCCTGGGTGCCGGTCGTCGCGGCAGCAGTCGAGGAGGCCACGCAGTGCTTCCACAGCAGGGAGTGGCCCTTGGTCGCGGCCTCCACCTCGAACGACCCCGAGACGTTGTCCCGGATCTGGCGCACGCGACTGGTCCGCTTGACGTACCGGCCGCCGGCGCGCAGGCCGGTCGACTCGAGCCAGGTCGGGGTGTTCGCGATCGACTCGGAGTTGAACTCGGAGAAGGTCGCGACGGTCACCGCCGTCCCGGGAGTGGTCTCCTCGGAGAACCCGAGCTGGGCATCAAGGCCCGAACCAGTCGCCACGTCAGCTCTCCTCGGTCACGTCGGCATCGCCGGACGGCTTGCCACCGGTGTTCGTCCAGGTGGCCTTCGGCCAGGCCCGGTCCCCGATGACGTAGGCGTCCTCGGGGGAGTTCTTGTCGACGCTGCCCTCGACCGCGACGATCTCGTCGGGCTCGACACGCTTGCCGTTGGCGCCGAGGTACAGCGCCTCGCCGCTCGTGTTACGCAGACGGACGGTCATCAGGTGCCCTCCAGGCGAGTGCGATACGAGACGGTGAAGGTCACGCGGACGTACGACCCCAGGTCGTTCTCCGCGGCCTCGAGCGTGTGGTTCAGCGGCAGCAGCCAGCCGGCCATGACGGCACCGCCGAGGGTCGGGTCGGTGACCAGTGCGGACTCGAGCTGGCCGAGCAAGACGTAGGCCCGGTCGCGGCTCGGCTTGATGGCGGTGTCGCCGGTCTGCACGACGATCGCGCAGATGACCGGGCCTTCCTCGTTGCGCGAGCGGTGACCCAGCCCCGCCCACTCCTGAGTGCCGCCGCCTGACTCCGCCTGCGCGTCCCCGTTGCCGCCGACGATGACGAACTCCCCGAGGGAGTCCGAGGTCAGGGAGAACTCGGGGCCGTCGAAAACGGTCAGGCCGGAGACAGCGCCGAAGGTGGCGATGAGGCCGTCGATGACGTTGGGCAGGCGGGAGGTCGTGGTCACGCGATGCTCGGCACGACGTACCGCTGCAGCTTTTGCGCGATCTTGTACGGCGGGGTCGCCGTCGTCAGGTCCGGGAACTCACCCTCGCCGCCCTGGAACGGTGACCCGGACGGCCCCCGCTGCGACTCCCACGCCCACTTGATGTAGTCCAGCGCCGCCTCGCGGATCAGCGCCGGGACCACGGTGTAGCCCGCGACGTAGGTCACGGTCACCGGGTATCCGGTGCGCGAGGTGGTGTAGGCCAGCGGGGTCAGGACGCCGGAGGTGTCGAGGTAGTAGTTGGCGACGTTGTACGTCCAGCCGTAGCCGTAGGTGTCAGTGATCGAGGAAACCGAGATGACCGGGCCGTCGAAGAAGACCTGACCGTCGGAACCGGGGGTGAACGTGCGGGTGATGGTCTGCCGAACCACCGGCCCGACGATGCCCTCGACGTAGTCGGTGGCCGCCATGCACATCGCCCGGAGCTCTTCGTCGTTGGTCGTGGACGAGAGGTTGAGGTGGGTCCGGATGTCCATCAGCGAGACGATCATCCGAGGGACGACCACGTCGAAGCTGAACGGCTGACGCCCGCCTGGCGTCGTCTCGATGTAGCCCTCGTAGTGGCCCTCGACCGTGGTCGCGTAGGTGAGCTGCAGGATGCCGGTCGAGATCACCGTCAGGCTGGCCGAGGTGCTCGCGCCGTCGGGATACAGGGAGAGCGTGGCCGAGTAGACCGACGGCGTCGTCAGGGCACCCGTCGTGGCGGGGTAGGTCGGAGCCGCCCGGACCTCGAAGCCCGTGGTGTAGACGTCATGCAGGTCGACGACGGCCATCACACCCCCAACGAGATTTCTCGGACGGTCGCGGTGGACAGGGAGACCTCGCGGACGGTTGCCCCGGTCAGGGAGACCTCGCGGACGGTGCCGGGGATCGTCTGACCGACCACGGAGGCCGCGGCGGTGATCGTGGCCGTCCCGAGCACCGAGGCCGAGGCCCGCATGTTCAGCGAGGCCGTCGCCAGCACCGTCGCGAGCTCGGAGACCGAGGCGCTCAGCGCCCCCGTGAGGGCCGCTGCCGCCGTGATGGTCGCCGTGGTGGGTCGGGTCGCGTCGATCGTCTGGACGCCCTGTATGGACGCCGTGGCGGTGATCGTGGCGGTCTCGGTGACCGTCGCCTGCGCCGGCCGGGTGACGGCGACGTCGGCGGTGATCGTGGCCGTGGTTGTGCGGGTCGCTGCGGCGTTGAACGTCGAGGCGGCAGCTGCCGTGATCGTCGCCGTCTCGGTGACGGTGGCGGCGACCGGGCGGGTGACGGCGATGGCCGAAGTCACCGTGTCTGTCGCGGTGACGGTCGCGGCTGCACTCAGACTGGCGCCGCTCGCCACGTCGCCGCCGGACCAGTCATCCCAACGGAGGAGCGTTGATCCGCCCGAGCCCGACCGGATGCCGACGAGCTTACCGGTCGTCAGCCCCGTGTCGGTGGCCGAGCACCGTTCAACGCCGTTGAGGTATCCCTTGATGGTGGACCCGACGGCCTGAACCTTGATGATGTCACCGCTGGCGATGGTCACCGAGAACGCCGACCCGATCGACGTCAGCGAGCCCGCCACAAACTTCTGAAGCTGAATGCTGGTGCCGTTGGAGAACAGCGCATACCAGTTATTAGCGTCGGTGAGGCGACAGACCACGCGCTGCGCCGAGCCGGCCAGGGTGGAGATCGTTGCCTGCGAGTAGTTGTCGTCGGTGTCGCAACTGGTCGCGTAGACGGACAGGCAGGTGTTCGTGGTGCTCGGCGCTGCAGTGTTCGAGGCAATCGTGTGGGTGGCGGTGATGTTTGTCCAGGCCGCACCGATGGCGCCGTCCGCGCGGTTGAAGTCGTCGGAGAAGGACTGCGTCACCGCCCGCCCCCCTAAAAGGTGCGGTACTCGACCGCGTCGCCGGGCTCGATCGTCTTGTCCTTGAGGATCGTGCTGATCCGGTTCCCGGACACGTCCACGGCGGTGCAGTCGTGCGTGCCAACCAGTGCCATGCCTCGGCCGTTCTGCATCGGCATGTCAGTGGCGTGAAAGGCAACCCCGTCGATGCCGATGAACTTCGCCATGTACCCAGCGGTGGTGCCGTATGCGCCGCGCATCACGACGTCGCGCACATCCCACGGGCCCTGGCGGTGCGGGTTGTCATGGTGACCCACCTGGATCTGGAAGTTGGTGATCTGGTCGTCCATGTCCCTCACGTTACGAACGGTCACGTTCGAGACGACGCCGACCGAGGCACTGGCGGTCGCGCCGGTAAGGCGGTGCTTCCCGACTCGGAGGTCGGCGATCAGCACGCCGTCAACCCGCCACGAATCAGTGGCCGGCTCGAGGTCGACCAGGGACCGGCGGATGTCGTGCAAGGTGCCGGCGATGGTCATGCCGACCACGTCGCAACCAGACACGCCCTGCCGACCGTTGTGGTGCCCGTGGACGTCGACGGTGACACCGACAGCCTTGTTCCCGGCGTACACGCAGTCCCCGTAGACGTAGGACACCTCGCCGCGAACGGTGTTCCCGGAGCCGCCGGCGATCTCGTACCCGTGCTGCGCCTCGAGCGGCTCCACATACGCGGCGGTGTCGACACCGCCGCCAGCGTGAGGGCCGCGGATCGTCAGGTCACAGGTCACACTGGTCGAGCGCAGCAGCTTGACATGGGCACGACTCCTCGAGGCCCCCGAGGGAGCTGCAAGAGTGGACGAGTCGCCGGTCGGGTCGTTCGTGTAGATAGTTCCGCCGTACAAACTGACACCAGTCTTGGTAACGACGACGGTCTGATCCGCGCGGATCGAGATGCCCGCGAAGTCCAGCCGTGAGCCGTTCGGCTGCGCCGCGATCCAAGCGTTCAGGTCGGCAGCGCGGTTGGTGCCGTCGCCGAACTGCGCAGGGACAAGGATCGGACGAGGAGAGACCGTGACTGGGAACGAACCCGAGACGGTATTGCCTTCGTTGTCGTGACCGGACCAGAGGATCGTCACGGTCAGGCAGTGCCGGTGGCGACCAGGCCGTTGATCGCGAAGGCGTCCCCGCCCTGCCACGAGACCGAGTCGAGGGTGAAGCCGTCCGCGACCTGCCGGTGCACGATCACCGTCAGCGTGCCTGTGACGCTGTTGCCCTCGTCATCGTGGCCCGTGTACGTGATCGTCTTGGGGTCAGCCTGGTCGCGGGTGTCACCGGCCACGGTGAACGTGACGGTGACCGCCTCGCCCTGCTGGTAGGAGGACTTGTCGGGGGTCGCGGTGACGACCGGGGCGCCGCTCATCTGTTGGCCTCCTCAGAGGCCGACGGCCCCAGCTCAGGTGGTGTCGTACCGGGTGTGACAGGGACGGCAGAGCGGCATGTAGCGGTGGGGGTCCGTGCTGTAGGCGAGCAGGCGTCCGTGACGCTCACCGAGCCGCTCATCAGGACAGGTGCCGTCGTAGGCCCAATCGGAGGCCGTGTCGCCGCAGTGAGCGCATGTGTGAGTGCTGGCGCTACCGCGGGACCGCACGAGACGCTCGTGGACTGCCGAGTAGCCAACGGCATCCCCGAGCCACCCGCCGGTTCGCAACGTCATCGGATCGCCGTACTTGTGGAGACGCTGCCAGTGCAGATTGCAATAGCCCTTGGCGTAGTGCTTCCGGGTGCAATCCTCTACCGAACAAGGTCCGCCCGGTGGGCGGCCTCGCCGCCCTTCGGGTGGCGGTGGGCCTCCGTGCCTGTACCAGCGCAGGTAGTGCGCGACGCACCACGTTCGCTTCAGCGGCCCGTAGTTCTCGCAGCCCTCTACGGCGCATGTACCCTCGGCCATGTCGACCTCTCAACCAGGTTGGCCACGCCCCGGGTCTGTTGACGCAGACGCCGGGGTCCTTGCTGTGATCTTACGCCGCCAGGGGGCTGAGGGCGAAGCTCAAACTCGACAATGTCAGAGTGTCGCCATTGACGATCGCCTTACTGACGGTGAGTGCGGCGGAGAAGCGGAAGTTGCCAGCGGTCGATGCGTCGTACACCGAGATGTGCGAGATCGTTTCGGAACCAGAGGCCCACGTCGCCCACACCGGCAGGGTGGTGGTGATGGACTTGCTACCACCGGACGCCGCCGACCAGGTCAGCGCGACGCGCGTGGTGTTCGCACTCGCGTTGGCCGTCCCGGACGCACCGGGGTCGCCCGTGTGCAGCTTCACGTACAGCGTGGTGCCTGGCGTCGCGGCAGCACCGCCGAGGGTGTCGAGCCACAGGTTCGCAAGCCCTGTCGTCGAGAGACCAACCGTCATGACTCGTCGTCCTCATCGTGAGGGAGGCCGGGGCACGGCTCTCCGGGGTGAACGTCCACGCAGGACGGGTCAGGGGCAGGCTCGACGTCGGCCTCGGCTTCGACCGAGAGCTCCCAGCGGGTAGTCATCGAGACTTCCTCGCCCTGTTCGGCACCAGCGCGTCCCGAGCGGAGGTGTCGACGTGACCGTCGGACTCGACGATGACGTCGCGCTTCTCCTCGCCGGGAAGAACTGCCGTCTCGACGCCGTCCCGGAGATCGACCGCCGGCACCGCGAAGTCGTTGTGGAACAGGTCGAGCGCCTCATGCTCGGGGACCTCGATGCAGCCGCCGATCCCGGGCCACGCGGAACCATCTCCGCGTGGACCCGAGATCGCGACCTTCATGCGGACCAGCACTTAGCTGGCCGACTTCTTCGCAGCCGACTTCTTGGCGGCACGCTTCTCCGCCTCGACGTCCGCGTTCACCTGCTCCTCGTTCTCAGCCTCGGCCTGCTCGATGTCGGCCTTCAGGCCGTCCGAGTCAGCCACGGCCAGGGTCGGGACCCTGGCCTCGTGCAGCTGGGCGTAGGAGCCATCAGGACGGGTCGAGAGGGCGTGAGCCTCCTCGACGGCGGCCTGCTTCTTGTCCTGGTCGTCGCCGTCCTTGGCCCGCTCGTGACGCAGCTGGGCCGCGGCGATGTCCTTGGACGGGACCTCCCGCTCGGGATCGACGACCTCATCCGGGTGTGCCATGTTCGTCTCCTCGATCAGGTGGTGTGCGTGAACGCCTTGACAGCGCCGGTCTGGTCGATCAGGTCACCGTCGCCGCGGAGCACGGCGCGGAAGGTGACGAGGTCGGTGTTGAAGGCGTAGTCGTCGGAGCGCTCGAACCGCACCCCGCCGACGATGCGCACGAAGTACGCCGACATGTCGCCGAAGATGACCGTCTTGTTGCCGTTGGCCATCGTGGACACGACGTTCGGGTCGGTGTAAACCGGCTTGCCGAGCAGCGTGTCCGGGGTGCCGGCCACGACCGAGGGCTGCCAGATGTAGTTGCCGGTGGTGTCCTTGATCTGACGGACGGTGCCGGCGGTGACGTCGTTCATCAGCCACGCGGCGGAACGGCTGTTCCGGTACGGGGCGATGACCGAGTAGAACAGCCGGATCAGCGCGTCGCCGCCCTGCCCGGCCGTGCCCTGGGTGCCGAACGAGGTGCCGGTACCGGTGACGCCGGCCGAGGCCGTCGCACGGGTGGCGATGCCCCACGGGGCGGTGGTGCCGGCACCGACGATCAGGTCCGCGCCGAACTTGTTGCCGAGCGCACGACCGGACTCACGAGCCAGGTACTCCTCGAGGTTCACACCGGAGTCGGTGAGCAGCTCGCGGGAGACCTGGATGAGGTGGCCGTACTTGAACGCGCCGAGGGTGGCCTGACCGAAGGTCGGGTCCGACGCGGCGATGGCCGCACCCTCTGTCACGATCGCCGAGGTGGAGTGCGCCGTGGTCTTCGGGACCTGCAGCTGCTCGCCCGAGTTCGTGTTGAGGATCGTCGGGTTCGCAGCGAGCAGACCCGAGGTCTCGATGAGGTGCTCCATCAGGCGCCCGTAGAACGAGGTGGGCACCGTGTTGAGACCGGCCGCCGCCGTCAGCTTCGAGAGCGTGCGCTTCTCGGGCTTGACGTCGAAGTAACGCTGGTTCGTCTCGCCGAGCAGGAACGACCGAAGCTGGTCGACCTCGTCGGTGGCGCGCTCCTCGCCCTCGACCTTGCGGCCCTCGAGCTTCGCGAACGACTCCGCGATGTCCTTGGCTCGCTGCTCGCCGGCCACGAGGGCCTTGCCGCGGGCGTCGAGCGCGTCCAGCTCGGCCGAGAGCTCCGTCCACTGACGGTCCTCCTCGGCGTCGAACGCGCGGTTCTGAGCGGATGCAGCATCCGACAGGGCCTTCATCTGGTCCCAGACCTGGCCCCGCCGGTGCTCCACGCTCTTGATTGCCTCAGACATGAGGCTCCTTCCAGAGTGGGAGAACGGGATGGTGGTGACTGCTGCCAGGTGGGTTTCGCCCTGCCCGGCGGGGGGTTGTGCCTTGCATGCCGAAGTGACCGGTGGGGGTCGCCCTGCCGGTCTTTCGGAAGTGATCGGGGCTAAGAAGCCCAGGGCGGAGTCGCCCGGCCGAGCAGCTCGACCGAGGCCGCCGGTCCGAACCTGGCGGCGTGGTTGCCACCGTCGGAACGCTTGAACAACCGGATCAGCTCTCCGGCCTTCGCCATCGAGCGCACCTCGTCCACGTCGGCATCCATGTGCCGCGCGAGCGACCGGAGGCCCGTCGAGGTGTCGATGTAGGCCGGAGTGTTCACCGGGGCAACGTCGACCAGCTGCACCGCGTGGAGGGTGCGGAGCGGGAACTGGTCGTCGCTCAGACCCCACTCGTCACCCTCGGGCATCGTGCGGAAGGCGAACGAGGACTTCGCCACGTCGCCTCGCTGGATGAGCTCGTAGACATCGGCGCGGGACGCAGGAACGTCGACCTCGTACAGGAGGCCCGTGTCGTCCAGCTCGAGGCGCAGGGTGCGGGCGGCGGTGGTACCGAGCATCATGTTGTCGTCGTGGTTGTACCTGGCCATCACCTCGGGCCACCCGTCGCCGCGGGACTTGCGGAAGGCAGCCGGGTCGATGACCTCGATGAAGCCCCCCAGGTTGCGCGAGGGCTTGCCGTGCTTGGCCGCGTAGCCGCCGATCGTCCGCTTCTCAGCAGCGGCTGCCCGGACCTCCACGACGCCCGGCGTGTAGCGACGCTCGAGTTCGATCATGATGGGATCTTCCAATCTCTGAGCGGGCTCACGTTGCCGCCGTCGGGAGTGATAGCCGGCGCGCTGACACCGGAGGGTCGGTAACTCTCGCCCTGCCCGTTCGGCAGCGGCTCCTGGTCTTCCTGTGCCCGGATCTCGTCAATGCTCGCCGCACCCATCTCGTACCGGATCTTGTTGACGTCCCAGCGAGTGCGGAGGTCGGCTCGAACCAGCGCGTCGAGGTTGAACTTGACGTACTGCTTCTGCGGCAGCAGGCCGAAGAAGTGGCCCTCGAGGAGCTCGGCCCAGAACCGCAGCGTGCCGGTGACGTACTCGAGCTGGTTCTGCTCGACGGTGGCGTAGGTGAGCGACGAGCCGGCGTCGCCCCCGACCTTCTCCGGCCGGACGCCATAGATGGCCGCGATGAGGTTCGCGGTCATCTTCGTGGTCTCCACGAACTGCGCATCAGCGGGACTGACCGAGATGGGGGTGTAGGTCCAGTCGGACCCGTAGACGATCGGCTCATGCGTGCGGATCGCCGCGACCAAACGGGCCTTCACCTGTGCCGCCTGGTCCTGGCTGACGACCTTCTCGCTGTTCTGGAACGTGCCCGGAGGAACACCGCCGGACTCGAACCAGTCGTTCCCGAATGCCTGCGCGTGCAACCCGACGTTCATCGTGACTGCGAACGAGCCGATGGGCGAGACTCCCAGCTTCTGGCCGGGAAGCGAGAACCACGGGATGTGCAGAATGTCGTCGCTCGGAATGATCCGGCCACGCCAGTACCACACGACAGCGCCCGGCTGAGACTCGTCGATCGAGACGTCGGAGGGATTCAGCCACTCGATCGAGGTCGGAAACCCGAAGCCGTCACGACTGGTGATGAGTCCGTACGCGTTGCCCCGGAGCGCGAGGGAGGTGATGCACCGGAACAGCCAGGGGACCAGCGCCCCCTCGTCACGCAACGTCTGGAACAGGGGCGGCAAGGAAGGCATCAGCCGCCGCTCGTCGCCAGCGCGGCGGTAAGCCTTGATCGGCAGCGTCGACAGGTCCTGGGCGATGATCCGCACCGCTGCATACACGGGCGCCAGCGACAGAGCCTTGCTCTGGTCGATCGACACACCGTTGGTCAGTCCGCCGTAGTTCCACGGGACGCTGTCGAGAAGGCGGACCTCGGGCTCCCGGCGCTTGAACGGGTTACGCACGGGACCTCCTCACCAGATGCTCTCGAGCAGGTCGTAGTGACTCGGCCCGTACTTGGCGAAGCCGTGCGCCGCCAGGGTCACGGCCACCAGGGGGGACACGTCGGCGAGGTTCTTGCCGTCCCAAGCGAGGGCCTGGCCGACGTGGCGGGTAGTGGCCACGTTGACGGCGTCGCCTAGCCCCGGGTGGGGGCGGTGCCGGAGCGTCGGAGGGTCCTCGGTCACGGCGGACACGAACGAGCCGAAAGCGGCTGTCGCGTCAGGCCCGCCGAGCAGCACGAGCGAACCTGCGGGCGGGGCGCCCTTGCCGGTGTGGACTTGGATGCCGGCCTCGATCATGGCGGGGACGAGCTGGTTGGCTCGCGAGCCACCGTCGAGCACCGCCAGGGACCCGGCGTGCTTGGCCAGGAGCTCGACCAGACGGTCGACCACCCAATGCGTCCCCGGCAGGTGCTCGACGACCTCGACATGCGTCAGCGTGTCTGCGCGGCGGCCGGAGACGCCGATCGCGGTCCGGGAGCCGTCCAACGACACAGCCACGGCGAAGACCACCGGGTCCAGCGCCTCGGACTGCCCATCGGCGGCGCGAGCCCACTGGTCACGCGAGATCGGGTTGAACTGACCACCGTCGTCGTCGGGCCAGTCACCACGACCGAGGTACTCCCGAGCGAAACCCTCGGGGCTCATGTTGTCCCGGTAGCCGTGCAGCGTGCGCAGGGTCACCTGGCCGAGACCGAGGCCCGGATTCGCGGCGCCCCACTGCGACTCGTCGTCAGGGTCGGCGTCGTCCGGGATCGACCACTCGGCCCAGAGGAGGCGGTCGTCGGTTCCGGTGAGGCCGCGCCGGCGCGAGCGGGCGAAGACCCGGGACGGCTCCCCGATCCCGGCCGAGCCGACGTCCCAGACCTGCGGATTCGGGGCCGCCGTCGTCGTCGGCAGCAGGGCCTCCTGCTCCGGGTCGGACAGGCTCATCGCCTCGTCCTTGTAGAGCGTGGAGACGTTCGCGAAGCCACGGCCGGAATCAGCGGTACGCGCGAGAAAGCGGACCCGCTGGCCGTCCTTGAGCTCGACTCCGACGTCACCGTTGGCGACCCGGAACTTCGGGGCCGCAGCCATCGTCATCCGGTGCCCGGAGATGACCGCCTTGAGCCGGCGGAACATCTCCATCGTCGTCGTGAACTTGTGCGAGGTGTAGACCTGCAGCGGCTCGTCGAGCAGGTACAGCCCGACCAGCTGGCGGGCGATGATGACCTCGCCCTTGCCGTTCTGCCGGGACACGACCAGGCCCACGTCAGGTGCGCACCAGAGGCCGTCAGTGCGCACCTTCAGCGACTCGGCCAGGACGAACTCCTGCCACGGGTTCAGGCGCATCCCGACCCGGTGCACGAACGCCAGCGCGCGGCGTGACAGCTCGTCGTCGCCCGGCTCCGGCAGGTTCAGGACTCGGGGTCGCTGCTCACCCCGCGTCGCGGGCGGAGCGGCGAGCGCGGAACTCGTCAAGCTCGTCACCCACCTTCGCGGACTCTTCCTCGAGCGTGGCCATCACGGCGCGGAGCTCGCGGGCCGCGGATGCCGATCCGGTCTCGTCGACCTGAGCGGCCAGGGCGCGGGCGATCTCCGCGCGCCAGGAGGTGTCGTCGGTCAGTGCCGCCCGGACCGAGTCCAAGACGCTCACCAGGACCGCGAGGCGTTGGTGTTACGGATCAGCAACCGCCGCTGGCCACGCATCCGGTTGCCCTTTGCGGCTCCGGCGGACCGGTTGCAACGGCGGTGCGACGGACCGAGGTAAGAACTCTTGCCTGAGGCGTGGTCCAAGTCCCACAGCTGGCCCGGCAGGATCGGCCAGCCGCAGCGGGCACACGACGTCTCGCCGGTGGCGACCCGCGGAGCCCACCGCGCCCGCTCCCGGCGGTGCTCCCAGCCGTATCCGCGGGCAGCGGCAGGGAGCTTCGGCACGGAACGCCTAGGCATCGTCGTCGAGCCCTTCGATCATCTCGTCGTCAGGCAGGCTCGCGTTGGCTTCGACGAACAGCCGCACGCAGCGGCGGCCCATCTCGTCCATCAGGTCCGGGTGGACGTCGCCGGCCTTGGTCACGCTCGCAGTCAGGCCGGCCGATTGGAGCGAGAAGACCATCATCAGGAGCCTCGCAGCGCGTGCAGCTCGGCCAGCAGGTCGTCGAGCTGTGCGGTCAGATGCTGGTAGGCGTCGAAGTCCAGATGGCGCGTCGCCTCGTCGCGATGGTGCGCGGCCTCGACGATCGCCTTCTCGACCTGGGCGCGCGTGCGCGGACGAGGGAGCACGGCAACCTCCCCCGCGGAGATGACGAAGCGCCGGGCGGCTTTCACACCACTCCGACGCTATGCGCAGGTTGTCAAGTAGGGAGCCCGCTGTCAAGGGTGCCCGCGACAAGGCGCGTCGCGCCGGCGCGGTTGACGCTCGCCGCGCCGAAGATCCGGCGCCCCAGCGCGACCCAGCGGGACGCCTCCCAGGCGTGCTCGGCGTCGTGCGAGCAAGTGATCTCGCTGGGGAGGAGGTCGTCGGCCGGGGCGATCGTCGCGGTCAGCACGCCGTCGCACCCGTCCTCGATGCAGGCCCCGACCTCGACCCGGCGACGACCCGACGGGTACAGGAGCGACAGCGACCGGGACCGGATCGACCTGAGCTCGGTGGCGTAGTCGTCGATCCACGGCTGCGCGGAGGCCCAGCGCAGGTGCACGAGCAGCCAGGGCGCCACGACGGAGACCTCGCTGGATCGCGGGGCGCCGATCTCCCGCTCCTCGGACACCAGCAGCGCCCACGAGACGAGCTTGGCCGCGAGGTCAGTCCGGTGGTCGGCGACAGTCGGGTCGATCGGCAGGGCACGCTCCCGGGTCCCCGTCACCTGCGGGCCAGTGCCCGCTCTTGGCGCCAGAGCCCGGGCAAGTGCGTCGAAGTGGGCCGGCATCTCGGCCACGGCCTGCTCGAGGCCGGCGAAGCACCCGGCGCAGACCAGGAGGCCGTCGAGGGACGACCGCTGCCGCTGGGGGTCGTGGCGGTGCGGCAGGACGCAGACGGACCACGTCACCGGAGGCCCCCGACATCGTCCGGGGAGAGAGACGCGCGCCGCCTTTCCAGCACATTGGGATCCTAAGCTTAGAATTCCACGTGGACAAGTTGTCGCGGCCGCTTCTATAGTGTCACCTAAATACTAGTGACTCCAGCGTAACTGGACTGGCCACAGTTAGGCCGCAAATGTAATCACACTGGCTCACCTTCGGGTGGGCCTTTCTGCGTTCGCGAGTGGACCCGATAAGCTCATGGAGCGGCGTAACCGTCGCACAGGAAGGACAGAGAAAGCGCGGATCTGGGAAGTGACGGACAGAACGGTCAGGACCTGGATTGGGGAGGCGGTTGCCGCCGCTGCTGCTGACGGTGTGACGTTCTCTGTTCCGGTCACACCACATACGTTCCGCCATTCCTATGCGATGCACATGCTGTATGCCGGTATACCGCTGAAAGTTCTGCAAAGCCTGATGGGACATAAGTCCATCAGTTCAACGGAAGTCTACACGAAGGTTTTTGCGCTGGATGTGGCTGCCCGGCACCGGGTGCAGTTTGCGATGCCGGAGTCTGATGCGGTTGCGATGCTGAAACAATTATCCTGAGAATAAATGCCTTGGCCTTTATATGGAAATGTGGAACTGAGTGGATATGCTGTTTTTGTCTGTTAAACAGAGAAGCTGGCTGTTATCCACTGAGAAGCGAACGAAACAGTCGGGAAAATCTCCCATTATCGTAGAGATCCGCATTATTAATCTCAGGAGCCTGTGTAGCGTTTATAGGAAGTAGTGTTCTGTCATGATGCCTGCAAGCGGTAACGAAAACGATTTGAATATGCCTTCAGGAACAATAGAAATCTTCGTGCGGTGTTACGTTGAAGTGGAGCGGATTATGTCAGCAATGGACAGAACAACCTAATGAACACAGAACCATGATGTGGTCTGTCCTTTTACAGCCAGTAGTGCTCGCCGCAGTCGAGCGACAGGGCGAAGCCCTCGGCTGGTTGCCCTCGCCGCTGGGCTGGCGGCCGTCTATGGCCCTGCAAACGCGCCAGAAACGCCGTCGAAGCCGTGTGCGAGACACCGCGGCCGGCCGCCGGCGTTGTGGATACCTCGCGGAAAACTTGGCCCTCACTGACAGATGAGGGGCGGACGTTGACACTTGAGGGGCCGACTCACCCGGCGCGGCGTTGACAGATGAGGGGCAGGCTCGATTTCGGCCGGCGACGTGGAGCTGGCCAGCCTCGCAAATCGGCGAAAACGCCTGATTTTACGCGAGTTTCCCACAGATGATGTGGACAAGCCTGGGGATAAGTGCCCTGCGGTATTGACACTTGAGGGGCGCGACTACTGACAGATGAGGGGCGCGATCCTTGACACTTGAGGGGCAGAGTGCTGACAGATGAGGGGCGCACCTATTGACATTTGAGGGGCTGTCCACAGGCAGAAAATCCAGCATTTGCAAGGGTTTCCGCCCGTTTTTCGGCCACCGCTAACCTGTCTTTTAACCTGCTTTTAAACCAATATTTATAAACCTTGTTTTTAACCAGGGCTGCGCCCTGTGCGCGTGACCGCGCACGCCGAAGGGGGGTGCCCCCCCTTCTCGAACCCTCCCGGTCGAGTGAGCGAGGAAGCACCAGGGAACAGCACTTATATATTCTGCTTACACACGATGCCTGAAAAAACTTCCCTTGGGGTTATCCACTTATCCACGGGGATATTTTTATAATTATTTTTTTTATAGTTTTTAGATCTTCTTTTTTAGAGCGCCTTGTAGGCCTTTATCCATGCTGGTTCTAGAGAAGGTGTTGTGACAAATTGCCCTTTCAGTGTGACAAATCACCCTCAAATGACAGTCCTGTCTGTGACAAATTGCCCTTAACCCTGTGACAAATTGCCCTCAGAAGAAGCTGTTTTTTCACAAAGTTATCCCTGCTTATTGACTCTTTTTTATTTAGTGTGACAATCTAAAAACTTGTCACACTTCACATGGATCTGTCATGGCGGAAACAGCGGTTATCAATCACAAGAAACGTAAAAATAGCCCGCGAATCGTCCAGTCAAACGACCTCACTGAGGCGGCATATAGTCTCTCCCGGGATCAAAAACGTATGCTGTATCTGTTCGTTGACCAGATCAGAAAATCTGATGGCACCCTACAGGAACATGACGGTATCTGCGAGATCCATGTTGCTAAATATGCTGAAATATTCGGATTGACCTCTGCGGAAGCCAGTAAGGATATACGGCAGGCATTGAAGAGTTTCGCGGGGAAGGAAGTGGTTTTTTATCGCCCTGAAGAGGATGCCGGCGATGAAAAAGGCTATGAATCTTTTCCTTGGTTTATCAAACGTGCGCACAGTCCATCCAGAGGGCTTTACAGTGTACATATCAACCCATATCTCATTCCCTTCTTTATCGGGTTACAGAACCGGTTTACGCAGTTTCGGCTTAGTGAAACAAAAGAAATCACCAATCCGTATGCCATGCGTTTATACGAATCCCTGTGTCAGTATCGTAAGCCGGATGGCTCAGGCATCGTCTCTCTGAAAATCGACTGGATCATAGAGCGTTACCAGCTGCCTCAAAGTTACCAGCGTATGCCTGACTTCCGCCGCCGCTTCCTGCAGGTCTGTGTTAATGAGATCAACAGCAGAACTCCAATGCGCCTCTCATACATTGAGAAAAAGAAAGGCCGCCAGACGACTCATATCGTATTTTCCTTCCGCGATATCACTTCCATGACGACAGGATAGTCTGAGGGTTATCTGTCACAGATTTGAGGGTGGTTCGTCACATTTGTTCTGACCTACTGAGGGTAATTTGTCACAGTTTTGCTGTTTCCTTCAGCCTGCATGGATTTTCTCATACTTTTTGAACTGTAATTTTTAAGGAAGCCAAATTTGAGGGCAGTTTGTCACAGTTGATTTCCTTCTCTTTCCCTTCGTCATGTGACTTGATATCGGGGGTTAGTTCGTCATCATTGATGAGGGTTGATTATCACAGTTTATTACTCTGAATTGGCTATCCGCGTGTGTACCTCTACCTGGAGTTTTTCCCACGGTGGATATTTCTTCTTGCGCTGAGCGTAAGAGCTATCTGACAGAACAGTTCTTCTTTGCTTCCTCGCCAGTTCGCTCGCTATGCTCGGTTACACGGCTGCGGCGAGCGCTAGTGATAATAAGTGACTGAGGTATGTGCTCTTCTTATCTCCTTTTGTAGTGTTGCTCTTATTTTAAACAACTTTGCGGTTTTTTGATGACTTTGCGATTTTGTTGTTGCTTTGCAGTAAATTGCAAGATTTAATAAAAAAACGCAAAGCAATGATTAAAGGATGTTCAGAATGAAACTCATGGAAACACTTAACCAGTGCATAAACGCTGGTCATGAAATGACGAAGGCTATCGCCATTGCACAGTTTAATGATGACAGCCCGGAAGCGAGGAAAATAACCCGGCGCTGGAGAATAGGTGAAGCAGCGGATTTAGTTGGGGTTTCTTCTCAGGCTATCAGAGATGCCGAGAAAGCAGGGCGACTACCGCACCCGGATATGGAAATTCGAGGACGGGTTGAGCAACGTGTTGGTTATACAATTGAACAAATTAATCATATGCGTGATGTGTTTGGTACGCGATTGCGACGTGCTGAAGACGTATTTCCACCGGTGATCGGGGTTGCTGCCCATAAAGGAGGCGTTTACAAAACCTCAGTTTCTGTTCATCTTGCTCAGGATCTGGCTCTGAAGGGGCTACGTGTTTTGCTCGTGGAAGGTAACGACCCCCAGGGAACAGCCTCAATGTATCACGGATGGGTACCAGATCTTCATATTCATGCAGAAGACACTCTCCTGCCTTTCTATCTTGGGGAAAAGGACGATGTCACTTATGCAATAAAGCCCACTTGCTGGCCGGGGCTTGACATTATTCCTTCCTGTCTGGCTCTGCACCGTATTGAAACTGAGTTAATGGGCAAATTTGATGAAGGTAAACTGCCCACCGATCCACACCTGATGCTCCGACTGGCCATTGAAACTGTTGCTCATGACTATGATGTCATAGTTATTGACAGCGCGCCTAACCTGGGTATCGGCACGATTAATGTCGTATGTGCTGGGGAAAG
>JADMIO010690317.1_pt1 | contig 35125 bp, 34 predicted proteins | sample 8958161 | NCBI WGS metagenome assembly JADMIO01 (sample SAMN16585339, study PRJNA669376) | soil metagenome | isolation source: Crop rotation soil | place: USA: Cullars Rotation, Alabama | collected 2011
CCCGCCGATGTTCCGCGCTCGGTCGCGGAAGAAGCGATGCGGCTCTCCATCCTGGCGCATGACGCACTTGGTTGTCGCGGCGTGACGCGCACCGATTTCCGTTACGATGACACCGGCGGCAAACAGCGGCTCGTCGCGCTGGAAACCAATACCCAGCCCGGTATGACGCCGACGTCGCTGGTGCCCGAGCAGGCGGCATACGCTGGCATGACTTACGGTCAATTGTGCCGGTGGCTGGTGGAGGACGCGTCATGCGATCGGTGAACGCGACCGCAACCCAATCGCGCACCCGTGCCCGTGCAAGCGCGAGCCGCCGCGCACCGCCCCGCGTGACAGCTGAGCGACCAGCGTTTGGCAAGCGCAAGAAGTTCCGCACCGATCCGATCTCGCGCCTGTTCCGAGCCATCAAGAATGCGTTCAATCCACGTCGGCCGAAGTTTGTGCTGACTGTTCTTGTTCTGCTGATGGTGGCCATTGTCTTTCTTTATCTCAGCGGCGCCATTCATCGCACGGTCGCCACGGCAAACAGCGCGATCAACACAATTGTTGCGGATGCCGGGCTCCAGGTCGCCACCGTGCCCCTGACCGGTGTGCGGTATGCCGATCCGGATGAGATTTCCGACAAGCTTGGCTTCCGTGCCGGGGATTCGATTTTCGGCGTTGATCCACAAACCGCGCGCCAGAATCTTTTGACTTTGGATTGGGTTGAGGACGCGACAATTTCCATTCGCTATCCGGATTCTGTCTCGGTTTACATCATCGAGAAGACGCCGTTTGCGCTCTGGCAATCCAACCACGGCCTCTATGCCGTGGATCGCGATGGTAAGCCCATCGCGATCGTCGAGGCCGCACGCTTCAAGCACTTACCGTTGTTCTTCGGTGAGGCGCCCACCGATGCTTCCGATCTCGTGGAAGCGATCGGCACGCATCGCGCGGTGGCGGCGCGCGTGAAGGCGATGCAGCGCGTCTCCGGACGCCGCTGGAATCTGGTTCTGGATGACGGTGTGCTGGTGAAGCTCCCGGAAGACAATTGGGCCCGCGAACTCGGCACGCTGGAGCGGCTGATCGTCGACAATGGTGTGCTTGAGCGCGACATCGCGGAAATCGATTTGCGCTCACATGACAATTACTTCTTCGTGCTGCGCCACCCGGCGCCGCCGCGAAAGAATTCTCGGGGGGAACCGACATGAGCATGACCTCCATACATAGAAGCGTCTGCGTTGCGCGCGGGCGAGGCGATCCGATAGACGCGGCGCGAAGGGCGATGCGGGACATCGGACGAACGCTGCAACGAAGCGGGCGCCCGCTCGCGCACAACCCGAAGGGCCGGGTAATTTTGCGCTACGGGTTCGTCGAAGGCCTTGCCCGTACATCCCAGTACGGCCTGCGGCCTTCTCCTGCCCTCGCCACAAAATTCCTCCGGCGCAGGCGTTTCTATGTATGGAGGTCATGCTCCAATGGGTGAAACAGTGAAGTTGCGTACTGCAGGTGCGCCGGCGGCGTACCGCGCCGGGCTTGTTGCCGCGGTCGATGTGGGCTCCTCGAAAATCGTCTGCCTGATTGGGCGGGCGGAGCCGGGTTCGCTGCGCGTGATGGGCGCGGCGTTGCGTGAATCGCAGGGAATCAAATCGGGCACCGTCATTGGCGTCCAAGACGCGGAGGATTCCATCCGCGAGGCCGTGGCCGCCGCCGAGAATCACGCGGACACGCGCATCCAGACGGTGCTCATTTCCGTGAGTTGCGGCGCACCGAAAAGTATCACATCGCGCGCGGCTATGGCCCTGGATGGCGAGCTGGTAACCGATCAGCACATCAACGAACTTCTTTCGGAGGCGCGCGCCAACTGCCGCACCGACGATCTGGAGATGATTCAGGCCGCGCCCATCTCCTACGTGGTGGACGAAGCGCGCGGCGTGAAAGATCCGCGCGGGATGTTCTGCCAGCGCATCGGCGTCACCATGCATGCGGTCGCGGTGAAGCCGGCGCCCCTGCAGAATTTGCGGCTTGCCGTGGAGCGCTGCCATCTGACCATTGGCGCCTCACTTTTGTCTCCATACGCCAGCGGCCTTTCGTGCCTCACGCCGGATGAGATGCAGCTTGGTGCGACCGTCATCGATATGGGCGGCGGCACGACCTCCCTCGCCGTCTTCATGGAAGGGCAGCTGGTATATGCCGACGTCGTTCCGATGGGTGGCATCCATGTTACCGCCGATCTCGCGCGGATGCTGGCGGCACCGGTTTCTGCCGCCGAGCGGCTGAAGACGCTATACGGCGCAGCACTGGGTGAAATCGAAACCAGCACCGATGTCGTTTCTGTCCCACAGATGGGAGAGGATGGCGACGACTATGCTTTCCGCGTGCCGCGCTCGATGCTCACGCGCATCATCCAGCCACGGCTGGAGGAGATTTTGCTGGAGGTCCAGACGCGCCTGCGTGCCAGCGGCTTCGATGTTGCCGCCGGGCGCCGCGCGGTGCTGACCGGCGGCGCAAGCCAGCTCGCCGGCACCCGCGAGCTCGCGCAGCGGGTTCTTAACAAACAGGTCCGGCTTGGCCGGCCGCAGACCTATCCCGGTCTGCCCGCCGCCGGCGCCGGGCCCGACTACTCCGTGGCGCTGGGACTCCTGATGGCAGGAGCCACGATGCCGCCGGAGATTCTCAATCCAGATCTGGCCATGCCGCAGGAGGAAATCCGCGAGACGGGATTCTTGCGGCGGCTCGTTGGCGGTATCTTTGGGTGATTCGCGTGCACAACAAAAAAATCGGGCACGGGATGGTGGGCACTTCAGGTCGCGAGGATGGCATGAGGAACGGAGAGTGACATGAAAATTGGTGTGCCCGAGAAGACGGAGCTGCGGCCGCGGATCACCGTGCTCGGCGTGGGCGGGGCGGGCGGCAATGCCGTCAACAATATGATCGCCTCAAAACTGGAAGGCGTGGAATTCGTCGTTGCCAATACGGATGCGCAATCGCTGGCCGGGTCGAAGGCTGAGCGACGCATTCAGATTGGCGCACGCGTGACAGAAGGCCTGGGAGCAGGTGCGCGGCCGGAAGTCGGTCGCGCCGGGGCGGAAGAATCGCTCGAGGAAATCCTCGATCAGCTGTCCGGCTCGCACATGGTGTTCATCACCGCCGGCATGGGCGGTGGCACCGGCACGGGTGCAGCCCCTGTAATCGCGCGGGCTGTTCGAGAGCAAGGGATGCTCACCGTCGGTGTGGTGACGAAGCCGTTTGCGTTTGAAGGCGAACGGCGCATGCGGATCGCCGAACGTGGCATCGAAGAGCTGCAGGCGTTCGTCGATACGCTCATCATCATCCCGAACCAGAACTTGTTCCGGGTGGCGAACGACCGCACGACCTTTGCGCAGGCTTTCGCCATGGCCGACGACGTTCTGCATTCCGGGGTGCGCGGCGTCACCGACCTGATCGTGATGCCCGGCCTCATCAATCTCGACTTTGCCGACATCAAGACGGTGATGAGCGAGATGGGCAAAGCCATGATGGGTACGGGCGAAGCGGAGGGCGACGAACGCGCACTCAAGGCTGCGGAAGCCGCCATCTCCAATCCGTTGCTGGATGAAGTGTCGATGAAAGGCGCCCGCGGCGTGCTCATCAACATCACCGGCGGCCCGGATATGACGCTGTTCGAAGTCGATCAGGCGGCGAACCGCATCCGTGCGGAAGTCGATCCCGACGCCAGCATCATCTTTGGCGGCACGCTGCTCGAGAACATGGAAGGCCGCCTGCGCGTGTCAGTCGTGGCGACGGGCATGGAAGCCGAAGCGATGGCCAAGATGCCGCCGAATGTCGAGCCATTGCGTCCGCGCATGCGGCCGATGCCGGCATCGAATGCCGCCACGCAGCGGACGTCGCCTGCGCCGCAACCCGCGGCCTTCAATCCGGTACGGGCACAGATGTCGAACCTTGCCGAGCAGATCCGCGCCGAACCGGCGATGGAAATGCAGCGGCAGCCAATCTCGCCTGTCGAGTCGCTGATCCTCGGCAACGAAGAACGGCTTGCGCCAGAGATGGAAGATGACATTCCGCCCATGCCGGCGATCGTGCGTCAGCAGCAGCCGCAGCCGATGCGGCAAGCGCTGCCAGAACCGAAGGCCGAGCCGCGTCGCCGCGGCATATTCGGTGCCTGGGCACGGAAAGAACCGGAGGTGCGAACCGAGCCTGCGCCGATGCAGCGTACTCCGATGCCGCGTGCGAGCGCGCAAGTGCTGACGCAGCCGCAATCACAGCAGCAACGAGCGGCGGCGCAACCTGCTCAGCCCGATCTTGGCCTGGATACCGAAGATCAGTTCGAGATTCCGGCATTCCTCCGCCGCCAGACGAACTGAGCCATCGCGCTTTGCCATGCATCGCACCGGCGGCTTACGCTGCCGGTGCGATTTGCTTTTCGAGGGGTCGGCATGCGCGCCATACTTGTTGCCGTCGTTTTCTTTGCGGCAAGCGCCGCGTCGGCAATGGCTTATGATCTCGCCGAGAAGGATATTGCAACTCTTCAGCACGACATGGCTGCGGGCCATGTTACGGCTGAAGCATTGGTGCAGGCGTATGAAGAACGCATCGAAGCTGTCGATCGAAGCGGGCCTTCGCTGCACAGCGTGCTTGCCCTAAATCCCAATGCTCTCGCGGATGCCCGCAAGCTGGATGCCGAGAGGCGCGCCGGTCATGTTCGCGGGCTGCTGCATGGCATTCCCATTCTGGTGAAGGACAACATCGAAACCGCCGATCCCATCCCTAGCACCGCCGGTTCGCTCGCACTGGCCGGCAACATCACGCATCGCGACGCGCCGGTGGTGGCGCGGCTACGGGCGGCAGGCGCCATCATTATTGGCAAAGCAAACTTGAGTGAATGGGCCAACATCCGCAGTTCGCACTCGATCAGCGGTTGGTCGGCCATCGGCGGCCTGGTGAAAAACCCATACGTGCTGGACCGCAGTGCCTGTGGCTCCAGCTCCGGCAGCGGCGCCGCCGTGGCGGCCAGCCTGGCTGCGGCAGCGCTTGGAACAGAAACTGACGGCTCGCTGGTATGTCCCGGATCGATCAATGGAATCGTGGCGTTGAAACCGACTGTGGGGCTGTTGCCACGTACCCACGTGATTCCGATCTCGCACACGCAGGACACGCCGGGACCGATGGCACGGAGTGTCTCCGATGTCGCCGCGCTGGTGACGGTCATGGCAGGGAGCGATCCCGCCGATCCCACTACCGCCGCTGCGGATGCCCATCATGTCGACTATTCGGCAGGCCTTGCGCCGGCTTCGTTACGCGGGGTTCGGCTTGGTTACATCGCACGCGATCCCGATTCCCTGCCGAGCGAAACCGATGCGGTGTTCGTCCGCACTGTGCAAGCGTTGAAAAGTGCAGGGGCAGAGGTCGTCGAAATCAAGGACTTCAAGTTGCCGTCGCCGGACTACAAGGAAGAACTGACGGTCCTCCTGTACGAGCTCAAGGCGGACACAAACGCCTATTTGGGATCTCTGCCGTCGCCTCAGAAGGTTCATAGCCTTTCAGACGTGATCGCGTTCAACCGGTCCAATGCTCGCGAAATGACCCTGTTCGGGCAGGACATGTTCGAATTGGCAGACGCCACGAGCGGTCTTTCCGATCCGGTTTACATGAAGGCCCATGAGGAATTGCAGCGTTCGTCGCGCGAAACGCTCGACAAGTTGCTCACGTCTTATCACCTAGACGCTTTGATCCGCGCCACCGACGAACCCTCGTTCCGTGTGGATGTAGTGAAGGGTGACAATGACTCCAGCAGCTCGTCTTTCCTACCGGCAACAGCGGGTTATCCGCACCTCACCGTGCCGATGGGATTCGTGCACGAACTGCCGGTTGGTCTATCCTTCATCGGGCCAGCGTGGTCGGAGGCAAAGCTACTTGAGATCGGCTATGCCTTCGAGCAGGCCACCCATGCGCGCCGTCCGCCGCACTTCATCCCTTCACTGGAAAGCGAGCCAAACGCAGTCCGTGCGTTTGATCCGGTTCGCTGATTTGGCTCGTACGCAGCGGCGGTATACTGAGCGATATGACCCGCAGAACACTGGCGCGCGAGATTTCGGTGGAAGGCCTTGCCCTCCATGCAGGAACCGCAATTCGAATGACGCTTGGGCCGGCCGAGCCACGCGCAGGAATCGTTTTCCGGCGCAGCGATCTGGGCAACCAGGGAATTCCGGCCAGCTACGACAGCGTGGCTGAGACGCGCCTTGGCACGGTGATCGAATGCAATGGCGTAAAGGTCGGTGTCGTTGAGCACTTGATGGCCGCCGTTGCAGGCGCCGAGATCGATGACCTCCTTGTAACCCTGAACGGGCCGGAACCCCCGATTCTGGACGGCGATGCGTTGAGCTATCTCAGGTTGATCGACAAGGTCGGAATAGCCGACCTCTCCGCCCCGCGCGAGTCGATCAAGCTCCTGCGTTCGGTACACGTGGAGCAGGGTGATTCACATGCTGCTCTCCATCCTTGCGAGACACGCAAGTTCGATTTCGAGATCGATTTCGCGTCCGCTGCGATCGGCCGGCAGAGGTTCAGTTGGACTTTCTCGCGCGAAGGCTTCGCGAAAGAAATTGCGCCGGCGCGGACCTTTGGGTTCCTCCACGAGCTGGACGCGCTGAACAAGGTGGGCCTCGGCCGCGGTGCTTCGCTGGACAACACCCTGGCCATCGACGGCGACAAGATTCTGAATGCCGACTTGATGCGCTTTCCGGACGAATTTGTGCGCCACAAGGTGCTCGATGCCGTCGGTGATCTGGCCCTGGCAGGGGCTCCGATCATCGGCCGGTTCGAGGGAAGCCGCTCCGGCCATGCACTCAACAATCAACTGCTGCGGGCACTCTTCGCGGACCCGGCCAACTACTCGCGCGTGCTGGATTCCATGTAATATCTGGCCACTGGACCCAGCCGGGCGCCTAGTGGCATAAACGCCAAGGGGCGTGGCTGGCGCCTCAGAACCCGAAATCGGAAGAATAATGTCTTTTGCAGTGTTTCGCGTAGCGGCCGCTCGGCCGGCATTTCGTCGCAAAGCCGCAATGGTGGTTGCCGTCGGTTCTTTGATCGTGCTGTCGGCCTGCTCGATGTTCAGTAGCGGCGATACCGACAATGGGGATGATTCCGACACGAAGTATGTCGAACGGCCTGTCGAGCAGATCTATGCCGATGCCTGGAAGGCCATCCGCGGCCGTTCCTGGGAACATGCGGCGAAGCAGTTCGATGAAGTCGAAAGGCAGCATCCCTATTCCATTTGGGCGCGCCGGGCGATGCTGATGAGCGCCTTCTGTTACTACCAGGCAAACAAGTATTCGGATGCCATCAACGCCGCCGACCAGTTCATTCAGCTCCACCCCGGCAGCCAGGAGGTGGCGTACGCGTTCTACCTGAAGGCGATGTCGCTCTATGAGCAGATCGTCGATGTCGGGCGCGACCAGACGAACACCGAGCAGGCGCTGACTGCATTACAAGATGTGGTACAACGATTCCCGAACACCGAATATGCACGCGACGCCCTGCTCAAGATCGACCTGACGCAAGACCATCTCGCGGGTAAAGAGATGTCGGTCGGCCGGTACTATCTGCGTCATGGCGATTATATCGGTGCCATCAATCGCTTCCGCGTCGTGGTGGAGCGATATCAGCGCACACCGCAGATCGCGGAGGCACTGGAACGCTTGACCGAGGCGTACTACGCCATGGGTGTGTACGACGAAGCGAAGACGGCGGCGGCCGTTCTGGGGGCGAACTATCCCGGTAGCCCATGGTACCAGGATTCCTACGATCTACTGACGACGCACAACATGAGGCCGGAAATCAATCCGGAATCGTGGATAGCTAGACTGTTCAAGTCTCCGATCTGAGATCCGGTGAATGCTGGCGACGCTCAAAGTCCGCGACCTTGTGCTGATCGAGGACGTGGAGCTGGATTTCGCCGCCGGCCTGAATGTGCTGACCGGCGAAACCGGCGCAGGCAAGTCCATTCTGCTTGACGCGCTGGGCCTTGCCGCCGGAGCCCGCGCGGGCGCGCGGTCGAGCGTGCGACCAGGTGCGCAACAGGGATCAGCTGTCGCAATATTTGACTTGCCGGCGAACCATAGCGCGCGCGGCTTCCTGTCAGGAAACGGCATTCCGGTCGCAGACGAGATACTCCTTCGGCGCACGATTGCATCGGATGGGCGCACGCGCGCCTTCGTCAACGACGAGAGTGTGGGCGTCGGCTTGCTGCGCGACATCGGAAGCGAGCTGGTCGAAATTCATGGGCAGGCGGACGACCGCGGCTTGTTCGACAACGCTACGCATCGTCGTTTGCTGGACGCATTCGGCGGCCATGAACAGCTTGCGCGAGGGGTCCGCGCGCTTTTCCAAGAATTGACTAACGCCAGAGATGCTGCCGCCAAGGTGCGGCGCTCCGCGGAAGCCGCTGTGGCAGACTTGAAATACCTGCGCCACACCGTGGAGGAACTGTCAGCGCTTGCGCCGGAAGCCGGTGAGGAAGAGTTTCTGGCCGGTGAGCGTGCACTGTTGATGAACGCAAGCCGCATTGCGGAAGACATTTCGGCCGCAGTCGAGCAGCTGGGCGGTGAGCGGGGCGCAGAATCCTCACTCGCCGCGGCTTTGAAGCGCCTCTCCCGGATGGGCGAAGAAGCGCGACATGCAAGTGCCGCCTCCGAGCGTGCACTGGAGCAGGCCTTCGCTCAAGCGGAAGAAGCACGTCGCGAATTGGAAAGCTTTCTTTCGCGGCTCGATATCAACCCTGCCGAACTGGAGAAAAAGGAAGAACGGTTATTTGAGATTCGTGCTGCAGCGCGAAAGTATGCCGTTCCCGCCGATGATCTGCCGAACGTTCTGGCGGAAGCGCAGGCGAAATTGCAGCTTGCGGGTGATGCCGGCGAGACGCTCAAGCAGGCGGAAGCCGATGTTGCGCGCTCCCGCGATGCGTTTGTTGAGGCTGGCCGCAAGCTGTCCATCGCGCGGGCAAAAGCGGCGCGCGAACTTGACGCTGTCGTAGCGGACGAGCTTGCACCGCTAAAACTTAACCAGGCGCAATTCCGAGTGACTCTTGAACCGCTACTGCAGGATGACCATGGCGAAAATGGTCTCGAGCGGGTCGCTTTCGAGGTCGCCACCATTACCGGCGCGCCGTTTGGGCCACTGGCAAAGATTGCGTCGGGCGGCGAACTGGCGCGTTTTTCGCTGGCGCTGAAAGTGGCGCTGTCCGAAGCAAGCCCGCCCGCGGCTCTGGTATTCGATGAGGTAGACCGCGGTGTCGGCGGTGCCGTGGCGGACGCTGTCGGCGAGCGGCTGCAGCGACTGTCCCGTGTAACTCAGGTCTTGCTTGTGACCCATGCGCCGCAGGTGGCGGCTCGCGCCGAGCGCCATTTTCGCATTACCCGCAAGCGCGACCGCACCCAGGTGGAATTGCTCACGGCAGAGGACCGGGTCGAGGAGATCGCGCGCATGCTCTCTGGCGCGGCCATTACTGAAGAAGCACGCGCTGCCGCCCGCCGGCTGCTGATTGAGGCACAGGGGCCTTCGAAGAAGATCCGTAAGCGGGCATGAAAACTTCGCCACAGACTTCGATCGACACTCTATCCAAGACGGCGGCTGCCAAGGAGCTGGAGTGGTTGGCCAATGAAATCGCCGCCCACGACCGGCGCTACTACCTCGACGATGCGCCCTCTGTTTCCGACGCTGCATACGACGAATTGCGCAAGCGCAATGCCGCCATCGAGGCACGATTTCCCGACCTTGTACGGTCCGACAGTCCTAGTCATCGGGTCGGCGCCAAGGCGAGCGACAAGTTTGCCAAAGTGGTGCATCGCGTGCCGATGCTGTCGCTGGACAATGCGTTCAGCGATGAGGATGTGGTCGATTTTGTGGCGCGTGTGCGCAGATTTCTGAAGCTTGGCGAAGCGTCCGAACTGGTATTCACGGCGGAGCCGAAGATCGACGGCTTGTCGGCTTCGCTGCGATACGAGCACGGCGTGTTCATACGGGGTGCCACGCGCGGCGACGGCACCGAAGGCGAAGACATCACCGCCAACCTGCGCACAATCCGCGACATCCCATTGCGACTGCACGGACGCGCTCCGGACGCGATCGAAGTGCGCGGCGAGGTTTATATGACCCACACCCATTTCGCCGCACTGAACAAGCGGCAGGAAAAAGAGGGCAGGCCACTCTACGCCAATCCACGGAATTCGGCGGCTGGTTCCGTCCGCCAGCTTGATCCTGCGATCACCGCCTCACGCGCGCTGAATTTCTTTGCCTATTCCTGGGGGCAGGCCAACAAGCTGCCCGCCGACACCCAGTCGGGAATGCTGGACGCGTTCAGGGCGTGGGGCTTCAAGGTCAACCCGCTCACGCGCCGCTGTCGCACGACGGAAGAGGTGCTGAAATTCTACCGCGATGTCGAAGGTAAGCGGGCGTCACTCGGTTATGACATCGACGGTGTGGTGTACAAGGTTGATGAGCTAAACCTCCAGGAGCGGCTCGGTTTCGTTTCGCGTTCGCCGCGTTGGGCCATCGCGCACAAGTTTGCGGCGGAGCAGGCCGAAACCGTCCTTCAGGATATCGATATCCAGGTTGGCCGCATCGGCACGCTGACGCCGGTTGCTAAGCTCAAGCCCGTGACCGTTGGCGGCGTGGTGGTGCAGAACGCCACCCTGCACAACGAAGACGAGATCGTCCGCAAGGACGTTCGGATCGGCGACAGCGTGGTGGTGCAGCGCGCCGGCGATGTTATCCCTCAGATCGTGCGAGTCATCCTCGAGAAGCGGCCGAAGTCCGCAAAGCCATACAAATTCCCGGACAAATGCCCGGTCTGCGGTAGCCATGCCGTGCGCGAGGTCGATGAGAAAACCGGCGAAGCGGAAGCTGCACGGCGCTGCACCGGCGGCCTGATCTGCTCGGCGCAAGCCGTGGAACGGCTCAAGCATTTCGTTTCGCGCAACGCGTTCGATATCGAAGGCATGGGCGAAAAGCACATCATCGCGTTTCATGAGGATGGTCTGATCAAAGAACCTGCCGACATCTTCCTGCTGGAAAAGCGCTATGGCGCCGGCGAGAAGGCGATCATGGCCCGCGAAGGCTGGGGTGAGCAAAGTGCACGCAAATTGTTCGACGCGATCGATCGCCGTCGCGAAATCCCGCTAGACCGGTTCATCTACGCACTCGGCATTCGCCATGTGGGGGAAACCACGGCGAAGCTGTTGGCGCGCACCTATCACAACGCTGAAGCTTTCATCGAGGCCATGGAAAGTGCCGGGATTGTCGAGGAGCTACAAGCCGTCGAAGGCATCGGCGATATCGTGGCCAAGGCGATCAAGGATTTCTTCGATGAACCGCACAATCGCAAGCCTGTCGATCATCTGCTGAAGCAGGTCACGGTATCGGCAGTTGCCGCGCCGCATGCGTCAAACTCGTCTGTAGCGGGCAAGACGGTCGTCTTCACCGGTTCGCTGGAGAAGATGACGCGGCAGGAAGCCAAGGCCCGCGCCGAGGCGTTGGGGGCGAAGGTGTCCGGCTCGGTCTCGTCAAAGACGGACTTGGTGGTGGCCGGACCAGGTGCGGGATCCAAGCTCGCCGAAGCCGAGAAACATGGCGTCAAGGTGATCGACGAAGACAGCTGGCTGAAGCTGATCGCGAACGCCTGATTTACATTGGCCTGTCGATCAGGTGTTCCGCACAGCGCCATACAGTTGTGTTGCCTTCCGAGGCACACCGCACTGGCCTGAGTTGCGGCCAGGAGGGAATGTAGGCATAGCGCAACGTTCCGGTGCGCGGTTCATACGAGATGTCAGGTACCTCCGGCAGCGACGGCAGATATTTCGGTGTCAGCATGCCCAGCGTCACCGGAAAGGCGCCGTTCTCCCGGCGATAATTCTGCAGCGCCCAAATAATGCGGTTGGCGTCGCGGCGGTAATTCATGCCGGCGGGATCCTGATTGACCTGCCAAATCGTGCAGCCGCCGAGCAGCGCCGGCATGATCAGGCAAATCAACGTGCGTCGCATCAAATCCCCTTTTTTCGCCGGCTGCATCAGGCGGCGAGTGCCTTTGCCAGAATGGGCAGGCTCTTGTCCATCCGATAGTCGACCGCCGTGTGATCGTCGGGGAATTCCTCATAGGTGTGCGGCACACCCATGCGCTCAAGTGCTCGGTGAAAGCGGCGCGCACCATACACCAGGTTGTACTGATCGATGTCGCCGCAATCGATATAGACGGCCTTCATCTGCTTCAGGTCGAGCCCGCGCTCGTCCACCATCACGCATGGATCCCATTTGCGGAAGTTCGCCCAACGCTCGGGAATGATCTCTCCCGTATCCATCGTCACCGGTAACCGCACGCCAAGATACGCGTCAGGATCGGGATCGTATGTCGCGCACATGGCGAGCGTCATCAGATCGTGGACGTCGACATCTTTCGTCTTGGGTGCGGCATAAAAAGCCTCAATCCACTTCTGGATGGAGTTGCCCTGCTTTGCCAGCGAGCGCAGCAGCTTCGGGAAATCGGGGAGGTAGCACCACTCGAATCCCATGTCGCCGGAATGCGAAGCCGCCGCCGCCCAGAAATCCGGATGCAAGAGTGCATGCGCGATGGAACCGTAACCGCCCGAGCTTTTGCCGAAGCAGCCGCGCCGGCCTATTCCGCCACAGCCGAACTTCTGCTCTACGAATGGCACACATTCTGTCAGCAGGAAATCGTCCCAGCGTCCAACGGACGCGCTGTTGATGTATTGATTGCCGCCGAGCTTCGTGAAGCAATCGGGCAGCGCGACCACGCAGGGTGGCATCGCGCCGGTGGCGATCAGTCGATCCAGCCGCTCCGGTAGATTCTCGCCGAAATTCTTCCAGTTGGAATGCGCCGGTCCGCCCGCGGTAAAGCCAACCAGGTCGACCAGCAGCGGCAGCCCATGTCCATCGTGACCAGCCGGCAAATACACATCGATGATTCGCTCGATCGGGTCGCCCAGCATGTTGCTCTTCAACACGCTGCTTTCGAGCTTCAGCCGGTGGATCTGGCCCGGCGCGGCGGTGTGATCGCGTTTCATTTTCCGTCCTCTCAAACCGTCGGTTGCGCGCGTGCCGGTCGCCAATTTGCGTACTTTACATAGGCGGGGTCGGCTGTCCGGCCGGACTTGCGCTCCTCCAGCCGTTCAGCAAGCCATTGGACCCATTCGTATTGCCGTGGACTCTCCGTTCGATTGCGGTCGCGCTCCACCCACGGACGTACGCGCGCCCAGAACAGCGTTATGGCGCCGCCAAGCAACTGCTCAATCGTCTCGATCGCAATGATGCCGCGGAACACCATGTAGCCAACTGTCTCGACCCGCACGCCATAATCCTCGATGGCTCGGGCGCATTGCGAACCCCGTTCGTCGATCTGCTCGGGTGTAATCTGCTCGGGAAGGTGGATGATGACACTCAGCGAGCGAGACCAGCCTTCGCTCTGGACGGCCTCCACAATGGCCAGCGCTGCCTGCTCGGCGCGCATCCGATTTGCGACGCGCACCTGCAAGGCGGCAAAAATCAATGCCCCGATCAGCGTAAGCGTCGAGGCGAAGTTCAGGGCATCGGCGAAATGCGCCATTCAGATCGCCCGCGTTGCGTGCGCCAGCCATTGACGCGTTTCCTCATCCACTTGCGGTGACAGCGCTTCGCGCACGCGAATGTGGTATTGGTTCAGCCACACGCGTTCTTCGTCGGTGAGCAGCTTCACCTCCACGAGATTGAGGTCAATCGGCGCCAGCGTAATGGTTTCGAACTCCATCATCGGCCGGTCGCCATCAGGGATCGGCTTCGGCTCCGTCACCACAATCAAATTCTCGATGCGGATGCCGTATTCGCCTTCCTTGTAGTAGCCGGGCTCGTTGGAGCAGATCATGCCCGGCTTCAGCGGCTGATAGATCGGCTTCTTCGAGATATTTTGCGGGCCTTCATGCACAGAGAGGTACGATCCAACGCCGTGGCCGGTGCCATGATCGTAGTCGCAGCCCGCATCCCACAGCGGCCTTCGCGCGAAGGCGTCCAACGCCGCGCCTGTTGTGCCTTCGGGAAATCGAACGGTCGCGAGTGAAATGTGACCTTTCAATACGCGGGTGAAGCGATCCTTCATCTCTGCCGTCGGTTCGCCGACGATCAATGTGCGTGTCACGTCGGTTGTGCCGTCTGGATATTGCGCGCCGGAATCGATCAGGTAGATCTCATCGCGATTGATCTTCCGATTGCTCGACTTCGTGACGCGATAGTGCGGCAGCGCCGCATGCGGCGCCGCGCCGGAAATGGAATCGAACGACAGATCGGTGAGTGCGCCATTCTGGCGGCGGAATCCTTCCAGCGCTTCGGCCGCTTCGATCTCCGTGAGATGCCCGTTCGGCGCCTCGCGCGAGATCCAGGCAAGGAAACGCGTCAGCGCCGCGCCATCGCGGATATGCGCCTGCCGCGCGCCTTCGATTTCCACCGCGTTCTTACACGCCTTCGGCAACTGGCAGGGATCGAGCGTCCGTTTGATCTTCGCGCCGGCTTTCTCCAGCCGCTCGAAAGCCGCCGCGGCCGTCCAGTTCGGATCGGCGATGACGGTTTTTCCGGCGAGCGCATCTAGCGCCGGCGCAAATTCCTTCGGATCGCGCACGCGGACCGCGTTGCCGAGATGCTTGGTGATCTCCGGCGATGTCTTGCGTTCGTCAACGAACCAATCCACCGAACCGTCGCTGTTCAGGATCGCGTAGGAGAGCACGAATGGCGTGTGCGGTGTGTCGCTCCCGCGCACATTGAGCAGCCAGCAGATGGAATCCGTCTGCGAGATCACCGCCGCATCGGCGCCCTGTTGTTTCACGGATTCTGCAGTCCGGGTGCGCTTGGCTTCGGCGCTTTCGCCGGCGACCTCCGCCGCATGCGGTTTCGCCTTGTCCGATGGCGCGGCAGGCCGCTCGAGCCACACCGCGTCGATGGGGTTGCCGTCGGTCGCAACCAAGGTGGCGCCCGCCTTCTCCACGGCCTGGCGCAACGCTTCGGCGCTGGCGGCGGAAAACACCCATGGGTCGTAGCCGATGCGTGCGCCCTTTGGCGCATTCGCTTCCAGCCAAGCGTTGGGGCCTTCGGTTGTGAGATCGCGCGGCTCGAATTGCTTGCTGTCGGTCTGCTGGCGCACCTGCAGGGTGTAGCGGCCGTCAACGAAAACCGCCGCCTTGTCCTTCAGCACCACGGCGGCGCCGGCCGAGCCCGTGAAGGAGGTAAGCCACGCCAGCCGCTCGTTGCAGGCCGGCAGGTATTCGCTCTGGTATTCGTCGGAATGCGGCACCACGAAGCCGTCTAACCCGCGACGCGCCAGCTCTACGCGTAGGGCAGCAAGCCTTGGCGCCACCGTTGCGGCGTCGGAAAGGTCTTCGAATACCTGATAGGGACGATCCATCGCGGGAACCTGAATTTGAGGAGCCCGCGAACCTATCCTGTGGCCGCCGCCCTCTCAAGCACGAGCGCAGACCACGATCCGTCGCGGCGGACGTGCCGCAGCACAAGCCCGTGTGGGCGATAGAAACTCAGCACCAAATTCTCTTGCCAGTGCAGCAGACCGGAAAGCACCAGCGTGCCGTTGCGTGAAAGAGCGCGCGCGATATCGGGTGCAAGCCGCGTCAGCGGCTCGGCAAGTATGTTGGCAAGGATCAGATCGTACGGCGCGCGGGATGCGAGGGCTGGGTTCGCCAAGCCGTCTGCCACAACCGTATGGACCAGATTGCTCTCGGCGTTCGACCGCACGTTGGCGCGCGTGACCTCGATGGCCACAGGATCGATGTCGGAAGCGATCACGCGCCTTCTCCAGAGCTTCGCCACACCGATCGCGAGCAAACCGGTACCGCAGCCGAGGTCGAGAACATTTTTGTATTGTCGCCGCCTGGCAAGATCGCTGAGTGCGGCAAGGCACAAGGCGGTCGTCTCGTGATGACCGGTGCCGAAGGCGAGACCGGCCTCGATGCGAAGGGGAATGACACCGCGCGGGACTGCGCCCTGATCGTGCGCGCCGTAGACAAAGAAGCGTCCCGCCCGCACCGGCGGCAGACCTTCCTGGCTGAGGCGGATCCAGTCGACATCCGGCAGTAGCGCGACATGCACTGCGCGCCCGGCAAGCCGCGAAAGCAGATCACCGTCCGGCATCTCGGCATAGAGCGCTTCCACCGTCGCTTCATCAGTAAGTGGCTCTTCCGCGATCAGCACCGCCTGTGGTCGGGGGACGGCCAACTCAAATAACGCTGTGAGATCAGCGGCTTCTGCTTTCCGCACCTGCGCGGTGGCCTTCCAAAGCGCCGGGTTCATGTCATTCCCCCTTTGCAAATGAAAAGCAGGCGCAAGTGCTTTCTGGTCGTGGGTCAATCATGTATGATTCGTAATGTTGTCGCGGTTGGCGCGGCAGCGAAAGGCTCGGGGAGACAATCATGAACCATCGCATCACACTTTTCGCAGCGGCTGTGGCTGCCGTGTTTTCGCTGGGATGGTCCGTGCCGGCTGCGGCGAATACATTGAGCTTGAATGCCATTCTTCTTGGCGGAAACGAATGCGTCGGTGCGCCGCCCACTTGTGCCCAAGGCGATCCGGATGCCTTCGGTACCGCCACCATCACACTGCCGACCAGTTCGATGATCTGCTTCTCCATTCTGGTCGACAATGTGGATCCGCCGAGCGCCGCGCATATCCATACCGGCGGGGCCACGGTGAACGGCGCCATTGTCGTACCGTTGGCGCCGCCAGCGAGCGGCAATCCCGGGGCATCGTCTGGGTGCGTCGCGACACCGGCCGGTTTCGTCAACAAGTTGTTGAGCAACCCGGCTTCATTCTACGTGAACGTGCACACCGGCGTGTACCCGAGCGGGGCAATGCGCGGACAGGTTTTCTGAGCGGCCTTTCGATGTGGCGCGCCGGCTAGGAAAATACCTCGCCGGCGCGTTCCGTTTTGTTGTAGGGCCGCCTCAGGCTGCCGCGACGGCACTTGTGCTCCGCGCGGACGGCAGCAGGACACCGAGCACGATTGCCACCAGCAACAGCGCCGGCACGTCGCCGTAGAGATGGCCCATATGCTCCGGCATCTGGACGGACTGCACCGCCATGATGCCGGCGTGCACCACGCTCGATGCGATGGTGAAAAGGATCAGGCTGCGGTTCGCTGCCGGATCGCGCGAGGCGAGGATGAGGAAAATGCCGAGTGTCGCGTACACGCCGACGATCATCATGAAGTATTGGGATTCGTAAGGCGCGCCGGCATGCCACGCCCAGCCCGACGGCCACACGATCGCCAACAGATATACCAGACAGAAGACGACGCCGAATACGATCAGCGCCAATTTGAGGAGTGTGCTTCGGTCGGACATGCTTGCCCCCTTCGCTGCACAGATACGGCCGCCCAACGCCGGTCTGCGTGTAGCATAGCGCGGCGGGTGAGCGGAAATAAGCGGCGAGGCGTTGCAATAGTTCAGGGCGGAATCCGCGCTGTGATCGGAAGGTCGTTCTCAATTTTCGTTCCGTCTGATGTTCCGCGCTCGACGGAAATCGCACATTCGCGAGAGAGCCGGGCTTATTGCGTTGGCGCTCGCGTTTCTTCGCGATCAAGTGGGGCTTGTCTCTTCGCCGCCAAAGCCGGTTTCGGAGTTTGCTCCGACGAGGCTGAAGCGGCGCGAGGACGCGCGGACACGGCAGAGCCTTTACGGCCCCGCGCGAATACATGCGGACATGGTGGTTTTCCTGAAGGCTGGATGGGCGCACGGCAGTTTCGGCGGCTGTTTTCAGCCACCGGAATGTCCGCGCGCAGTTCGAGAGATGTGAGGAATATGCAAACCCAGCGTCACGCTGTCAAGGCTTCTTATCCGGAATTATGAAAATAGCTGCTCGAAAGCCCAACAATCACAGATTTTCAACGGCTTGAGCGCTGGCGTGGTTCGGGCTTTCCGGCCGTGACATGATGAATTCGATCCGTCGGGGATTGAGGGATGCGGGCTTACTTGTTTGCCGTGGCTTTGTGCGCCGTCGCGCCGGCGGCACAGGCTGACGACATTCCTCCCTGTGCACCGCCGAAGAACGCGACGGTGTTCGTCAGCGTGAAAAGCCTTCCTCCGATATTGTCACAGACCTTGAAGAAGGAATTCGGACATCTCGCGGATCCGAACGAGACGTTCGATGCCACCGATGTCGTGGTGACCGGCAATCCCAATCGGCTGATCTTCGTGTGGAATGCAGGCCATGTGTGGCTGGTGGCGCGCGAACGCGGCGGCATCGCCTACAACGACCCGATCCAGAAATTCATTCTCGAAGGCGGCCGCGCAAAACTGGTTGGTGAACGCAGCGCAATCCCGAACACCGTCTGCTCCACCGCCCACGCGATGATGAGGTAGTTGCTTTTCCCGTCGCACCTTGATTGTCATGGCCCGCGAATGCGGGCCACCCAGGTGACGTTTTGCGACAGCCGAAAACCTACTACGTCTATATCCTCACAAGCAGCCGAAACGGGACGCTCTACATCGGGGTCACCAACGATATTCAGCGTCGTGTGTGGGAACACAAGCAGGGCCTAGTACCCGGCTTCACGAAGAAATATGGCGTGAAGCTGCTCGTCTATTTTGAAACGTTCACGGACATTGGCGAAGCGATTCATCGCGAAAATCGGCTCAAGAAATACAAGCGCGAGTGGAAGATGAATCTCATCCAGCGCGAGAACGTGGAATGGCGCGACCTCGCGGCGGATTGGTACGGGTGAAACTCACCCACTTGTTGTCACGGCCCGTCTAGTGCGGGCCGCCCAGGTGACGCTCACAAAATATTTGGCGTTGTGCAGAACCCAACTGGGTGGCCCGCATTCGCGGGCCATGACAAGAGAAATCAGACGATGAGGAGCTACCCTCGCGTCACAAAGGTGTCGATCACCTTCTTTTCGCCGGAGTGGTCGAAGTTGACGGTGAGCTTGTTGCCTTCCACGCCCACAACACGCCCATAGCCGAATTTCTGGTGGAACACGCGATCGCCGCGCCCATATTGCGTGGCGGAAGGATCGCTCGTCTGCACCGTGTAGGCCTGCGCCTCGATCATCGGCGGCCGCGTGCGGTTCGCGCCCCCGCTCGCGGCGCGATTGGCCTGCGCGCGTTTCCAGCCAGGTGAATCATACGTGCTGCCGAAAGTGGCAGCCTGCGCATTGTCGCGGAAGCCGACATAGCCACCGTAGAATCCTTCATCCACCACGGTGTCGGTGTGTTCCTGCGGCAGCTCATTGATGAAACGCGAGGGCAGCGAGCTGCTCCAGTTGCCATGCACGCGCCGGTTGGCGGCGAAATACACGAACGCACGCTTCTTGGCGCGGGTGAGGCCGACGTATGCAAGCCGCCGCTCTTCTTCCAAACCCTTCAGCCCATTCTCGTCCATCGTGCGCTGCGAGGGAAACAGCCCTTCCTCCCAGCCGGGCAGGAACACGGTGTCGAACTCCAGTCCCTTGGCCGCATGCAACGTCATCAGGTTGATGCGGTCCTCTGTTTCGTTCTGCTCCAGCTCCATCACCAGCGACACGTGCTCCAGAAACGCAGCCAACGACTCGTACTGCTCCATCGAGCGCACGAGTTCTTTCAAATTATCGAGACGGCCCGGCGCTTCCGCCGATTTGTCCGCCTTCAGCGCATCGGTATAGCCGGATTCCTCCAGCACCATTTCTGCGAGTTCCGTGTGCGGAATATTCTTCGACAACACATTCCAGCGCGCGAAGTTGGATGTGAGTTCGGTGAGTGCCTTGCGCGCCTTGGGCGGCAGCTCGTCCGTTTCGGCGATGTCGCGTGCCGCGGTGAGCAGGGGCAGGTGGTTGCGCCGCGCAAACGCATGCAGCGACTGCACGCTCGCATCGCCGATGCCGCGCTTGGGCCGGTTGACGATGCGTTCGAAGGCGAGATCGTCGTCGCCCTGCGCGATGAGGCGCAGATACGCCATGGCATCGCGGATTTCGGCGCGCTCATAGAAGCGCGGGCCGCCGATCACCTTGTAAGGCAGGCCGAGCGACAGGAAGCGATCTTCGAACTCGCGCATCTGGAACGAGGCGCGCACCAGCACGGCCATCTCCGCCAGGCGCTCGTTCTTCGAATGCAGGTTCTCCGCTTCGCTGGCGACGGCGCGCGCTTCTTCTTCCGCGTCCCACACGCCCTGCACCTTGATCTTCTCGCCTGCGTCGCCTTCGGTCCACAAGGTCTTGCCGAGGCGGCCTTTGTTGGCGGCGATCAGGCCCGAAGCCGCACCGAGAATGGATGGCGTGGAGCGATAGTTGCGCTCCAGGCGGATCACTTTCGCGCCCGGGAAATCGTGCTCGAAGCGCAGGATGTTATCCACCTCGGCGCCGCGCCAGCCATAGATGGACTGGTCGTCGTCGCCCACCACGCACACATTGCCGCTTTTGCCCGCCAGCAATTTCAGCCAGAGATACTGTACCGTATTGGTGTCCTGGTATTCGTCGACCAGCATGTATTTGAAGCGCTCGCGATACTCGCCGAGAATCTCCGGCTGCGAGCGCAGAATGGTGAGCACTTCCAGCAGCAGGTCGCCGAAATCCGCCGCGTTCAGCGCGCGCAACCGCTCCTGATACTGGCGATAAAGCGCGCGGCCTTTACCGTTGGCGTAGGAATGCGCCTCGCCGTCCGGCACATCTTCGGGGCGCAGGCCGCGGTTCTTCCAGTCGTCGATGAAGGAGGCGAGCGTCCGCGCCGGCCAGCGCTTCTCGTCGATGTTTTCCGCCTCGATCAGTTGCTTCATCAGGCGCAGCTGGTCGTCGGCATCGAGAATGGTGAAGTTGGATTTGAGTCCGGCCAGCTCCGCGTGCCGCCGCAGCATGCGCGCGCCGATGGAATGGAAGGTGCCCAGCCACTGCATCCCCTCCACCACGCCGCCAATGAGCAGGCCGATGCGCTCCTTCATCTCGCGCGCCGCCTTATTGGTGAAGGTGACGGCGAGGATTTGCCCCGGCCAGGCGCGGCGCGTCGCGAGGATGTGGGCAAGCCGGGTGGTGAGCACGCGCGTCTTGCCGGTGCCGGCGCCGGCCAGCACCAGCACGGGGCCATCGATGGTGAGCACCGCCTCGCGCTGCTGGGGATTGAGACCTTTCAGGTAGGGCGGCTCGCGCGAAACGACGGGCGCCTGCGGCTCATCGCCAAAGGCGCGATCCAGCGGATCGGAATAGGTATAAGAAGGCGTCATGATTCTCGTTGTCGGCGCGATATAATGTAGTGGCTGCGGACGCTGATGTCGCGCATTCGTTCCGGGGCTTCAATGGCAAAATTCTGGGCAATTTTGGGGTCGGCGATCTTCTTTGTTGTCGCGCCGCTCACCATTGCTGGATTGATTCCGTTGTCGATCACCGGCTGGCATCTGCGGCCGCCACTGCTTGGCTTCGGATTGATCCGCGTTATCGGCACCGGCCTCATTGTCCTTGGGCTTGTGCCGCTGCTCGAATCCTTCGGACGATTTGCATTGGTCGGACTCGGCACGCCCGCGCCGATTGCGCCGCCGAAGCAACTCGTCGTCACCGGATTCTATCGATACGTCCGGAATCCGATGTACGTCGGCGTGGTTTCAATCATTCTCGGCCAGGCGCTCATGCTCGGCGATGCGAGTCTTCTCATCTATGGCGCGATCATCTGGCTGGCGTTTCACATTTTTGTGCTGGCCTATGAAGAGCCAACGCTTCTCCAAGCCTACGGTGCCGAATACGACGCCTTCCGTGGCAACGTCCCCAGATGGATTCCGCGGCTAAAACCATGGTCCCAGAAGCGCTCTGAATGATCCAGCCAGCAGTTTCGTTGCGAGGAAGGTTGGCAAGCGGGCAACTGTGCCCGTCGCTTCACGACTCTACACCGCTGTTACCCGATTCAGTGACAAATCTTGCGCGCGGCGCCGCCACCATAAAAAGAGTGCCGCGAGAAAGACCACGTTGAAAGCGAGGCCGAGCACGCCGATTTCCGGTCCAAATACTGCGGTGTTGGCGACGCCGAGTGCGCCGACCTTCTTGCCGAAGCCGAACAGGACGTAGGCCATGCCGTTCCACAGGCCGTGGCTCACACTCGAAACGATCACCGAACCTGAGATCCAACGCATCAGGCCCCAGATTGCACCGATGACGGCCGCGTTGATCATGAACACCGGCACCTGCGCAGCCGATGGATTGTACCCCGTGTCGAAAACAACCGCCGACAGGTGCCAGAGAGAGAACACGAGGCTGCTCGCGATGAGAATCCAGAGCGGTTTCACGCCAGCATGGCGCAGGGAAGCCCAAAGCCAGCCTCTGAAAAAACCTTCTTCGGTGATGATCGCGACCAGCACGGTTGAGACGCTCACGAGGACCAGATTCAAACCGGCTTTGCGCCAGTCGGTGTGAGCGGTATCGATGGCTCCAGAGATTGCAACAACGAGCACGAGCGTGCCGATCACGACCAACGGATAGAGCACGGCGAGCAGGTAGGCGCGTCGCGTTCCCCAAACGAATCCGATGTCGGATCGGGAGAAGTGTTCCCAGAACCAGAACAGCACCAATAACGGAAACAACGGCAGAGCGCTGAATGCCAGCAGCCCTGTGGCGTCCATAGTCGTGGTGATTGCGATCGCCAGACACACACCGAGGATCGGAAGTGCAAGAGTGCGCGCCATCATCTCAGTTCCCCTTCTTCACCTAAGGCCCCCGCACGTGAATTTCCCGGCGCAATATCGTTTTCGAGAGCGCGAATTTCATCGGTTGCCAGTCCCCCGAACTTCGTGTCCAGCTCGTTCAAGGCTTGGTTGGCAGCGGCCTTGTCGCCCGCGGCGATGAGCGCTTCGATGTGTTGAACACCCAAGGCCAACTCGCCTTGCAAACGCGCCCGACATTCAGAGAGGTTGTCGTGTCTTGGCGGCGCAGGATCGAGCAATGTGTCCAGCGCCAACGACAGCACGCGCTGATCGACGGTCGTATGGCCGGCGTGCCACAGCGTTGCCGCATGCACGTCAAACACACACCAGTTTTGCAGCGATGCTTGGCTCGCCGCCTGCATGCTGCGCGCCGTGGTGTCGAGGTCGCCGGTCGCGTAGTAGAGGCGTGAATTTTCCTGGAAGCGATGGAACAGATTGGTTGGTGGAAGCGGAATGGCCGGGGTGCCGATAGGATCGCTGCCGGAGTTCAGCAGCGCGCCGCGAAACACATCCGGGTAGGCGAGAGCCAAGTGCAGCGCGACGCGCGAACCACCAGAAAAGCCACTGACCAGAACGCGTGAGGGATCGATACCGTACTGGTGCCTCAGTTGCTCCGCTGCGATGACTGCCAGCGGCATGCGGCGGAATTGCACGTTCGCATCGTTGCCCGAATGCGCGGCACTAACGAAAATGACTCCCTTCTCGTCCAGCACCGAAGCCCAACCGGGTGGCAATCTTGCCGCGTTCCACGGCGAAACAAACACTAACAACGCGTAGCCCTGTGGCGGCTTGCGCTCCGGCACGTAAACAACGAAGGACTCGCGCGTGAGATCGATCGGCTGGCCGGCAACGGATTCCGTTGTAGTAATGTGCCGGGCTTTCAGCGGCATGAATGCGCGGCGCAGAATTTCCGCCGTACTTGTCAGCGGCGACGGTTCCGTAAACACCACATCGGTGTGAAGGCCAGGCGCCTCCGGCACCGAAGCGGTCGACGCAACAAGTGCGGCGAGCACAGTGAATGCGATCAGGTTCACGAGTGTATGGTAGCGAAGAGCGAATGCCTTGCGAGCGCGAGGCGTTCACTTCGGCGCGAGCAGCTCTCTCAGTATGGCATCGCGGTCTCCGTCCAGATCGGGCGCGGAGTCGCGGGTCCGAGGATCGGCATGCTCAGAGAGCTTGATAGGATTGCCCTGCATGCGGACGGCCCCGAGATCGGGATCGTTTGATGTCACGATCATGTTGCGGGCAAGCACCTGAGGGTCGGACATGACAGCCGCGACATCGTTGATCGGGGCGCAGGGCACGCCTTCTTTTTCCAGCAGCGCCAGCCAATCCTTCGCGTAGCGTGCTGCTAGCGCGGATTCCATCGCGGCATGCAGGGCATCAAGATGCTGCACGCGCGCCGGATTGGTGGCGAAGTGCGGCTCGCGCGACCACGCCTCGTGCCCCAGCACTTTGGCCACGCGTTCGAACAGCGCATCGTTGCCCGCAGCGATCACGATGTAGTCGTCTCTAGTTTTGAAGGCCGCGAACGGCGCAATGGAGGGATGCTTCGTGCCGAGCGGGCCTGGCACCTCGCCGGTCGCTATATAGCGGGCGATGGCGTTCTCCAGAATCGCCACCTGGCAATCCAGCATGGCGACGTCCACTTTCTGGCCGCGTCCGGTCTTCTCACGCTCATAGAGCGCGGCAGAAATCCCGACGGTGCCGAACAACGCCGCGGTGAGATCGCCGACCGACGTGCCGACCCGTGTGGGCGGGCCACCGGGATGACCGGTGAGGCTCATGATGCCGCCCATCGCCTGCACCACCATGTCGTAGGCGGGCCGTGCGGCGTACGGCCCGGTGTGACCGAAGCCGGACACGGCGGCGTAGATGAGGCGCGGGTACTTATCCTTCAGCGAGTGCCAGCCATAGCCCAGTTTCTCCATCGTGCCGCCGCGATAGTTCTCGATCAGCACATCGGCGCGGGTGAGCTGCGCTTCGAAAATGGCGCGGTCTTCCTTCTTCTTCAGATCCAGCGCGATCGATTCCTTGCCGCGATTGATGCTCATGAAGTAGCCAGACTTCGCGACACCATTCTCGCCGGTCACGAATGGGCCGTATCGGCGTGCGTCATCGCCTTCCGGCGGTTCGATTTTGATCACCCGCGCGCCGAGTTCCGCCATCATCAGCGCGGCGTACGGGCCCGCCAGCACACGCGTTAGGTCCAGCACCAGCAATCCGGAAAACGGGCCTTGTGCCTTGGTATTCAATTCACGCTCCGCCCGCTTTTTCGGCCTGAACCAATTGACGCCACTGGTCCAACCGGTCGGTTGGCGGCGCCACCGGCGTTTCACGAATCAGGCCGTCCATGAACGCCCGGTATTCCACACCGAATTGCGGTCCTGACAGGCGCCAACAAGCGCGCAAACCGGGCCATCGGAGCATGGCGCGCGCGCCGGCGACCATGCTTTCGTAAGCAACCTCGTCGAAGTGTCCCGAGAGATGCTGCAAGAAAGTGTCCTCACCGCTGAGGAAAGCCGCGCGGCAAAGAGACACGAACTGCTCAAGCTCCTCCGGCGTCAGATCTTCGCCTCTGAGCCCCTTGTTGTATACGAGTGACAAACCCGGCTCCGCCAAAGCAAGGCAGGCGTTGGCGACACGGTCGGCGCGTCCCTGCTGCATCAACGCGCGCTGGTTCCGTGCCGCCTGGCGGACCTGTAGCGCCAAGTAGATCAGCGAGATGAGCACGGCCACGCCGCTGATCAGGCTGCCGATGGCCGCAAGATCGGAAAGTGACATGAGCTGCCCGCCGGGAATGAATCGGCGGGAGCCTACTCCCTATCGTTAAGCTTGTGAGCATCGGCGGCCCGTTTTTGCTTCTCCGAGCGCGCTTGGGCGAGATCGCGAACCTTTCTTGCCACGCCGTGTTTGACACGGTTAGCGTCAGCCTGCGACGCGGCCTCGGCGCGAGCTTTGGCCTTGCGTGCGCGTCGCAGGTTCACGATCTCCGCCATGGCGGCCCACTACGTTTCCATCGCCTTCTTGAACGCCGGGCGGGCGGTAATGCGTGAAGAGTATTCCTTCAGCACGTCTGTTTCGGGCGTCATCTTGAACATCATCATGTAGTACAATCCGCCCCCCACCATGATGTCCACGGCAGAGAACTCATCGCCCAGGAAATATTTGTTCTTGGCGAGATGGTTGTTCAAAACCTCTTCGACTTCTTCCGTTTTCGCCCAACCCATCATGCCGTTCACGTGCTCGAACCCAACCCGCCGCTCCATAAAGGCTGGCTCCATCACACCGGGCCGATAGAAAAGCCACGAAAGATAGTCACCACGTTTTGGATCGGCGGGCCCCGGCCCCATCGGCACCTTCCGATATTTGTCGGTGAGAAACAGAGCGACGGCACCGCTTTCAAAAATGGTCTCGCCGCCGTCTTTCATGGCCGGCACCTTGCCATGTGGATGCGGATTGACGGGGTCTCTTTCGCCGGTGCCATCCGCCCTGCGGAAGCTTACCTGCTTCGTCTCATACGGCACCTGCAACTCTTCCAGCAGCCAGACAATGCTGCCTGAGCGCGTCTGGGGCGAATGGTAAAGGGTGATCATTTTTTGGACTCCCTTGAAGATCATGCTGTCAATCTACTGCCGCCCTGCTGACAGCTTTGTGTCAGCAGTCGATTGCCCAATGATACGTTAGGTTTTGCCCTGGACGGCGGCAAGCGGGTGTAGTCGCAATGCACTGGCGAGCGGGCGCTCGCCACGTGACGAATCGATGGCAGAAATAAGGCGTGCGAAGCTGATGTTCTGGCGCTGCGCATCCTGCTTCAAAATTGCCCAGAATTCCGGCTCGAGCGCCACGCTGGTGCGATGTCCCGCAATGCTTACGGAACGTTTTTCCAGCAGGCGCATTCGATTGGGTGATGGCCCAGAGCCAGTAATCATTTGAGAAGATGTGCCATGCGTAGCATCCCTCTGTTCGCCGCCAGTATCGTTGCTCTCGGGCTTTCGCAAGCAAGCGCCCAGCCGCAGATGCGCAACATGGATCCCGCCGTCGCGACTAGTACAAACGTCTCATACGACGATCTCAACTGCGCCGCGCGCTACACCTTGGCTGCCTTCGTCATACAGGGTCTCGATGCCACGGCGGCCGCCTATTATTCGGAGCGCGCCACCGATGCGGGCAAACGGTACATGGCTCTTCACCCCGGTGAAACCGAGCAATCCTACAATGCGCGCGTCACCGCCAACGCGCAGGACATTCAAACACGCCTTGCCAGCAACACGATCACGCCCGAAGGTCTCGTGGGTGAAATCAAGCAGTGCGATCAGGCGGCCGATTCGCGGGTCGTGACGTAAGGACCAAGGCGTCACTCACCCGGATGGATCATGTCCTCCGGGCGCGCGGCGTGACTCAGACTCCCCGGCCGAGTGGTCCAAGTGGTCGACTTCCCATGTCAGGGAAGACTACGCGCGACGCGGAAACCAAGGTTGTTGTAACGATCCTTGGCGCGGTCGCGATCGCGCAGCGCCGCACGCAAGCCGCGCGCACCGTTCAGCCATGATCCTCCCCGGAGTCGGCGAACTGCACAATCACCGTTGGTCGCTGGAGAACCATCGATGGGGGCGCCGACATATCCTTCCGTGAAACAATCCTCGACCCATTGATGCGCATTGCCGGTCATGGCGTAAAGGCCGAAAGCATTCGCAGCGTAGGCGCGCGCGGGAGCAGTGAATGCGTAACCGTCGTCGCAATCCAGCGAGGGCCAATTGGGATGAAGACGTTTTGCGGCACGATCGAATCCGTCAGCATGCTCGCAAGCCTTTTCCGCCGTCGCGCCCCAAGGGTAAGCTGTCGTTGAACCCGCGCGGTTGGCATATTCGAACTCAGCTTCGCTAAGCAGGCGATAGGCTTTGCCGGTGCGGCTACTGAGGTACGCGGCATAGGGTTGTGCGTCATCCCACGATACGCACACCGCCGGGTGGCCATCCGATTGCTGGAAACCCGGGTTACGCCAGTTCAAGTCGGCTCGTCGCGTGAAGTTGCCGTTATCATCCATCGCGGCGCAGCCTGGATCGGGAGGCCTCTGGGTCTCCGCAATGAAGCGTGCGTAATCGGCGCGGATGATTGGCGTGCTGCTGACGGCAAATGCGGCGACAGTCACGCGATGCTCCGGCCCCTCGTCGTCATCGAAACGGCCAGCTTCTGAATTTGGCGATCCCATCATGAAGCTTCCCGCCGGCACACGCACCATCTCCACACAGTCAGAACAATCACGGAAGGTGAGGTTCAAATGGGAATTTCCCGTTGTGGTGCATCCGCCGGTGCAGGAAACGATAGCGATTGCGACCGCCCAACGAGATCGCATGGCCGCAGGTACTCCTAGTTCGGATGAATCATATCTTCGGGGCGAACCGTGCGATCGAATTCCTCGGCGGTGACGAGGCCGCTTTTCAGCGCTTCTTCCTTTAATGTCGTGCCGTTCTTATGCGCGGCCTTAGCGATTTTCGCAGCGTTGTCGTAGCCGATTTTCGGCGCCAGCGCCGTCACCAGCATCAGCGAACGGTCCAGCCCGGCCTTGATGTTGTCGCGCCGCGGCTCGATGCCCACCACGCAATGTTCGGTGAAGGAGCGGGCAGCGTCCGCCATCAGGCGCACGCTCTGCAGGAAGGAATACGCCATCACCGGGTTGTAGACATTCAGCTCGAAATGCCCCTGACTGCCGGCAAACGTCACGGTGGCATGGTTGCCGAACACGCGGGTGCAGACCTGCGTCATGGCTTCCGCCTGCGTCGGATTCACCTTGCCGGGCATGATGGAGGAGCCGGGCTCGTTCTCCGGCAGCGCCAGTTCGCCCAACCCACTGCGTGGGCCAGAGCCGAGCAGACGGATATCGTTTGCGATCTTGAACAGCGAGGCGGCCACGGTGTTGATCGCGCCATGGGTGAAAATCAGCGCGTCGTGCGCCGCCAGCACTTCGAACTTGTTGGGTGCCGTGGTGAATGACAGCTTGGTGATCGCGGCGATGCGCTCCGCCACCATTTTGTCGAAACCCTTGGGTGCGTTGAGCCCCGTGCCCACGGCGGTGCCGCCCTGCGCCAGCTGCATCAGCATCGGCAGGGTTGATTCGATCCGCGCGATTCCGTTCTCCACTTGCTGTGCATAGCCGGAAAATTCCTGACCCAGTGTGAGCGGCGTAGCATCCTGGGTGTGGGTGCGGCCGATCTTGATGATGTCTTTCCACGCTTGCGCCTTGTCGTTCAGCGCATTGCGCAGCATCTGAAGTGCGGGGAGCAGGCGATGAACGATCTCTTCCGTCGCCGCGATATGCATGGCGGTGGGGTAGGTATCGTTCGACGACTGGCTCATGTTGACATGATCGTTCGGGTGCACCGGCTTCTTTGAGCCCTTCTCACCGCGCAACAGCTCGATCGCGCGGTTCGAGATCACCTCGTTGGCGTTCATGTTCGATTGGGTGCCGGAGCCCGTTTGCCATACCGATAGTGGGAAGTGGCTGTCCAGTTTGCCTTCGATCACCTCCTGCGCGGCCTGCACGATGATATTGCCGATTTTCGGATCGAGCTTGCCGAGCGACATGTTCACTTCGGCGGCGGCGCGTTTGACGATGCCCAGTGCGCGCACGATCGGCACCGGTTGCCGCTCCCAGCCGATTTCGAAATTGTGCAGACTGCGCTCCGCCTGCGCACCCCAGTATTTGTCCTCGGCCACTTCAATGGGGCCGAACGAATCCGTCTCGGTACGGGTTTTGCTCATGTCAGGTTGCCCATGGATTTATGATCTCTACACCCGAATGTTCGAAATCAGCGGTATCCCGCGTGGCCACTGCTGCGCGATGGGCGCGGGCAATGGCTGCAATCTGGGTGTCGAACACTTTTATCGCGAGCCCAGCCTTTTTTCGCATCGCGCTGATTTCGGCAAAGGCGCGCGCGGCAGCGCTGTCGAACGTCAGAACCCGGCCCAAGAAATCGATCTCGAATATTTTGCGGGCAGCGTCTGCGAGGCCGTCTCTTCGTTTACCTGGCTCCAGGAGGGCCACTCCGAACAACATTTCGGCTTCGCTTACGGTGGTCGTGAAGAGGTTTCGCAGGTTCTGCCGTGCGAACCACGCCGCGACAGCTTCGGATGGCCTTTTCTGATTCGGCTCCGAAAGCACATTGGTATCGAGAACGATCATTTTCTCTTGCGATGGATCTGAGGCGATATCGGAAGGATTTCATCCGGAAATGGCTCAAGCGGTAGGAGATCGTGGTATGAAGCGAGACGCTTCCGAAGACGCTCGAACAACTCAGCACCAGTCTCGATTGGCTCACCCTTGTTGCGGACGCCGGCTTGCAGAATTTCACGCGCCTCTGCTTCGACCGACCGGCCGTGTTCGGCGGCCTGGCGGCGGAGGTCCTTCTTGAGCGAATCGTCGAGCTTCCGAATGGTGATGCTGGCCATGCAATCAATGTAATCATTGATTGCATTGATTGCAATCCGCTACTTTTTCCGGAATGCGTCGAGGCTGACCACTTCGGCGGCAACGGGTTTTTCGGTCTCTGTGACCGGCTCCGCCACGGGCTTGGAAGCGGCAAGCGCAGCAGGTTTTGGCGTGGACACCAGTGGCTGCGGAGCGGTCTTGCCGGCACTTGGCCCTTCGCCCTCTGTTCCCTGGAACTGAAGGCCGAATTGCACTCCGGGATCGACGAACTGCGTTAGCGCCGCGAATGGCACCGTCAATGTGGCCGGAATTTTCTTGAACGACAGCGTCACCTGAAAATAGTCGTCCTTCACCTTCAGCCCGGAGTACTGGTGCTGAAGGATGATCATCATCTCTTCGGGATATTGCTCACGCAAAAAGTCCGGAATTTCCACACCGGGGAATTCCGTCTTGAATGTGATGCAAAAGTGGTGCGACGCTATCAGCCCCTGCTTTTCCACGCGCTTCAACGCATCGCGCACCACGCTGCGCAATGCGGCATCCGTCAAAGCCTGGTAACCGATGTAGTCCTTCGCCATTGAATCTCTCGTGCGCGATTTGAGAGTAATGCGCGGCCCTATCGAGTCAATCGCCGCATGCGGCGCAGCTGTTCATATGCGGTTCAGTCTAGCGTAGCCAATGCCTCCGGCGTGTAGGATTTCAATTGATCGAATTGTCCGGACCGGACCTTGTTCGGCCAATCCGGATTGACGAGCAGTGCGCGTCCTACCGCGACGAGATCGAAGTCCCCGCGCGACAACATCTCCAGCAGGCGATCAATGCCTGCGGTTTCTGCACCTTTCGCGCGATAGGCGGTAATGAAATCTTCGTTCAGGCTCACTGAGCCCACAGTTATCGTTGGCTTGCCGGACAGTTTCTTCGTCCATCCGGCGAGATTGAGGTCCGATCCCGTTTCGGGAAATTCCGGTTCCCAGAAGCGCCGTGTCGAACAGTGGAAGCAGTCCACACCGGCATCTGCCAGCGGCAAAAGAAAGCGCTCCAGTTCACCAGGTTCGCGCGCCAGCTTGGCGCCGAAATCCTGCTGCTTCCATTGCGAGAAACGTAGGAGCACGGCGAAATCCGGACCGACCGCGGCTCTCACCACCTTCACGATGTCGGCAGCGAAACGGGTGCGCGCTTCCAGCGACCCGCCATACATATCGTCGCGCTGGTTCGTGCCCTCCCAGAAGAACTGGTCGATGACGTAGCCATGGGCTCCATGTATTTCCACGCCGTCGAAGCCGAGCAGCTTTGCGTAGCCAGCACTCTTGGCGAATCCGGCAACGACGTCGGCGATGTCGCTGTCTGTCATCGGTTCGGTCACCTGCTTCCCGGGCCGGGCGAGACCGGACGGACTCATGCTCGGAGCATCTGGATAGGGACCTGTGCCGGCATGGCGGACAATTCCCTGGTGCCACAGCTGCGGCATGATGAATCCGCCCGCCACTTTCACTTCTCTGGCCACTTTTGCCCAACCGGCCAAAGCCGCTTCGCCGAAAAAGGCGGGCACGTTTGCATCGTTGGACGCTGCGCGATGCTCGGGCGAGGTACCTTCGGTGAGAATCAATCCCACGCCGCCCTCGGCGCGACGGCGATAGTAGGCCGCGACATCGTCCCCCGGAATCTGTCCAGGCGATTTCGAGCGCGTCATCGGCGCCATGACGATGCGGTTGGGTAGCGTCAAGCCCTTGAGCCGGAACGGCTCGAAGAGTACGTCGGTTGAAACCATGGTGATGTTTCCAAGTAGCGATTCCGAACACGAGAAGCACGGCGCCTGTCCTATGGCAAGCGGGCAGGCGCGATGAGCGAAGCGGAACTCGAAGAACCCATTGCCGCGACACCGCCCAACGAGCCGCTATCCGAACAGGAGATCCAAGATCTCGCGCGGCCCTCCTCGGCGCTGGCGTTGCTTACCGCATTCCGGCACCGGAACTACCGTCTTTTCTTCGCCGGGCAACTCGTCTCGCTCATGGGCACATGGATGCAATCGGTGGCGCAGGCATGGCTGGTGTACCGGCTGACGCATTCGCCCTTTCTGCTGGGTCTTACCTCGTTTTGCGCGCAGGTCACCGTGTTCTTCATGGCATCGTTCGGCGGCATGATCGCCGACCGCGTGGATCGCCGCAAAATGCTGCTGGTCACGCAGGCTCTCTCGATGGTGCAGGCCGCGGTCCTCGCCGGGCTTACGCTCGCAGGCATCGTGCAGGTGTGGGAGATCATCGTCCTCGCATTCGGGATCGGCCTCATTAATTCCGTCGATGTGCCGACCCGGCAAGCCATGACCATGGACATGGTGGGGCGGGCCGATCTGCGGCACGCCATTGCGCTCAACTCGATGATGTTCAACCTCGCTCGGGTGATCGGACCTTCGATCGCCGGCGCCCTGATTGCCGTCGTGGGGGAGGGGCCTTGCTTCGCGTTGAACGCGCTGTCGTTCGGGGCAGTGCTAACCAGCCTTCTGCTGATGGATTTGCCGTCGCGGCCGCGGCGCGTCACCGGCAACGCTTTGCGCGAAATCGTGGCTGGATACAGATATTCATTCACAACACCGCAAATCCGCGTGGCGCTGATGCTGGTTGGCGTGTCCTCGATGTTCGGCGCCGCTTACCTGTCGATGTTGCCGGCGTTTGCGCGCGATATCCTGCACGGCACATCGGCGAGCTATGGCACGTTGATGACGTCTGTGGGGATCGGCGCGCTGATCGGCGCTTATGGACTGTCTCGGATTCACGAGCGGTGGTTGACGATGGCGCCGATTGCGGCGTCAGCATCATTTGGCGTGTGCCTTATCCTGTTCTCGCATTCGCATGTGCTATGGCTGAGTGTGCTGTTGTTGCTGCCCACGGCTTGCAGCCTCATGCTGCTCGGCGGCACCACCAACACGATCATTCAGATTGCGGCCGACGAGCACTACCGTGGGCGTGTGATTTCGCACTACACGCAGTCGTTTCTCGGCATGATGCCGTGGGGTTCGCTCTTGCTGGGCTTTCTGGCGAGCCGCATCGGAATCGGCGAAAGCGTCACCCTCGGCGGCGCAGTAGTGGTTTCTTCGGCAGCATTGGCGTGGCTCAACCGTCCTCGTACCGCGATGGCGCGGGCGTAGCCGAGTTACCGTGCCACTTAGGTCTCGCCAATGCTGGTTTCGTTGTCGCGCCGTACGCGGGCCGCAACGCTCGCTTCCGCGGTTCGCCAGACGCGGCCTGCACTGGGGCCCTTGTCGCCCATCACCACGCTGTATTGCACGGTGTCGCCCTCGTGCAGATTGTCAAATCCGCCATCGGCGACGCTGTTGCGATGGAAATATAGCTCTTCGCCGTTCCCAGTCGCAATGAAACCGTAATTCTTCTCCGCGATCAGCTGCGCGACATGGCCCTGTACCGGCAACTCTTTCTGTTTCACATCTCCGTATTGCTGCTGCTTGAAGTCTTTCAAGCGCTTCTCCGCGGCGCGGAATGCATCTTTCACCGAGGTATTGACGTTGGGTGTGACGTAGCGCTCCTTCGCCTTGTGCGGCTCCCGGCTGATGGCGAAGTCGTGACCAGGAATGCGAAGCGCAATGTGGACTTCCGGCACATTTCCGCGGTGATGCTGTTTGTGCAGCATTTCAACGGAGACGCGGCAGCCAATGATATGAGGATAGAGCTTCTCGAGACGTCCGACATGCTTGCGTATCAGGGCTTCGATTTCAGTGGAGGGGCCAATGTTGTGGAAGGCAATCTCTAGCGGGATATCCATTGTAGCCTCTGTGGCGGAAAGGGCGGCAACAAGCTGCGGCGCTCGCGGGGCGGCAGCTGCAGAGTTGCGTGTAATTCCTGGCAGTTATTGCCGCGTGGTCTGACCAGTCGCCTGGCTGCCCAGGCCCGGTTTGACGATATCTGGACCGGAGCGGACTTTCCCTGGATCGCTGGAGTTGTCGTTCTGCGGATCCTGCAGGGGGCTTTGTACGTCGGTATCTCTCAGACTGGTGGCGGGCATGTCCCGCAGATCAGGTTTCTTGTCGTGGCTCTCTTGATGCATGACGTTCTCCACCATTCATGAGGAAAACGTTTGTGAGCCGGAACCGTTGCCGGTCGGCCTCGGCAACTGCCTCTTTTGTTGCAACGTTCCGGCGGTTGCGCCGCCTCACCGTGCAGGCGACGCTGACCGAAGTGTCCAGTTTGCGACATCGGCCCAGCGTTGTTCGCCGTCCAGATCGCGCAGGAGCATGTGATAGCCATGCGGATAGAACTTGATGTCAGCGTGGGCGCCGAGTGCGGCAATGACAGCTTTCGTCGGCGCTTTCGGAATCACCTGGTCATTGCCGCCATAGAGCAGCAGAATGCGCGGCGGATACGTGAGATGCGCCGGTGCCTGCCGCGCTTCGTCCATCAGATTCACAAGGCCATATACCTGATCGGCACGCACGGAGTGCTGGTATACCGGGTCGCGTGACAGCTTTCGCAGCACCTCGATATTGTCGCACGCGACGATGTGCAGGCCGCTGCCGGAAACGTGCATGCCTGGTACAAACCGGGTCGCGATCCACAGGGCGGCGCGGTAGGAGATCGGCATATCAGCGCGCGACCACACGGCTGGCGACACCAGAATCGCGCCGTCCACCCGCGGCGGATGCGCATCTGCAAGGGAAGTTAGCACCACTGATCCGCCCATGCTTTCGCCCAACGCATAGACCCGCACGCCGGGATATTTCGCGCGCGCTGCCTCCACAAAATCAGTAAGGTCCTGACGCATGGCGTCTGCGCCAGCCCACAGGCCCGCATTGGGTGAGCGCCCGAAACCTCGCTGATCGTAGGCATATGTCGTGATGCCGTGCGCCGCCCACCACGGCCCCAGCAAATCGAAGGCTTCGGAGTAATCGCTCATGCCGTGCAACGCGACGATGATCGCGCGCGGCTGCTCGGCATCCCAATGGCGCAATGGCAGGCGAAGGCCGTCGCGCGTTACGAATACATCCTGCTGGATTCCCGGTACGACCGCTTCCATGCC
>JADMIO010634470.1_pt1 | contig 35124 bp, 30 predicted proteins | sample 8958161 | NCBI WGS metagenome assembly JADMIO01 (sample SAMN16585339, study PRJNA669376) | soil metagenome | isolation source: Crop rotation soil | place: USA: Cullars Rotation, Alabama | collected 2011
TCGTCTAGGAAAGTGTAGCGCGAGCTTTCTCCTCCAAGGGTCGCAACGTGTGATAAATCAGCGCGTGTGTTGGAACCTCGATACCTGCTTCATGGGCCATGCGTACCACAGCTCCGTTCTGTGATTCAAGCTCCGAAGGTTTTCCGGCGGCGATGTCGCGTTGCATTGAGCTGGTTGCGTCTTCCGGCAAAGCATCGACATTGGCCATCACCGTGTCAATAGAATCCGGCGGCAGATTGATTCCACGCGCGTGGGCCAGCGCGTAAATCTCCTGCATCGCGCGCAGCATTTGCGTGCGCCATTGCGGATCTGTGCGAACAACTTCAGCGGGGGCGTTGGCAATTGCACCAACGCCGCTAAACGACGCGATGAAGAGAAATTTGGTCCAGAGTGCGACTTGAATGTCTGTAGCGATGGATACTTCCACACCGGCGCGCTTGAACAGTTGCTCGATCGTGGCGATGCGACGGGTATGGCTGTTGTCGAGTTCGCCGATGATAATTGAAGGCGTGAAACCAGCGTGTCGAATATGACCGGGCTCGACGACAAAACTCACAATGCGGCAAAGTCCGCCGATGACGCTGTCAGAGCCGAGCACGTTGACGAGCTGCGACGTCGCGTCGACGCCGTTTTGTAAAGGAAGCACTGTCGTGTTTGAGCCGATGAGAGGTTTCATTGCGAGTGCGGCGTCAGGCACTTGCCACGCTTTGACACCGACGATTACGAGATCGACTGCGCCAACTTCGCTGACGGTATCAGTGGCGGCGGCAGGATGAATTAAGAAGTCGCCATCGCGACTATCAACCTTCAGGCCGTTCGCTTTGATCGCGCGTAGGTGCTCGCCACGAGCAATGAAGGTCACGTGCTCGCCAACCTGCGCCAGCCGCCCGCCGAAGTACCCGCCTACGCCCCCTGTTCCAAAAACTGCTATTCGCATTTCATGATTTATAAACGAATGAAGGGCTCTGAGGAAATGCTACCGCCACGATTCCGTTACTGCGTACACGTCCTTCAACAAGGTTTCCTCGCTAAAGGGTTTGGAAAGGAAATCGACTGCGCCCGACTGCAAAGCTCGATTGCGTGCTTCGCCGTCGGAGACGTTCGCCGTGATGAAGATGATGGGTATCTTGTAGTGTGCTGCCGCCAGTAGTTCCTGCAGCTCGAGACCATTAATCCCTGGCATGCGAACGTCCAAAATCAGGCAGGCCGTGTTTTTCAGGCGATCGGATCTCAGGAACTCTTCGGCAGAAGCGAAAACATCCACGACCAAACCTACCGATCTAAGCAGACTTTTGATCGCCTCGCGTACGGACTCGTCGTCGTCGACGATTGAAACGTGTGGAGTTTTAGTCTCGATGTTCATCGAGTGAGGAAAGTACCAACGTCGGACAGGGAAAACTATTATACCGACGGAAAGCATACCTATACTTTGGTATAGGTGCGTTTGGGTTCTGTGAGTTTTCGGCTTAACGCCGAAGGCTTTGCCTCAAGAGTCCTTTCGCATTCTCACCGGGCTTCAGCCCGGTGGAAACGTGCGCCACATCGTGAGAAACCGTTGAAACGGTTTCCGTCGCGCGAACGTGCGAAACCGTTGAAACGGTTTTCTACTGATGCTCTCGTCTACCACCGGGCTAAAGCCCGGTGCGAATGAGAAAGGACTTTTTAGCCAACGCCTTCGGTGTTGAGTTTCTCGGCGATTCTGACCAGCTCCGCGAGGGATTCGGCCTTCATCTTTTCCATAACCTGATGGCGATGGAGCTTCACGGTTATTTCGCTGATATTCAGTCGAGCGGCGATCTGTTTATTAAGCAAACCGCTGACCACCAGTTCCATCACCTCACGCTCGCGCGGCGTTAAATGTTCAAAACGGCGCCGCAGCTCCGCAATTTCGGCGTGCTGCGTGCGCAGCGTGCGGTCGCGTTCGAGCGCCTGGCTGATCGCATCGAGCAGATCCTGATCCCGAAACGGCTTGGTCAAAAACTCGACGGCGCCGGCTTTCATGGCCCGTACGGACATCGGAATGTCACCATGTCCCGTAATAAAAATGATGGGTATCCGAATGCCCGCACTCAGAAGTTCGCGTTGCAGATCGAGACCAGACAATCCCGGCATACGCACATCCAGCACCAAGCAAGCCGGCGCGTCCGGTCGCGTGCTTCCCATAAACTCCTGAGCAGACGCGAATGTCCGCACGTGCATGCCAACCGAGCGAATCAGGCTTTCGATGGCGTCACGCATTGACGGATCGTCATCGATGACAAAAACGATGGAATCGATTTGCTTCACATTACTTCTCGCGAGGCACCACGATGTCAAACGTTCGGCGCTCGCCTGGTTGCAGCGATATGCGCCGCGCTCCAGCGGCACGTTCCTCGATCTCATCTCTTTCAAGCGGACCTGAATTCACTCCACGCGGAAGAACAAAGACCAGGTACTCGTGCGGAGCGCCGACGATCGTACAGTTGCCTTGCGCGTCGGTGGTGCAAAAACGCTGCGTTTCTTGCCGCTCCCATCGTGCGGGATCTGACGGAACGAGCGTCAGCGAGACGTTTTCGAGCGGCGCGCCAAAAACACTCCGCACACGAATAATGAAAGTGGCAACTCGAGGCGAGAGAACAATCCTGACGCCCTCAATTTTTTGTTCAGCACCGATTTCGAGCGGTTCGCGAAGCAAATCTTTTTCATTCCACGTTAACGACTTGATATAGAACCGCTCGATTCCTTCTCCAAGGTTGATGTAGAAATACACTTTGCCTGGCGACACGCCTCGGATCGCGAACGCACCGCCTCCCTGCATGATGGTGTTCGGTTCAGCATCTCCGCTACGCCCACCCGTCAGTCCTACGTAAAGGCCAGATGGCGCTGGTCCACTATCGACTACGACCGAACCAGAGACTGTCGCGCCATCGTTGAGATCAATTATCGAATTGTCGATGTCGCGACCCGAGACCTCGATCTCCTGTTGCTTGGTCGCGAACGTCTTCCTCTCCGAAGGAGGCCCTTCGTCCGACGGGGTTACGAATATTATGTAATGACCGTCTGGCACCTCGCGGAACCGCCAGCGGCCCAGCTTATCCGTGCTTACGCCCGGCATGCCTTCCGAGTACGGCCAGAATAAGCGACCGACAGTTTCATAGGTTTCTTTTCTGATGATGCGTACTTTTGCTTGTGACACCGGCCGGCGATTATCACGCTCCCGGACTACACCGGCCACCGTGTGAAACTGCAGGTCAGGGAGCGTGATGTCGATACCCGTCTTCTCTTCGCCGGCCTCGATGCTTATGGGCGTCGCGTTAGTCGGCAACATCGTAGATGGATAGAAGGTCACCACGAGCATGCTACCTACCATATTGGCTTCCAGCGTCGAATCTTTTATCAACTCACCATGCTCGATCATTGGCGTGGCTCCAACGATGTATTCGCCCGTTGGCAGACCCGGCACCCGAAATATTCCACGATCGTCTGTCCGCAGTACGAGGCTCATCGTGTTACTGTCGGTGAAGAACATGGAGTATTTGTCCCGCTTACGTCGCAGGATCGTGATTGGATGATCGATTGCGGGATCCCCGTTCGCGTAACTGACTTTCCCGGTAATGATTCCACCCTTGCGAGCCCGTATTACTACTTGTTTACTCGTTACTCCATCGACCTCAATCTCTTCAAAATACTTGCGCAGTTCGCTTCGATCGTAGCGTGTTTCTCTGTCGTCACCGAGCTCAATGAAACTATCGGTCGAGACAACGCCTCTGCCGTTTACGCCGATGAAATACCGGCCTGCCGGAACGCCTGCGATACGAAACTCGCCGCGCGCGTTTGTAATCGTATCGAGTACTTCCGGACCGAGATTCGATAAATTGCGAAGCACGACCCTCACACGTCGCACGGGCTGTTCCGAGTCGTGGTAAATGACGCGCCCATATACAGTCGAAAGAGCAGGTTCATTCTCTTTGGTTTGCTGCGCGCCACACGCGGAAAGAACGTTTACCGTTACGAGAATTGTCAGGAGTGCTGTAGCCCTCAAACTCATCGCTATTCTCACTCAAATCTGTTGGAGCACTTCCACGGTTCGCTCGTTCTTCATATTGCCCGTGTTCAAGGTTGTCTTCGGTTCGATCAGTACGACTTCGACTTCCTCGTCAGCGACGGGCATATGCTCCACACCTCTTGGGATGATTATAAATTCTCCCTGCTCCAGCTGAATATCCCGATCCTTCAGCTTCATGACGAACCGTCCCTTGATCACCAGAAACATCTCATCTTCGTGATCGTGATGGTGCCAGACAAACTCGCCTTTGAACTTCACGACTTTCACGTAGCAATCGTTGACTTCGCCTACGATTTTTGGATTCCAGTGTTCATTAAACTGGGCCAGCTTCTCAGCCAGGTTCACCTTTTCCATAATACGTCTCCTTTTTTAGAACAAGGTACTTCTCACGGCCCGGAAAACCAACCGGCAAGCTGTCCCTAACTTTTTTCGTGATTGTCTTTCGGAAGACAGACCGTTGCACTTATCACGCTGTACTTTGCCGACGCTTCGTTGCAGCAAAGACAGTGTTCGATGGCCCAATGTTGGCCCAACTTAATCACACAACCTCACTGACTCTGTTTCGCGCTAACGCATAGCGCTTATGTCCCCGGAAGGAGTGATTGCCCAGATGAACCACCGTACCCAATCAGCACCGATGAGAAACCGCTCCCGATTTTTCATCTTCTGCGCGATCGCGATCATGTTCGCGGCCGCTCTAATGTTCAGCTCTGCCTCCCAGCTCTCCCGTTCGAGAGCCAGTGAACTCAGGGCAAACACTCTCGATACCACGCAAGACCCACCACAAGATCCACCGGGGTGCTGTGGTGACGAGGATGATAACAAGCCACACCGACTCGCAGGCTCTTACTACAGCGTTAAAGATGGGCTCAGCGCGAAGCTGCTGCTCAACAACAAGGGACCGAATCCAATAGAGGTGAAGCCGACGCTGTTCAGCATGGGGGGTGAGAAGTACGAGGTTGCGCCCGTGACCGTTGACGGCAACTCGTTTCAGATGCTCGACATGAGCGACTGGATCGCCGCGGCCGGTCCTCAGTTCCGCGAGGGCAGCATTCAGGTCTTCCATCTCGGACGTAACCTCGTGCTCGGCGTGCAGGTCTATCTTGAGGACGCGGCGCACAGCCTCGCCTTCGAGGAGAAATTCGCCGAGTTTGGGAATCTCCCATCGTCGCAGCTACGCGGCGTCTGGTGGCTTCCGTCGCAGAAAGGCGAAGTCCTCCTGGCACTCTCCAACACCTCCGACTCAACGGTGACGGCGACCGCGAATGCCGATGGCGCACGGCCGTCCCGCAAAGGCCAGCTCACCGTACAACTACAGCCGCACCAGACACGCCTGCTGAACGTGCAGGACGATCTCTTCGGTAAGGGCCGCGGCGCGATGTCGCAGCTCGGCGGCATCTCGGTCCAGCACGATGGACCAGCGGGCGCAGTGCTTGCCCGCGGCTTCGCACGCGCGCCGGCCGGTTACTCACTGGCAGTTCAGTTCAGCGATCCGGCGGGTGCGAAGACGTCTGCGTACCAGGGAGCAGGACTGCGTCTCGGCTCTGTGAGCGGCGATTCGCTCACGCCCGTCGTGGTCGCGTACAACGCGGGCGCGACCGAGACGCTCGTGACGGGACGTTTACCTTACACGCTGAGCGACGGCGGAACGGCAGTGGCCACTCTGCCCGAAGTCCGTCTGGCACCCGGCGAGACGCGCGAGATAAATGTCGCTGCGGGGCTGAGCGCGGCCAGCGTTCCCTCCGACATATCAGCGGCAGGACTTGAGTTCGAGTATACGACCGAGCCGGGCAGCGTACAGATGACTGCGTTCAGCGTCGGCGGCAGCCAGCTCTTCCGCGTGCCGATGTGGGACGTGCTGGCGCAACGCAGCGGCACCGGCGGTTACCCGTGGCGCATCGAGGGCAACTCCTCGACCTACGTCTACATAAAGAACACGACCGCTCAGCCACAGGAGTACACCTTTCAGTTGAGCTTCGACGGCGGCTTCTACGTGCTCGGCATTAAGAGCCTCGAGCCACGACAGACCATCGCGATGGACGTGCGCGCACTGCGTGATGAGCAGGTGCCGGACGTGTACGGCAACACCATTCCGCTCGACGCGAAGCGAGGCCAGATCGTGTGGTCGGTGCGCGGCCCCGACGGGCTCGCCGTGATCGGGCGTTCGGAGCAGGCCGACATGGTGAAGGGCGTGAGTAGTAGCTACGCCTGCCAGTACTGCTGCGGCATCGGCTTCGACCATGCGAACGTCGACCCCAGCTCGGCGACTATCGGCACCGGTGAGACGAAGACGTTGGTCGCCTACGAGACGGATAAGAACTGTTACGGCCAACTGATGCAGCCGCACCCGGTTACCCAAGGTGTGACATGGTCCAGCACGGTCACCACGGTCGCGACGGTCAATGGGTCGGGAGTGGTGAGCGGCGTCGGCGCCGGCAACACGGGAATATTGGCGAAATGGTTCGTGACGTATTACTACTCTTACGCCTACGGGTGCCTCTCGAACACCATCCAGGTCACGGCCAGTTCTTCGGTCACTGTCCAACAAACACAAGTGACCTTCCAAAAATCTGACGGTACGGCTCTACCTTCCACACTTCGGATAGGTTTTAGTTCGACAACGCTTGGCAACGTAGCCCAGAGCCGAAAAAAGAGCCTTAGAGCCGTGGTGACACCGAGCACTGCAGCCCCGAACATTGTTCTTGAGGGTGGTAAAGTAAGTATTTCGAACCAGAGCACTTCAAATGGCGTGATTACATTTGATATCGAAGCCGTTACTCCGAGTGTAGATGAAGGGGATGGTTTCGTTAAGGCTAAAACAGGTTCGACTGTGATTGCCACTCTCCCGGTGACGGTGGTGGTGCCCACAAAAATAGGAACTCCCCATGACACTATGGGCAGCTCGTTTGTGATCCAGAACATCGCCATGAACGCGACAACCACTCCTCCGTTTCCGAGCGTACCGAGCACTCAATTCCTTCTGGTCACGATGTATGTACGTCCCCTGACGGTCACTGTGCTCGACAAGTGGGACCACTCGATCGGAGACGTTTACGAGGGAGCTGAAGTCTCGGAGGTTTTTGGCGGCAATCCCGAGCTTTCGATCAACTCCCCTATCACAGCTTCAGGTACCTATATAGACTACGTCGGTGTCCTCACCCCCAAGCAACCCGCAACGCCTGTAGCTTCAAATGACCCCCAAGTGGCTGCATGGCCCACTGCAGCGAAAGTCGACGCCACGACGCCGGGGAACTGCCTTTCCGGAACTCAAAACATCACTGTGAAAGTAGCAGGAATGGGACTCACTCCGGCGATCGCCAGATCAGTCGATTTATGTCGTAACGCGGCGGGCACTTCTTATGCTCTCCAAATCACATGGCCCTAGAGGAGTAACATGGATCTGTATAAACCTCTCATCGCAGTCGCGTTGATTATCACCTCGATGGGCGTGCATCTATTGCACGCCCAACAGAGGGAGAGTGTGAATGAATCGCGCCCCACTGCTACGGTTTCCGTCGAAGATTATCTTCTGAAGCTGGGTGAACAGTACGACGTCTATTTCACTGTCGAGACCGCATGGCAAGCGGGAGAGCCTATGAATTGGATGGAGCAATACTGGGTCACACAGTTGTCGACAAAAGAGGGCATTCAGCGGCACCTGGAGATGCTCAAAGAAACTGTCCCGCATTTCACCTACACCTTCAATGCTGCGAACCCTAAAATCATTCACATAAAAGACGCGCGTCTCGCAGAGCAGCCTGCGTACGGCATGGACGGCGTGCTTAAAAGTATCAACTACAAGGGTAGCTGGATGGGACTCGTGAATGTGTTAAGTGGACGAGGAATCAAAGTCTCTGCCGCGGGCGTGATATGGATCGGGGATCCGCGCCCCCGTGACTTCTCTACTGAGGTACAGGTGACGGGGCAGAATATTACTGCCCGGGATGCGGTTACTAATTTCATCCAGCTTGAGGGGCGCCGTCATATCCTGTGGTCGTCAACGATCAAACTCAGCCCACGCGAGCAGAGTTACATTCAACTCTATGCCCCGGTTAAAAAGCGATAACTTTATTAGGCAAGTGGTCCTCTCAAAAAAATTTCTCTCAACGTAGTAATACGCCGGCCGCAATTTCATCTTCACTAGCTAATGAGGACAACGTCCGTGCTCGACCCCCACGAGCCGGACGTCCGTCACAGTCTGACACTGTGCTTGGTACGCCACGTTAAGCCCAGTACGTGGCGTAAGTGGGCCGGCCTGCCCTTGGCCGTCCCACTCAACCAGCGGCAAATAAATCTGGTCTTCGTAGCCCGCCTTTGGCCCAGCCTTTAAAGGAGCTTTCCGATGAGCTCGCGATGTTCCATTGCGCTCTCTCGCAGGTCTGAATTCCCGATCGGTAATGACATTCTGACGGCCTTATCGCGCCAGCATTACCCGGTTCTGTTTTCCGAATTAGAGCCGGTTCAATTGTCTCGGGGCAAGATCATTTACCATCTCGCGGAGCAAATCTCGTTCGCCTTTTTCATCATCAGCGGCGTGGTCTCGCTGCTGTCAACTACCAGCGATGGCTCGACGATACAAGTAGCCATGGTGGGTAAAGAGGGAGTACTCGGCACTCCTGCTATGCGGGGTATTAATAAACCTCCCTACGAAGTTATGGTTCAGATTCCCGTGACGGCAATGCGAGTCAGGGTGGACGTACTCATTGACGAATTCAATCGCGACGGCCCGTTGCGCGATCTGGTGCTGCGTTACGTGCAGTCATTGATTTGGGAAATCTCGCAATCAGCAGCCTGTAACCGGTTCCACACGGTCGAACAGCGACTCTGCCGCTGGCTTCTGACAAGTCACGATCGAATAAAGGCAGATAACGTTCAACTTACACAGGAGGCACTCTCACACATGCTCGGCGCAACTCGACCCAATGTCACCGACGCCGCTATCAACCTAAGAAGCGCCGGACTAATCGATTACCACCACGGCAACATCCATATCCTTGATCGCGTCAGGCTCGAAAGAGCAGCCTGCGAATGTTATCGCACCGTAGCGGATGAGACAGGCAGCTTTAACGCTGCGTGTCACAAAGGCTCTCGCTAACTCAAGGCATCGCATTTGCTCGTCGTCCCGATTGCATGTGAGGTGTGCTCATTTAAGTCCGACTTTCGGGCAATCGACTGCTTTGCTCGTCTTCAATTCGAACGTCGTGCTCAAATGAAGCAGCCGCCTCGATCAACAAACCCGCGCATACTTCAACAAGGGGACCCAATGAATACAAAAAAACTACTCGGCAGCGTGCCTACCGACTTGCTCTTTCAGGCATTAGAGACTGAAAAGGGCGGCGTCCAGGTCTACACCGCAGCACTTCGTTGTGTGCTGAACAAAGATCTGCGCGAGGAATGGAACAAATACCTGGAACAAACAAAAACGCATGTACAGATCTGTACAGAGCTGATCCGGGAGCTGGGGCTCGATCCGGGCACCGAGACACCAGGCCGTCAGGTCGTTCGCTATCTCGGCACCTCTCTCGTGAAGACTATAGAACTCGCCTTGAGATGCGCCGATCCGCAGGCGGCGCAGATTGTCGCGGCAGAATGCGTAACGATTGCTGAAACGAAAGACCATTTGAATTGGGAGTTGATCGGTCAACTCGCAACCAAGTCCGAACTTCCGGACGCGAGCTTGTTGCAACCCGCATACGCACAAGTAGAAGAGGAAGAAGACGAACACCTCTATCACACGACGGGTTGGACTCGCGAGCTCTGGATTCAAGCCTTGGGAATGCCGGCCGTGCTTCCGCCGCCGGAAGAAGTCCGCGATGTGAAGACACAAGAGGAAGCTGCCCAGGCTAAGAAAGCCAGAACCAAGAAAGCCGCCGCGCGATAGTAGTTCGCAGCACGGAACTTTTATTTGTCGTTGGTCTGCGAAGCCCAACACACGTGTACGCAAATCACGCACAAGGGGAAAGATATGAGCACGCGAAAAAATAACAAATCAAAAAAGCCGGCGACCAACGGTTCTCGAACGAATGGCTCGCGCCGGAATGCCGGGTACGGGGCACTCAATCCAAAGAGTGAAGATCTGGCAAAGAACATGGAAGAGTCGGCTGGAGAGTTTCTGACAAGCGATCAAGGCATCCGGATAAACGACAATCAAAATTCGCTCAAGGCGGGAAATCGTGGTCCATCACTGCTTGAAGACTTCCTGCTGCGTGAAAAGATCACGCATTTCGACCACGAACGCATTCCCGAACGCGTGGTACACGCTCGTGGTTCCGGCGCGCACGGATATTTTCAAGTGTACGAATCGATGGCTCAATATACGAAGGCTGCGTTTCTTCAAGATCCTTCGATAAGGACGCCTGTATTCGTGCGCTTTTCGACGGTTGCGGGTTCTCGAGGATCGACCGACCTCGCTCGTGATGTGCGTGGTTTCGCCGTCAAGTTCTACACGCAGGATGGCAATTTCGATCTCGTGGGCAACAACATTCCGGTCTTTTTTATTCAGGACGCGATCAAGTTCCCTGACCTGGTCCATGCAGTGAAACCGGAGCCTCACAACGAGATTCCGCAGGCAGCATCGGCCCACGACACATTCTGGGACTTCATTTCGCTGATGCCGGAATCGATGCACATGATCATGTGGGTGATGTCTGATCGTGCGATACCCAGAAGCTTTCGAATGATGGAGGGCTTTGGAGTTCACACGTTCCGGTTAATTAACGACGCCGGCAAGGCGCGCTTCGTAAAGTTTCATTGGAAGCCGCTACTTGGTTTGCACGCGGTCGTTTGGGATGAAGCACAGAAGATTTCCGGTAAAGACCCTGACTTTCACCGTCGCGATCTGTGGGAAGCGATCGAGAATGGCGATTATCCGGAATGGGAGCTAGGCGTTCAGATCGTCGAAGAAAAGGACGAATTCAAGTTTGATTTCGATCTACTCGATGCGACAAAAATAATTCCGGAAGAGCTTGTTCCTGTTCAGCGGATCGGAAAGTTGACGCTTAATCGAAATCCAGACAACTTCTTTGCAGAGACGGAGCAGGTCGCTTTTCACCTCGGCAACATCGTTCCGGGAATTGATTTCACAAACGATCCGTTGCTGCAGGGGCGTTTGTTCTCATATCTCGATACTCAACTGACTCGCCTCGGTGGTCCAAACTTTCACGAGATACCGATCAATCGACCCGTCGCGCCGGTTCACAACAACAATCGGGACGGATTCATGAGACAGACCATAAATCGAGGACAGACAAGCTACGACCCGAATAGTCTGCGTGGTGGTTGTCCGTTTCAAGCGGGCATGGATATGAGTGGCTTCACCAGTTACGCAGAGCGAATCGATGCGCGCAAGATTCGCGAACGCAGTCCAAGCTTTTTCGATCATTTCAGTCAGGCTACGATGTTTTTCAATAGTCAATCCGAAGTCGAACAGAACCACATCGTGAAGGCGTTGCGTTTTGAGTTGGGGAAAGTGGAAACATTACCCATTCGTGAACGCATGTTGGCCCTGCTGGCCCAAGTCGACAAAACGCTGGCGAACAAAGTTGCAGACGGACTCGGAATCAGCGTTCCGACAAAACTCGATCGGCCAATGAACATGAGTATTCCTGCCGACGGCGATCCGAAGAAGTTTCAACCGAAACGAGTGAAGGCTGAGATGGACGTGTCGCCGGCACTGAGTATGGCGAATAATCTTGGAGATGCAGTGAAGACACGCAAGGTGGCGTTTCTCGTCGGTGACGGATTTGACGACACGTCTTTGTTGGAGATGAAGCAGGCGCTGCTGACTGCCGGAGCAAAAGCAATGACGGTTGCGCCTCATTTGGGTGTGTTGATGGGACAGGACGGCGAGCTTGTCAAAGCGGATTTCAGTCTGCTTACGGCGTCGTCGGTGTTGTTTGATGCTGTGTATGTTCCAGGCGGTCAGGCGAGTATCGCTTCGTTGCTGCAGGAAAACGAGTCGACGAACTTCGTGCTTGAAGCATACAGGCACTGCAAAACCATCGGCGCAGCCGGCGCTGGAGCAGAGCTCCTGCGGGCTGCAGGACTACCTTTGCCGGCCATCACTGATGGCTCGAATGGTGGAGATACAGAGCCTGGCGTCGTCGTAGGAGACGGAGACATTAAAACTCTTGCAGCGGGATTCATTGAAGCAATGAGCCTGCACCGGCACTGGGGGCGCGAATCAACAGAAACACAAACAGGCGAGCAACCGTTGATGAACAACCGCGTGAGCGAGGAAGCTCGGGTGTAAAGTGACTGTAACGTGGGACTGAGGAGCCCCAGACGAGCTGCAGCGTTTTAGCTAGTCGCCACGTGCTTCGGACCCTGGCAGACGAAGCGTCTGACGTTTCTTGCACGGCTCAATCGGCTTTGCCTAAAAGTACTTCTCATTCTCACCGGGCTTCAGCCCGGTGAGAATGCTACTCACATATTTAGAAACCGTTTTAACGGTTTCCGTAACGAAACCACGGAAAACCGTTGAAACGGTTTTCTGCTTATGCGGGCCGTCTGCACCGGGCTAAAGCCCGGTGAGAATGAGACGACTTTTAAGGCAAGCCTCCTTTTGTTCGTGCGCTATATCGACCGGGTTATCACGAGGATACACGGGAAGAGTAAAGGTTTTATGACTGTTGAGGGTACAATCCTCAAACCGTAATCATGACTAAACCAGTTTTGCTAACCGTTGATGACGACGCGGAAGTGTTGCGCGCTATCGAGCGCGATCTGCGACACAAATATGCCGGCGAGTATCGCGTGCTCAGAGCGGAATCGGGCGGCGCGGCGATCGAGATCGTGCGCGAGTTGAAAGTCCGCAATAATCCGGTCGCGCTCTTTCTCGTCGATCAAAGAATGCCCGGACTGTCAGGCGTACAGTTCCTCGAGCAGGCAATCTCGCTCTTTCCCAACGCAAAGCGCGTGCTGCTAACGGCGTATGCCGACACCGACGCGGCCATCGCAGCGATCAATGAAGCAGGCGTCGATCATTATTTACTCAAGCCCTGGGATCCACCGGAAGAGAATCTCTATCCGGTGCTCGACGATCTGCTCGAAGACTGGCAGGCAGACTTTCCTCCTTACTTCGAAGGCATTCGCGTCCTCGGGAATCGCTGGTCGCCGGAGTCTCACAACATCAAAGACTTCCTCGCTCGCAATCACGTCCCCTATCAATGGCTCGACATAGAGACCGCGGAAACCGACTCCGAAGTTCGAGCGCTTGTCGACTTGCTGGATCCTGAAGAGAAGAAAGCTTTGCCGCTCGTGATTTTTCCGAATGGCGTGCGCCTGCGCCAACCGAGGCTGCCCGAGGTTGCTGAAAACATCGGACTCAGAACGCGCGCTGCCGAAGCATTCTACGATCTCGCAATCGTCGGCGGTGGTCCAGCTGGACTTGCCGCAGCGGTCTACGGCGCCAGCGAAGGCTTGCGAACGGTGATCGTGGAGCGCGAAGCACCAGGCGGACAGGCAGGCATGTCGAGTCGGATCGAGAATTATCTCGGGTTTCCAAGCGGATTGAGCGGCGGTGATCTGGCGCGGCGAGCCGTCGTTCAAGCCAAACGATTCGGCGTCGAGATACTTTCTGCTGAAGCCACCGCTGTACGACTCGACGGTCCATACCGTCTTCTGCAATTGGCCGGTGGAACAGAGCTTAGTTGTCATGCGCTTCTGGTCGCGACTGGCGTTCAGTGGCGCAAGTTGAATGTGCCGGGTGTCGAACGTCTTACCGGCGCGGGCATCTACTATGGTGCGGCGATGACCGAGGCATTCTCATCCAAAGACGAAGACGTTTTCGTAGTCGGCGGTGCAAATAGCGCCGGACAGGCAGCGATGTACTTCTCGAAGTACGCACGACGTGTTGTGATGCTGGTGCGTGGTCCATCGCTCTCAACTTCGATGTCGCAGTACTTGATCGACCAGTTGAGAGAGACGAACAACATCCAGATCGAGTTCAACTCATCGGTAGTCGAGGCTCATGGCGACGATCACCTCGAAGCAGTTTCGGTCCTCTGCTCTGCAACGAACGAGATCAACAAGGTTCCGGCTAACGCGCTCTTCATCCTGATCGGCGCGGCTCCAAACACAGCGTGGCTCGCGAACGTCGTCGAGCGTGATGAGCTTGGGTTCATACTCTCCGGTCCGGATCTGATGCGCGACGGCAAACGGCCGAAAGGATGGCAGGTGGACCGCGAGCCGGGATTATTGGAAACGAGTGTGCCGGGTATTTTTGTGGTGGGTGATGTGCGACACGGTTCGGTGAAACGAGTTGCTTCCGGTGTCGGCGAGGGTTCGGTCGCCATTTCGTTCGTGCATCAATACCTCAGCAAGGTGGTCTAAGCATGAATGACACAACAGTGGAAGGTGTCGGAGTGCCGGTGCCGGTTTCCGGCGCGGCTGAACAGGTCGGCGCGATAGAGAGTTCACCCGAAGATAAAGTCGAGGCACTACGGCGCGTACACGTTTTTGCTGACTTGCCGGAGGACCAGTTGCACTGGTTTGCCGCTAACACGAAGGAGTTGCGACCAGCGCCTGGAGATGTCGTGTTCCAAAAAGACGCGCCGGCCGACGTGATGGTTGTTTACCTCGAAGGTGAGGTTCACGCTTATCGTGACGATCAGGCACACGACGGTTACGTGTACATCGCGCGAGCGGGTGAGCCGAATACCGAGGTCAGCGGGAAGCTGCCCTTCTCGCGGATGAAGGAATGGAGTGCGACGGGACGCGCAGTGACGCACATGCGTGTCCTGCAGTTTCCTGTGCGGCTGTTTCCCGAGTTGTTGCAGCGAATGCCTGTGCTGGTCGAACGCCTGGTTGGGATTATGAGCGATCGCGTCCGCGACGTGACGGCGGCCGACCAGCAGCGCGACAAATTGATGGCTCTGGGCAAGCTCTCTGCCGGCCTCGCTCACGAGCTCAATAACCCAGCCGCGGGAGCAACGCGCGCCGCGAATGATCTGATAGCTGTGTTGGCTGAGCTGCGTGCTGCCGACCTGCGGCTTTGTCGTCACGACCTGACTGCGGAGCAACACGCCGCCGTTCGTTCCTTTGAAAACACTGCGATCGAACACACCGTCACCGCACGGCAACTAAACTCACTCGAGCAAAGCGATCTTGAGGACGTGCTCACCACGTGGCTTGAAGAGCACGGCATCGTCGAGCCCTGGAAACTCTCCAACAACTTAGTCGAAGCAGGCATCGATGCGACTGCTCTCGAACAGATGCTGGAGCAGATAGGACCAGGCGCAATGACAGATGTGCTGGCTCGCGTCAACGCGCAACTGGCCGCAGCGAAACTTGCACGTGAAATCAAAACGGGTACTGCGCGCATTTCCGAACTTGTCGGCGCGATCAAGGAATACAGCTACATGGACCAGGCGTCGGTCCAGACAGTGGATGTTCATAAAGGTTTGGAAAGCACGCTGCTGATACTGAAGTACAAGCTCAGGAAAAAGAATATTGTTCTGACGCGCGAGTATGCGCAGGACCTGCCGCCGATCAAGGCTTATGGCAGCGAGCTCAACCAGGTTTGGACCAACTTGATCGTCAACGCAGTCGAAGCGATGCAGGATGGCGGGACGTTGAAGGTACGAACGACGAAAGAGCCGACGGATATCATGGTGGAGATTCGTGACAACGGTTCAGGCATTCCAGAGTCAGTGAGGACACACATTTTCGAGCCGTTCTTTACCACGAAGCCCGTCGGCGAGGGAACCGGGCTGGGCTTGGACACCGTTGCGCGCATCGTCCGCAAGCACCGTGGGAACATCCGTTTCGAATCAAAACCCGGAGACACATGTTTCCAGGTTCGGCTTCCATTTCAATAGAGGAAATCGCCATCGTCGAAAACATTCAAATGAGAGTCGTATTAGACACCACTGTGCTTGTCGCCGCGGCCCGTTCGCGTCAAGGGGCATCAAACGCTTTACTTTTGCGACTGCCCGACACAGCATTTGTGCCTGCTATATCAGTGCCTCTTTTCGTCGGGTATGAAGCCACTTTGTTGCGTTCAGAGAATCTGCTGAACCGCGACCCTACAACAGTTGAGTTGTTTTTGGACTTTCTCTTATCGATCAGTCACCTCCAGGAGATCTTCTTCGCATGGCGGCCCGCGCTTCCAGATCCCGATGACGACTTTATTCTTGAATTGGCGGTAGCCGCTGGTTGTAGATATATTGTTACGCATAATATCCGGGATTTTCGCGGATCGAGAAAATGGGGAATCGTGACTGTCACGCCGTCTGATTTCCTCAAAATCATTGAGACACAAACATGAGCACCGTAACCATTCAAATGCCTGAAAGTCTTGCTCAACAAATTCGCGAATGGGCAGCTCGCGAAGGAGTGAGTGTAGACCAGCTACTGTCTTCCGCAGCGGCAGAGAAATTGAGTGCGCTGATGACTGTAGAATATTTGCGCGAGCGTGCGCGGCGAGCTAAACGTGAAGATTTTGTCCGATTTCTTGATTCGTCCCCTGACGCGCCGCCGATCGCTGGCGATGAAATGTAAATCCGGATAATACGTTCGATCACATCCTCACTTCCGAGCACCAAATGCCAATGCTGAAAGATGTTTTCCCTGGGTTCGCGATGCATCCACGCTGTGGATCAATAACGTTACTGTTCAAAACCTGGCGCAACAGCCGTAATTTCCCCCGTTAAGAGAAGTTCTTTTCTTATAGAAGTCGCGCCATATGATGGACAAAACGTATGAAAATCTCTTCCGCCGTTCTGACTTTGTTTCTCGTGATGGACCCGCTGGGGAACATTCCGCCGTTCCTCTCCGTCCTCAAAGACGTGCAACCGGAACGGCGCCGGCGGGTTTTACTACGAGAAATACTGATCGCTTACGTCGTCCTGCTCGTCTTCCTCTTTCTAGGCAAGCGAGTTCTGGCCCTGCTGAGTCTGCAACAGGAAACCATCAGTATCGCAGGCGGCATTGTTCTCTTCCTGATTGCACTGCGCATGATTTTTCCACACGAAGGCGGTCTCTTCGGCGACAAGCTCGAAGGCGAGCCGTTCGTCGTACCGCTCGCGATTCCGCTTGTGGCAGGCCCATCCGCGCTGGCTGTGGTGTTGTTGTTACAGTCGGAGGTGAGTGTCACCTGGCAGTTGCTGCTCGCTGTGACAATCGCGTGGGCTTTGTGCGCACTGATCCTGCTGTCGTCGACCTCGCTTTATCGCGTGTTGAAACAGCGCGGGCTGATTGCCATGGAACGACTTATGGGGATGCTGCTGGTGATGATTGCGGTGCAGATGTTCATGAACGGCGTTTCAAAGTTTCTGAAGTAAACAAGAACGTCACGAAAAGAAAAGATTACGGTGATGCGTTTCCACTATCCTTTTCTGAGATGAAAGCACAGATTAAGCTCGGCCGCCTTTTCGGCGTGGAGATTGGCCTGCACTACAGTTGGTTCATCATCGCGCTGCTGATCACTTTCTCGCTCGCCGCACAGTTTCAACTGAACAATCCGGCATGGAGCAGCGGCTTGAGATGGGGCCTGGCCGTCGTCACCGCGATTCTGTTCTTTGCCTCGATTGTCACTCACGAACTTTCGCACGCGCTCGTCGCAAAGGCTCGCGGCTTACCCGTGCGTTCGATCACGCTTTTCGCGCTCGGCGGCGTGGCACAGATGGAGCAGGACGCCGCCGACGCCAAGACTGAGTTTTGGATGGGAATCGTTGGTCCGATTACGAGTTTCGTGATTGGCGTCGTGTGTCTCGCTCTGGCGTTCGCACTCGGTTGGGTTCCGCCTGATTTACCGCGAACGCCGGTCGCGGCGATGTTGATGTGGCTGGGCGTTATCAACATCGGACTCGCAATCTTCAACATGATCCCCGGCTTTCCTCTCGACGGCGGGCGCGTGCTTCGCGGTCTCATCTGGTGGATCACAGGAAATGCAAAACGAGCGACTACGATCGCTGCGCGTGTCGGCCAGGTGATCGCGTTTCTTATGATCCTCTACGGCGTCGTGCAGTTCTTTGGCGGGTCGGGATTGAACGGTTTGTGGGTCGCGTTCATCGGCTGGTTCCTGCTGAGTGCGTCGCGTGAAAGTTATGCGCAAATGGTGATCGCCGAAGGGCTGCGCGGTTTGCGAGTGACGGACGTCATGTCGCGCGATTATCCGGTCGTCGACGCTTATACAAACCTGCAAACTTTCGCTGAAGAACATCTCATGCGAACCGGACGGCGCTTCTTTGTGGTGAGTTTGAACGGGCACCCGGAAGGAATGATCACACCGAATGAAATCGCGGCTGTCCCACGCGCTCGCTGGCCGTATACAACACTCGCCGACGTAATGCGCCCGCTCGATCAGGTTCGCACAGTTGGTCCAAACACACCTATTGCCGACGTGCTTGAATTGATGGCCAGCCAGGATTTGAACCAGTTGCCCGTGATTATCAACGGCGCACTGGCCGGCGTGATTTCTCGCGCACATGTACTTCAGTTGATCCAGACCAGAGCGGAGCTGCACCTGTGATGCGCTTATTGTCCTCCAATGCGGCGCGTCCAGTCGACGAGGTTCTGGAGTAACTGGCGGATGAACTCCTTCGTCGGTTCGTGCGTTAAGTTCCCGGCCGCATCGAACCGCTCGGAGGCGTTGGCAATCATCACTTCCGGCTGGTTGACGGGAAACATGTTGAGGAAGACAAACATCTGTCGCAGGTGATATTGTGCGCGGGCCGTACCCATCGCGCCTACGGAAGCGCCCATAATCGCCGCCGGTTTTCCGTTCCACGCACTATCGCCGTACGGTCTGGAGGCCCAATCGATCGCGTTCTTCAAAACACCCGGAACTGAGTAGTTGTACTCCGGCGTCACGATCAATATCGCGTCCGCTTCACGTATCCGCTGTTTCAGCTCAACAACCTTTGCCGGCGGGTTTTGTTCTTCGTCCTGATTGAAGCCGGGAATTCCGTCAATCTCAAAGACGTCGATTGTGGCGCCCGCAGGCAGGAGTTCGGTGGCGGCGCGAAGCGTGGCGCGATTGTATGACTCACGCCGAAGACTGCCGGCGATTCCGAGTATGCGAATATCTTTGCTCATAGTTGATCCTCGTTTGCGTTGAATCCGTACTACATTTCAGTGTGTGGAACCGAGAACTTTACAACAAGCAATCGGCAATTGCATGACGCAAAAACAACGACGAATAGCAATCGCTGCTTTGAGCTTAATCCTGTTAGGCTCCGCAGTCTTGTGCTTCTATAAAGCTGTTCAGTGTTTCAACGGCGGCATTATGTGGGTTGCAATAACCTCAAGCAACCCGCACCCTTCCGAAACCGCAAAGGTAATGGGCCCTTACTGGATGAATAAAGCCACGAACTGGTTCTGGTCCGGCATCGGCTTTCTCACACTGTTGCTTGTCTTATTTATTGTCAATCACTGGATCAAGAAGCGACTACGCAGCTCTCGTTAACGAATAGTCATCGCGTGAAGCACTCTTCGCACGAATAACCCTGACCGAACAGTGCGCTCCGTTTGCCACCGCTGCTGATGTGCTGCCGAGCAGTCGCTTCATGCCGCGCCGGTCGTTTGTTCCGAGCACGATTAGATCAGCGTGCCAGTCCCTGGCAAGGTCGATGATCTTGCGCGCTGCCTTGCCCGCGATGACTTCTCCGGAGATCTGGAGTTGTGTAGCTGACAGTGCCTGGGCCATGTCATCAATGGCGCGATGTGCCTGCTCCGTGCGCCTGCCGTTACTCAGGCCGAGTTCCTCGAGCGAATAAGTCAGCGCATTTATAACGCTTACTATTTTGACTTCAGTCTTGTCAGGCCAATCCATTTCCGCGACGACCTGGGCTGCCGCTAGTGAACCTTCCGATCCATCGGTAGGCAGCAAGACCCGCAGCCTAGAACCAGGAGCGCGCGACTCGCGAATGATCTCGACCGAGCACGGCGCACTCTCGACAACCGTCTTTGCAACACTGCCAAACAGCCAGTTTCTAAAGTCTTTGCGGTTGTGCGCACGGATCAGGATCAGATCCGCATTCCATTTCTCTGCCGCGAACGAGATCAGGAACGCCGGATTCCCGCGCATAATCACGACCTTGCACGGAATTCCGATCTCTCGCAACCGCTCGACGGCCAGCGCCGTAATCTGTTCTCCACGTCTTTCAAGCTCTCGCCTGACAGCCGTGATTCCGTAGCCTTCACTGCGCCACGTTTCCGGGGAAACTTCACCGTCTTCAATAATCGAAACTACTTGCGCTTCCGTTCCTTGCGGCCACGAACGACTCACCATCTCATCAAGGAGAATATTCAAAGTAGTGATCGAATCTACGGCCAATAAAACTCTCATCGTCTTCCTCCTAACTGACTCAAGCACGATAGTTGAGGAAGGCGGATGGAGATACGGTATTAACGCCTGCAACCGAGGCGTATTTACACCTGCGTCAGAATCAGCCGCGGATGAACACAGATTTTAAGTGATAACACCTGTCCATATTGAGAGTTATCACGCTATCTCTCCAACTCCATTCCTCCTAAAGTTGGGACGGACAGCATCGCGACTGCCGATTAGTATTTAAAGGAGTAAGATTCGCATCGAGCGCGAACGCGCAGACGCCACCGGAACCCGTGTTCAAAGACTACAAAGGCGTGCGCATCGGCATGAGCCTCGCCGAAGTTGACGAAAAACTCGGCAAGCCGAAGGTAAAGGATGATCAGGGAGAACTCTTCGTCATCTCTGAGTCTGAATTGGTACAGGTGGTTTACGACAAAGATGGTAAAGTAATCGAGATCTCCATTACTTATTCAGGCAAAGACGCCACCCCGCCGACCGCTCCGGCAGTGTTGGGAGAAGAGGTCGCAGCGGCGGGCAGACGGACGCATCCATAAACTCGTCCGTTACCCGGCCGCAGGTTATTGGGTGGCGTACAGCCGCACGGCAGGCGATGAGCCTGTGGTGTCCGTGACGATGAAGAAGTTACCTTGAGGTGAGGCTATGTCAATTAGTGAAGTGTTCCTTCCCGGCGTTGGTCGCAAATTTCAGGTGGAAACGCTGGAAGGCGATCGACTGGTCGTCGTCATCCACGACGATGGCACGCGGGAGCTGTATCACTTCACACGCAGGAATCTCGATCGTCCGGCTTCGGTCTTGAGACTCTCCGACGGCGAAGCACGGCAAATCGCCGGCATCGTCGGCGGCCTGACTTACGTGCCGCGAAGCCTTCCGATTGCCGAAGTCATTCTCGGAGACCTCGTCCTGGAGTGGTTCAGGATTGAACCAGGCGCCGCGTGCATTGGCCAAACAATTCGCGACCTTCATGTACGCACGGCAACGGGCGCTTCGATCGTCTCGATTGTCGAACCCGATCAAACCAAGCGAACTAATCCTGAAGCCGGCACGGTGCTCAACGAAGGCGCTACGCTGATTGTCGCGGGTGACCGCCGCACCATCAATTCGCTCAAACGTCTGCTGGTCCAGGGGCAAACGGAGTAGCCCATGAACCACGTCATCCTCGAAATCGGGCTGGCGCTGGTGCTAATCGGGTTTGCAGTTGCCCTCGCCGCCAGGCTCAGACTATCCAACGTTCCATTCCTGATCATCATCGGCATGATCGTGGGGCCGCACGCGCCGCAGATCGGTGTCTTTGACTTTCGCTTCATTCAGACCGGCGAGCTCATAACTTTCATGGGCCAACTCGGCGTTCTCTTCCTGCTCTTCTATCTTGGTTTGGAAGCGAACGTAACGCGGCTGATCGAATCAGGCCCGTCGATCCTGGCGGGCGGCACGATTTACATCGCTATCAATTTTCTGCTCGGGCTGCTTTATGCGTATCTCGCCGGTCTTCCTTTTCGAGAGATGTTGATAGCGGCGGGTGTCGTCACGATCTCGTCGAGTGCTATCGTCGCGAAGATTCTCTTCGACTACCGGCGGACGGCGAATCCGGAGACGGAGTTGATACTCGGCATCACGATGTTTGAAGACATCTTTCTGGCCGTGTACTTATCGCTGATATCGGGCATCGTGCTGAGTGGGGCGACGTCGATTAGAGGCGTGTTGTCGTCCGGTGGCATTGCGCTCGGTTTCATCATCGGCTTGCTGGTGATTGGTCGCTGGGCCGTTCCGCTGTTGAACCGGCTGCTCCGGATCTCGTCAAACGAAGTGTTTGTAATTATCGTTTTCGGCTCGTTATTTCTGTTGGCTGGATTAGGAGAGACGATTCACGTCGCGGAATCCATCGGCGCTTTGTTGATGGGATTGATCCTGGGAGAGACAAGACATTCAGAGCGCATGGAACGACTCGTGGTGCCGTTTCGCGACTTTTTTGGAGCGATATTCTTTTTCAGCTTTGGTTTGTCGATCGATCCTTTTTCGTTAGGCGGTGCTGCGTGGATGGCTGTCGGTGCTGCGCTGTTGTCGCTCGTGTCGGTCATTGTGGCGGGCGCGATCGTCGGCTGGCGTGCAAAGCTTCCGGGTGTCGGATCGTTGAACCTGAGTTTCACATTGCTCGCGCGCGGTGAGTTTTCGATCATCATCGCATCGCTCGCGCAGGCCGCGGGCCTGCTTGGGATCCTGCAGCCGTTTGCCGCGCTTTACGTTTTGATTTTAGCGGGTGCTTCGCCGTTGCTGGCGAAGGAGTCGGAGCGAATTCACGACACTGTTATGAGGCTCGCCCGCTGGCGCCCGAAGAGAAAGCAAAGGGTTGAGGAGATCCCTGAAGAAGTCCAAGAGTGATGGTTACCTTCAGGATCGCCACATACAACATTCACAAGTGTCGCGGGTTGGACCGAAGGGTGCGTCCCGAACGCATCGTTGAGGTCTTGAAGCAGACACAGGCCGACGTGATTGCTTTGCAGGAAGTGGTTGGAATGGACCAGGACCGCGAGCGCAATCAAGTACGTTCGATCGCGGAAGCACTCGGGCTCCATTTCCGCACCGGCGAGAATCGTCGCTTGCACGGTGGCGCTTACGGAAACGCCGTGCTCACACGCTTGCCAATCGTCGCCAGTCACAACCACGACATTACCTGGCGTAAAAGTGAGCCGCGTGGCTGTTTAGAGGTAATCGTAAAGTTGCGAGACGCACAGCGACTGCGAATCTTCAACGTGCATCTCGGGACAGGCTACTTCGAACGACGTTACCAGGCGAAAAAGCTGCTCGAGATCCTCAACGCTCGCGACGCTGCACCGCGCCTGCTACTCGGAGACTTCAATGAGTGGCCGCGTGGACTCACGTCACATCTGCTGGAGCAGCACTTCAACACCGCCGAGCCGCGACGCCGCCTGGGCCGCCCGCGCAGTTATCCCGGCGTCCTGCCATTGGCCCACGTGGACCATATCTACTACGACTCGCCACTCGACGCCGTAAACGTCGCAATTCATCGCAGCCGCCTCGCGCTAATCGCTTCCGATCACTTACCGCTCGTCGCTGAGTTTCGCTACGAGCGTACGGAAAACCGTTGAAACGGTTTCCTGCTGACGCCTCTCGCCTATCACCGGGCTAAAGCCCGGTGTGATGAGAGTAAAGCTACCTCGCCAACTTATCTTTATCCCGACGCAATTTGTACGCGCGATACAACAGCGCAACGGCGAACCACGTAAATACCACGACGACCGGATAGACCAGCACTGCAGGAAAGTAAGTGAAGAGCGCCGCCAGCAACAGGAGTGAAATACCACCCAACAGCATTAGCCGTGCTTCAACCGGTTCGAGCACACGCGTACTCGCAAACGCCGCTCCCACTGCGTTCCCAATACGAAGCGCTCCAGCCGCGACACGCCCACCACTGCCGCCGCCGCTCGTCGTTAGACGTCGAGGGTGAGGGTGTCGCGGTTCACCAGGCGCGCGGATTTTTTGGCGCGCATCCAGGACAACCTCCGTCGCATTCGTCAGATCCTCGAGATACATGTCTTCCATCTCACGCGCAAAATCTTCATCCTCGACGATGGCATCCAGTTCGCAATTGCCGAACCAACTTGCGATATTCAGGTTCGTCGAACCAACCCTGGCCCAGCGACAGTCGGCCACGGCAGTCTTGGCGTGAAGCATCGTGCCGTTCCACTCGAAGATCCGCACACCCGCTTCCAGCAACGGCCGATATCCCGCCCTGGACAACGGCCTCAGAATCGGAATGTCGGTCCCATTCGGTAATAGCAGTCGCACATCAACACCGTCCTTCGCCGCGGCGCGCAATGCCTGCACGTGCGACGTCATTCCAGCGTAGTAGGCATCCGTAAGCCACAAACGATTCCGCGCGAGGGCAGCGACGAGTTGATCGGAGCGCAGCATTCCCGCGGTTGCAGGAACAGTAGCCACAATCCGTAAGCTCACACTCCCTGCCCGCGGTAACTCATCTCTGTTGACGATTTCATCTTCGGGAATGCGCGGCCCTGTCATGGCCCATACGTCGGCGAATGCATGTTCGACGTCTGCAACAGCCGGACCTTCGACGGCAATCCCGGTGTCTCGCCACGGCTCGATATGCTTTTCAGGCATGCCCGCCCACATACGTCCCACGCACAAACCGGTAATAAAAGCGATCCGTCCATCAACAGTCAGTGTCTTGCGGTGATCGCGGCTCAGCCAGCCGAGAGGTGAATCCCATTGCGGCGGGTTGTAGCAACGCACTTCGACGCCAGCCGCGCGCAGCGTTTTCCAAAACGATCGAGAGGTCTTTCCCAGGCCACCCAGCCAATCGTAGAGAACGCGTACGTGAATGCCATCCTTTGCTTTCGCGATCAGTGCCTCGGCAAACTTCCAACCCTCTACGTCTTCGTGAATGATATAGCTTTCGAAATGGATGTAACGCCTGGCGCTCGCGATCGCCGCCAGCCATGCGGGATAGTTCTCAGCCGCGTCCCGAAGCAGTTCCACGCTGTTGCCGGCGATCAGCGGCGCACCTGCGGTCCGAGAAAATGCCTGATCGGCGATTTCGCGCACTGCGGGCCGCGTGGCACGGTCTCTTATCTTCAACGTTGCGGCCATTTAATCTTTCAACACGCAGCGCACCGTGTCGCGAGCGATCAATAGTTCTTCGTCGGTGGGAATGACGTACACGGACAGCCTGGAGGTTTGTTTACTAATCAAGCCTTCACGACCACCCGTGTGCAGTCGATTCAACTCTTCATCGAGCTCGAGACCCATCCATTGCAGACCATCACAGATGCGCGCTCTTACTTCCGATGAGTTCTCGCCGACGCCGCCAGTAAAGACTACGGCATCCGTGCCGTTCATCGCCGCGAGGTACGCGCCGATATATTTACGCGCGCGATAGCAGAAGATCTCGATGGCGAGCATCGCTCTCCGATCGTTCTCTTCGTGCGCTTCGGCGAGCAGCTCGCGCATATCGCTGGTCAGGCCTGAGATTCCCAACAAGCCCGACTGCTTGTTCATCAACGTTTCGACCTCGCTGGTTGATAGTCCTTCTTTCGTCGCGATGAAGTCGATGATGGCCGGGTCGAGATCGCCGGAGCGAGTGCCCATCACCAGACCTTCGAGCGGCGTCAGTCCCATTGAAGTATCGATCGAGTTACCGCCACGTATCGCTGCTGCGGAACAACCGTTACCTAAATGAAGCGTGATGATGTTGGTCGCTTCACGCGCGATTTGGCGAATGTGTCGATAGCGATATGCGACGTAACGATGTGAGGTTCCGTGAAAGCCGTAGCGGCGCAGTCGATAGCGCCTGTAGAGTTGATACGGCAGGGCATAAAGAAAAGCATGGTCAGGCAGAGTCTGGTGGAACGCCGTGTCAAAGACAGCGACTTGAGGCAGTCCTTCGCCAAACAACTCGCGCGCTGCCGAGATGCCTTTGAGGTTCGCAGGATTGTGCAGGGGCGCAAGATCGATGCAGTCTTCCACTCCGCGGATCACTTCATCGCTGATCAAGACCGATTCCTTAAACTGCTCGCCGCCGTGTACGACACGATGACCAACGGCCTGAATATCGGCAATGCTCTTGATCTCGTTAACGCCAGACTCCTGCGACGCAGCCCAGCGCGCGATGAAATCAACTGCGGCTTTAATGTCTCGTAGTGGAGCGGCCGATCGCTGCGGCTCACGACCCTCGACTTGCAGGCTAAGAATCGCTTCCCCGCCGATGCGTTCGATCGTTCCCCGCGCGAGTCGCCTGTCGGCGTCTCGCGCAATGAGTTCGAGATCGGTAGCGATCAGTTGAAACTTGACGGTCGAGCTACCGCAGTTAAGGACCAGAACGTTCATTGGTTATCAGGAGGTGGTCCAACGCCAGTCTTTTATCTCGGGCAGGTCGTCGCCGTGCTCGCAAATGTATTGCTTGTGATCCATTAGTTTGTCGCGCATGACCTGGCCCACGTGTGCGGCGATCGATTTCAACTGCGGCACGCGCTCGATAACGTCCATCACGAGATTGAATCGATCGAGTTGATTAAGAACCGTCATGTCAAACGGCGTTGTTGTAGTCCCCTCCTCTTTATAACCGCGCACGTGCAGATTTCGGTGATTGGTACGACGATACGTCAGCCGGTGAATCAACCATGGATATCCATGAAAAGCGAAGATGATCGGGCTGTCTGTCGTGAATAACATGTCGAATTCCTTGTCCGACAGGCCGTGCGGATGCTCGTTCTGCGGCTGCAAGGTCATCAAGTCGACGACATTGATGACGCGGATCTTCAACTCGGGAAGGTGCGCGCGCAACATGGAAACTGCCGCGAGCGTTTCGAGCGTTGGTATGTCTCCCGCGCAGGCCATTACCACGTCCGGCCGTGAACCGCGATCGTTGCTGGCCCACTCCCACATTCCAATGCCTTCGCTACAATGCTTGATGGCTGCACCCATATCCAGATACTGCAACGCCGGTTGTTTCCCCGCCACGATCACATTGACATAATCGCGGCTGCGCAGGCAATGGTCCATAACGGACAGCAACGTGTTCGCGTCCGGCGGAAGATAGACTCTGACGACTTCAGCCTTCTTATTTACGACGTGATCGATGAAGCCTGGGTCCTGATGACTGAAGCCGTTGTGATCCTGGCGCCAAACGTGTGAAGTGAGCAGGTAGTTGAGAGACGCGATCGGGCGTCGCCAGGGAATGTGGCGAGTGACTTTCAACCATTTCGCGTGCTGATTGAACATCGAATCGACGATGTGAATAAACGCTTCATAGCACGAGAAGACTCCGTGACGTCCGGTTAACAAATAGCCTTCCAGCCATCCCTGGCACATGTGCTCGCTTAGCACTTCCATCACGCGGCCGTCCGGCGACTCATTCTGATCGCCGGGAAGAGTCTTTTCCATCCACAGTCTGTCGGTCACTTCAAACACGGCGTCAAGCCTGTTTGAGGAAGTCTCGTCAGGTCCGACAAGCCGAAAGTTTCGCTCCGCTGCGTTTAGCTTCATCACGTCTCGCAGGTAACGGCCAAGAATTCTGGTTGCTTCGGCTTCGACTGTACCCGGCGTTGGAACGTCAAACGCGTACGCGCGGTAATCGGGCAGCCGCAGTTCTTTGAGCAACAATCCACCATTCGCATGCGGGTTCGCGCCCATTCGGCGCTGGCCGTTCGGAGCCAACTCGGCGAGCTCCGGCTTCAACTTTCCGCTCTCATCGAATAGCTCTTCCGGCTTGTAGCTCTTCATCCAGTCTTCCAGCATTTGCAGATGCTCAGGCTTGGCGGCGAGTTCGGAGAGCGGAACCTGGTGTGATCGAAACGTGCCTTCGACCTGTTTGCCGTCGACGATCTTTGGTCCAGTCCATCCTTTTGGTGTGCGCAAGACGATCATCGGCCAGCGCGGCACCTGCTTGATTCCGTTCTTTCGCGCTTCTGCTTGAATCGACTGGATCTCCTGCAAGACAGTGTCAAGCGTGGCGGCCATCTGTTGGTGCATCACGTCGGGTTCATCGCCTTCAACGAAGTACGGGTTGTGACCGTAGCCCTTCATCAGGCTCGTGAGATCTTCATTACTCAAACGTGCGAGCACAGTTGGACCGGCGATCTTGTAACCATTCAGGTGCAGAATCGGCAGCACGGCGCCGTCACGCACCGGGTTCAGAAACTTGTTCGAGTGCCAGCTCGTCGCGAGTGGACCAGTTTCGGCTTCACCGTCGCCGACTACGCAGCAGGCCAGCAAGTCGGGATTGTCGAAAACCGCACCGTAGGCGTGTACGAGCGAATAACCGAGTTCTCCGCCTTCGTGAATTGAGCCCGGAGTTTCAGGAGCAACGTGGCGGGGAATGCCACCCGGGAAGGAGAACTGTTTGAAAAGCTTCTTCATCCCATCCTCATCCTGTGAGATGTTGGGATAGAACTCGCTGTAAGTTCCTTCGAGATAAGTATTCGCAACCATGCCTGGTCCACCATGACCTGGACCACACACGTAGATCACGTTTAGATCGTGCAGCTTGATGAGACGATTGAAATGAACGTAGATGAAATTCAGTCCGGGAGTCGTGCCCCAGTGACCGAGGAGTCGGGGCTTTACGTGGTCGAGCTTCAGAGGCTCGCTAAGCAGCGGGTTGTCGTATAAGTAAATCTGTCCGACGGAGAGATAGTTTGCCGCGCGCCAGTAAGCATTTATCCGGCTTAACTCTTCCGCAGACAACGGTGATGTTTCTATTAATCCAGTCGCACTCATGAACGTTGTGCGAGAAGCATGACACAAGCCCGTCCTTCCGAAAAGCCGGGAAACCGTTGAAACGGGCACCGGGCTAAAGCCAGGTGAGAATGAGACCACTATGTGTATTCCTAAAGTACGCCCAGCAGCCGTTTGTTTGACTTTTCTAAGGCAGATTGTAAGGGTGCAGAAGTTGCTTCAAATCTAAACAACTAAGATCAAGGAGTGGAGAGATGGAAGCAACGAGAGTGACTGTTGATGAAGTGAAGCAGCGTATGGATCGCGGCGAGGTGTTTACTTTCGTCGACACGCGCAATCCAAAGGCATGGGCGGAATCGAAGACGAGACTGCCCGGAGCGATCCGCATCCCGGCGGAGGAAGTGGAAGCTCATCTCAAGGAAATTCCGCACGACCGCAGTGTCATAACTTATTGTACGTGACCGCACGAAGCATCCAGCGCCAGTGTGGCGCAGGCACTGATGGAACACGGTTGGAAGAATGTACACCCGCTCTTCGGAGGCTTTGACGCCTGGAACGAAGCGGGGCTTCCGGTGGATAACAAATGAAGAAGTCAGTTGTGATCGGCATGCTACTCGTACTCTGCCTGACGCTTGCAGGCTGCGGTAGACAAACCACAACAGCCCGCAACACGCAGACAGACGCATTGTTCCGCGCGACGCGTGAAGGAAATACCGACATGGTTAAGTCGCTGCTTTCCTCACCCGGCGCTAACGTCAATGCGACCGACGACCGCGGCAGCACACCATTGCTCGAAGCCGCGCGTTTCGGCCATGAAGACATCTGCCGCGCACTGATCGCGGCAGGCGCCGACCTGAAAGCGAAAGACAAAGACGGCAAGACCGCACTGATGCTAGCGGTTCAGGGCGACCATGATGAGGTCGTCCGAGTTCTGAAGCAGGCTGGCGAAACCGAATAAAGTCAATCCACAGATACACAGAATGCATACGTCCATCTGTGTAATCTGTGGATTGCTTTAAAACCTTGACGCCTGTTTTGCTCGCAAGCTACATTGCCTACGTCTCAACGTGGGCGACATTCTTTCCTCACGACTCTTGCTCAATCGACAAACATTCCGAGGTGAGGGAGCGAAACATGCAAATCCGATTGCTGATCCTGTGTTTGACCCTTTTCGTATTAGCACCATCAATCGCGGCTCAAACGTCACCTTGCGCCAATGGAGACGAAAGCGGCTTGCCGTTGCCCAGCACGTTTCTCCCGGCCGGACTCCCGGAATTCCAGGCACAACTCAAATCATTTCTCACAAGCGGAAAATATCGAACCCTGAAATGGTGTGAAGATAAACGACTCCGTGACACCGGAGCGTTTATTAATGGCATCAGCTACGGCGTTCACCCGACTGTCAAAATCTACTACTCGCCTTCCGTCATCAACTGGCTTGTACACAAAGATCGCAACCAGGTGATTCCCGATGGAGCGATGATCGTGAAGGAACAGTATTCCGCGCCGGCAGCTCGGTACCAGCTCCAGCCGCCGAAAGGAATAAACGGTTGGACCATCATGATTAAAGACAGTAAGGGATCGCAGGACGGTTGGTACTGGGCCGAGATTTGGGATGCGCAATGTGTCGACAACAACAATCCTCCATTCGCGGTTCCGTACGCGGGATTCGGGCTCTACTGCGTGAGGTGCCATGCTTCGGCCGAGCGCGAGCATACGTTTACTTACTCAAAGAACATCAACGGCTTCCCAGGCGATCCGGATTCTTACTTTGTCGATCTGTCGTGGGCGTCGGCTCCCGTGAGCGGGCATGCGCCGGCTCCGGCGCAACCGTGCAGCGAAGCAGCGGACAGCGATCGCGACGTTCCCACGGCCGGTCACAATAAGGACGCGACCGACGTGCAGGAACAGGAAATTTTCCGAGAGATGGCCAGCGTAAGACCTGCGACTCTCGATCCAAAATTCGTCGCCTTTTATAAGTCGATAACTCCGGTGCCGCTCGACAAAGTGCAAAAGTTTCCGGGAGAGACTTACGACCACATCTTTCCGCAGAACATCGGTGGATCGAAGCCGGCGCCATCTCCCAACCCCAACCAGTTTCTTACTTCCGATCAGTGCATGGGCTGTCATAGTGGCGGCACGTACGGGAACGTGATGCTCTACACGGGGACGAAGCAATCGGATGGTTCGACTCCTGTAATGAACATCTCACCATTCGGCGAGTGGCGCTGGTCGCCGATGGGACTCGCCGGGCGCGATCCGATTTTCTACGCACAACTCGATAGCGAAATCGCATTCGTCAAGAGTTTCTTCAAAAACGATCCGGCGAAGGTCGCGGAAAAGATCAAGACCATCAACAACACGTGCTTCAAGTGTCATGGCGTGATGGGTAAACGCCGTTTGGATGACGATCACGGCGGTCCTGATAAAGGCAACTTCGAACGAGAGATGGTCTACGCTACTTACGATACTGCGAATGATAAGGCGTACGTTTACGGGGCATTAGCGCGTGATGGCGTTAGCTGCATGGCGTGTCATCGAATCGTCGAAGATAAAGTTCCGTTCAGCGAGTTTCTCAAAACCAGGATCACCGGCAACTTTACGACTGGCAATCCGGCAGAGCTGTTTGGACCATTCGAAGATAAAGAGATTGTCACAGACCCGATGAACAACGCGATGGGCATCAAGCCGAAACATGATGCGTACATCAAAAGCTCTCGCATGTGCGGTAACTGCCACACGATCAACCTGCCGCTGATGGACAATCCCGAAGCGGATGCCAACACGCCGCACCTCGAGCAGCTCACGTATCTCGAATGGCTTAACAGTGGTTATCAAAACGAGGTTGGTACGAATTCAAAAGCGCAAACGTGCCAGGATTGTCACATGCCTACGAAGTACACCAACTCGAAAGGCACGCTCAACATTCCACTGATCCAACAGCCGATCGCGTTTATCGAAGACACTCAATATCCGCAAACGGGCAATCGTTTACCTGATGAGAAGATTCAGGTTCGCTTCCGCAAAGAAGGTTTTGCTCGTCATCAACTACAGGGGCTGAATGTCACGCTGTTGGAGATGTTTCGGCAGTACATGTCGCCTTACAAATCGAACGGAACGAATATCCTCGCCAACGTTGTTTTGGGCGTCAGGCAAAACGATTACATGTCCGGGCTCGACGATCTAGCCACTGCGAGCGATGCTTTTGTGCAACAGGCGCAGAACTCTACCGCAGACGTTTCGGTGTCGGAGCCGACGGTGAGCAACCAAAAACTTATCGCGGAGGTGAAGGTGACGAACAAGACGGGTCATCGTTTTCCGAGCGGCGTTGGGTTTCGGCGCGCGTTTCTGGAGTTTCGAGTAGTTGATAACGACACAGGTAAGACTGTTTGGTGTTCGGGCTGTACAAATGAGCTCGGCGTGATCGTGAAGGGCAACGAGAGGTTGCCGTCAGAACTCTTCGACGTCTACAACGACGGCACCAAGCCCGCGACTCTCGGTTATCCGGCTGCATGCCTCAAATCCGTTCCGCAGCATTTCCAGCCACACTTCTTCTGGGATACGCAGAAGAACACCGGCTCGGCGATCACGCGGCAGGATCAGGTTCAGATCTACGAGGAGCTAAACCTGAACGTTGATTGCGCGATGACGACCAGTTTTCTCCGTCGCGACTATCAGTTGAAAGACAACCGGCTCTTGCCACTCGGCTGGACCAAAACCGGTCCGCTCAACCCTGACAAGACGCCCTACATCCCTGCGGACTACCTTCATGAAACCTTTCCCGTGAGTGTCGGCGGCGACCCAGCCTACGCGGATGGAAGTGGAACGAGTGTCGTGCGGTACGAAATCCCAATGAGCGCATTCGCTGGAAAAAATCTAACCATCACCGCAACGCTCTATTACCAATCGATACCGCCGTACTTCCTGCACGATCGCTTTACCCAGGCACCGAATTCGCCGGCCACGCAACGTCTCTACTACCTAACCTCGAACCTGCAGACGAAAGGAACACCGATCGAGGATTGGAAATTCCAAATAACGAGTGCGAGTCAGACGGCGACGTTGCCTTAAGCTCAAATGTGAGTGCTTCTTCCACCGGGTTGAAGCCCGGTATGAATGAAATAAAATTGATGAATCGAAGTAGCCGAAACCTAAAACTGATGGCTTTAGGCGTTGTCGTATTTCACTTCGTGATCGTGGTTCTGCATTCGATCGCGCACGAAAAGCTGTCCGTCAAGGCGAGTCCGGCGCAGTTGGCTTTTATCGTTCCGGTCATCATCGTTGCGCCGGTGGTTGCCGGATTGCTGCTCTTAAAATTTAATACGGCCGGGCTGGTTCTGCTGACGGTTTCGATGATCGGTTCGTTCGTCTTCGGCGTCTATTACCACTTCGTCGCCGACACGATAGACCATGTGGCCCATGTGGCATTTCTGCAGCCTGTCTTCTGGTCACAGATGTTTCAGGGTACGGCTTTCCTGCTGGCGCTCTCCGAACTCTTCGGCGCGGGGATCGGAGCTATCTCGCTTTCTCGAACGGGCAGATGATCTGTGTTCATCTGTGTAAATCGGTTATTATCTCGCGGTCATGAATTCAAAGGCCTAGCTCACTATGGTTTCCTCAGCTCGTCACGCAATTGTCTGTATCCTCCTCGTCATCGGCGTCACGGCCGGTCAGGCGACGCAGAAGGTCGCTAGCGGTAGCATTAGTGGCACGGTAACAATCATACGATCTTCACTGTGGTGGGAGACGGAAGTGACATGCCTCCCGCTTCCGTGACGTTTGCAGTCGTCGATCGAGACGTTACGGATTTGCTCATCAAGACGATCAAAGGCAACAGTTTATCTGGCGTGGTGGTGCTCGACGGGAACGAAAGAACGCCCGCCACTGGTTTGCAAATTTACGCGGCGGCGGAAAGTGACCCTGCTTACGGCAACAGCCCGTCAAGCGCGGTTGGTCCGGACGGATCTTTCAATATAAATGGCGTGCGAAGTGGACTTGCTCGTCTCGGGGTTACTTCCACCGGCGGCAATCGCAGGCAAGTTGAAATCATACGCGTCGAGCGCAACGGCATTCCTCAGCCTGAGATCATCAACATAAAAGAAAGCGAGCACGTCACCGGCCTTCGTGTCGTAGTCAAAGCACTGAAATTAACCGGCGCTATTCGAGGACAGTTGAAAGTTGAAGACGGAGAACTGCCGCCGCCTTCGCAACTGATGTTGCAGCTTTGGCCTCTCGACGAGAATCTACAGCCGCGACGAACATCCTCGATTCCTTCACCTGAACTGGACGCACGTGGCCGCTTTGTTGCTAAGGGATTGCCTGCGGGCACATATCAACTGACTGTCTACGTCTATTCACCTGAACGAACCAAAACAGTTTCCACAAAGACACAACAAGTGACAGTCACTGAAGACACGACGACTGAAGTAACTCTGATTATCAAAACTGATCCAAAGTGATTTCCAATATGCACTGATTCTCCAGACGCGAAGAATTCAGCTTTATTACCGCCTCCGAAAAAATTTAATTCGGGGGTGTCAGATGATACTAGAGGCATCAACCACAAACACGCGAAGGCAAGGTGTGGGGTTAGTGCTTCTGACGATCGCCTGATCTCCGCCCTCGAAAGCGACATCCAACCTTGTTGGCCCTCCGCGAGGGCCTCAAGAATTACAGGCGCTAGAACTTGTTGCCATTCCGGAACACTCTCGGCTACCATGTCGCGTCTTGCCGAGCCCAGGGTCGTAAATCGTCTCACCAAGGAAGTAGATATGAAAACGAATCCCCCAACCCAGCATGTGTACACGTATGTCCTACGAACAGCCGTAATCATCTCCCTGACCTTAACTGTTCTATTCCTGCTGCCGGACCGGGCTTCTCGTGCAGCCACAACCTTTACGGTTAACTCCCTGGCTGACACCTCCGACGCAACTCCCGGTGATGGTCTATGCGCCGACGCCGGAGGACTCTGCACCCTGCGCGCCGCGTTGCAGGAAGCGAACGCTCTGGCAGGTACCGATACGATTAATTTCTCCGTCACCGGCACCATCAATCTCACCGGCGTACTGCCGACCATCAACACCAACGTAAACATCAATGGTCCAGGTTCGGGCTCGCTCACCGTTCGCCGGGACACAGGCGGCGACTATCGCATCTTCTTTATCGATAACAGCATCGTCAGCATCTCGGGAATGACGATCACGAATGGCAAGAGCCCGGATGGAGTTGCGGGCACCGGGCAGTTCGGTGGTCCAGGAGGCGGTATTCGCCAGGGTGGCGGTGAGCTGACCCTGGATAACGTTGCCATCACGGGAAACAGAACCGGTAACGGAGCAACTATCAACAACAACAATACCGCCGGATGGGGCGGCTTCGGAGGTGGCATCGACGGCAGTGGAGTGCTGACGATTACGAATTCTGTAATCAGTAACAACGTCGCCGGCAACGGCGCCACAGGTTTCTTCGGCGGCAGCGGCGGATTTGGCGGTGGCCTTTCCTTCTCAGGCAGCACGCTAACGATGACGAACGTCAACATCAGCGGCAACAGGACCGGTGATGCTGGTGCGACGAC
>JADMIO011711134.1_pt1 | contig 35122 bp, 13 predicted proteins | sample 8958161 | NCBI WGS metagenome assembly JADMIO01 (sample SAMN16585339, study PRJNA669376) | soil metagenome | isolation source: Crop rotation soil | place: USA: Cullars Rotation, Alabama | collected 2011
GCAAGCGCCACCGCGACAAGCGCCGCCGAGATACAAGCGAATGTCGCCGGGTCGGTTGCAGTCACGCCATAAAGCAGGCTCGACATCAAGCGCGTCAGCGCGAATGCGCCCGCAAGTCCTACGCCCAGCCCTGCCAGAGTGACCACTGCGCCCTGCCTTAAAATCATCTTGAGAACGTCCCCGGAACTGGCTCCCAGAGCCATTCTCACGCCTATTTCGTGCGTGCGCTGCGTGACTGAATAACTCATCACGCCATAGATTCCAACCCCTGCCAGCAACATCGCTACACCGGCAAACAATCCGAACAAGAGCACATTGAATCGTTGTGCGGCGACCGATGCGGCCATGACTTCCGACATCGTCAAAACTTTTGTGACGGGTATGCGATTATCAATCTTCCAGATTTGACTCTTCACAAGGCTTGCAAGCGTCCCCGTATCATGATCGCCTCGCGCCACTACATACGCCCATCGCTTCCACGGCTGATCCTGTTGCTCGTAAAGCCCGTAGTATGCCGGTTGCTCAGGCTGGTTCAGCCCGTAATGTTTCACATCGCCGACCACGCCGATGATAGTCATCCACACGGGAGGATTTGCCCGCGCCCAACCGATGCGCGCCCCGATCACCTCTTCGTCGGGAAAATACTCGCGGACGAAACTTTCGTTCACCATCCCGACGACGGGAGCGCCCGCCCTGTCTGAGGCGGCGAACGCGCGCCCCCTGAGCAGAGGAATGTTCATCGTGCTGAAGTAGTCGCGGGTCACAGATCGCGTCTCAAGCTCGGGCGCTTCGCCCGGTGCGAGCGGAGGCCGCCCTTCGATTATGAAATTGTGCGAAAGGCTGTCGCCGCTCAAAGGAAGCTCGCTGACCATCGCGGCCTGCACGCCCGCTTGCGCATTCAACTCATCAAGCACCTGTAGCCGGAATCGCATCTGTTTTTCGATCTCGCGATAGCGCGTTTCGGGAAGCTCGACCCTCATCGTCATCATGTTTTCAGTGCGGAAGCCCGGATCAACTCTCCACAGCAAAAGGAAGCCTTTGATTAGCAGCCCTGCTCCTATCAACAGGATGAGGGCCAGCGCTATCTCTGAAACGACAAGCAGGCTGCGAATGCGATGACGCGCTGCGCCGCCTGTCGTGCTGCGCCCGCCTTCCTTTAATGCCTCATTCACGTTGAGCTTTGAAGAACTGATCGCAGGTATAAGCCCGAAGATGATGCCGGTCAGAATCGAAACGGCGAAAGTGAAGCCCAAAACCCATAGATCAATGCCAATCGCAGACAGTCGCGGCAGGTTCGCGGGCTTGAGCGCGATCAGCAGATCAATGCCCCACATCGCGAGCACAAGCCCGGCTGCTCCGCCCATCACAGACAGCAGCACGCTTTCGGTCAACATCTGGCGTATGAGTCGCGCGCGGTTCGCGCCGAGCGCCGCGCGTATGACGACCTCTTGCTGGCGCGAAGCCGCGCGGGCAAGAAGGAGGTTGGCGAAGTTCGCGCAGGCAATCAGAAACACCAATCCAACGGCCCCGAACAAAACGAGCAAAGCCGGGCGCGTGTTGCCTACGACGCGCTCGTGCAGCGCAATCAGAGTCGTCTGCCGGTTTTTGTTGTCATCGGGATACTGCTGCTCCAGCCACCGGTCTATGGTCTCGAACTCCGATTGCGCTTGGGCGATGCTCACGCCGGGTTTCAGGCGCAAGTAAGTGCGCAGAAAATGGACGCCGCGAAACTTGGCTGCGAGTGGGTTAGCCACACGCACAGCCGCCCAGATGTCAGGGTTCTCTCTCGGCATGGTGAAAGCGGCAGGCATAACGCCGATGATTGTGTAGCTATTTCCACTCAGTGTGATTGCCTTGCCGATCACATTCTGGTCGCCGCCAAAGCGCTGCTGCCAGAATTGGTGAGAGAGCAAGACGACGGGCGCTGCGCCGTACTGATCTTCGTCTTCTGAAATGATTCGCCCGATGACGGGTTGCGCGCCGAGCGCCAGAAACAGGTCTCGGTTGCACAAAGCGGCTTGCACCTGCACAGGCTCGGCTTCGCTCGTATAGTCGAGCGCCTGCATTGTCACGCCGCCGAAATGCTCGAACGTCTGGCTCTGCGATTTGATGTCGTCGAGATCAGGCAGCGATTGATTGAACCGCAGGGTCACCAACCGCTCAGGCGCGGGGTAAGGCAATGGCTTGAGCAACACGGCATTGACAACGCTGAAGATGGCGGTGTTAGCGCCGATGCCGAGCGCGAGTGTGATGACAGCGATTGCAGTGAAAGCGGGCCGCTTCATCAACAATCGAATGCCGTAACGCAGGTCTTGAAATAAAGTCTCCATCAATCACCTCCCGAAGAGATTTCAAATCATTCGTAGCGGAGTGCGATCATCGGATCAATTTTCGTAGCTCGACGCGCTGGCACATAGCAGGCCAGCAACGCGACTCCCGTCAGCAACAGCGCGATTAAAGCGAACGTCAGCGGGTCGGTGAATTGCACTCCCAATCAGCCCGATTCATCGGGCTTACCCAAAGGGCAGATAGGCCAGCCGTTTACGGCTGGTTATGCTGAGCAAGTTTATCAATAGGGCGTTTCAACGTCCTTCTCGATTTGGCTTTAGCCAACATTAGTGGAGGCTAAAGCCGCGCAGGCAAGCACGCTAAAGCGCGCTTTAAAATTATCTGCCTATGCTCAACCAGCGCTAGAAGCGCTGGCCTATCTGCCCAAAGGGTAAGCCCGATGAATCGGGCTGAATAATTGTCAACTCGGTGACAGGTTCTTTCACTGCGTAACATCTGCCCCTTATTCATACCTGAGCGCGACCATCGGATCAATTTTCGTGGCCCTTCGCGCAGGGATGTAGCACGCAAACATCGCCACACAAGTCAACAACAATGCGATGCCCGCAAACAGCATCGGGTCAGTAGCAGACACGTCGAATAACCAGCTCGCCATCAAACGAGTCAGCGCAAACCCGAGCAGCAGGCCCAATGCCACGCCCGCAAACACTAACGTCATGCCTTTGCTGATTATCATCTTCAACACATCAATCGGCTGCGCCCCCAACGCCATCCGCACGCCGATTTCGCTGGTGCGCTGCGTGACTGTATAGCTCAACACTCCATACAATCCGACGGCAGTGAGCGCGAGCGCGAGTCCCGCGAAAACTGACATCAGCAGCAAAATAAACTGCTGTGACGATGTCGTGGCATTGATTACCTCGGTCATCGGGCGAACGGTTGCAATCGGCATCTGCGGGTCAATATCTCTGACCGCATTGCGCAAGGCCGCCGTCAGATCAACCGGCCCCGATGTGCGAATCATCCACGCCGTCATAAACCAGCGATTCATCGCTAACATCAAGCCATCGCTTATCTGCGGAACGGGTATGTAAACGGTCGGCTCGACCGGCTGATCCAGGCCCATCTCCTTGATGTCGTTTACTACGCCGATTATCTGGCGCGATTTCCCTTGACCAGTCAGTTGACTCCCCGTCGCGTCGCGATCTGGAAAATAACTGCGCGCCAGAGTTTCATTGACGATAACGACGAGCGGCGATGCCTGCATGTCGGAATCTGTAAACTCTCGACCGCCCGTAAGCGACATTCCGAGCGTCTGGAAATACTGAGGGCTGATGGCGCGAATCTGAACCGAACGATCAATCGCGCGCCCGTCAACGGCTATGCCCATTCTCAGCCCGCGCTCAAGCGGCACGTTCGACGCCGTGGCCGCAGTGATTACGCCGGGCAGCGACCGGACGCGCTCCAATACCTGCTGCTCGAAATTCCAGACCTGCGCCGTCGTGCGATACTTGTCCGAAGTCAGCGAAATCTGCGTCGCTGTCAAATGCTGCGGGTCGAACCCTAACTCGACCGAGCGCAGCTTGACGAAACTCTTCACTAACAACCCTGCGCCGACAAGCAGCACGAGCGAGAGCGCGACTTCGCTGACGATCAGCAGCCCGCGCATTCGCGAATCCAATCTGCCAGCGCGGTTTCTGCCCCCTGATGCTTTGATCGTTTCGCTCACATCCATTCGCGTGGCTCTGAGCGCGGGCACAATGCCGAACAGGAGACTGGTCACGAGCGACACGCCGATGGCGAACATCACGGCTTGATAATCGAGTTTGATCTCCTGATGGCGCGGCAATCCCCGCGGCATGAGCGCGAGCAAAGCAGGCAGGCTCCAAAGCGCGATCAGTAACCCTGCGATGCTGCCTGCCAGCGCCAGCACCCAGCTTTCGGTCAACCATTGGCGAATGAGTCGCCCGCGCCCAGCGCCTAACGCGATGCGAATCGCCATCTCGCCTTTGCGCGCCGTCGCTCGCGCAAGCAACAGATTGGCGACGTTCGCGCAGGCGATCAGCAATACGAAACCGACGGCTCCGAACAACAACCAGAGCGTCTGACTGACATCGCCGACGACCGTTTGTTGATAAGAGGTCAAGCCTATTCCCCTATCGCTCGATTTGGCGTGATTGGGATAAGCCTGAAGAAAGGCCGGTAGCAGTTGTTGCATTTCAGCCTGCGCCTGCTCGCGCGTGATGCCCGGTTTGAGGCGCGCAATTACGCCCGTGTTCTGGCCGTTATCGCGAGCATCAGCTGCCAATCGCAACGGCAGCAGAACATCAATCGGCAACTCGAATTGAAAGCCGGGCGGCAGTATGCCGACGACCGTGTGGCTTTGACCGTTCACCTGCGCTTGTTTGCCAATCACATTCGGGTCGCCGCCAAAGTAACTGCGCCACAAGCCATCGCTGATGACGACGGCGAGCGGCCCCTTAGGGCGATCTTCTTCCGGCAGGAATCCGCGCCCCAGGCTTGGGTTGATTCCGAGCACGCGGAAGAAGTCTTCAGATACTTGCAGCCCGCGCACACGCTCGGACTCTGCGCCGCCCGCGAGGTTGAAGCCGGAGTTGATGCCTGAATACCCGAACGCCGCATCGAACGAGTTGCTGTGTTCTTTCCAGAACTCGAATTCCAGCGCCGTGACGGCAGAAATGGATTCCTGCTCGAACTGCCACGACCATTGCACCAGCCGGTCGGAATCCGTGTACGGCAGCGGCCTTAACACAACCGCATTGACAACGCTGAAGATGGCGGTGTTAGCGCCGATGCCGAGCGCAAGAGTGATGATAGCGATTGCAGTGAAAGCGGGCCGCTTCATCAACAATCGAATGCCGTAACGCAGGTCTTGAAATAAAGTCCCCATCAACAACCTCCTAAACCTGGGAGCGCAGGCGTCTCGCCTGCATGTCTTGATAAGAGCAGATTTCAAATCTAAGCAAAGAATTTATTCTTAACATCACAAATCCGGCAGGCGAGACGCCTGCGCTCCCAGCATCACTCGTAGCGCAGCGCCTTGAGCGGATCAATGCCTGCGGCTTTGCGCGCCGGAAGATAACCGCCCAGCAGAGTCGCGCCAGTCAACAGCAATGCTGCCGCGACGAATACAACGGGGTCGCTTGCCTTGATGCCGAACAACATTGATTCAGCCAACCGGCCAAGCCCGTAAGCCGCAGGCAAACCGACGACCAGCCCGATTGCGGCCAGGATCACTACTTCGCGCAGGATCAACCACGACACTGTTCCGCGCGTGGCCCCGAGCGCCATGCGAATGCCGATCTCGCGCGTGCGACGCGTTACGGTGTAAGCCATCACGCCGTACAACCCGATTGCAGCCAGCAGCGCCGCAAGCCCCGCGAAGCACATCGAAAGCATTGTCATGAATCTGTCGGCAAACAACGATTCGTCTATTTGCTGTTCGAGAGTCTTCAAGTTGAATATAGGCAGGTTAGCATCCAGTCCCTGCACCGCGTCGCGAAGCGAAGCAGTTATCTGGCCGACTTCCTGTTTCGTCTTGACGTAGAAGGTGATTCGCACAATCTGCTTAAATTGGGAATAAGGGGTGTAAAGGAATGGCTTGGCCTGCTCGCGCACACTCGCGTGCTTGCTGTCTTTCACTACGCCGATAATCTGTATGTCGGGCTTTATCTTGTCGCCCGAGCCAAAGGCAAACTTTGCCCCGACAGGCTCCCGGTCGCCGAAGAACCGGCGCACCATGCTCTCGTTGATAATCGCGACCGGCTGGCTGGTTGCCGTGTCCGAAGGGTTAAATTCGCGGCCCTTGAGGAGCGGAATGCCCATCGCGGAAAAGTAATTCGGCCCGATCAAGTTCTGACCGGCGGTCGTGTCTTCGTCTTCCTGAGCTGTGTATCCCTCGACGGTTATGTTGCTGCTGGAATTGCTATCGGTGAAAGCCTCTATAACGGATTCTGTAACAGCTTCCACGCCCGGCTGCGATTCCAACCTCTGGTGAAGTGAATCAAACAAAGCGATGGTGCGTTGCGTAGAGTAGCCGTTCAACGCGGGTGCGATTGAAAAGGCGATCAGGTTATCGGGTCGCAGGCCGAGGTCTATACGTTTCAGATTGTTGAGGCTCCTCGTAAACAACCCCGCTCCAACCAGCAGCACTGTGGTCAACACGACCTGCGAGACGACCAGCCCCTTGCGAAAGCGCACTTGCCCGATGCTGCCCGATACGCTCGACCCTTGTTCTCTGAGCGTGCTTTCAAGGTTCAACCGCGTAGCCTTTATCGCAGGCAATAGTCCGAACACGAGGCCCGTCAGAATAGATAAACCGAGGTTGAATCCGAGCAGGCGAAGATCGAGTTTATCGGAAAGCCCTTCGGCTCCGAAGTTTCCCGAAATAGACGCTATCAGCGCGCTGATCGTCCAGGAAGCGACAAGAAGCCCCGCTGCCCCGCCAATTATGGAGAGCACGAGGCTTTCAATCATGAACTGTCGCACCAATCGCCACCGGCCTGCGCCGACAGCCATGCGTATAGCGATCTCTCGCTGCCTGGCCGCGCCGCGAGCCATCAAAAGATTCGCCACGTTGGCGCAGGCGATCAGCAGCACCAGCGCCACCATCCCCATCAGTATCCACAGCGGCGTTTTGGCCTCGCGTTGCAGGATGGGGCGACCTCTTGATCCTGTATCCAGAAACATCGGCTTTGTCAGAAAGCGCTGCTGCCCTTCGGGCGAGAATTTCCCTGCCACCGGAAGTGTCTCTTCCAGTATCTGCGCGTAGATGGGAGCGAAAGCTTTTTCGGCCTGCTCAGCAGTAAGACCGGGTTTCAACCTGCCCATAATCGCCAGCCAATAATCTTTGTGTTCGTTAAGCCCGTCCCAGTTCGGCGTCATCTGGGCTTTCATCGTTATGGGAATGAACATTTGAGGCGCCTGCCCGACTTGAACCCCCGTGAAGCCTTCGCGCGTCACGCCAACGATGGTCATCAACACATTGTTTACTGTGAGCGTCTTATTCAAGATATTCGGATCAGCGCCGAAGCGGCGAGACCAATAACCATGACTGAGCACGACGACCGTGCCAGCGCCCGCCACCTTGTCATCTTCGTCAGTGAAGACGCGCCCAAGCGCGGGTCGAACTCCGAGCACGTCGAAATAATTTCCCGACACCAGTTCGCCGTCTGCGCGCTCGGTCTGCCCTTCGCCCGCGACGCTCAGAGAGACTGGATACCGCGCAAGCAACCCCGCGAAGATGTTGTTTTTATCGCGTATCTCTTTGTACATTGGATAAGAGAATGAATTAGCCGGATCGCCATCGCTTGTGACTCGCCCGCTCTTTGGGCCGGGCGAACGCAACACAACTATCTCCTGCGGTTTTTCTACCGGCAACATGCGCAGAAGTATCTGATCGGTTATAGAAAAAATAGCGGTGTTTGCGCCTAACCCAAGCGCCAGCGTCATCACTGCTATGACTGTAAAGCCGGGATTTTTCACCAGCGTCCGAATGCCGTATCGTAAATCTTGCCAAAGTGTGTCCATCATTCCTCCAGGAATTAATTACAGTACCGCGAGCGGTAGCGAGCGGGTATCGGTAGCCAACCCGCTCGCTACCGCTCGCGGTACTGTTCTTCATTCATATCGAAGCGCAATCATCGGGTCTACTCTGGTTGCTTTTCGCGCGGGTAAATAACATGCCAGCATCGCTACAGCGCCCAGCAACGCGGTGATGCTTGCGAAGGTCAAAGGGTCTGTCGGGCTGACGGCGAATAACAAAAAGCTCATGAAGCGCGTGACTACGAATGCCGCCCCGAGTCCAACCGCCATCCCCGAAAATGTCAGCATCAAGCCTTGCTTGATTATCAACTGCAACACGTCGCCGGAACGCGCGCCCAGCGCCATACGTATGCCGATTTCGTGCGTGCGCTGACTTACGGAGTAACTCATCACGCCGTAAATTCCAACCGATGACAGCACCAGAGCTATCAAGGCGAACACGCCGAGCAAGACCATCGCAAAACGCTGCTGCCCGACTGATACGGACATGACTTCTTCCATAGTGCGAATGGAGTAGACGGGCAAGTCCGGGTCAATTGACCGAACACTGTCGCGCACTGCTTCAGACAGCGCGCCGGGATCGGAAGATGCGCGAACGACGAGCGCGAGCGACAGGCCCGACGCTTGAAGCAGCGAGCGATATACCTGCGGTTTGCCTTCTACGCCCAGCCCTTCCGATTTTACATCGCGCACGATGCCGATTATTGTTTGCCAGTTATTTTGCGATGGCCGATTGCCGAATTGTATGCGCTTGCCTATGGGGTCTTCGCCTGAAAAAAACTTATCGGCGAACTTCTGGCTTACGATTACTGCGCGTATCGCTTTGTCATTGTCCTGGTCTGTGAAGAGCCTGCCCTTTATCAACTGAATCCCTAACGCATCGAAGTAGCCGGGACTCGCGGAAAGCGGCTCTACCATATTGAGCGAGTTCGATTCTATGGGCTGCCCTTCAATCATCACCGGGGCGGCTGCGCGCCCGCCGCCCATAGGCAATTGACTCACTCCGCCGACCGATTTAACACCGGGCAATGTCTCAAGCTTCTCGATCACCTGTTTGTAGAGAAGCACGCGCGCGGGGTGTGTGAAGTAGGGGCCGGTCTCAGGCAAATTCGGCTGGGGCAGCCACAGTCGAGCCGTCAAAAGATTTTGAGAATTGAAGCCGGGGTTTACGTTGCTCAATTGCCAGAAGCTGCGAATGAGCAAAGCCGCAGAGATCAGCAGCATCAACGCGAGAGCAAATTCAGACACGACCAACATGCTCCGCAGGCGATTGCGCCTGACGCCGCCTGTTGCGCCGCGCGCCGCGTCCTTCAACGTTTCTTGCAGGTTCGGGTTGGAAGCGTGGATGGCAGGCGCAAGGCCAAAGACAAGGCCGGTCGCAACCGACACCGCGAGCGTGAACAGCAGAACGGATGTGTCAACGCTGATCTGGCCGAGTCGCGAGATGTCGGTCGGGCTGAATTTGACCAGAGCCGCAACGCCCCAGACGGCTACCAATAACCCGAGCGCGCCGCCTGCGGTTGCCAGCAACATGCTCTCTGTAATCATCTGGCGAACGAGCCGCGCTCGGCTCGCGCCTAACGCTTTACGAATGGCTATCTCACGCTGACGCGATGACGCGCGCACCAACAACAGGTTTGCGACGTTCGCGCAGGCGATCAATAAGACCAGACCGACGGCGGCCAGCAGAATCAACAAAGCCGGTCGAACGTTTCCGACCAGATCGTCGTGCAATCCGATGACGCGCGGCATCCATCCAGCGCTGTCAGGGTAGTCGTCAGGAAATTCTTTCCGCAATGCTTCGGCAAGCCCGTCAAGGCCGGATTGCGCGGCGGCGACCGTGAGGCCGGGTTTGAGTCGCGCGATTGCGCCCTGAAGCATGTAAGCTCTACGCGGCGGATTGTTGAACGGCGAGCCTACCCAACCGGCAGGAGCCCACACTTCGACATCGGTTTGAAGCACCCGCCCCGGATGACGAAATCCCGGCGGCATCACGCCGACAATCGTGTAGAGATCGTTGTCGAGCCGGAACTTTTTGCCAATGGCATCAGGGTCGGCCCCATAGCGCCGTTTCCACAACCCGTCACTGATGACCGCTATCTCTGCGATGCCGGATTGATAATCTTCCGGCTGAAAAGTTCGTCCGAGTTGCGTGTTTGCTCCGAGCAGCGAGAAGTAGTTCACGTCAACAAGCAGCGCCTCGACTCGTTCGGGCTGATCAACCCATGTGATATTCGCGTTGATGGGATAGATGCCGGAAATCTGATCGAATACGTCCGCGCGATCACGATAATCGAATAGCTCCGCGCCCGACATTCCCACATCGGACAAGCTCATCTTTTGCAGGTCGGCTGTCACTCTGACCAGTTGTTCGGGGCGGTCGAACGGCATCGGGCGCAGCAGCACCGCGTGAACGACGCTGAAGATGGCAGTGTTTGCGCCTATGCCAAGCGCCAGCGTGATGACGGCGATAAGAGTGAACCCCGGTTTCTTTAGTAACATTCGCGCGCCGTAGCGCAGGTCTTGAATCAGCGTTTGCATCAATCCCTCCTAAACCTGGGAGCGCAGGCGTCTCGCCTGCATGCATTCAAATGCAAAGTATGAATTCTCTTTGCAGATTTCAATTCTGCTCTTATCAAGCCCGGCAGGCGAGACGCCTGCGCTCCCAGCATTATTCATATCGAAGCGCTACCATCGGATCAATTTTCGTCGCCCTGCGCGCTGGCACGTAGCAAGCCAGCAGTGCTGCGCCGAGCAACAAGACAGCGACACTGACAAAAGTCATCAAATCAGTCGCGTTCACTTCGAATAGAAAACTCGCCAGCACGCGCGTCAGCATGAACGCCCCGCCCACGCCTATGCCTACACCGACGACCGCGACTATCATCCCTTGCCCGACCAGCAATCTGAGAATATCGGCAGGCGCTGCGCCGAGCGCCATTCGCACGCCTACTTCACGCGTGCGTTGCGCCACAGACCACGACATCACGCCGTAAATCCCAAGCATCGAAAGCAACAACGCGACCCCGGCGAAGACGCCGAGCAGCAGCGTGCGAAAACGCGGCTTGGCTACGGAACGCTCTACAAGCTCTTTCATCGTGCGAAGGGATGTAATCGGCAAACTGCTATCGAGCGAGCGCACTTCGTTGCGCACGGCCTGACTCAAACTGGCAGGATCACCCGTAGTTCGCACCGCGATGGTGAGCGCCGAAGACCACGGGTCTTGGTTGTACGGAATGTAGTATTCGGGCTTTGATTCCTTGTCCAGCCCGAAATGTTTTATATCGCGCACGATGCCAACGATCTCGCGTGAAACTATCGTCCCCGAATCGGGCGTGAGCCGTTTACCAATCGGGTCTTCGCCCGGCCAGAATTTTTCGGCCATGGCTTCGTTGATCATCACTACCTGTCCGGCTCCCGAATTGTCGCGCTCAGTGAACACGCGCCCGCGCGTTAAGCCTATAGAAAGCGTCCGAAAGTAATCAGGCGTGACGAGACGGATCTCGGCGCACGGTCGGTCGTCAGGCGGCAGGGGGCGATCATCGCGCATAAAACTGTCGCACGAATAAGCGCCGGTCAAAGGCAGGATGTGAGACGCGCCTACAGATTGCACTCCCGGAATTGCCGCCGTGCGTTCGAGCAGTTGCTCGAAGAAGATGCGCTTCTGCGCGGCTTCTGGATAATCGTTGCGCGGAAGTGAAACTTGAAACGTGAGCAGGTGATCCGGCTTTATCCCCGGATCAACTTGCTGCAATTGCCAGAAGCTCTTTATCAACAGCCCCGCGCCTATGACCAGAACCAGCGCGAGCGCCGTTTCAGCCATCACCAGCAGGTTGCGCAGGTGGCGACTGCCCCGGCTTCCAGCCGATTGCGTGCTGCCTTCTTTCAGTGCCGTAACCTGATCGGATTTTGAAGCCTGCAGCGCGGGCGCAAGTCCTGACAGCAACCCTGTGATGAGCGATACGCCCAGCGTGAACCCGAGCACTTGCCAATTCATACTCACTTCATCAAGTCGAGGCAAGCCGCCCGGGTGCAGCGCCACGACCGCATCCGTCCCCCACAAGGCAATCAATAATCCGGCCAACCCTCCTACTAATGACAACAGCATGCTTTCGGTAAGAAGTTGCCGAATGATGCGCCACCGGCCTGCGCCGAGCGTTGTGCGAATCGCTATCTCGCGGCTGCGCGACGCCGCGCGCGCCAGCATCAAGTTAGCGACATTCGCGCATGCTACGGCCAGCACAAACCCCACGGCTCCGAACAGAACAAAGAGCATCTTTCGGCTGTCCCTTACTACTAATTCGCCAAGCGGCATCAACCCAGCGCCTTTATCTTTATTCGTGCTTTGATATTGCTGTTCAAGTTGACCGGCGATGACGCTCAATTCTTCGCGCGCGCTCTCAAGGGTCGCTTCGGGTTTCAATCGCCCGTAAGCTTCAAAGCGGTGTTGACCGCGATTGCGTTTGAAAGCGGAAGGCGTGATCGGCATCCAGATATCCGTGTTGCCGCCCATAAGGTCGCTCGGCATTTTGAAACCGCGCGGCATGACACCGACTACCGTATAGTCGTTGCGATTGAGCGTGACCTGCTGCCCGATGATGCCAGAGTCAGACCCAAAGCGGCGCTGCCACAATCCGTGGCTCAGGATAATTACGGGCGCGCCGTTCGGCTGATCTTCTTCACTGAGAAAATTGCGGCCCAGCGCCGTGTTGACACCAAGCATTGGAAACAGGTTGGCCGATACCATACCGACGCGCAATCGTTCGGTCTCATTGCCGCTCATCAGGTTGAAAGCCGCGCCTTCAATGGCAGCTATGTCTGTGAAAGACCGGCTCTGCGATTTGATGTCAACGAAGTCGGGCCACGAGACTGTTTTAATCTCCGGGTCTGGGTCGCCATCGGGAAAGATGGCAAAGACCTGCACGATGCGATCAGGCCCCGCATACGAAAGAGGTTTGAGCAATACGGCATTGACTACGCTGAAGATTGCAGTGTTTGCGCCAATGCCGAGCGCCAATGTGATAACAGCAATCAAGGTGAAGCCGGGCTTCTTTAGCAACATTCGCGCGCCGTAGCGCAGGTCTTGAATCAGCGTTTGCATATTCAACTCCTGAAATGGTTTTCGACCGACCCAGACTACAATTCGAGCCTTCAATTACTAAATGGCGTGCCAATGGTTATGAATATGGAAAGCGTACAGAACCAGGGGTTTAAGAATAAGTCAGACCGAGAGAATGTTCACCTGCGGGAATCCGTCATCCCAAAAGCGGACGACTGGCGGATTCTCCGAAACAGATTAACACCCTCGTAAGTGCAGCAGAGTCAAGTTGTGCAAAGTCGTTCCCGCGTTGTCTCCGACGTCAGCGCAAATCCAGCGCCACAATATTCTTTCGATCACGCAGGTATAGTTTTGTGCCCGCCAGTGTCGGCGGCGTCCACGCCCTGTTTTCAAGTACGGATGCTTTTGAAATGACTTTCATCCCTTGCTCGGAAAGCGTGGCAAGCGCCAGATTGCCGTCTTCATCCAGCAGAATCAGTTTGCCGTCGGCATAAACAAAATTGGTTTTTGGGAAACTGCGATCTTGCCATACGATGTTGCCTGTTTTGATTTCTACTGCCGTCATCGGCGCAGGGCCGAAGTCCCCGCTCGAACCGAAAACGAGATCGCCCAATCGAAGCATCGTGCCGTGATGAATGCGCATGCGGCGATTGGCCCAGAGTTCTTTCACGGTTGTCTTTCCGCCCGATTGATTCAATTGAAGCGCGCGGCTGCCTCCGCTGTAGGCCGACGAGACAAACAGGATGTTGCCTTCGCCCCATAACGGCGGCGTGATGTTCAGCCCCCAGTCGCATTGATGAGGGTGTTGCCACAGCAGATCGCCGTTGGCCGGATTAAGCCCGACGATTTGACCTGCCAGAACGATGACAATCTGTTCCTGCCCATCAACGTTGATGATCACCGGCGTCGAAGGCGAAAGATCGAAATCCTGTTTCTTCCAGACAGGGGTGCCCGTCTTCTGATCGAAAGCCATCAACGCCTGACCTTTTCCTCCGACCGTGACGATCACAGTGTTTTTATAAGCCAGCGGACTGCACGAATAACCGCGCCCCATTCTTGAACCGCCATACTCTTGCCACAGGTCATGCGACCATACGACTTTGCCCGTCTGTTTCTCGAAAGCCTGAAGCTTTCCAATCACACCGACAGTGAAGAGCAGGTCGCCTGCGATGAGCGGCGTGGAATGTGGGCCATTGCCGTTTTCCAGTTTCAGTCCCGTGGTCGGCGCTTCATAGCCTTTTTCCCAAATCGTTTTGCCTGTGGCTGCGTCGAGCGCAATAACGAACTCCTGCGAGCCTTTGCTATACATCGAATAAAGCTGTCCCTGATCTACTACGATAGAGGAATGGCCTTCGCCGAGCGCGCGGCTCCACAAACGCTTAGGGCCGCCATCGGGCCAGGTCGCGGCCAGCCCTTTCGCTTCGACCACGAAGTTGCGATTCGGCCCGCCCCATTGCGGCCAAGCAGTAGATTGCGCGCGCGCGCTGCCGGACACGCAAACAAGAAAGATGAGATTCAGCAGCAGGCAGAAAATCGTTTTCGATTTAGGTGGGCTCATCGGTGAATCCTTTCCCGGTTATGATATGCCACAATCCCTCGCGTCGCCAAGTTGCAAAATTTAGAGGCGGTCTCTGATCATCCTGACAAGCCGCGTTAGCGGCTGGGTGACTTTAGCCGTGTACTGCAGTGCACGGGTCGGGCAGCGTCAAGCAATCACGTCGCGCTGGCGACGGTTGAACTCAATCGTCGCCAGCGCGACGAAATGGTGATTGGTCTCAATCAACCGTGCACTGAAATACACGGCTAAAGTCATATGCCGCTACGCGGCTGAACAGTTACCATTCATCGAGAACAATTTATCACTCATAACGAAGCGCGACCATCGGATCAACTTTAGTGGCCCGGCGTGCTGGCACGAAACAGGCCCCCAGAGCCACCCCTGCCAGAACTATCGAAATCGCTGCGAACGTCAACGGGTCAGTGGCAGACACACCGAACAACAAACTTTCCATCAGCCTTGTGAGCGCGAACGCCGCGCCAAGCCCTATCGCCACGCCTGTGATAGTAAGCGTCATCCCTTGCCTGACGACCAGTTTCAACACGTCGCCCGGACGCGCGCCCAGAGCCATGCGTATGCCAATCTCGTGCGTGCGCTGTGTTACGGTGTAACTCATCACGCCGTAAATTCCCACTGCCGCGAGCACCAGCGCTACGACGGCGAATATGCCGAGCAGCAACATTGAAAATCGCTGTTGTGATATTGAAGCAGCGATTATCTGCTCCATAGTCAGGATGTTGTTCACGGGCTGATCTTTGTCAATGGCGAGCACCTGACTCTTTAATTCAGAGATTAACCCGGTCGGATCGGACGAAGTGCGCGCCACGACCGTCATCCCTTCGAGCATAGGCGCGATGAATAGGTCAGGTATCTGCGCGTAAGGAAAGTAGAGCTGGTACTGAATATTTTGCTGCGCGTCTGTGCCCAGCCCAAAATGTTTTACGTGTCCAACCATGCCGACTATTTCGCAAGTGATGTCCGGTATGCCGGCAACGCCTCGAATAGTCAATCGCTTGCCGAGCGGGTCTTCATTCGGAAACAAACCGCGAGCGAGGTATTCATCAATCACTACTACGGTCGGACTGCTTTGCGTATCCTGTTCGCTGATGAATCGCCCTTTCAACAAAGGTAACCCCATTGCCTTGGCATAGCCTGCGCTTGTCGGGTAAAAGAGCGACCATTGCATATCTTCAGGAGCGGGTCGCGGCCCGCCGCCGACCCAGAACGGGACTTCGCTGTCTGAACCTGTCAAAGGCATATCGGCATTGGTTGCGGCGGCCTCGACTCCCGGCATGCTTTCGAGCCGCTCGACCAGTTGGCGGTAAAAATTTCTGATCTTTGACGGTTCGTCGTAATTAGACAAGGACAAAGGAACCTGCATCGTCAGCACATTTTTCGGATTAACGCCCGGCGATATTCTGTTGAGCTGGAAGATGCTTCTAATCATCAGCCCTGCGCCTATCAACAGAACGAGCGCGAGCGCGACCTCGACGACTACGAGCGCGCTGCGCACGCCTTGCCTGGTGCTTACCGAAGTTCGCCCGCCTTCTTTGAGCGATTCATTCAAATCGGGCTTCGATGCCTGCAACGCGGGCACCAGTCCGAAGATTATTCCCGTGACTAACGAGACAGCGAGCGTGAATGCGAGCACAAAGTTGTCGAGGCCAATGTCTTCGGTGCGGGGAAGCGTGTCGGGTATCGCGGCAACGAGCGCGTCTGTGCCCCACATTGCCAACAGCAATCCAAGCCCGCCGCCTGCAATCGCCAGCAATATGCTTTCGGTAAGAAGCTGGCGAATCAGGCGCACGCGGCTCGCTCCGAGCGCCGTGCGTATTGCAATCTCTTTCTGCCGCGAAGCCGCACGCGCGAGCAGCAGGTTCGCTACGTTTGCGCACGCGATCAATAATACAAATCCGACCGCGCCCGACAGCACGAGGAGCGCGAGGCGTATGCCTCCTACCACGTCTTCATACATCGAGACAATTCCTGCGCTGTATCCTTTGTTTGTTTCCGGGTACTGGTTCTCAAGCGCCGAAGCAATGCCCACAATTTCAGAGTTAGCTTGCTCGATGGTCGCGCCGGGTTTGAGCCGACCTATCGCTTGAAGCCCCGAATGTAATTCGCGCGACTGCAATATAGGGTCATCCTGCTGCGCGCCTACGGGCACAAACAGATCAGCCGGAGAGTAAAAGCGGAAATTGGCGGGCATTACTCCGACGATGGTGTAATCTTTCCCGTTGATGATGATCGGCTTTCCGGGCAGGTTCGGGTCGCCGCCGAACCTGCGTTGCCACAGCGCGTAACTGATGACGACCGCAAGCGGGCCGCCGGGCCTGTCTTCTTCGTGCAGAATGCTTCGACCGATGGCGGGCTGAACGCCGAGCACGGTGAAGAAAGTCGCAGAGATCATCCTTCCCTGCACGCGCTCGGGGCCTTGCGCCCCAGTGACGTTGAAGCCCTGATAGCGAAAGACCGATATTGCTTCGAGCGATTGACTCTGCTTTTGCCAGTCGAGAAAGTTAGGATAGGAGATAGACATCTGCTCGAACTTCGCAGACTTTTCGTAAACCCTGACGACGCGGTCGGGCTGAGGGTAGGGAAGCGGTTTTATCAAAACAGCATTGATGACGCTGAAGATGGCAGTGTTTGCGCCGATGCCGAGCGTCAAAGCAAGCACCGCAATCGCAGTGACTGCGCGCCCCTTAAGCAATACACGAACACCATAGCGAATGTCTTGAAATAGAGTTTCCATAGTAATCTCCTAAACCTGGGAGCGCAGGCGTCCCGCCTGCCGGACTTGGCAAACGCAGGTTTCAAATCTAAGCAAACAATTAATTCTTAACATCACAAATTCAGCAGGCGGGACGCCTGCGCTCCCGGCATCACTCATATCTGAGCGCGACCATCGGATCAACCTTTGTGGCGCGACGAGCAGGAACGAAACAGGCTCCCAGAGCCACTCCTGCCAGAACTATCGAAATCACTGCGAACGTTACAGGGTCAGTAGCAGACACGTCGTAAAGCAGACTTTCCATCAACCTGGTCAGCGCGAACGCTGCGCAAAGCCCTATGCCTACGCCCGCCAGAGTGAGCTTCAAGCCTTGCCCTACTACTATCTTGAACACGTCGCGCTGTTTGGCTCCCAGAGCTATACGAATTCCGATCTCGTGAGTTCGTTGTGTCACGGTGTAACTCATCACGCCGTAAATCCCCACTGATGCCAGAAGCATTGCTACGATGGCGAATGCTGCGAGCAGTATCGCGTTGAAACGTTTCTGCGAAACGGAATCCGCGAGGTATTCTTCCATCATTCTCAAACTTGTGATGGGTTGGTCTTTATCTACTTCCCACACGGCATTTCGCATTGCGGCAGACAGGCTCTTTGCGTCGGAATTCGAGCGCGCGACAACCGTCAATATGCCCCAGAGCTTCTGCTGATAAGGGAAGTAAAGTTGCGGGCGAGTCTCTTGTTCAAGCGTAGAGTGTTTCACATCTTTCACCACGCCGACAATCGTGGCCCACGGCGCGCGCGATTCATAATCGCCCGGCTTGATCCGCTTGCCGAGGGGGGCTTCGTCGGCAAAGAAACGCCGGGCAAAACTCTCGTTGATGATGATGACGGCGGGGGCGGTCTTGGTGTCCTGCTCGCTGAAATGACGCCCGGCGATGAGCGGAATCTTTAGCGTCGAGAAGTACCCATCGTCAATGAAGCGATAGTCCCCAAGCGGCGTGTCGCTATAATTGCTCGGCGCAGGAAGGCCCTCGACTGTGAACTGGTCAATCTCTTCGCCCCCGCCCAGCGGAAGGTCTGAGACTGCGCCAACGGATTCGACTCCGGGCAAGGCTTTGACCTTTTCGATTATCTGTTGGAAGAAGCGCGCCTGCTTCTGGTCATCATCTTCGTAGCTCGGCCCCACAGAGATTTTCATCGCCAGAACATTTTTCGGATCGAAGCCGGGGTTGATTCTTAACAGTCGCGAAAAGCTGTTGAGCAACAGCCCCGCGCCTATCAACAGAACAAGCGACAGCGCGATTTCCGCGACGACCAGCAAACTGCGCAGCGGGGCATGCCCTGCGGTTGATCCGCGCGCGCCTTCTTTGAGCGTCTCGCTCAGGTTGAAACGTGAAACCTGAAAGGCGGGCGCGAGTCCAAACAGCACGCCGGTCACGAGCGACACTGTAAAGGTGAATGCGAGGACATAACCATCAATGCTTATTTCGTGTTTGCGAGGAATGCTCGAAGGGCTGATGGCCAACAACACGTTGATGCCCAACACGGCAAGCACGATTCCGATCACTCCGCCCGCAAGCGCCAGCATCACGCTTTCAGTCAGAAGCTGACGAACTATTCGCGAGCGACTTGCTCCCAGCGCGCTGCGCACGGCCATCTCTTTCTGCCGCGAAGCCGCGCGCGCAAGCAGCAGATTCGCTACGTTTGCGCACGCGATCAGTAACACAAATCCGACTGCGCCGAGCAATACAAAGAGCGCCACGCGCAGGTCGCCGACTAATTGTTCTTTCATCGGAACGACCTTCGCGCCCCAACCTCTGGCTTCGGGATAATGCTCGGCGATTCGATTCGAGATGGTTTCGATTTCAGATTGGGCACGGGCGACCGTTATGCCGGGTTTGATTCGCGCGATCACCCCTTTGTTATGGCTTTCGCGATTTGCGAGCTGTTCGCTCGTCAACCCTATCGGCGTCCACAAATCCGATTGAGCCGATGTCTGAAAATAAGAAGGCAGGTCTTCGGTTCTTGGGAACTGAAACCCCTTCGGCATCACGCCAATGATGGTGTAACTGCGACCATCAAGCATTATCGTTTTACCGCAAATGTTTTGATCAGCGCCGAATCGGCTTTGCCACATAGCGTGGCTTATGACGACAACAGTGTTGGCTCCGGGCTTATCTTCTTCTGGCAAAAAACCGCGCCCGAGGACCGGCGTCACGGACATCAAATCAAAGAAGCTCGCCGACACGCGCGCGCCGCCGACGCGCTCGGGCGTGCCTGAGCCTGTGAAGGCATAGCGGTTGGCGTCGAGGATTGAAATCGCTTCAAACGATTCGCCCTGATTTCGCCAGTCCGCGAAAGCTGCGATTGATACGGGCAGCAGGTCAAAGCCTATCTGGACTTCGGAATTTGTCTCCCAGACCATCACCAGCTGGTCGGCGTTTTTGTAAGGCAATCCGCGAAGCAGCACGGCATTGACCACACTGAAGATAGCCGTGTTGGCTCCTATGCCTAAAGCGAGCGCGATGATTGCAACAGCAGTGACCGCTCGCCCTTTGAGCAACATCCGAATTCCATAGCGCAGGTCTTGAAACAGGGTTTCCATTAGTCACCTCCGTTAAGCAATTACGCAGGAGGCGCAAGATAGAAGGCAATTAAGAATTAAAAATTATTCTTCACGCCTTAATTTTTAATTCTTAATTTTTAATTTGTTATTCGTAACGAAGCGCGACCATCGGATCAACTTTAGTGGCGCGGCGTGCTGGCACGAAACTGGCTCCCAGCGCCACTCCTGTCAAAACAAGAGATGTGAGGATGAACGTCTGCGGGTCGGTAGCCGACACGCCGTAAAGCAAGCTCGCCATTATTCGAGTCAAAGCGAGCGCGCCGACAATGCCTAAAGCTATGCCCGCACCCGCAAGCAACATGCTTTGCCCGACGACGAGCCTCAACACGTCCCTACGCCCGGCGCCAAGGGCCATGCGTATGCCTATTTCGTGCGTGCGCTCTGTGACCGAATACGAGATCACTCCATAAATGCCGAGCATCGCAAGACACAGGGCTGCTATGGCGAATGCGCCGATCAGAAATGCCGGATAGCGACGCAGGAAAGTCGAAGGCGAATTAGAGATCAACTGTTCCATCGTCGTTTCTGCGGATAGCGGAAGGTCGGAATCAAGCGCTCTGACTTCGCTGCGCACGGCGCTGATCATAGTTGTCGGGTCTGACGACGTTCGCACCACCACATTGAACTGGCTGCTGCTGTCCTGCAGGTAAGAGGAATAAACTATGGGAGTGATTTTGACATCGAGGCTCGTGACATTTTCGTCGCCCACTATGCCGATGATTTCCCACGGTCGCTTCATCCGGTCGAAAGTGAACATGACGCGACGCCCCAGGGCGTTTCCATCGGGAAATACTCGATCAGCCATCGTTTGATTAATTACCAGCATCCTTGGCCTGTCCGTGTTATCGTGCCCTGTGAAAAATCGCCCTTTGACCAGCGGGATTCCCATCACGCTGAAGTAATTCGGGCTGATGGTTCGGATGTTGAATTCAGTCCGTTCGTCGGGCGGCGGCACTGGCTGCCCTTCGATTTGGAGCGTGCCTGTATTACCGCCTCCGCTCAATGGCAACAAGTCTGTCGTGGCTGCGCCTTTCACTCCCGGCAGGCTCTCGATGCGCGCAAGAAGCTGATCTTGAATAGCGACCACCCGACCTGCTTCCGAGTATCTATTCATGGGCAGCGACAACTGGAACGTGAGCAGATTTTCCGTGTCGAATCCCGGATTGACTGCCAACAGCCGGTTCAGGCTTTTAATCATCAACCCCGCGCCGATCAACAAAACGAGCGCCAGCGCTATCTCTGATACTACGAGCAGACTGCGCAGTCGCGCGCGTCGTATGCCGGTCGAACTTTTGCTTCCTTCTTTGAGCGCTTCGTTCAAGTCAGGCTTTGACGATTGATATGCAGGCGCAAGCCCGAAGATGATTCCCGTCAAAAGCGACAATGCGAAAGTGAAGCCTAGCACTTTCACGTCGAGGCTCAGACCTTCGAGATAAGGCATCTGGGCGATCAGAGAGTTTGGAATGGCGGCCATCAAAAGCTCGATGCCCCACCCGGCCAGTAAGAGCCCTGCAACTCCGCCTGCCAGCGCCAACAGCATGCTTTCGGTAAGAAGTTGCCGAATTAAACGCAGGCGACTTGAGCCGAGCGCCAGTCGGATGGCTATCTCTCTTCGCCTGCCGCTTGCGCGAGCCAGCAGCAGATTTGCCACGTTCGCGCACGAAATGAGCAATACAAAAGCTACGGCTCCGAGCAGCACGAGCAGAAGCGGCTTGACGGGGCCTACGATCTCGTCGCGCAAAGGAACGATTTTTATCCCTATGCCCGTGTGCGAATCTGGAAACTGCTCTTCTATTCGCCCCGCAATCGCGCTCATCTCCGAATAGGCTTGCTGTTCGGAGACGTCAGGCTTGAGCCGAGCGATCACGTTGAGCCAGTAAAGACCGCGCCGCTCGGCCTGAAACGGTTGCGGGCGAAGCGGGAACCACATCTCTGCGGCTCCGACTTTGGCGAAATGAAAACTCTGAGGAAGGACTCCGACTACTGTGAAGCCTGCGCCGTTGAGCGTGACCTGCTGCCCGACGATCTGCGAGTCTGCGCCGAACCTGCGCTGCCATAGCCCGTGACTCAACATCACAACCCGCTCAGTGCTGCTCGTATCTTCTTCGGCTCGGAATGTGCGACCAACGATTGCATCAACGCCGAGCAGCGGAAAGAAACTGGAAGTCACACGAGCCACTTGGATCCGCTCCGGCTCGCCGCGCCCTGTGAAAGTGACGGTGCCGCCCGAGTACCCGGCCATCTCTTCAAAGGCGTTGTTCTGCTCTCGCCAGTCAAGGTAATCAGGATAGGAAGCCTGGTGATCTCTGTAATCCCTTTGCGGGCTGGTCTCCCACAAATGAACCAGTGTGTCTGGATTTTTATACGGGAAAGGGCGAAGCAACGCTCGATCAACAGCAGTGAAGATGGCGGTGTTTGCACCTATGCCTAAAGCCAGCGTCAGCACTGCCACAATTGTAAAGCCCGGCCTTTTTATCAACAGCCGAACTGCGTAGCGAATGTCCTGCCAGAGAGTCTCCATAAAGCCTCCAATTAAAAATTAAGAATTACGAATTAAGAATTATTCTTCGCCGCCCCTATTCTTAATTTTTAATTCGTAATTCTTAATTTGTTATTCATATCGAAGCGCGATCATCGGGTCTACTTTCGTGGCTCTTCGCGCGGGGATGTAGCAAGCCATGAGCGCAACGCCTGCCAGCAATGCCGAAACCATTACGAAGGTCACAGGGTCTGTGGCAGACACGCCGAACAACAGGCTCGCTATTAATCGCGTCAACCCGACGCAGGCGACAAGCCCAATCGCAACGCCTGCCACAATCAGCTTTGTTGCTTGCCCGATAACCATTCTCAACACGTCCGAAGATTGCGCGCCCAGAGCCATGCGTATGCCGATTTCGCGAGTGCGCTCGGCTACTGAATAAGCCATCACTCCGTAAATCCCGACCGCCGCAAGAATCAGCGCCAGCGCGGCGAATGCCCCTAACAAGATCGTGTACAGGCGTGGCTCGGCAAGCGCGTTGCTCAAGACCATCTCTGTGGTATCGGATTTCGATACGGGTTGATTTTTGTCTACCGCCCAGATGGCTTGCTGCGCATCTTTTCTCGCGCTGTCGGGGCTTGAGGCCGCGCGAATGATTAGCCCGGCCGAAAGCCACGGCTGCTGCTGGTAGGAAACATAAATCTGCGGTTGAATCTTGCCCGGCTCTCCCTGATTCATGTCTTTTGCTACGGCGATGATCTCGCGCGTCTGACGCGTGCCCAGGTAGTTGATCGAGATGCGTTTGCCAATCGGGTCTTCGCCATCGAAATACCTGCGCGCAAGCGTCTCGTTGATGATTGCGACGCCGGGCGAGTTCGTACTGTCGCGCTCGTCGAATTCGCGCCCTGTGATGAGGCCCGATTTCATGGCTTTGAAATAATTCGGGCTGATGGTTTCGTAGAGCGCGGGAGCATCGGCGGGCAATGGCTGCCCTTCGATGTTGAAATTGAAGTTGAGATAAGGGAACGCCGAACCAGTTGTCACGGCAACCGACTCGATGCCGGGCGCGTTCGAGACTTCATCGAGCATCTTCTTGATGAATCTCGCCCGCGACGGATCGTCCGGGTGCTCGCGGAAAGAAAGGCTGATCCCCATCGTGAACAGGTTGCGCGGGTCGAATCCCAGGTCAGAGCTTCTCAAACGCACGAAGCTCTGAACCAAAAGACCTGCGCCTGCCAGCAGCACCATCGCCAGCGCGATTTCAGCGACGACAAGCGTGCTGCGCGTGCGCTGCTGCCCCGACCCGTCGGAACCGCGCGCTCCCTCTTTCAGCCACTTGTTGATGTCAGGCCGCGACGATTGCCACGCCGGGACCAGCCCGAACAAAAGCCCCGTAAGCAGTGCCGTTATCAACGTAAATATCAGCGTCGTCGCATCAATGCCAACGAGGTCCTGGGCTTGTAGATAAGCATATTTTTCCGGCAACAGCTTAACGAGCAGTTCAACGCCCCACAGCGCGAACACAAGACCGGCTGCGCCGCCCGCAAGCCCAAGCATCAGGCTTTCCGTCAGCAGCTGTTTGATCAGCGTCCACCGGCTTGCGCCCATCGCAAGCCTGATCGCCATCTCTTTGCGGCGCGAGGCGGCGCGAGCCAGTAAAATGCTTGCGACGTTGGCGCAGGCGACGGCCAGCACAAACATAACCGCGCCCAACAGCACCAGCAGCGAAGTCTTCACATCGCGCACCATCCGGTCTCGATAAGGAGTAAGCTGCACGGAGATGTTTTTGTTGGTGTCTGGATATTGCGCTTCGAGGTTGGCAGCGATAGTCTGCATCTCGGCCTGCACGCTTTCAATCGTCTGATCGGGCTTGATCAATCCTATGGCGGTGAAATAGCGATTAGCGCGATTTCTCATCTCGCCCGAATCGCGCGAAAGAGTAATCCAGCATTCCGCCGTGACTGGAAACTTGAAATCCGGCGGCATCACTCCGATGACGACAGTGCCTGTGTTGCCGAGCGTTTTCCCGATGATGTCGGGGTCAGCGCCGAACCTGCGCTGCCAGAGGCGATAACTCAATATGATCGTGTCATCAGCTTTCATGAATCCGTCTTCGGGTCGGAAGGTGCGACCGAGCAAAGGCTTCGCCTTGACCACTTCAAAGAAGTTGGTGGATACGCGTATTCCTGGAATTGACTCGGGAGTTTCGACGCCGGTCAGATTAAACCCGCCGCCTGACATGCCACAAAGCTGCTCGAACGTTTGCGTCTGAGCTTGCCAGTCCCAGAAGTCAGCGGGCGATGCGCCGCCGAACCGTTCCGCCCCTGCCTGCTTGTCGCCCGATTCCACGAAGACGAGCCGGTTCGAGTCTATGTAAGGCAACGGGCGCAACAACACCGCATTGACCACGCTGAAGATGGCCGTGTTGGCTCCGATGCCCAGAGCCAGAGCGATAATTGCGACCGTCGTGTAGAGCGGACTCTTCATCAACATTCGCGCGCCATAGCGCAGGTCTTGAAACAGTTTTTCCATGTTGCCTCCTAAACCTGGGAGCGCAGGCGGGACGCCTGCCGGACTTGGCAAGAGCAAAATTGAAATCTGCGAAGAGAATTCATTCTTAACATTTCAAGTCCGGCAGGCGAGACGCCTGCGCTCCCAGCATCACTCATAACGAAGCGCGATCATCGGGTCTACTTTCGTAGCCCGTCTTGCGGGCAGCCAGCAGGCCAGGAGCGCCACCGTTGACAGCGTTGCTGCGACGATTGCGAATGTCGCGGGGTCGGTAGCAGACACGCCGTAAAGCAGGCTCGACATCAGCCTTGTGAGCGCGAACGCCGCCGCTAAACCAATCGCCACGCCAATCAGTGTAAGAATCATCCCCTGACCTACGACAAGCTTCAGAACGTCCGAAGATTGCGCGCCCAGAGCCATGCGTATGCCAATCTCGTGCGTGCGTTGAGCTACGGCATAACTCATCACGCCATACAATCCGACTGCGGTCAGAACAAGCGCCAGCCCTGCAAATATAGCCAGCAGCAGAGTGTTGAAGCGCGGCTGCGCGACCGCTCCCGCAACGTAATCATCGAGCGGCTTGATGTCGAAGACAGGCAAATCCTTGTCTATTGCTCTGACCTCTTGTTGAATTGCGCCAGCCAGTCCGCGAGGATCGTTATTGCTTTTCACCACGAGCGTCATCGAGTCGAATGGAATCTGCGCGTGCGGGGCATAAAATTCCGCGTCCTCTGCGGCGTCCAGTTTGAGATGCCTGACGTTGCCGACCACGCCGACGATTTGGCGCATCGGGGGTTCGTTCTCGTCAAATGAAATGCTCGGCTTGATATGTTTGCCAATCGGGTCTTCGCCGGGAAAGAACTTCTCGACAAAAGCTGAATTGACGATGATGACGCTGGGCGCTTTGCCATCATCTCGCACGGTGAAGTCCCGACCCTTTACGAGCGGGATTCCCATCGCGCGAAAGTAATCCAGACCAATAGTGCGCAACTCGGCTGTGGGCAGGTCGCCCTGCGCCATCGGACGCCCTTCGGTTTCAAAGGAGGTTCGCACACGATCCCCGCTTAAAGGCAGCGGCAGCACTGCGCTCGCCTGCACAACTCCCGGCAGCGCGTTGATGCGTTCGAGCAATTCGCGATAAAAAGCGACCTGCTTTTCAGTCGTGTATTTCACATCGGGCAATCCCATTTTCAACGTCAGAACATTTTTTGAATCGAAACCGGGATTGATGTTTTGCAAGCGCCTGAGGCTTTCAATCAACAGCCCCGCGCCTACCAGCAGCACTATCGCGATTGCTACTTCAAAGACCACGAGCGCGCCGCGAATCAGATTGCGGCGCGCGCCTTCGGTCGAACTGCGCCCGCCTTCCTTGAGCGATTCTGAAAGGTCGGGTCTGGAAGATTGAATCGCCGGAACCAGACCGAAAATCACCCCGGTCAAAACGGAAACGCCCAGCGTGAACAGAAGCACCTCTCCATTCAGCCCGATGTCGGTTGCGCGAGGAATGTCGTCGCCGCTCAAAACAACCAGCAGGTCTGTTCCCCACAGCGCTACAAGCAACCCGAGCGCGCCGCCCGCGAGCGCGAGCGTCACGCTTTCCGTGAGAAGCTGCCGCACTACGCGCCGCCGACTTGCGCCGAGCGCAGCGCGAATTGCCATCTCCTTGTGACGAGTCGTGGCCCTGGCAAGCAGCAGGTTCGCAACATTCGCGCACGCGATCAAAAGCACGCATCCGACAGCAGACAGCAGTATCCATAGCGCGGGGCGAACGTCGCCCACGAGGTCTTCGAGCGCGCCTACGACATAGGCTCCTCTGTGAGAGTTTTCATCCGGGTATTGTTGTTCGAGGCGGCTCGCGATTGTGTCCATCTCCGACTGCGCTTGAGATACGCTGACATCCGGTTTTAGCCGCGCGATCACTTTCAGATAATGCGCGCCGCGTTGAGCCGTCATCGCGTCTGCGTCTTGAGATTCAAAGGCGAACGTCGTCCACAACTCGACCGGCTCGTTCCCTATTGGGAACTTGAATCCGGCGGGCATCACGCCCACAACGGAATAATTCACGCCGTCGAGCGTGAGCGATCTTCCCAAAATGTTCGGGTCGGAGTTGAACTGCTTTTGCCACACCCCCTGACTGAGCAGGACTACAAGGCCACTATTGCCGGGCTTGTCTTCTTCGGGCAGAAAGGTTCGACCGAGCAGGGGCGTAGCGCCCAGCAAAGCGAACAGGTCGGCAGACACGACCGCTCCTTGAAATCGCACAGCATCATCCCCTCCGGTCATTACGTAGCTGCTGTCATGAAAAGCAGCTATGCGCTCGAAGACATGGTTTTGATCTCTCCAGTCGGCGAAGTCAGGATAAGAGGCTGAACCTTGAGTGACGCCGCGATGCTTATCCGTCTCGTAGATCGTCATCAGCCGATCAGGATCGGAGAAGGGAAGCGGTTTCAGAAGCACGGCATTGATCACACTGAAGATTGCCGTGTTAGCTCCGATACCTAAAGCGAGCGCGATTATTGCCACAGCCGTAAAGCCGGGACGTTTCATCAGCACCCGAACGCCATAGCGAAAATCTTTGAATAAAGTCTCCATAAATCTCCCAATTAACAGTACCGCGAGCGGGTAGGTTCATCACTCGACCCGCTCGCTACCGCTCGCGGTACTGTTTCATTCGTATCGAAGCGCAACGCACGGGTCTACCTTTGCCGCACGCCGAGCGGGGATGTAACCGGATAAAAGCGCTACTGCCGCCAGCAACACCGTGATGCCCATGAAAGTGAGGGCGTCAAGCGCGACTACTCCGAACATGGCGCTCGCCGCAACTCGCGTCAGGGCGAAAGCTATGGGCAACCCTATGCCAAGCCCTATGGCCGCCATCCGCGATGCCTGCCCGACTATAAGTTTCAATACATCCGTGGAACTGGCCCCCAGAGCCATTCTCACGCCAATCTCGTGCGTGCGCTGGCTGACCGCATAAGCCATGACGCTATAGACTCCGACCGCCGAAAGTATCAATGCCATCACGCCGAAGATCGCCATCAGCGTTGCAGACATCTCTATGCCTGCGACGTGTTCGCTGATGAGCTTCTCCATGGTTTTGATTTCGTAGATGGGCTGATCGCCGTCAACTGAGCGGATTTGAGCGCGAACGGATGAGACGATACTCATCGGATCAACGGATGCACGCAGCGCGAGCGACATCCTGAATTGCGGCAGTTGTGTGTAAGGCAAATAGAGAGTCGAGCGCGGCCCCCTGTCGAACATGAAATGTCTTAAGTCGCCCGCAACGCCGACGATTGTAGTCCACTTATTGTCCGGTGCGTTAGCGCCGACCTTGACTCGTTTACCGATTGCATCTTCATTTGGAAAGAAACGATTGGCAAAGCTCTGGCTGACGATTGTGACGGGCGAGCCGTCCGTGCCGTCCTGCGAGCCGAACTCGCGCCCCTTCATCATAGGAATTCGCATCGTGCGGAAGTAATCGTCATTGATTGATTGGTAATCAACCCGTGGCTCTTTGTCGGGCGTGAGCGCGGGGCGGCCTTCGATGCTCATAGTTATGGTGTTCCAGTTGCCGCTCGAAGGAAGCGCGCTGACCGAACCAACAGATTCTATTTCGGGCATCGCTTTCAGTCGCTCTAACAGTTGACTGTGGAACGCTACTCTTTGATGAGCTTCTTTGTATTTCGCGTCGGGAAGAGCAACGCTCATCGTCAGCAGGTTGCGCGAATCAAATCCCTGCCGCTGATTGTCCAGCAGTCGCGCGAACCCTTTGACCATCAATCCTGTTCCGACCATCAAGACAAGTGCGAGCGCGATTTCAGATACGACAAGCACGCTTCGCAAGCGATGGCGATGAGAGCCTGAAGCCGAACTTCGGCCACCTTCTTTCAATGTCTCGTTCAGGTTGGGCCGCGAAGTCTGAATCGCGGGCGCAATCCCTGAGATGATGCCCGTCAAAAGCGCGACGGCAAGCGTAAATCCGAGCGCGCGACCGTCAAGTCCCATGTGGCTCAATCCTGTTACGTACTTGGCCAAATCCGGGGGGAAGCTCGCGCGCATGAAATCAATGCCCCACACGGCAAGCAACAGCCCGAAGCCCGCGCCCAGAAGCGCAAGCATTATGCTTTCGGTCAGCAGTTGCCGCACTATGCGGAAGCGACTTGCGCCAAGCGCCGAGCGAATAGCAATCTCTTTGACGCGCGCTGTCGCGCGTGCCAGTTGAAGGTTTGCGACGTTGGCGCAGGCAATCAAGAGCACGAACGCAACAGCACCCAACAGCGAGAGCAAAAACGGGCGCGAAAAATCATCAGAGACTTCGCCCGGCACACGTTTGAGCATTACCCCTACTTCTTTGTTAGTGTCGGGATACTGCTGTGCGAGACGGCGCGCGATGATGTCCATCTCGGCCTGGGCTTCGGACAAGTTCAGGCTCTCTTTGATGCGCCCCATCACCATGAGATAGTGAGATTTTCGCACGCTCACCTGTTCACTTGTCATAGCCAGAGGCGTCCACACTTCTGCCGTAGTGGGCCATTCAAAGCCTTTTGCCATGACTCCGACTACTGTATGGCTGCTGCCATTGAGCTTGATCGTTTGCCCGATAATGTTGGGGTCGCCTGCGAACTGGCGCTGCCACAGGCTGTAATTGAGCACGGCGACTTGATCGTGTCCGGGCTGTTCTTCGTCGGGCAGCAGCACACGCCCCAGAAGAGGTTTTTCGTCAAGCGCCGCAAAGAAGCTCGGAGATACCTGGAATGCTTGAATCTTCTCAGGCTCGCCGCTGCCCGTCAGGTTTACATCCCACCAACTGATTGCCGCCAGATGGTCGAAGACATTGTTCTGATTCTTCCAATCTACATAATCGGCAGGCGAAGTATTCGCACGGTCTATGGTCTGCTCGGTTCCAGACCATATCATCACAAGGCGATCAACATCTTTGAATTGCAAAGGCCGAAACAGCAATGCATCAACGAGGCTGAAGATCGCCGTGGTAGCCCCAATCCCCAGAGCCAAAGCTATCACGGCGACAACCGTATACCAGGGGCGTTTCGTCAGCATGCGAGCGCCGTAGCGAATGTCTTGAAGCAATGTCTCCATAAGCCCCCCGAATCAATTAAGAATTACGAATTAAGAATTACGAATTAAAAATTAAGAATTGCTCTTACGTCCTCGATTCTTAATTTTTAATTCGTAATTCTTAATTGGCTACTCGTAGCGAAGCGCGATCATCGGGTCTACTTTCATTGCGCGCCGCGCCGGTAGATAACAGGCTACGAGCGCGACCAGCGCCAGAATCAGTGGAATGCTCGCAAAGGTTATCCCGTCCGTGGCAGAGATGCCGTAGAGAAAGCTCGCAAGCAATCGCGTGATAATCATTGCCGTAACCATTCCCAGTACGACGCCTATTGCAACAAGCATCATCCCTTCCTTGAGCGCCAGCCTGAATATGTCCGAAGATTGCGCGCCCAGCGCCATGCGTATGCCGATCTCGCGCGTGCGCCGAGAGACTACGTAACTCATCACGCCGTACAGACCGACCGCGGCCAGCAGCAATGCCAGCGCGCCGAATATCCCTAGCAGCATCGCGCCCATTCGCGCGGCGTAAAGCGAATTGCCTATGGTTTCGGTCATCGGGCGAACGTTAGTCACCGGGAGATTTTTTTCAAGCGATTGCACTTCGTTGCGCACTGCTCCGATCAGGCTCGCCGGGTCAACCGTTGCGCGCACGTGCAGGCTGACTCCGGTTTCGTGATTCTGCGCAAGCGGCAGGTACACGCACGGAACAGGTTCTTCGCCAAGCGTTAGATATTTGCTGTCGCGCACGACGCCTACGATTTCCTGCCACGGGCCTTGCGCGCCGCCGAAACTCAACCGGCGGCCGACCGCATCCGCGCCATCGTAATGCAGTCGCTCGAAAGCTTCGTTGACGATCACGACTCTGGGTTTGTCTTCCGTGTCTTGAGTGTTGAAATCGCGGCCACGCAGAGAGGCTATGCCCATAGTCTGAAAGTATTTCAGGCTGACGACATTCGAGCTGACAGAGTTTCTGGTGTTTACCGTGACGCCCCCGCCTTCGCTGCGGAACTGGTTGCCCGGCCCCTCTTGCCCTTCGAGCGTCAAACCGCGCACAGAGCCGCCGCCGCTGAGCGCAACTATTCGCGCTACGCTTGCAGACTCGACGCCCGGAATAGCTTCAACGCGCTCGATCACCTGCCGGTAAAATTCGCGGCCTTGAGGTCTGGTGTAGCGCAGCAGATTGATGTTGAGCGGCGCGATCAATAATTTTTCCGCGTCGAAACCCGGACTTATTGCTTGCGCTTGCTGGAAGCTTCGCAGAAACAATCCGGCGGCGATCAGCAGCACAAGAGACAAAGCTACCTGCGCGATCACAAGCAAATTTCTCAGGCTCAGACGGCGCGTTCGCTCATCAAGCGCAATCGCTTCATCCTTGAGAGCGGGCACCAGATCAGGCCGCGACGCGCGCCACGCAGGAGCCAGCCCGAAGATGATTCCTGTCACGAGCGATAACGCGAGCGAGAAAAACAGCACGCGCGTGTCCATCGCGAAATCGGGCGTTATCGGTAGAGCGCCCGCCGGAGGCGGCGTCGCTTTCAATGCGTCTATGGCCCACCACCCTATCATCAGACCGGCAGCGCCTCCCAGCATCGCGAGAATTATGCTTTCAGTCAGAAGCTGCCGAACCAATCGCCCCCGGCTCGCGCCCAAAGCCAGCCGCACGGCAATCTCTTTGCGCCGCGCCGAAGCGCGAGCCAGCAATAGATTCGCCACATTCGCGCAAGCGATCAACAACACTACGCCGACTACGGACATGAGCAATGTCGCGGCTGAAATCATCTGCCCGCGCTGTGTGGGGTCGCCGTCGTTTACAGGAATGAGCAGGATGCTGCGACGGCGATTCGGGTCCGGGTTTGCCTGCTCTTGTTGCTCGACTATGGCGGTCAGCGCCGCCTGCGCTTGCTCCTGGGTCACGCCGGGCTTGAGCCTGCCTGCGGTAAAGAGCCAGCTATTGCCGCGCACCTTGAGCAAGTCGGGATTCATCTCGCCGGAATAACCTGCGCGCGGCGGGCGCATCACTGCTTGCATCATCATCGGCACATAGATGTCACGGGTCACGCCCAGTTGTGCGCCGCCGAATTCGGGAGGAGTGACGCCGATTATCGTGAAGCTCTGTCCATTAAGCAGTATTTCGTGCCCTGTGATGTTCGGGTTGCCGCCGAAACGGCTCTGCCATAAACCGTGACTGATGACGGCTACCGGGTGCGCGCCCGGCGTTTTGTCATCTTCAGACGAGATGACGCGACCTCGACCGGCGCTCACGCCAAGCACTTCAAAAAAATTGCCTGTGACGATTGCGCCTGTCACCAGATCGGCCCCATCGGTCTGCCCGTCACTGTTTAAGCTGGCCGTGATGCCCCCCCACGCAATCAAGCCATCGAATACCTGATTGTAATCGCGCAGTTCAACGTAGTTCGGGTAGGAAAAGACGCTGCCGGGAGCGCCGCTGAAGACGTTGACCAGACGTTCGGGTTCGACAACCGGCAACCGCCGTATGAGCGTCGCGTTGACCAGGCTGAAGATCGCAGTGTTTGCGCCGATGCCGAGCGCCAGCGTCAGCACAGCAACAGCCGTAAAGCTCGGACGCTTCATCAACATTCGCACGCCATAGCGCACGTCTTTCAATAAGGTTTCCATAATCCCCCCGTATCAATTAAGAATTTAAAATTACGAATTAAGAATTATTCTTCACGCCTTAATTTTTAATTCTTAATTCGTAATTTTAAATTGACTACTCGTAGCGAAGCGCGATTATCGGATCAACTTTAGTGGCGCGACGGGCAGGCACAGCGCAGGCCGCCAGAGCCACTCCTGTCAGTACAAGTGATGTGACTATGAACGCCATCGGGTCGGTCGCCGTCACTTCAAACAGCAAGCTCTCCATCAATCGCGTCAGAGCGTAAGAAGCACCCAGCCCTAACGCCACGCCGATCAATGTCAACGCCATGCCCTGTCTTAAAATGAGGCCCAACACATCACGAGTCTGTGCGCCAAGCGCCATGCGTATGCCAATCTCGTGCGTGCGCTGGCTGACGTGGTAGCTCAACACTCCGTAAATTCCTATTGCCGTCAAAGTGAGCGCAAGCCCCGCAAACATTCCCATCAACATCATCAGGAAATGCTGGAACGAAATTGAACTGCTGATTACATCGGTCATCGGGCGGATTCTAGCTACGGGCATTTGCGGGTCCAGTTCTTTAACTATGTTTCTGAGCGACGTGCTGAGATCAACAGGCCCGTTCGTGCGCACTATCCACGATGTCATAAACCATTGATGCGTTGCTACTGTCGCGCCATCGGACATTTGCGGCGCAGGCACGTAGAAGGTCGGCAAGACAGGTTGGTTGAGACCTCTCTCTTTGATGTTGCTTGCTACGGCGATAACCTGACTCTTGCCGTTGAATAAAATTTGTTCTCCGAGCGGGTCGGCGTCGGGCCAGAAAAGTTGTGCGAGGCGTTCATTGACGATGACTACGGGAGCAGTCCCGCGCTTGTCATCTTCCGTGAAAGCTCGCCCGCGCTTTATCGTGATTCCAAGCGTGCGAAAATAATCAGGGCTTATCGCGCGACATTCGACGGAGCGGCCTGATTTTTCGTCGCGACCGGCAGGGGTGATATACGTGTTCAGGGCTCGCTCCATTGGCAGACCCGGAACGACTGCGGCTGATGTGACACCGGGCAATGCGGAAATCTTTTCTAAAACCTGATTCTCGAAGTTCCATACACTAGCTGCGTTGTTGTAGCGGTCAGAAGCCAGCGACAACTGCATGGTCGTCAGGTTATTCGGATCAAAACCAAGCTCCACTCCGTTCAACTTGACGAAGCTCTTAATCAACAGCGCCGCGCCCGTCAACAAGACCACAGCAAGCGCCACTTCACCCACGATCAAAAGCCCGCGCACGCGCGCATCGAACCCGCGCGCGCCCTGTTTCCCAGAAGAAGATTTGAGCGACTGATTGATGTCAACTCGCGCCGCGCGCAGGGCGGGGATCATGCCGAATAACAGACAGGTCGCAGCGGAGGCGAGGATTGCAAAGAGCACTGCCTGAGTGTCAATGCCGACTTCGCCGAGTCGCGGCAAGTCAGCGGGACTCATCGCCACGAGCGCAGGCAATAGCCAGAGCGCGACTAGTATTCCGCAGACGCCGCCCGTCAAGGCGAGCAGCAGGTTTTCAGTCATCAACTGGCGAATCAATCGCCCGCGCTTTGCGCCTAAAGCGACACGAACAGCCATCTCTCCGTTGCGCCCGACGCTGCGCGCAAGCAAGAGGTTCGCTACGTTTGCGCAGGCAATCAACAGAACGAACCCGACAGCAGAAAACAACAACAGCAACACCTGACTTATATCGCCGATTACATGCTGCTTGTACGCAATTAATTTGATGCCTCTTTCAGTCGGGCCAGCGTGATTGGGGTATGCCTCGCGGAACTCAGGCAATAGCTGATCCATCTCGGCCTGCGCCTGTTCGAGTGTGACATCGGGTTTGAGCCGCGCGACCATACTTGTGTTGTGCCCCTGGTCTCTCGGATTAACTTTCAGTTGCAGGGGAACCAGCAAATCAACAGCAGCGCCGAATTGGAACCCCCGCGGCAGGACGCCGATGATGTCGCAGCTTCCGCCGTTCAGCTCGACCTGCCTGCCAATCACCGATGGGTCAGCGCCAAAATAACCGCGCCATAATCCGTCGCTGATGATCGCCGCGCGAGGCCCATTGGGGCGGTCTTCTTCCGGCGAAAAATTGCGCCCCAGGGCCGGGTTGATGCCCAGCACTTGCAGGAAATCTTCCGAGACCGGCATCCCCTGCACGCGCAGCGGCTCTGCGCCACCGGCAAGATTGAAACCTGAACTGGTCCCGCTAAAGCCTCCGGCTGATTCAAAATACTGGCTGTGTTCTTTCCAGAAACTATACTCAGTCGCTGTTACAGATTCAGTTTCGCCTTTCGCCCATTGCCAGTAGCATTGAACTAGCCTTTCCGGTTGTGCGTAAGGCAGCGGTCTGAGCAGCACTGCATTGACCACGCTGAAGATGGCCGTGTTGGCTCCGATGCCCAGTGCTAGAGTCAAGACGGCAATAACCGTAAAGCCGGGACGCTTCATTAGCATCCGCATTCCGTAACGCAAGTCTTGTAGCAAAGTGTTCATCATCACCTCCTAAGCCTGGGAGCGCAGGCGTCTCGCCTGCTGGACTTCGCAAGAGCAGATTTGAAATCTGCAAAGAAAATTC
>JADMIO011116472.1_pt1 | contig 35116 bp, 28 predicted proteins | sample 8958161 | NCBI WGS metagenome assembly JADMIO01 (sample SAMN16585339, study PRJNA669376) | soil metagenome | isolation source: Crop rotation soil | place: USA: Cullars Rotation, Alabama | collected 2011
GGGCGGGCGGCGGTGGGCTGGGCGCGGCGGCCGGTGTTTCGACGGCGACGGGCGCGGCGGCGCTTCCCTTCTTCGCCTGACTGCCGCCGCTCATCGCGCGGACGGCGAGCACCAGGAGCACGACGATCGCGACCGCGCCGCCGATCCTGACCTCGCGCCGCTCCGTCCACCGGCGGTCCTGACCGACGAACTGCGGTGGCCGCGTCATCACTTCGGTCGGCGGTGGCGGCGGCGGCCGATCCTTGGACCGGATCTCGACGGCGTCGTCGAGGTTCAAGATCAGGCCCGACTCCTGTCCGTCGCCGGCGCGGAGCGGACCGACCGTCGTCGGCGACGGCTCGGGCGCCCCCTCGCGCGTCAGCGGCGGAACGCCGTCCTTGCTGCTCAGATCCGCCAGCCAGCGCTGAAGCTCGGTCTGACCGACGGGCCGGAACGCCAGCCGCATCACCTGCTCGACGTCCACCAGCATCTCCTCGGCCGTCTGGTAGCGGTCGCCGGGCGCCTTCGCCATCGCCTTGCGGATCACGCGATACAGCTCGGGGTTCAACCCGGGGCGCGCCGTCTCGGGCGGCGTGAAGTCGCCGCTCTTGACCAGCATCAGCGTCTCGTAGTCGGTGGGCGCGTCGAACGGGTGGCGCCGCGTGATCATCACGTAGAGCATCGTCCCGACGGAGAACAGGTCCGAACGGGCGTCGAGCGGTTCGCCGGACGCCTGCTCCGGCGACATGAAGGCGATCTTTCCCTTGATCAGGTTGCCGGCGCTGCTCTCCTTCTTCGTCTGCGCCTTCGCGATTCCGAAGTCGGTGATCTTGACCTCGCCCTGTTCACTGAGCATCACGTTGTGCGGGCTGATGTCGCGGTGAACGATCTTCAGCGGTTGCCCGTCGCCGCGCTTCTTGCCGTGCGCGAATGCGAGCGCGCGGCAGACCTCCGCGGTGATGTACAGCGCGAGCGCGGGCGGGGCCGGAACCCCCGCCGCTTTCGACCGGCGCAGAACGCGATCCAGCGTCCAGCCGTCGACCAGCTCCAGCGCCAGGAAGTAGCGACCCTCGGATTCGCCGAGGTCGAGCACCTGCACGATGTTGCTGTGGTTGAGCGTCATCGCGACGTGCGCCTCGTCGACGAGCATGTGGCGGAACTGCGGGTCCGCGTAGAACGACGTGAAGATCCGCTTGAGCACGACGGTCTTCTCGAAACCCTGCGCGCCGTGCTGCTTGGCCAGGAAAATCTCAGCCGTACCGCCGTCGGCGATCTTGCGCAAGATCGTGTATCGGGAGCTCGGGCTCATCGGCGCGATTCCGAGCCGCCCAAGTTACCATGGGGTCGCCCCTTGATGGCCCGAGATTCGCTCACCACATTCGGTGAAGGCACAGTGGTCGCGGCGCCGAACAGAGTCTTGCTCGTCGAGGACGACCTCGACGTTCGAGACACGCTACAAGATTTGCTCGAGAGCGAAGGGCTCGACGTGATCCCCGCCGCCAACGGCAAGCAGGCGATCGATTTCCTGACCCTGAACGATCCGCCCGGCGCCGATCTGGTGATCCTCGACCTGATGATGCCCCTGGTGTCCGGCTGGCAGGTCCTGGAGGTCTTGACGTCGGACAATACGCTGCGGCGCATCCCGGTGATCGTGCTGAGCGCGCTGCCGGTCTCGCGGCCGGAGCGGGCGCTCGAGATCGTGCGGAAGCCGTTCGCCTTCGAGACGCTCGTCGCCAGCATCCACAAGGTGCTGCCCGCCTGAACCGCCGGCCGCTCCGGGCGTCGATCTGATGCTAATGTCGCGTCGACGGCCCCCATGGATCCCGAACGCCTGCAAGCGCTTCTCGAGGCGGTGCGCGAAGACCGCACGTCGATCGCCGACGCCCTTCAGAAGCTCCGCGAGCTTCCCTTTCGTACGCTAGAGTTTGCCCACGTCGATACTCACCGGCACCTGCGCACGGGGTTTCCCGAGGTCGTGTTCGGTGAGCGCAAGACGCCCGAACAGATAGCCGACATCCTGGCCGAGCTCGCCAAGGGAGGTTCGACGGCGCTCGCGACGCGGGTCAGTCCGGAGGCCGCGGCGCTGGTGACCGCCCGGTTGCCGGCTGCGCGCTACCTGCCCGTTCCGCGCGCGCTGGTCGTCGGACCGATGCCCGCGCCCGATCGCGGGCGCGGCCTCATCGCCATCGTCAGCGCCGGAACCGCCGACATTCCGGTCGCGGAGGAGGCTGCGCTCACGGCCGAGCTGGCGGGAAACCGCGTGCACCGTCTGTTCGACGTCGGCGTCGCCGGCCTGCACCGCCTGCTCGCGCATCGGGCGGAGATCGAAAAGGCGGAGGTGATCGTGGTGGTGGCGGGGATGGAGGGCGCACTGCCGAGCGTGGTTGCGGGATTGCTCGCACGGCCCGTCATCGCGGTGCCGACCAGCGTCGGCTACGGCGCGAACCTGGGCGGCTTCGCGGCGCTGCTGTCGATGCTCAATTCGTGCGCGGCGGGCATCGCGGTCGTGAACATCGACAACGGTTTCGGAGCCGGCCAGATGGCGGCGATGCTCAATCGGAAACGCGACCTGTGAAGGGCCTGCGCGGCCTGCACTTGCACTTCGAGCCTGCTTCCGGGATCGCGGGCGACATGGCCGTCGCGGCGCTGGTGGACCTGGGCGTGCCGCCCGCGGTCGTGACGGGCGCCGTGAAGGCGATGGGCGTCCGCGGCCTGAAGGTCGGCTTCGGCCGGCGCAAGCGCGGCGCGTTCGTGGGCCGGAGCTTCGACGTCAGCTGGCCCGGCCAACACAAACACGACCATGACCACGCCCACCACGAACACGAACACGAACACGAACACGGACACGCTCATGGACACGAGCACGAGCACGAGCACGAGCACGTCAACGAGCACGTGCACGACGGACACGAGCACCGCGACTATGCCGAGGTGAAGCGCCTGCTGAAGAAAGCCCGGCTGGATCCGGACGCGCGGGCGCTGGCGGGAGAGATCTTCGCGCGCATCGCGGAGGTCGAGGCGAAGCTGCACGGCACCAAGGTCGACCGCGTCACGTTCCACGAGGTCGGCGCCTACGATTCGATCGCCGACGTCGTCGGCGTCGCTGCGGCGATCTCCTATCTCGCGCCGGCGTCGATCGGATCGCTGCCTCCCGTGATCGGGATCGGTTACATCAGCACCGCGCACGGGACGGTACCGGTGCCGGCGCCGGCGACCGCGGCCCTGCTGGCTGGCATTCCGATCGTGCCCGAGGGTAACGGAGAGCTCACCACGCCGACAGGCGCAGCCATCCTGGCGACCGTCGTCGACGAGTTCGGGCCGCTGCCGCCGATGCGGATGCGCGGGGCCGGGTACGGCACCGGCACGAAGCAGCTTTCGGATCGCTCGAACGTCCTGCGCGTGGTCGTCGGGGAGCCGGTCGGCGTGCGCGACACCGCGGTCGCCGCGCCCGAGGTGGTCTTGCTCGAGGCGAACATCGACGACATGAGCGGCGAGCTCATCGCCCCGCTGTTCGACGCGCTGGCGGAGGCCGGCGCGGTCGACGTCTGGTCGGCGCCCATTCTCATGAAGAAGGGCCGGCCCGCCGTGCAGGTTTCGGCGCTGGCGCCGCCCGGCGCGTCCGCTGCCGTCGAGCGCGCGTTCTTCCGTAATTCGACCACGCTCGGCCTGCGGCGCCGCCGGCTCGAGCGCGTCGTCCTCGCGCGATCGTTCGTCAAGGTCGCGACCAAGTACGGCCCGGTGCGCGCGAAGCTCGCCGTGCTCGACGGCGAGGTGCTCGGCGCCCATCCCGAGTTCGAGGACTGTCGCCGGGCCGCGGCGCGGGCACGCGTTCCCGTGCGCGAGGTCGTCGCCGCCGCGTCCGCCGCGGCGCGCGCCTCCCTGTCGACTGGAAGGGCGCGTTCGTGAGCGACGACGAGCGCTCGGCCCTCGACGTGCTCGTCAAGGCCGCGCAGGTGCTCGCCGTCGGTACCGGCGAGAGCCAGCTCCACGCCGCCGCCGAGCACGTGGCGGTCGCGCTGGGCGCGGACTCGGTCAGCCTGCTCGCGCTGTTGAACGATCCCGAGTTCGTCTACCTGGTCGCCGACAGCGAGGAGATCGATACCGGCCGCATGCGCTACGCGCTCGCGCAGTACCCGCACATCCGCCGCGCGCTCGAAGTGGGCGAAACGACCATCACCGGCGGCGGGGACGCGTCCAAGGAAATCTCGGTGGTCTACCCGGTCGTCGTCGGGCGCAAGCCGGCCGGCGCGCTCTTGGTGCGCTTCGCCGGCGACGGCGCGGCCGCCGCCGCGGAATCGGTGGCCGGCCTGGGACGGCTGGCGGCGTCGCTGCTCGGCATCGTGCTGCGCGGGGCGCGGGCGCTGGAGCCAATCCGCGAACGAACGCGCCGTATCACGCTGCCCGACGCGCGCGAGGAGCGGCGCGTGCGCGCCATCGAGCGTTACCGCGACTTCATCGACAGCGCCTCCGACGGCATCGTCGTCCTCGACGGCTCGGGCGCGGTCCTCTACCTGAATCGCGCCGCCGAGGAGGTGACCGGTTACGCGCGCGACGGCCTCGCGGGAAAACCGATCGTGCAGATCGTGCCCGAACCTTTCCGCGCGACGCTGGAACGCCAGATCGGGCGCGCGATCGCCGGCGAGCCCATCGACAACTTCGATCTCGAGCTGGTGACGACCTCGGGCGATCGCATCACCGTCTCCGTCGCGTCGATCGGCATCCTCTCCGAGCACGACACCGCGATCTTTTCGTTCCGCGACGTCACGCTCGCGCGCGAGCTGGATCGCGAGCTCCGGCGAACCAGCGAGTTCCTGAACCGCATCCTGAACTCCACCGTCGACGGGATCATCGCCGCGAACATGCGCGGGACGATCCTGCTGTTCAACCAGGGCGCGGAGCGGATCTGCGGCTACAAGGCGGGCGATGTCATCGGACGCATGTCCGTGCGCAAGCTGTATCCGCCGGGAATCGCGCGCGAGGTCATGAGCCTGATTCGTTCCGCCGAGCACGGCGGCGGCGGTCGCCTCGAGCCGGTGCGGCGACACCTGATCACGGCGGAGGGCCAGAAGGTGCCCGTGTCGATCTCGGCGGCGCTCGTCGTCGACGACGAGGGCCACGAGATCGCGACGGTGGGCATCTTCTCGGACCTGCGCGAGCGGCTCACGATGGAAGAGCGCCTCGCGAGCGCCCAGCAAAAGCTGGAGGTCTCGGAGAAGCAGGCGGTCGCGATCGAGCTCGCCGGCGCGGCCGCGCACGAGCTCAACCAGCCGCTCACCTCCGTGATGGGCTACGCGCAGGTGCTGCTGCGCAAGCTGGACCCGGGCGACGCGAACACGGCGTCCGTCAAGACCATCCTCGACGAGGCGGACCGGATGGCCGCGATCGTGCGCAAGCTGGGCGGCTTGACGCGTTACGAAACGAAGACCTACGTCGGCGGCGCCCAGATCATCGACCTGGATCGCTCGGCGCAGGAAAACTTGGCCTCCGTCCGGGAAACCGATAAGCATAAACAGACCGGCAACCAAGAGGACGACGACAGCCGATGAAACCCGAGCAGATGACCGAATCGCTGGAGCAGGCCGCCACCCAACTGGGCGTCCAGGTCCGCTACGACACGATGACCGGGGACTCCGCGGGGGGCGGCGGGTTGTGCAAGGTGAAGGGCGCGTGGTGCGTGATCATCGATCGCAAGACCCCGCCGGCGGAGCGCGCCGCCATGCTGATCGAGGCGCTTGTCGGCTTCGACACCGACAGCGTGTTCCTGCCGCCGCAGGTGCGCGACGCCATCGCCGCCAAGCGCGGCGACGCGACCACTGCCGCCGCCCCGTAGGCGTTACCGCGTCAGCGACCTGATCTTGTCGGTCAGGACCGGGTCCTCGGCGACGGCGTTCTGCAGCGCCGCGCGCACCTTTTCGCGGACCGCGGCCGGCGCGCCCGGGCCGAGCTGCTTGTCGATGATCCGCTCGATGACGCGATCGAGCGCCGCCTTCTGGTCGATGCGGCCGGCCGCCAGCTCGGCCGCAACGTCGGCGGTCAGGCCGCGGGCCGCCTGGCCGGGGGCCGCGTCGGAGGCCGGCCGGGCCGCGTCGGTCGCGCCCAGCTTGTCGGCGAACCGCTTGCCGCCGGCGCCGGACGGACCTTCGATCTTGTCGTCGCCCGGCCCGCCGACGGGCGGACCGCTACCCGGGCCGCTGACCTTCCCTGCCACGCGGTTCCGACCTTAGCACGTCAGGCGCGGATGTTCGAAACCGCGGCCTTCGCCGTGTCGTGCTTGGCGCGCATGACGTTGGAGACGGTCGTGAACTGCTGGCTCTCCTGCTGGATCTGCTGCTGCAAGGCGAGCAGCTGTCCGTTCGAGAGCTGACTCTGCTGCATCATCGCCTCCATGTTGGCCATCTCCGGGTTTCCAGTCGCCGCCGCCGCCGCGAGCCCCGCTCGCGACGAGCCTGGCCCGATGGCCGCGGCCGGCACGCCGCCGCCCGCGATCGCGCCGGTGGCGCCGACCCGGGCGTCGTGGACAGCCGCCGCGAGCACGGGGCCCGCCACGACGTGAGTCGCCACCTCGGCGCCGGTCATCAGCAACGACACGCCGCCCGCGAGGACGGAGCGAAACGGCGCTGCGGGCCGCTCGGTCTGGCGCGCCCGGGTGGCGTCGATCTCGAGACGGGCGTCGGTGCCGCCGGACGGCGACGCCTGGTTGTGCGGTTGGGTAATCGCGTTTGCGCTCAGGTTCAGGTTCGACATCGGAGACCTCCTGGCCGGGTATCGGCCGCACCGCGATTTCGTTTCGTGTCGCCGGGGGTCTTTTCGGGTTTTCATCTGAAATCCAGGGGGTAAACTGCGCCGCGTGGGACTGTTCCGCGGCTTTCTGGCCCCGTTCCGGGGCGGGCTTTTCGTGCTGAGGCACCCGCTGAAGCGCTACCTGTTCCTGCCCTTCGTCGTCAGCGTGGGCCTGGCAATCGTCACGATGATCGCGGCGCGGCGCTACTGGAGCCAGGAGCTCTCGTCGATGGTCTCGGGATCGCCGGTCCTGGGCGGCTTCATCCTCGGCGTGCTGACGGCCGTCGGCGGCGTCGTCCTGTTCCTGATCGCGCAGCCCCTGCTGCTCGCCGTTTTCAGCGACACCCTCTCCGAGCGGGTCGAACGAATCGTGAAGGGAACGTCGCCCACCGTCCCGTTCTTCGCGTCCGCCGGCCGGGCGCTGGTCCACGGTCTGCTCAAGCTCGTGCTTTACGGGACCGCGCTGGTCGTTGCGCTCGTTCTCACACCGGCGGGCGGGATCGGACCGGCCGTCGGCGTTGTGTTGGCGGCGCTGTTCTTGGCCTACGACGGGTTCGACTACCCGCTCGCCCGTCGCGGCGCCAGCTTCGGCGCGAAATGGGCGTTCCTGGCCCGCAACCCCATGCTCACCATCGGATACGGAATCGGCGCGACTGTCCTCTACCTGATTCCGTTCGCAGTATTCGTCGCTTCGCCGTTTGCAGCGGTGGGTGCCACGTTGGCATACATGGACATGGAAAAATCCACGACCGAGGCCCCGGCCCCGGCCAAGACAAAAGACGCGAACGTAGCTGCAAATACCTGAAATCCCGGCTAATATGACCGCGTTGAAGAAGCCCGTCCCGTTCGGAAAGTACTACCTCCTCGAGCGGATCAACGTCGGAGGCATGGCCGAAGTCTTCAAGGCGAAGACTTTCGGCGTGGAGGGGTTCGAGCGACTCCTGGCGGTCAAGCGAATCCTCCCGAACATCGCCGAGGACGAAGAGTTCATCACGATGTTCATCGACGAGGCGAAGATCGCCGTGCAGCTGCAGCACGCGAACATCGCCCAGATCTTCGATCTCGGTAAGGTCGACGAGAGCTTCTTCATCGCCCTCGAGTTCGTGCACGGACGCGACCTGCGGTCGATCTTCGACCGCATGCGCAACAAGGGCGAGTCGCTGCCCATCGCGATGGCCTGCTACGTCACCATGCAGGTCTGCGAGGGGCTCGATTACGCGCACAACAAGCGCGACGCCCAGGGGCGCGAGCTGAATCTGGTTCACCGGGACATCTCGCCCCAGAACGTGCTCATCGGCTACGAGGGCGAGGTCAAGCTGATCGACTTCGGCATCGCCAAGGCGGCGGGCAAGGCGTCGAAGACCCAGGCCGGCATCCTCAAGGGGAAGTTCGGCTACATGTCGCCCGAGCAGGTGCGCGGCCTGCCCATCGACAAGCGCAGCGACATCTTCGCGGTCGGCATCGTGCTGTACGAGCTGCTGACCGGCGAGCGGCTGTTCATTGGCGAGAGCGACTTCTCGACACTGGAAAAGGTGCGCAACGTCGAGATCATGCCGCCGTCGTCGTACAACAAGAAGATCCCGCAGGAGCTGGAGCGGGTGGTGTTGAAGGCGCTGGCGCGCGACCCGGAGGATCGGTACGCGAACGCGATCGATCTGCACGATGACCTGCAGTCGTTCCTGTACTCGGTGGGTGAGTTCTTCTCGCGCAAGGATCTGGCGGCGTGGATGAAGAAGACCTTCGCGATGGAGATCGAGGAGGACAACGCGAAGCTGGAGGAGTTCAGGCAGATCGCTCCGCCGGTCGCCTCCGCCGAGGTGTCGCGCAAGGCCGCCGTCGCCGGCGCGCCGTCCGGCCGGTCCGGCCCTCCCGGCGGGACCGGCGCCAAGGCCGCGCCCAAGGTAACCGCTCCGAAGGCCCAGGCTCCGAGCAAGGCGCTGGGAAAGGGTCAAGCCAAGGACTCGTCCGTCCACCAGGCGATGGGATGGGACGACGAGGAGCTGGACACGCAGATCTTCGACAAGGAAGAGGCCAGCCCGGTCGCCGCCGAGGATCTTTTCTTCGAGGACGACGATCGCACGGTCGCCAACGAGCCGGCGCCGGACGTCCTCGAGCTGGCGCGCCCGCCCGAGCTGCTGCTGACACCCAAGCCGATCGAGCTGACGCCCGATCCGGCCGATATCAGCGAAGAGATCAACGTCAAGATGACGCCGCCACCGGCGCGCCCGCTGCCGGCGCCGCCTGTTGCCAGGCGGCCGACGCTGGTGGGCGTTCCGCCGCCCGGACTTCCCCTGCGCCCGACCGGGCCTGTCCCGACGCTTCCTCCGCCGTCGGCGGGGCCACCGCCCGGCTCGGGGCGTCCGGCGCCCCTGCGCCGTTCGGGGATGAACATGCCGCCCGCCGTTGCTCCACCCCCGCGCATGCCGACGCCGGCGCCGCCGCAGCGGTTCCGCCAGCCGGCGGAGGCGCCGTTCGGGACGGGCAGCTTCGAGACGGTCTCGCAAAGACGCCCCGCCCGGCGCGGCATCATCGGGCTCCTGGTCGTGGGCGGCCTGGCGGCCGGCGTCGTGGCCTACGTGTACAACTCCAAGGTCAAGCCGGGGCGGCTCGAGCTGACGGTGACGCCCGCCGACGCGGTCGTGCTGATCGACAACAAGAAGGTGGACGGCCAGTCGCCGCTGTCGCTGGAGAAGTCTCCCGGTCCCTACACGCTTTCGGTCACGCGCGACGGCTACGCGCGCAGCGATCAGAACATCGAGATCCTCGCCGGGCAGCCACTGACGCTGAAGGTGGCGCTGGAGGCGTCGCCCGACACGGGCTTCGAGCTGAATAGCGAGCCTCCCGGCTTGCTGGTCTGGCTGGACGGCAAGCCCGTGACGGTCGCGTCCGGAGAGCAGGCGCGCACGCCCTTCCGCGCTTCCCGCATCACTCCGGCTCACCACAAGCTGGAGATCCGGGGCGAGAACCGATTCAAACCCTGGGACCAGGACGTCGAGATCGGGCCGGGCGAGATTCGCAAGATCCACGCGACGATGATTCCCGCGGTGGGCGGACCGGCGGGCGGCAGCAAGGCGGCGCCGATCCCGTCGACGCCGGCCGAGCCGGACCGGAAGGTGGCGATGAAGGATCCGAACACGCCGGTGACCCCGCCGACGCCGGCGGTGCAGCCGCCAAAAGAGCAGCCCAAGGAGCCCGCACCGGGGCCGGGGCCGACGAAGAAGCAGGGTGGCGGGAGCAGCGGGGGCGGTCTTGCCGCCCGGACCAGCGAGGACGGCCCGGCTCCGGGACCCAGGAAGAAGAAGCGCCCGACCGAAGATCTCGAGCCGGGCGGGGAGGAACAGCCCGCTGCCCCGAAGAAGAAGCAGCCCCTCGCGGACGAGGACTCTGCGGGCGGCGGGGGCGACTGCTCGATCACGGTCAACTCGGTTCCGTGGTCCGAGGTCTGGATCGACGGCAAGAACACCACCAAGCACACGCCCGTGGTCGACTTCAAGGTTCCCTGCGGCAAGCACAAGCTGGCGTTCAAACGCCCGGACATGCAGATCGATCAGACCGAGAGCATCACGGTCAAGGCCGGGCAGGCCTTCAAGCAGCGCTACACGCTGGCCAACGACGACTAGCAGGACTGTCACGGGCCAGTCGTGAACGCGCGCGGATCGAATCCCAAGTCGGCGTCAGGTCGCGCGGCCGACGCGGCGGCGCCCGGACCGGATGCGATCGAGGCGGCCTGGCGCGACTTCTACCAGCGGGCACGCGAGGTGCCGGAACACGTCGCCGGGCAAGAGTTCCTGGACCGCGACCTCAAGGACGCGTTCGCGCGCCTCGTTCCGGCCGACGCGTCGGTGCTGGAGGCCGGCTGCGGCGAGGGCGATCTGCTGGCGGCGCTGCCCAACGCCAGGAAAATGGGAATCGACTACCTCCCCGACGTGGTCGAGCGCGCGCGGGCGCGCCATCCGGACATCTCCTTCGAGGTGGGCGACGTGACCGCGGGCGCCGGCGCCCGGGTCGTTGAATCGGGCACCCTGAAAGGGTTCCCGAACCCTCCCGCGATGGTACGCGGCGAGCAAGGCTCGCCGGCTGCCCACGCGCGATCGGCGACCGGGGCCTGGGACGCGGTGATCTGCGATCGCCTCTGTCACAGCGTGCTCGACGTGAAGGCGCTGCTCATGGGTCTCAAGCGCCAGCTGGCGCCCGGCGGCCGCATCTACATGACGGCGTTTAACTACATGTGGGAGGTGCCCGTCCGCGTGGCGGAGATGACGGGCTGGAAGCGCCCCGCCCCCACGTCGAACTGGCTGTCCGATTCCGACTACCGGAACCTGTTCGACATCGCCGGGCTCGAGGTGGTGCGCTACGAGAGCCGGTTGCTGCTTCCGTTCGACGTGCCCGGGCTGGGGACGGCGCTGAATCGATATTTCGTCCGCGCGCCCGGGATGCAGTACGCGTCGCTGTACCGGATCTACGTGCTGCGCGATCGCGGGACGGCGCCCGCGCCGCGGCGGGTGAGCGTCAGCGTCATCGTTCCGACGCGCAACGAGGCCGGCAACGTCGCGGCGGCGCTCGCGCGCACGCCCGTGATGGGCAGCGGCACCGAGCTGATCTTCGTCGAGGGACATTCGACCGACGACACCTGGGGGACCATCCAGGCCGAGATGAAGCGCTACAACGGGCCGCTGAAGGTCAGCGCCTACCAGCAGACCGGCAAGGGCAAGGGCGACGCGGTCCGGCTCGGCTTCGAGAAGGCGACCGGCGACGTCCTGATGATCCTCGACGCCGACCTGACGATGCCGCCCGAGGAGCTGCCGAGCTTCTACGACGTCATCGCGGGCGGGCAGGCGGACTACGTGCAGGGGACGCGGCTCGTGTATCCGATGGAGCCGGGCGCGATGCGGTTCTTCAACAAGCTGGGCAACGTCGCCTTCTCGCAGCTGTTCACCTACCTGCTGCAGCAGCCGATCAAGGACACGCTGTGCGGGACGAAGGTGCTCTGGCGCAGGGACTACGAACGGATCGCGGCGGCCCGTTCGTACTTCGGTGACTTCGATCCGTTCGGGGACTTCGACCTGATCTTCGGGGCGGCGCGCCTGAACCTGAAGATCGTCGAGATCCCCGTGCGCTACCGGGATCGCACCTACGGGACGACGAACATCGACCGCTGGAAGCACGGCGTGCTGCTGCTGCGCATGTCGGCGATCGCCGCCCGGAAGATCAAGTTCGTGTGACGACCGCCGGGGCCAAGCAAGGTCGCCAAGGTCGAAAGGACGCCGAGCTCGCGACCCCGGCGCTGTCAGACGACCTGCGGGCGCAGACGCTCGAGCGGTTCGAAAAACACCGGCGCGTGTGGGGCGGCAATCGCGCGTTGCGCGCGCTCAACGCCGCGCTCTACCAGCGCGTGGCGGCCGAGCTCCCGGCCCGCGAGGTGGGGCGGCGGGTCGAGCTCGGGTCGGGGCCGGGCTTCGCGCGCGAATTCATCCCGGACATCGAGCTGACCGATCTGGTCCGCGCGCCCTGGCACGATCGCGAAGCCAGCGCGGAGTCGCTGCCCTTCGACGACGGCAGCGTCGGCGCGCTGGTGCTGTTCGATGTGCTCCACCACCTGCCGTCGCCGCGGCGTTTCTTCGAGGAGGCGGTGCGCGTGCTTCCGCGCGACGGCCGCATCGTGATGTGCGAGCCGTACATCAGCCCGATCTCGTATCCGGTGTACAAGTTCCTCCACGACGAGCCGCTCGATCTGGGCGTGGATCCTCTCGCCCTCTACGCCGGGGGCGACGCGCGCGATCCGTTCGACGCGAACCAGGCGATCCCGACGCTGCTGTTCGGCCGCCGCCGGGCCGCCTTCGAGGCGGCGTTCCCGGCGCTGTCGATCCAGCGGGTTCAGCACATGTCCGGTTTCAGCTGTCCGGCGTCGGGCGGCTTTTCGCACGGGCCTTTCCTGCCGTGGCCGATCTGGTCGCTGTGGCACCGGATGGACACGATGCTGCCGTCGGCGCTCATGCGCTGGATGGCGTTTCGCATGCTCGTCGTGCTGGAACGGGCGTAACCTACCCGGGTGTTCCTCGGCCACTTCGCGGTCGGTTTCGCGGCGAAGCGCGCGGCGCCGCGTGCCTCCCTCGGCGTGCTGATGGCGGCGCCGCTGTTCGCGGATCTGCTGTGGTCGATCTTTCTCATCGCGGGCGTCGAGACCGTGCGCATCGATCCCGGCAACACGGCGGTGACGCCGCTGGACCTGCACGATTTTCCCTGGTCGCACAGCCTGCTCACGTCGCTGGCCTGGTCGGTCGTGCTGGCAACCGCGTTCTGGGCGGCGACGCGGTACGGCCGCGGCGCGTTCGTGATCGCGGTGGGCGTGTTCAGCCACTTCGTCATGGACTTCGTCAGCCACCGGCCGGACCTGCCCCTTTATCCGGGCAGCCCGACCTCCGTGGGCCTGGGCCTGTGGAATTCACGGCCGGCGACGCTGACGACCGAGGCCGCGCTGTTCGTGCTGGGCGTGGCGATCTACGGGCGCACGACGCGCGCGATCAACCGGCGCGGCGCGATCGCGTTCTGGGCCCTGGTCGTCTTCCTCGCGGTGTTCTACGCGATGAACTTCTTCGGCCCGCCCCCGCCCAGCGTCGACGTCATCAAGTACGGCGGCCTCACGGGCTGGCTGTTCGTCCCCTGGGCCTGGTGGATCGACCGCAACCGCGAGCTGCGGTCGCGGGCGGCTTAATGCTCTAGGCCGCGGGTTTCGTCCAGGCGGTGGCCTGGTACAGCGCGGCCGGAACCGGCGCGGCGGGGGGGAAGGCGGCGCGGCCCCTCGGCGTCAGCACCTCGGCCAGCGCGGCCCTGATCCGCACCGGCGGGCTGACATGATCCTCGTCGATGTTCTTGTAGCCGATGAACGAGAAGACGCGCGTCATCAGCGCGCTGACCATCGGGTAGCCGCAGACCAGCGTTCCGCCCGGCGCGAGAGCGCGCGCGAGCCCGCGTGCGGCGGCGCTGGCGTCGGCAATGTGCTCGAGGACGGAGAAGCAGACGATCGCGTCGTAGTGGTTCGCGGGCAGATCGTCGGCGAGCAGATCGGCGCGACGAAACTCCGCCTTGCAATCGGGCGCGACCAGGTCCGCCAGCCCGGGCGCAAGCACGAGGTCAGTCCCCGTGTATTCGGGGTAGCGCCGGGTCAGCGTCGGCACGAGAACGCCGCTGCCCACGCCCACCTCCAGGACGCGCCTGCCGCCGCCCGGCAGCAGGTTCAGGCCCATCTGCAGCCGATGGCGGTAAAGCCAGCCGATCCAGCGGTGGTAGTAGTAGGGGAGCGGATCCTTCTCGTCGTTCGGCCGAAGGACTCCCTCGGGTGGGAGCTCGAAACGCAGGGGGCTCATGGGGCGGTTTCCGTCTTCTGGGCCGCGAGAATGAGGAACCCGCCGAAATTTCGCAAGACCGGCGCGTCGCAGGCGGCGCGCTCGGCCCACGCGAACAGTTTGCCCAGCGGCGGCCAGGCAAACACATGCGAGCTGGGCGTCAGCACGCGCACCCCGCGCACCTCGACGACGCGCAGTCCGGAGGGCAGGTAGCCGCGGGCGCGCGAGAGTCGGTCGAAGCGCGTGAACACGTGGCTCTCGTCGGTGCCGTCGCCGTGGATACGGCCCGGGCCGCCCAGGCGCTTGGCGAGGTAGCGCAGCGAGAACGGATTGTAGAACTCGAGCAGCAGGTGTCCGCCGGGGCGCACCAGGCGCGCGAGCTCGGCGACGGCGCGTTCGATCGGCGGGATGTGCGCCAGCACCTTCATGCAGTAGACGAGGTCGAACGACGCCGAGGGCAACGGCACGTGCGTGATCGATCCCTGAACGACCCTCAGACCGCGCCCGCGGGCCGGCGTCAGCATGCCGCGCGACAGATCCAGTCCCACGGCGGTGCGGGCGAATTCGGCCGCCTCGCGCAGCAGCAGGCCCGTGCCGCAGCCTGCCTCGAAGATGTCCTTGCCCGTCCCGTAGCGGCGAATCAGATCCAGCTCCAGCTCGTCGATCAGCCGGTGATAGCCCCGGTGACGGTCGTTGTCGTACGTCTCCGAGAAGCGGTCGTAGTATTCCTGCGTGCTCGGGTTCAATGTGCCGGTTCCCTGCGCTGCCGGCGCGCGACGATCATGAACAGCACACCCGAGATGCCGAACGCGAGCATGGCGGCCTGCAGCGCAAACGAGGTGGAGGATCGGTCGGCGATGAAGCCGGTCACCGGGCCCGCCGGGGCATTGCCCAGGACATGCGCCAGGAAGAGCGAAACGCCCTGGAGCGTTCCGGAGAACTGCGGCGGTCCCAGCTCGTCGATCACGGCGGCGGACGGGCCGTTGTAAACCGACAGCAGGAACACGGCCATCGCCGTCATGACCATGAAGGTGGGCTTGTTCGTGGCCATGAGAGCGACGACGCCGAGCGGCACACCCACCAGAAAAGACAGGCCGATGGCGCGCGCGTGCCCGCCGCGCGCGCGGCGCGTGAGCGCATCGCCCATGTAACCGCCGGCGACGACTCCGCCGATGCCGCATACCAACCCGACGATCGCCATGTAGATGCTGCCGACGCCGCCGATCAGCTGCTTCTCCGTGACGATGAGAGCCTTCGACCAGACGACCAGCGCGCTCGCGCCGAACGTCGCCAGCACGCCGCCCGCCACCGCCATCACATAGGTCGGCGCCCGCAGGTAGGCGCCCGCCGGGAGGGCAGCCGGGCGCGGGAGGCGCTCGGGCGCGGCGACGAACCACGCGGCCCCTGCCAGCAGGACCGACGGCGCCCCGGCAATCCAGAACACGGTGTGCCAGTCCCAGTTCAGGTTCGCGGTCAGCGAATTTGCCAGCACCAGGCCGGTGGTCGCGCCGAAGGCCATGCCGACGTTGTAGATGCCCAGCGCGCGGCCGCGCTTTTCAGGTGGCGCATCCGCGCACAGCAGCGTGTTGGCGCTGGGGCCGTACGCGCCTTCGCCCACGCCGACCACAGCCCGGAAAAACAGCAGCGACCAGAACGAATGCGACAGCGCGGAACCGATCGTGGCGAGGCTCCAGACCAGCACGCCGGTGAAGATGACCTTGCGTGGGCCGACGCGATCCGCGATACGGCCCGAGATCACCGACGTGAGCGCGAAGACCGTCAGGTTGACGTAGGCCAGAGCCGAAAACTGGAACTGGCTCAGGTGGAACGTCTCGGAGATCTTGTCGCTCATCCCGTAGACGACCTGCCGGTCCATGTAGTTGAAAAAGTTCAGCAGCGTCAGCAGGGGCAGCGGCGGGATGCCACGGGGGCGGGCGGCCGGCAGGGGCGCGGGCAGGGGCGCTGGCGCGAAACTCATGAACGAGCCCGTAGCTCTACCCGATATGGGTCCGGGTTTCCACGACCGCGGACCGCGGTCGCCACGGCAGAGCCTGCCGTGGCGCTCACCCGCAGCTCGCTCCTTCGGCGACGACGAGTACGAAGATCTTCGTGGCCTGGCCAATCTGCTTCGTGGCGGGCGCGAGGCCGATCTTCAGCGGCCGCGGCTGCAGCAGGAGGGGATCCTGTTCGAGGTCGTCGAGCTCCAGCAGCTGGCCGACCGCGATGCAGACCGAGCGCCGGCCCAGGTGGAGGCGCTTCGATTCCGCGATCAGCGCCGCCTGCGCCGCGGCGATCGCCCCGTCCGGCTGAGCCGCGGCGCTGGCGTTGAGGACGGCGATGCCCGCCTCGGCGGCGCGCTGCAGGACCGGGTCGACGTTGACCGGTCCCGCGCCCTTCGCGCGCCGCAGCGAGGAGAGGGCGCTGGTGACGAGCGCCGGGGTGACGGGCTCGGACGGAAGGCGGGGCCGCCGCGCGAACACCAGCGTCGCCAGGAGCTCGCCCGTCTCGCCGGGGCGGACGCCCACGGCGATGCCGACGTGAGTGAACTTTGCGCCCAGCATGTTGGCCCGGTGGCCGGGGCTGTCCATGAGGAAGCGATGGGCCTGCTCGGCGGTCTCCGCCTGCGCGAGGTTCTCGCCCGCCAGGCGCACCAGCACGCCGGCCCGCTGCAGCCGGTCGTCCACCCGACCGGTCGTCGGCGAGACGTGACCGAAGAAGCGGCCGGCGATCATGTCCTCGGTGTGGCCCATCGCGACGGCGCGCAGGACGCTGTCCGCGGCCAGCGGCGCCAGCCCCGCCGCGCGCCGGACCTCGTTCAGCAGCGTCAGCATCCGTGCCTCCGCGTCCGCGGGCGCGACGGTCCGGGTCTCCTGCAGCAGCGCGGTCAGCGGGGATGCCGGCTCGTCGACGTCCACGTAGACCGGAACGTTGGCGAGCACCACCGGCCCGGCTGCGCCGTCGCTCATCACCTCGACCCGATAGGCGCCCGGCACGGACAGGGGCAGGGCGACGTCGATTCGCCGTCCGGAGACCTGCGTCTCGTCGACCTTGCCGTCGGGCCGGGTCAGGTAGACGTGCGCGCGTTCGTAGCGGGCGGCCACCTCGCCGCGCAGGCGGCAGGACTCGCCGGTTCGGAAGCGGCGCGGGAATGGTTCGAGGCTCACCTCCATTCGTCCGAACACCGCCACCGCGACGTCGTCCGCGGAGACGTAAACGCCGTAACGATTGACGGCGATGTTGCCCGCGACGCTGGCGAGCGCCCGGCGCCACAGGTCGTCGTCGCCTTCCCCGAGCCGGAACAGCGCCGCCGTCGACGCTTCGCCGGCATAGCCGACCCGCGCCGCCATCTCGCGCATGCCCCGCCTCCGCGTCTCGGCGTCCTGTCCGGCGATCCAGGCGGCCACCGCCGCCAGCGCGCCGTCCGGCTCACCGGCGTCACCGCGCGCGCGCAGCACCTCGCGGATCTCCTGCGCCAGCCGCGCCGCGCGCGGACCCCCGACGACACCCTCGGGCCGCGGCGCGGTCAGGTACTGAACCGCCGCCGGGGGCAGCCGTTCCCCCTGGACAGCCGGTGGCGTGGGCGGCGCCGTCACGTTGGGCGCCACGATCGTCGCCGAGGCGCACGCGCAGAGGACCAACGCCGCGAGGACTGACGACCTTCGATCCATGCGAGACCGAGCAGTCTATCAGGGTGCCGACATGGAACGTCCACGTCCACGTCCGGGACCTACGGTCCCGTTGAGGGTTAACCGGTCGGGACGCTGGTCAGGGCCGCCGTCACCACCTTGCCGCCGGCGCCTGCGGTGTAGTCGCCCGCCGCGACCGAGTCGGGGATGCCGAGGGCCGCCCCGAGCGTGCGGACGGCCGCGGCCTGGCTCTTGGCGGCCGTGATGTCGCCGCCGGTCACCTGAGCGCCCGTCGCCGAATCGATGTCGCCCGCCGAGTACGTGCCGTTGGTGGCGGCGACCACGCCGCCGTAGACGCCGGCCTTCACGTTCTTGCCGATCATCACCATGACCGAGTGGTTGCCGTAGTGGTCGCGGCCGGTGCGGTCGGTGACCTTCTGGATGCCGTTCAGGTTGCGCCCGAAGACGTTCAGCGTGGCGAACGTGACGCGCTCCGTGAGGCTGACGCCCGCCGAATCGGTCAGCGTGCCGAGCGCGTTCATGATCGTCTGGATGCCGCGGATGCCGCTGACGTGCTGGTCAGCCTCGGCCTGCAGGTTGGCGTCGGTATGGTTGTCACCGCCGAAGCTGAGGTGAACCGTCACGACCGGCGTGACGTTCGCCGAGATCAACGCGGCCGCCGCCAGCGCCTGGCCGTTCACGTCGTCGGCGGTGATCGCCGCCAGGGTCGTGCCGAGCTGGTCCGCCAGGGCGCGCACCTGCGTCTGGCTGGTCGCCAGTTTGTCCAGGAACTGCTGCTGGATCGGGCTGCCGTCCAGCTTGGCCATCTGATTGAGCTGGTTCAGCGCCTGATCGCGCAACGCGCGCGCCTTCACCAGCGGATCGTTCTTGGATCCGGTCAGCAGCTGTTTGAGCTGCGTCGGCGAGATCGACGGCAGCGTGCGGCCGGCGAAGCTGACCAGCTCGCTGGAGTTGCCGCGCGCGCCGACGGCGATCGGGGCCGCCTGCACCGTGTTGAAGCAGGTCGACAGGTGCTTCGCGTAGGCCGAGACGACCATTTCGCCGCCGCTCATGTCGCCGAGCAGCTTCATCACCTTCGGCTGGTCGCCGTGCACGGTCGTGCCCGTGCGGTGGTGGAAGAAGGCGGTCCGCGCGAGCACCGCGGAATTGAGCTGGCCGGTCGCCGGCGTGGCGACGCCCATCGCCATGTCCGTCGGGCTAAGGACCGACGGATCCGCCCAGGGCAGCGCCGCGCCGTAGGTGTTGCCGCCGAGCGTGAGCGGGACCTGCTCCACCTCGGTCTGCGTCGGGTGGATGATCGTGGCCGCCTCGTAGGTGCCCGGCACGTTGCAGTTCAGCGGGTCGCCGTTGCTCGAGACGCTGAGGATCAGGTACTGCAGGTTTTGCTTGGCGGTGATCGCGCACTGGAGATCCTGCGCGGTCGCGCGGCGCGGATTCAGCAGGTACCAGGCTGGCAAGCCGGTGACGAACGCCTTGAGTCCGAGGGTGCCGCCGAACAGTCCCAGGAGACCCTGGCGTCGATTGATCTTCATCGTCATCGCCATGCCTCCTTTAGAGCCCGATCCCGAGGGCCCGCGGCGATTCGCACGCGAGTGCGAACGCCGACCGCAGGCCGGTGGTTGCCTTGGACGCCGTCGACCCGGACGCCGCCTGCGCGGCGGCCGTCTGGTGGTCCATCAAGATCTGCGCCGCCATCGCGTGTAACGGGTGGCTGGGTGGATAACCCATTATCGTTTCGACCATGCCATTGATGGCGCCCGGGATGTCGCCGCTGGTGTAGACGGCGCCGGTCGTCGCGTCCACGACCTGCGTCGCGATGTTCTCGCACAGCATCTCGGTGGCCGCGCGATAGAACATGTTCGGGTCCGCCGGCGTGACCGGCGACTGGGCGCCCCGGCTGAACGCGTCCGCCGCGACGCTGGCGGCGATGCGGGCGGTGCCCGATTGCGCGCTCGACGGGAGCGCGACGGTCTGCGCGCACAGGTCCGCCTTGCCGAGGCGGTTGGACAGCGCGGCGCACAGGTGGTCGCGGCGGGCGATGCTGACGGGGACCTCGCCGGCGGCGTAGGTGCCCGTCGCGGTCGCGCCCGTCACGAGCGGGGACGAGAAGAACTCCTTGAGCAGCACCGCGAAGTTGAAGTTGGTGTCCTTGAACGCGGTCACCACGCGGCGGAACTCGGCGTCGGTCTCGCTGCAAGGCGCCGAGTTCGCGTAGAAGCAGAGCTGCTGCGCCACCGAGATCCCGAAGCGCGGCAGGCCGGCGCCGTCGGTGACTTGTGCCAGGTAGTTGCCGAAGTCCGCGATGCTCGAGCCCGTCGCGCGGACGTCGCCGAAGGCGAACTCGTCGACCAGCGCGCCGGTGGGCCGCGGGTTGCCCGGGTTGTTGCGGCTGGCCGCCTGGAAATCGTTGCGGTCGTTGTAGTCGAGCTGGTTCGCCCAGAACTGGCGCATCGGGTCCAGCGTCGCGTGACAGCCCACGCACTCGGTGCCCGCGACGGCGTGGTTCGCGTCGAGGCCGGCTGTCGAGAACGGCGTGATCGTGTTCTCCGCCGTGAACGCCTGGCCCAGCGCGACCAGCAGCGCCTGGTTGGCGGTGACGCGGTGCTGGTTGCTGTCGTTGGTGTTCCACAGCGCCAGGAACGCGGGCGTCGTGTAGAAGCCGTAGCGCGGCAGCGACAGCGACAGCGTGCTCGCCGCGCGCAGCGAGGGCAGGTCATATGGCTGGATCGCGGGCGTCCGGTCCGCCGCGCTCGCCTTCGGCGTGATCGTCACCCAGGCCCAGTCGGAGACGTCGTCCGCGGTGAAGTAGGGCTTCGACGGGTGGTCGTTGCAGATGGTGGTGTTGGACGAGTCGCGCAGCTGCGCGGTGAAGCCCAGGAGGCGCTGGAACAGCACCGAGGTGCCCTTGTATGCGCCGGTCGCGACCGTGCCGGTGCCGCGGCACATGCCGGTGTTGGTCGCCGACGTGATGCCCGGCGCCTCGTCGCTGAAGACCATGTTCGTCAGCGCCGTCTCGATCGGGATCGGCGTGCCGGAGTAGTCGACCGACCAGTTGAGCACCGTCGTCGACGTCGAGCGCTGGTTCGTGTCCGCCGGCATCTCGATCTGGATGTAGAGGCTCTTGAGCGCCGTCGTCATCCGGAAGCGCGTGGTGGTCAGCGTCTCGGTGAACGGGTGGCCTTCCTTGACGATCTGCCAGGCGGTGAGGGCGAAGCTGTCCTGCAGGTTCTGCACGAGCCGCGGGAACGCGTCGTCGCCGACGTTGCGCGTGCTGCCGCCGAAGTCGAAGCCGCCGTTCTGCAGCAGCTGGATCTTGAAGTCCTCGGTCGGGATGAACCCGGTCTGCTGGAACATGTTGCGGAAGAAGGCGACCATCTTCGTGGCGACCTGCGCCTGGTACGGGTCGGTGGTCTGCCAGGTGTTCACCAGCTCCTGGAGGCCAGCGGCGCCCTTCATCGTCACCTTCGCGACATCGTCGTCGGTGACCGGCTGGCCGGTGAGCAGATTCTTCACCTTGGAGGTCGCGTAGAACGCCGTCTTCGGGTCGAAGGGTGTCGTCGGCGCGGTGACCTTGCCGGGATCGACGTTGGTCGGACCGTCATTGCCGCCGGCGCCGGTGATCTGGCCGGGGCCCTTGCTGCCGATCGATCCGTTGCAGGCCGCCCCACTCAGAACCAGCGCCGCGAGCAACGCGCGCTTTCGGGAGCCGAGAGTCAGTGTCATTGCGCGGCCTCCTTCAGTCGGCAGGTGCATCAATCAGTGACCGCCGCCCGCCAGCCCCATCGAACGAAACGCGAAGGTCGAAAACCGGCTCAGCTAATTTCGTTAACACTCTATCAACTCGAGCAGAGCCCGCTCGCAAAAAATGCCTCCTAAGTGCTCATTTTTCCTGCGCCGTTGCGCAACACGCGGGTTGCGCAACCTTCGGCTGCGGGAAAGGGCGGATGAATCCCGACACCGAGGTCGTCGAGGAGCGCACCAGCGCGCTGACGGCCGCCGAGAGCGCGCGCTGGCGTTTGCCTGGGCGCCGATCCACTTCCAGGACGTCAACAAGTCGGGCGACCACAGCGTCTCCGGAAAGGCCGATTACATGACGGCCTTCGACTACGACGGCGACTTCAACGGCCAGAACAACTGGGACAACGTCGGCAGCTTTCCGTTGCCCGGGCGGATGTACTTCTCGGTGACGGAATCCTCATCGCACTTTTTTCCCTGCTCCATCAGAAGTGCGAGGGGACGAACGCCAACCCCCTGCGGCCCCTGAAGGGAAGCTCGGACCCCTGCGCGCAGCAGATCTGCGCGGTGGACCCGTTCTGCTGCAACAACGCCTGGGACGGCGTCTGCGCCGCGAGGGTCGCCTCTACTTGCGGCAAGACCTGCTCGAACTGCACGGCGAGCATCTGCACCACGAAGACCACGCCGATCGGGACCGGCTGCGACTCATCTCGAAACGCACTCCGGGGCGTTTTGAGATGTGCTCTAGCGCAGGCTTTCGAGGCAGGCGACGGCTTCGGGGCCGGACCAGTCGCGCTTGTTGACGAAGTAGTAGCGGACGCGGCCCGTGGCATCGATCAGGAAGGTCTCGGGGAATTTCTCCGTGCCGAATTTCTTCGGGACTTCCTTGGAGGTGTCGAGCAGGACGGGGATCGGCGTTCCCTTGGCGAAGAAGCGCCTGATCTGGCTCCAGTCTTCGTCGACGCTGACCGCCAGCATCCGGCTGCCCGTTCCCTGGAGATGGCGGGCCAGATCCTCCAGCGACGGCACCTCGTCGACGCAGGGCGGGCACCACGTCGCCCAGAAGTTGAGCAGCACCGGATGCCCCAGCTGCTCCTTCAGCGACGTCATCTTGCCGTTCACGTCCGGCAGCTGGAAATCCGGATGCGAATCTTTCAGTGAAGCGGGGACCTCCGTCGGGTCGAGCGCGATGCAGGCGCCGTCGCGCGTCCGCGTCAGCGTGTCGTGCGCGGCCACCGCGAACTTCACGGTGATGAAGGCCATCGCCGCGGCGGTCAGCGCCGCCGGCACGTAGCGCGAGACACGCATCGTCGACTTGGGCTCCGGAGCCGAGGGGGGGCGCTTGGTGCTGCTCACAGCGCCAGCCCCACCACGCGCGCGATCGCGCGCACCGATTCCATCAGCGTCGCAAACGCGGCCGGCGTCAGCGACTGCGGTCCGTCGGACAGAGCCTTCTCGGGCTGGGGGTGAACCTCGACCATCAGCCCGTCGGCGCCCAGCGCGACCGCCGCGCGCGCCATCGCCGGTACCGACGCGCGGTCGCCGGTCCCGTGCGACGGGTCGACGATGATCGGCAGGTGCGTGAGCCGCTTGATGAGCGGAATCGATCCGAGGTCCAGCGTATTACGCGTCATGGTCTCGAACGTCCGGATGCCGCGCTCGCAGAGCACGACCTTGTAATTGCCCTGTTTGACGATGTATTCCGCCGCCATCAAGAATTCCTGGATGGTCGCGGAGAGCCCGCGCTTGAGCATCACCGCCTTGGGCTGCGCGCCCACCGCCTCGAGCAGCGAGAAATTCTGCATGTTGCGGGCCCCCACCTGCAGGACGTCCGCGTAGCGCGCGACCAGCTCGACGTCGCGCGTGTCCATCACCTCGGTGACGACCGGCAGCCCGGTCTTGTCGCGCGCCTCGGCGAGGATCTTCAGCCCCTCCTCCTTCATCCCCTGGAACGCGTACGGTGACGTGCGCGGCTTGAACGCGCCGCCTCGCAGGAAGTGGGCGCCCGCGGCCTTCACGGCCGTGGCCGCCTCCGCGACCTGCTCGCGGCTCTCGACCGCGCAGGGACCGGCGATGACGCCGAACCGTCCGCCGCCGATGCGCGCGCCGCCGATGTCGATGAACGAATCGTCCGGTTTCACCTCGCGCGAGACCAGCTTCCACGGCTTCGACACCGGCACCGCGTCCGCGACGCCCGGCATCGTCGTGAACAGGCCCGGGTCGACCGGCCCCTGGTTGCCCGTGATGCCGATGGCCAGCCGCGTGGCGCCCGGGATCTCGTTCGGCACGAACCCCAGCGAGCGGACCTTCTCCTCCACCGCGGCGACGTCGGCGCGCGAGGCGCCGGCCTTCATGACGATCAGCATGTCGTGATGTTACCGGGCCGGCGGGGCCGCCACATCCGCGGGGACTTAGCCGCGCTTCTTGCCGGTCTTCTTCGCCAGCTCTTCGTCGGCGATCTTCTTGAACGTCTCGAACGGGTAGGCGCCCGAGATCTTGCGTCCGTTGATGAACACCGCCGGCGTACCGGTGACGCCGACCGCCTGGCCTTCCTTGGTCTCCGACTCGATCGCCGACTTGTACTTCGCCGCGTCGAGATCCGCCTTGAACTTGCCCATGTTGAGGCCCAGCTCCGTGCCGTACTTCTCCAGCGCCGCGCGGTCGAGTTGCTGCTGGTTGGCGAACAGCTTGTCGTGCATCTGCCAGAACTTCCCCTGCGCGTTCGCCGCCATCGCCGCCTCGGCCGCCGGCTCGGCGTTGTTGTGGAAGGGCAGCGGGTAGTTCTTCCAGACGAAGCGGACCTTGCCCGCGTATTCCTTCTCCATCTGCGCCAGCGTCGGCTCCACGCGGCTGCAGAACGGGCACTGGAAGTCGGAGAAGATGATGACCTGCAAGGGCGCTCCCTTCGGCCCCTTAGACGGCGATTCGCCCGCCACCACCGGATAGACCTTGGTGTCGGCCTCGGGACCCTTTTCCGCCTCGCCGCCGCCCGCGGGCGCCGCCGGGACGTCGGACTTCGCGTCCTTCAACACCGCCTCGTAGACCTTGCCCTTGGGCGTCCCCTTGGCGACGAGCGCCTCCGCCGTCTTCAGCTCCTCGTCGATCTTCGCCTTGAACGACTCGAACGGCTGCGCCCCGGAGAGGAACTTGCCGTTGATGAAAAAGGCCGGCGTGCCGCGCGCGCCGATCTTGTTGCCGGCGGCGGCGTCGGCCTCGATGGCCTCCTTGCCCTTCTGCGCGTCGAGCGCGGCCTTGAACTTGCCCATGTTGAGGCCGAGCTCCTGGGCGTACTTCTCGTAGGTGTCGCGGTCCATGTGCGACTGGTCCGCGAAGATCTTGTCGTGCATCTCCCAGAACTTGCCCTGGTCGCCCGCGGCGCGCGCCGCGATCGCGGCCGGCATCGCGTTCGGGTGGAAGGGCAGCGGCAGGTCGCGCCAGGCGACGCGGACCTTGCCGTTGTACTCCTTCATCACCTGCGACACCGTCGGCTCCACGCGGCTGCAGAACGGGCACTGGAAGTCGGAGAACTGCACGATCGTGACCAGCGCGTCCTTGGCGCCCTTGATCGGCGCGCCCTTGATGTCGGCCCGGAAGCGGGTCTTGTCGTCGGGCTGTCCGGGCGGGGGCGGCGGCGCCGCGGCCTTGGCCAGGCCGTTGCCGGTGAGCGACGCGTAGAGCTTCCCGCGCGGCGTCCCCGCGGCGATCTTGGCGTCCGCCTTTTTGATCTCCTCGTTGATGACCTCCTTGAACGAGTCGAACGGCTGCGCGCCGCGGAAGTTACGCCCGTTGATGAAGAAGTTGGGCGTGCCGCGCGCGCCGAAGTTGGCGGCGTCATCCAGGTCCTTCTTGATGCGCTCCTTGTTCTTCTCCTTGTCGAGCGCGCCCTTGAACTTGTTCATGTCCAGGCCGATCTCCGACGCGTACTTCTCGAGCGCCGGCCGGTCCAGAGCCGTCTGGTTCGCGAACAGCTTGTCGTGCATCTCCCAGAACTTGCCCTGCTCGCGCGCCGCCTCGGCCGCGATCGCGGCGGGCATCGCGTTGTTGTGGAAGGGCAGGGGGTTGTGCCGGAACGAGATGCTGACGTCGTTTCCGTACTCCTTCAGGACCTGGTCCAGCGTGCCGTTGACGCGGCTGCAGAACGGGCACTGGAAGTCGGAGAACTCGATGATCGTGACCTTCGGCTGCTTGGAGCCCTTGGTCGGCGCGTCGCCCACGGCGACCTTGTAGACCTCGGCGCCGGCGCCCGGGCCCTTCTGCGGCTGCTGCGGAGCGTTCGGCTTGGCGGCGTCCGGCGCGCCGGGGGCGGCCTTCGCGCCCTTCATGAACGTCGCGTACACCTGGCTGGGCGGCGTCCCCTTCGCGATCAGCTTGTCCGCGCGGGAGAGCTCGTCATCGATGACCTTCTTGAACTCCTCGAACGGCACCGCGCCGACGACGTTGCGGCCGTCGATGTAGAAGTTGGGCGTCCCGTTCGCGCCGACCTGCGCCGCCACCTTCTTGTCGGCCTCGACCTGCGCCTTGCCGGCGCCGCTGTCGAGCGCGGCCTTGAACTTGCCGACGTCGAGCCCGATCTCCGCGGCGTACTTCTCGAGGTCAGGGCGCTTGATCGCCTGCTGATTGGCGAACAGCTTGTCGTGCATCTCCCAGAACTTCCCCTGCGCCTGGGCCGCGACGGCCGCCTCGGCGGCGAGCGGCGCGTCCCCGTGGAACGGCAGCGGGTTGTGCCGGAAGACGACGCGCACCTTGTCGCCGTACTCCTTCTCGATCTGGTGCAGCGTGGGGACCACGCGGCTGCAGAACGGGCACTGGAAGTCGGAGAACTCGACGATCGTCACCTTGGCGTTCGCGCCACCCTTCGTCGCGCCCTCGGGCGGAACGCGCACGCGGTCGACGCCGTCGCTCGGCCCCTGCTCGTTCTTGCCGGGCATCGCGATCTTCGCCGACGACGCCGACGCCGTGTTGCCCTTGTCCTTGATGACCAGCTTGCCGAGGCCGTATCCGCCTCCCAGCACCACCACCAGCAGAGCTAAAACTGTTCCTTTGTTCATGACCAATCTCCGTTCGATTCACTGACGACCGCGCAAATCACCCTGAGGAAACCGGCGCGCGCGGGTGACGCGGCCCACCCGCACGCGCGCGAAACGTTCACGACTTCGGACCGACTAGGCCCGGGGCGGACGTTCCGGCGGCGCGAGGGCGCGCGCGGGGAGATCGCGCGCATCGGCCGAGAAATGCGTGGGAAATTCGGGGGGGACCAGCTCCGGCAGCGCGACCAGCGCCAGCGGCGGCGCGTCCGGCGAGGGCACGAACACGGGTCCCTGGGGGACGTCGCAGGACGGCGAGCTTCGGTCGGCGCGGACGCGCCGGGCGGAATCCGCGGCGGCGCCCCCGGCCTCCTGATCCGCGAAACGCGACATCCGGTACCAGAGATCGAGCGGCGCGGCCTCGTCGCACGTCTCCACCGCGGGAGGCGTCGGGTCCGGGCACGCCGAGAACGCGCCCGGCGAGGCCGGAAGCGCGGTGACGACCAAGGTCGCGAGAAGGTTCAGCATCGGGGGCGGCGTCCCGCAGGACGGGCGAGGCGGGTCGAAGGCTACTCCACGGTCAACCCCTCAGCAAGCGGACTCCCGGGATCGTTCCTTGACCCTGCCGACGAGCTCGTGGGTAGAGTGCCCGTGACTCCATGCGGTTACCCAGGCCTGGGCCGGGCGTGGCGATTTTCGTAATCACCTGGGCGATCTTCATAGTCTCACCCGTCCGCGTGCTGACGGATTCGCGCTACGCGGCCCTGATCGGACCCGCCCTCTGGCGCCATGGATCGCTGGCGCTGGACCCGTGGTTTCCCGACCGCGGCGAGCTTCCCTACCAGGTCGAGGCCGTGGGCGGGCACGTTTATCCCTGGTACCCGATTGGCGGGCCTGTCCTGGCGACGCCGTTCGTCTGGCTGTTGGCTCACCTGGGGCTGTCGGCCGCCGGAGCGGACGGGGCCTACAACGAGCGGGGAGACATGATCGTCCAGGCCGTTCTGGCCGCGACGGCCATGGCGGTGCTGGCGGTGATCGTCTTCAAGACCGCGCTCGCTGTCCTGCCGCCGCGATGGAGCGGGGTGGTGGCGCTGGGCAGCGTCCTCGGAACACAGGTCTGGAGCAACTCGTCGCGCGTGCTGTGGGGCGACACGTTCCTGGTGCTGATCCTGGGGATCGCGATCTGGCGGATGGTCCTGCACGAGAAAGGGACGCGCCGGCTCTCGCCTCCGCTTCTCGCAACGCTGCTCGCGTGGGCATACTTCGCGCGGCCCACGGCCAGCATCGCCATCGCGGCCATCACCCTCTACGTGGTGCTTCATCAACGGCGATGGGTCCTCCGCTTCGTCGCGACCGGGGCCGCGTGGCTGGCCCTGTTCGTGGTGGTCTCCCGGCTGACCTTCGGAACCTGGTTGCCGAGCTACTACCGCATGAGCACCTTCGGGGTTCGCGGCTTCGGGGGCGCTTTGCTGGCCCTGTGGGTCAGCCCCTCGCGCGGACAGCTGATCTTCGTCCCGGTCACTGCGTTCGTGGCCTATCTGGTGGTGCGCTACCGGCGATCACTGCCGCTTTCGCGGCTCGTCATGACGGGGCTGATCGCCATCGCCGGGCACGTGGTCGTGGTGGCGGCCTTCGACGCCTGGCACGGCGGTCATTGCTATGGCCCCCGGCTGTTGACGCCCCTGGTTCCCTGGCTGGCGCTTCTCGGTGTGCTCGGTCTTTCGGCCGCGCGCGAGCAGCGTGCCGCGCGCCTGCCGGTCGAGCTCGGCGTTGGCGCGGCGCTGCTGACGTGCAGCGTGCTCGTGCAGGCGCGCGGGGCGTGGGCACGGGAGACGTGGAACTGGAACGTCACGCCGGACAACGTCGTTCTTCATCCGGAGAGAGTTTGGAGCTGGCGCGACGCCCAGCCCGTCGCGGGGCTCTTCCGCTCGCCTCTGCCACGGACGGTTCCGCTTTATCCCGTCGGCGGGAAGCTCGATTTCGGGTCGGCCAGCGCGGAGCCTTACCTCGTGTCCGGGTGGAGCGGCGGTGAAGGAGCCTTCCGATGGACGGATGGGCGCGCCGCCGAGCTGGCGTTCGCGTTGCAAACCGTCGAGCCGCTGCTGCTGGAGATGCAGGTCCAACCGTTCCTGCCGCCACGGCGGGTGCGCGAGCAGCCCGTGAAGATCGACCTCAACGGGACCGTGCTCGAGACGGTGCGGCTCACGCACCCGGGGCCCACCACCGTCGCCGTCCGCCTGCCCGCGCCGGCGTTGAAGCGCGAGAACCGATTGAGACTGGAGCTACCGAACGCAGCGTTCGCCGCGCCGTTCGGCCTCGGCAGCGATTCCCGGCAGCTCGGGATTGCGGTCCACTGGCTCCGACTGCGCCGCGAGGAATGACGACGGGCAGCGCGGCGCGGTTGACGACTCGCCCCGGAGTAGCGTAAGTACCGGCGGACTTTCAGAAACGCCCAGGTAGCTCAACTGGTAGAGCAACGGACTGAAAATCCGTGTGTAGACAGTTCGACTCTGTCCCTGGGCACTTCGACTTCGACGACCCGTGCATGACCGCGAGTGTCCGCGGACGTTCGCGGTCATTGGCCCGCGAGAGGGCGTGAGCGCCCGCTTCGCGCGCGCCGTCCGGGGCGCCGGCGCTCGGCACGCCGCTTGCCCAGGGCAGGCGGCCATGACGAATGAAGCACGGTCGAAAGGGATCGTTCAGCTGCTTTCCGTTCTGGGCGCGTTGAGCCTCGTCGCGTGCTCGCCCGATGGACCTGACAACCGGCCGCTGCCGGAACGACTGGGCGCCATCGAAACCGACCTGGCGATCGGATCGTCCGGCAACGACGTGCGCGCTCTTCACGACTACCTGGACCAGTACGGGTACTTTCCAAACTCCGTGCTGGCCACACGATATCCGCGCTGGCGGCCCGCGGTCTCGCCCGGACCGACTGACCACGGCGTTTTCGACGAGCGAACGGCCGATGCCGTGCGCGCGCTCCAGCTCAACGCGGGCCAGGAACCCACCGGGATCGTGGACGCGAAGCTGCGGGCGCTTCTCACCGCGTCTCGTTGCGGAGTGCCCGACAACATGGTCGCTCTCGATCCGAGCGACAAATGGGCGGTCGAAACGGGGGGCCTCTTTCAACCAGGCACCATGTACAAGCCCCTCAGCATAACTCTCCCGGTCAACTTCAACATGGGTCAGGCGGCGGCTTCGGCCGCGGTCAGGGGCGCGGAGATAACGTGGATGCGACAGACCCCGCTCATCCTGGAGGCACCCATCGCTGGCCCCCCCATCGGCTCCGGGTTCGGGATGGGATTTGCCGACCTGGGGCCAATTCCCGGCACCCTGGGACAATGGGACGGCTCACAGATCGTGTTCAACAACCGGGTCGCCTGGTCCACGACGATTCCGGCCACGGGACAGGACTTCGAAACGGTCGTGCTCCACGAGATGGGCCACGCACTCGGCCTGGATCACTCCGCTTTCACCGGAACGGCCATGTATCCTTTCGCGCCACAGATTGACCGGGCCACCCATTTTGATGACAACGTCGGAATCAGTGCGATCTGGGACACCTACTGGCAGCTCCCGGGCCTCGCGATCGACATCGCCGCCGGCGGCGACGGCTCCGTCTGGATAGTGGGAACCGATAACAAACCGTACAAATGGAACGGTGTCACCTGGACCCAAGACAACCTTCTGCCACGGCTCGCCGCGCACATCACGGTGAGGCCCATCGGCAATCCCATGGTGACCGCCACGGACAACACGATCTGGCAGCGCACGACGTCCGACCCGAACACGGGTACCTGGACACAGATCACCACGGGTCTGGCTCTGGATATCGCAGTCAGCAACCTGGACCTCTGGGTCGTCGGCACCGACCATAACGTCTACAGGTTCAACGGAACGGGGTTTGACGGCATCGGCGCGTCGGCGGCACGAATCTCGGTCACTCCTACTGGAAAACCGTGGATCGTCACGACCACGAATACGGTTCAGAGCCTCACGACGAACAGTCCGTTTACCGGGACTTGGCAAACCGTCTCCGGGACGGCCGAGGACATCGGCGTGGGCATCGGGGGCAGTGGGAACACGCGCGGCGATGACGGCAACGTCTACAAGACCGATCACGGAAACCTCATGGTCTGGAACGAACAGGTGGGGTTCACGCAAAGCGGTACCGGTGCGCCTTCTGCGGCCACCTGGCGAACCGCCGGCTTCAACCGCACGTCGGACCCCATCGAGGGCGATGCCGCCGTCATGCCCGCCAACCCTATTGCGGTGGCGGCAGGCCCGAACGGCAAACCATGGGTCGTCGGGACGAACCAACGCATCTACACGACGGTGCGCTGACGGCCAGCGAACGTTGGAAGGTGGCGGCGGCGCTGCTGGCGGCGTCCGCCGTCGGTGTCGGGAGCTGCGTCTCGCCGGATGACGACCTGCTGGTCGAACGGGCCAAGGTCGTCTACGGAATGGACGATCGCGTGGAGTACTTCGACGTCTCCTCCGAGGCGCCGCGGGCGCTCATGGCGGATTCGATCGTGGCGCTGGTTCCCCGATCGGCTGTCCGTTCAGAAAACGGGCGCCTGATCTTCGACGCGCCGACCTGGGGCGAGGCGGCTGGTCTCTGCCCAGGCGAGCGGTTTGCGGACGAGACTGCGGCGGCGTTCTGCACGGGCGTGCTCGTCGACTGGGACCTCGTGCTGACGGCCGGTCACTGCGTTCATCTCCTAGCGCTGCAGGACTTCTGGGTGGTGTTCGGCTACCACTACGACGCCCCGGGGCGCCTCGCGGCGACCCAAGCCGATCTGGCGACGCCTATCGCCGTCGTCGGCGAGGCGCTCGACCCGGTGGGTGTCGAGCCAAGGCTCGACTACGCGTGGATTCGGCTCGCCCACGCCGTCGCGCCCCCGCGTCAGCCCGTCCCCGTTCGACTGTCGGCGGGGACGTTCGCGCCTGGAGATCCCCTGGTTGCGATCGGGGCGGTCGGGGGAACCGCGCTAAAGCTCGACGGCGGCGGAAAGGTCCGCGATGCACGGGCGGACCAGCTCGACTATTTCGTGGCCGACACCGACACCGCCCACGGGTCGTCCGGCGGAGGCGCGTTCGACAGCGGACTCGCCCTCGCCGGCGTGCTCGCGCGCGGCGGGACGGATTTCGCGCCGACCGAATCCTTCTGTAACACGACCGTTCGGGTATCCGATCCCGCCCAGGCCGAGGAGCAGTTCACGTACGCCGCCCGCGCCGTCGAGAGCCTGTGCCGCGCCGATCCGACCGCAAGCTCGCTCTGTCGAGCCGATTGCGGGGAGCCCTGCCTGGCCACACCGATGGCGGCGGAGGGGGGGTGCGCGGTTGCCGGAAGTGGTTCGCGAAGGCCCGAGGCGCCGACCCCGGGCGTCGCGATCGTATTGGTGTTTGTGGCGGCGATGACCGCAAGCGTCCGCGAACGTTCGCGGTCAATGCGCACTCGGGAGCACGCCAAAGCCCGCCGCTCGGCGCGCGGTGCGCACCCAGGCGCGGCACGCGATTTGCGGAGGGGAGACGGCCGAGGACAGCAGATCACCGACCGGTATTCCCATCTCAAGGAGCCCTCATGAGACGACGCACATTGCACCTGGTCCTTGTCAGCCTGGCGCTGTCCGCATGCGAAAACAGCGGCGGGGAGGTCACGACGACTTCGACGTCCGAGCTCAGCACCGGCGGGCAGGTTCTCTGTCAGAGCGGCGGCTGCGATGTGCACAGCGCAGCGGTCAAGATTCAGAACACCAACAACGGGCGGACCCTGAGCGGCGCCTTCTGCTCCGGGACGGTCATCAGCACGAACCGCGTGCTCACGTCCGGCAAGTGCCTCATGGACAACAATTTCAGCCCCCGGAAGGTCTGTATCACGAACCGGATCCAGAACTCGCGATGCGATGCCGAAGCGCCTGTCAGCGAGCTCTACTACGTGAGAAACATGTTCATCCATCCGTCCTTCACGGGAGTCGTCGGGAACGGGTTTGACGCCGCGGTCGTGGAGGTGGACCGCCCGATCATGCCGTTCGACAACGTGCTCGGCACGATAACGCCGCTTCCGATCGACGACCAGGCCTTCGCGACTGGTACCCAGGGAACGGATTTCGGCTTCGGCGCCAACAGCAACACCAATCTCAGCGGACAGAAGCAGGTGCGGTCGGACATTCCTTCGGTCGCGAGCTCGTTCCCCAACTACATGGCCTTCGCCACGGCGTCGGTGGCGTTTGGGGCGGGCGATTTCGGCGGCGGGCTCATCGGGCCCACCAACAAGGTTGCGGGTATCAACTCATTCGGGTCGGGCGGCGTCTCGCTGACGACGCGGACTCAGCCGATCCGCTCCTGGATCAACGGGCCGACGTTCGCCTCGCTCCCGAGCTGCAATGTCTCCAGCTACAAGCGGATCCAGAGCGTGGTGACCGGCACATGCCTGGAGGCGAGTGGAAGCACCGTCTCGCTCAAGTACTGTGAGTGCAAGGACGCCCAGCTCTGGCTTACCTCATTCGGCAACATCATCAATCGCGGAAACAACGGATACCTCAGCTCGGGGGCCGCGGGGTCGGCGCCGACGATCTCATTCGGTACGGCAACAGCCACCACCTCGATGTGGCTCATAGTCGCCGGGAACAGAACCTGGCAACTCACTAACAATAGCGGCCCGACGCTCATCACGAGCACGATGAACACCCCCATCATGGGAGGCAGCAATAGCCCGATGAAGTTGTGGGATCTGAAGTAGGCGCTGCTCAAGGCTGGAACTGGAACGCGGTCACCTGCAGGCATGGATAGCCAGTGCAGCCGTCGAACATGGTGAGGTTGTATCGGGCCCCGTTGAGGACGTCCGGGCCAAGGAGCAGGTAGAGGTCCGTCGCCGCGGGAAATGCGCCTTCCTGAATGATGAGGGCGAGCTCCGTCGAGTGAGCGGACCAGCCGAGGTCGATGAAGCTGCTTCCGGCGCGGGCTTCCGAAAAGAATAGCTGCGTCGTGGCCGGCTGGGCCTTGGTCAGGTCGACGACGGTGGCGTAAGCGCTTCGTCCGGTCGACGACGCCTCGGCGGTTGCCAGCCGGGTCGCGTCCGGGGAAAAACGGAGGCGCGGCCAGCCGAACGGCGCCGATATGGGCACTCCGCCTCCGACAGGCGCGCCCAGCGTTCCGCCGACGTTCGGGCTGACGTACGCGCCGTCCGCCGTCGAGAACGCGAGCCAGCGGTCGTCCGACGAAAATACCGGCGGACCATTCTCTGCGAGCGCGCCGTAGGTCCCGGGGAGGGTCGTCTTCGTCGAGGACGTTCCCTGAACGCGCGTCGTCAGCAACTTGCCGTCGTTGGTCGAGGTCACGAACATCTTCCCGTCGTGGGACCAGCTGCCAGGCGAGCAGTTGCGCATGTCGGTCGGGAACTGGGCGATCGGCTCGTCCGACCACGTCGAATAGATCCGGTACGTGTAGTCCTCCCTTGCGCGGTGGGCGACGTAGTCGCGGCCCGGCGCCGCCGAGACGTAGCCTTCCCATTGCCTCGTCATGATTGGCGTGCCGAAGTCTGCCAACGTCCAGGTCGGATCCATGCAGGACTCACCGAAGCTCGAGAACAGCGCGCTTTCGAGCTCCGGCCACGTCTGAACGAGGCGGCCGCCCGTCGCCAGACTCGCGGGGACCGCGAAATGACCGTCCGCCCCGCGCCGCGTGAACGCGATGAAGTCGCTGAAGTACGTCAGCAGCTGCGGCGTCACGAATCCCAGCGCGTTGACGTACTGAGGCGGGTTACCGACGCGCTCGCCCGTGGTTTGGGGCTGCGTCACGTCCGAGACGATGACGTCCACCGCCTGGTCACTCTCCACCGGATAGGCGAGGTACCTGGAATCCGGCGACCAGGCAAAATCCCGAACGACGCCGAACTCGTTCACCTTCCGCGGAGCGGAGGGAACGTCGCCCCGCATGTCGACGACGAAAAGCTGGGGGAGGCCCAGGAAAGCCTCGCCCAGGAACGCGACGTAGCTCCCGTCGGGCGAGAACTCGAACTTGGTGACGCTGCCGCTGTCGGCGCGAATGTTCGAGCTCACAGTCAGCTTGACGTTGGGAATTCGCACGTCGACCGCGTACAGCCCGAACAAGGTCCAGTCATTGGCGTTCGTGTTCGCGCGAAAGACCAGCCAGCGCTTGCGGATGACGTTCAGGAGCAGCCGCCGCGTCCCCGACGCCCCGGCCCGGTCGGAAGCCGTCACGTCGAACACGAATGGGCCGGATTCGCGTGGCTTGCCGTGCAACAGGCCATTGCCGTCAAGATTCATCCCGGCGGGCAGGCGCCCGGTGCTGACCGTCCACAGCAGGTCGGGCATGCCGTCGCCCGCCGCGGTCAGCTTTGCGGAATATTCAACGTTGTAGAGCGCGTCCGGCAACGTCGTCGTGATGATGTCGATCACTGACGGCGGCTCGCCTCCCGGCGGCCCGTCCTTCCGCGTATCGTCCGTCGCGTCGGAATCCACGGCGCCGGGACCATCGGTCGGCGCCTCCGGCCGGGTGTCGGCGACGTCGGCGGGCTCGGGCATGGTGTCGGCGACGTCGGTGGGCTCGGGCATGGCGTCCGCGACGTCGGTGGGCTCGGGCATGG
>JADMIO011403878.1_pt1 | contig 35115 bp, 32 predicted proteins | sample 8958161 | NCBI WGS metagenome assembly JADMIO01 (sample SAMN16585339, study PRJNA669376) | soil metagenome | isolation source: Crop rotation soil | place: USA: Cullars Rotation, Alabama | collected 2011
GCCGCGACTTCAAGTCACGTGAATTCCAAGCTTCGGATCCCACTGTGCTGGAAAGCGAGCGGGGCTACAGCATCGATGACGAAGGCATCCGCGAGGGTGTCGTCGCATTGGCCGCGCCGATCTTCGACGCATCCGGCCAACCGGTGGCGGGCCTGGGTGTGTGCTTGAACAAGGCGGTGCTGAGTGCCGAGCAGATGGAGCGGCAACGCGAGGTGGTGGTGCAGGCGGCACGAACGCTGTCGCAAAGGCTCGGTGCCCGGCCTGGGGAAAGTGGATGAGCGGCAGCACGGAATACATCCTTGAGACCCACGACCTGACGAAAGAGTTCAAGGGCTTCGTCGCGGTCAGCAAGGTCAACCTGCGCGTCAAGCGCGGCCACATCCACGCGCTGATCGGGCCGAACGGCGCCGGCAAGACGACCTGCTTCAACCTGCTGACCAAGTTCCTGAAACCAAGTGCTGGCCGCATCGTCTACGACGGCCAAGACATCACCGGCGAGACGCCAGCGCACATCGCCCGCCGCGGCGTGATCCGCTCGTTCCAGATCTCGGCGGTCTTCCCACACCTGACCGTGCTGGAGAACGTGCGCGTCGCGCTGCAGCGCAAGCTGGGTGGATCGTTCTATTTCTGGCGAAGCGAGCGGTGTCTCGACTCGTTGAACGGCCGCGCGCTGGAGTTGTTGGGAGCAGTGGATTTAGCGGGCTATGCCGGCGCGAAGGCGGTTGAGCTTGCCTATGGCCGCAAGCGCGCCCTGGAGATCGCCACCACGCTGGCGATGGACCCGCAGTTGATGCTGCTGGACGAGCCGACGCAGGGCATGGGCCTGGAAGACGTGGACCGCATCCGCCAGCTGATCAAGAAAGTCTCGGCCGACCGCACCATCCTGATGGTCGAGCACAACATGAGTGTGGTGGCGAGCATCGCCGACACGATCACCGTGCTGCAGCGTGGTGCGACGTTGGCTGAAGGGCCGTACGAACAGGTGTCCAAGAACCCGGCGGTGATCGAGGCCTACATGGGTTCCGCCAACGTCGAGCTGAAGGGGGCGCACTAGATGATGAAAGGTGTGCTTGGCTTGACCTGCAACGGTCGTGGCGGCAGGGTGGGGGCAGTGCCCCCGGTCGCCGTCCGCTCGCGGGCCACCGTAGGCGAACGGCCAGCCGCATCTCCATCAACACCGTGGTGCCGGGCTTTCGTTGGGGCGACCGCGAATGAGGTCCGGCGCCCAGGGACACCACCCCCACCCTGCAGGCACAGTCGATGGCGTGGCACGCCGTTGCAGGCCAACCGAGGTGCCCGGGCCGGTGGCTTGGGGTGCGTTCGCAGGCCTTCATTCGCGGTCGCCCCAACCGCCGCCCGAAAACACGGCGTCGACCGAGAGCCCTTGGCGTGCGCAACCCGGTTCCCCGCGAGCCAGGCCGGCGAACGTGCCCCAAGCCACCGGCCTCGCGCAACCGCTGCAGGGTTGCGCAAAGCGCGCCGGAGCAACTGATGGCCACCCAACGCTTCCTCGAAGTCAAAGGCCTGCACGCCTGGTACGGCGAGTCGCATGTGCTGCATGGCGTGGACTTCCATGTCGACGAGGGCGAGGTCGTCACGTTGCTGGGTCGCAATGGCGCCGGCCGTACCAGCACCCTGCGCGCGATCATGGGACTGACCGGCTCGCGCAAGGGATCAGTCAAGGTGCACGGGGCCGAGGTGATCGACATGCCGACGCACCGCATCGCGCGGCTGGGCATTGGCTACTGCCCGGAAGAGCGCGGCATCTTCTCGAGCCTGTCGGCCGAAGAGAACCTGATGCTGCCGCCTGTCTTGGCACCAGGGGGCATGCCGATCGAGCAGATCTACGCGATGTTCCCGAACTTGAAGGAACGCGCGAACAGCCAGGGCACGCGTCTGTCGGGCGGCGAACAGCAGATGCTGGCGGTCGCGCGCATCCTGCGCACCGGTGCGAAGCTGCTGCTGCTCGACGAGATTTCCGAAGGCTTGGCACCGGTGATCGTGCAGAAACTCGCCGAGATGGTGGTGGCGCTGCGCCAGCAGGGCTACACGATCGTCATGGTGGAGCAGAACTTCCGCTTCGCCGCGCCCCTGGCCGACCGCTTCCTGGTCATCGAGCATGGCCAGGTCATCCAGCAATTCACCCAGGCCGAACTGCCGTCGCGCATCGAGCGCCTGCACGAGTACCTCGGCGTTTGACGCCGGCATCGCCCTGCCCTTTCTCACCCCACGGAGACACCGCATGAAGCTCACGAAAATCGCCGCCGCCTGCACCTTCACCGCGGCCGCCATGGCCGGCGCATCGGCCCAGGCCCAGATCTCGGGCGACGTGGTGAAGATCGGCATCATCACCGACATGTCCAGCGTCTACGCGGACATCGACGGCCAAGGCGGCGTTGAAGCAATCAAGATGGCCATCGCCGACGCTGGCGGTTCCGTGGCCGGCAAGAAGATCGAGGTGGTGTTCGCCGACCACCAGAACAAGGCCGACGTGGCCGCGGCCAAGGCCCGCGAATGGTTTGACACCCAGGGGCTGGACATGCTGATCGGCGGCACCAACTCCGGCACCAGCCTGGCGATGGCCAAGGTCGCGGCCGAGAAGAAGAAGCCCTTCATCGTCGTCGGTGCCGCGACTTCGGCGCTGACCAACGACCAATGCACGCCTTACACCGTGCACTGGGCCTATGACACCGTTGCGCTGGCCAAGGGCACCGGCGGCGCTGTGGTGAAGGCCGGTGGCAAGAGCTGGTACTTCCTGACGGCCGACTACGCCTTTGGCGCCGCGCTGCAGAACGACACCACCAAGGTCGTCGAGGCGGCCGGCGGCAAGGTCGTCGGCTCGGTCAAGCACCCGCTGGCGGCGAGCGACTTCTCGTCGTTCCTGCTGCAGGCGCAATCGAGCAAGGCGCAGATCCTGGGCCTGGCGAATGCCGGTGGCGACACGATCAACTCGATCAAGGCAGCCAACGAGTTCGGCATCACCAAGTCGATGAAGCTCGCGGGCTTGCTGGTCTTCATCAACGACATCCACTCGCTGGGCCTGAAGACCACGCAAGGCATGTACCTGACCGACAGCTGGTATTGGAACAAGGACGCCGAGGCCCGCGCCTGGAGCCGCCGCTTCTTCGAGAAGATGAAGCGCATGCCTTCGTCACTGCAAGCGGCCGACTATTCGGTCGTGACCAACTACCTCGCCGCCGTCAAAGCCACCGGCAGCGACGACACGGACAAGGTGCTCGCGCAGCTGCGCAAGACCAAGGTCAACGACGTGTTCGCCAAGGGCGGCTGGATCCGCGACGACGGCCGCATGGTGCACGACATGTACCTGATGCAGGTCAAGACACCCGAGACATCGACCGAGCCGTGGGACTACTACAACGTGGTCGAGACGATCAAGGGCGAGGCAGCGTGGACGACCAAGGCTGACACGAAGTGCGCGTTGTGGAAGTGATCTGACGGGCACGCGCCGTGGAAATCTTCGGCATTCCCCTGCAGGCCTTTCTCGGCCAGCTGATGCTGGGCCTGGTGAACGGTTCGTTCTACGCCATGCTCAGCCTCGGGCTGGCGGTGATCTTCGGCCTGCTCGGGATCGTCAACTTCGCCCACGGCGCGCTGTACATGATCGGCGCCTACGTGGCCTGGTACGGCTTCGAGCACTTCGGCCTGAACTACTGGCTGGCATTGATCGTTGCGCCGCTGGTGGTCGGCGCGCTCGGCGTGGTGATCGAGCGTACGCTGCTGCAGCGCCTGTACAAGATCGACCCGATCTACGGCCTGCTGCTGACCTTCGGCCTGGCGCTGATCGCCGAAGGCGTGTTCCGCGACCAGTTCGGCGTCTCGGGCCAGTCGTACTCGGTGCCCGAGGCGCTGCAGGGTGCGACCAACCTTGGCTTCATGATCCTGCCGAACTACCGCGCGTGGGTCATCGTCGCCTCGCTGCTGGTGTGCTTCGGCACCTGGTTCGTCATCGAGCGCACGCGGCTCGGCTCGTACCTGCGTGCCGGCACAGAGAACCCGGCCCTGGTGCAGGCGTTCGGCATCAACGTGCCGGTGATGGTGATGTTGACCTACGCGGCCGGTGCAGGCCTGGCGGCCATCGCCGGTGTGCTGGCGGCGCCGGTGATCCAGATCACGCCGCTGATGGGCAGCAACCTGATCATCGTGGTCTTCGCGGTGGTCGTGATCGGTGGCATGGGCTCGATCCTCGGCTCGATCCTCACCGGGTTGATGCTGGGCATCGTCGAAGGATTGACCAAGGTGTTCTACCCCGAGGCCTCGAACATCGTCGTGTTCGTCATCATGGCCATCGTGCTGATGATCCGGCCGGCCGGCCTGTTCGGGAAGGAAAAGTGATGGACGCCGGCGCTGCCTCGCTCGTCCGCTCTTCGCGCATTGCCTGGGGCGTCGGGCTGCTGCTGTTGATCGCCGCGCCGTTCGTCGGTGTCTACCCGATCTTCATGATGAACGCGCTGTGCTTCGCGATCTTCGCCTGCGCGTTCAACCTGCTGCTGGGTTTCACCGGCCTGCTGTCATTCGGCCATGCAGCCTACTTCGCCGCTTCTGCCTACGCGACCGGCTACCTGGTGCGCAGCGCAGGCTGGCCGCCTGAGCTGGGTGTGTTGGCCGGCACCGCGGTCGCCGCCGCCACCGGCCTGGTGGTCGGGCTGATCGCCATCCGCCGCCAGGGCATCTACTTCGCGATGATCACCCTGGCGATGGCGCAGATGGTGTACTTCGTCTTCTTGCAGGCGCCCTTCACCGGCGGCGAAGACGGGCTGCAGGGTGTGCCGCGCGGCAAGTTGTTCGGCCTGTTGCCGCTGGCCAACGACCTGGCGATGTACTTCGTCGTGCTCGCCGTCTTCGTCGCGGTGTTCCTGTTCGTCATCCGCATCGTGCACTCGCCTTACGGCCAGGTGCTGAAGGCGATCCGCGAGAACGAGCCGCGCGCGGTCTCGCTGGGCTACAACGTCGACCGCTACAAGCTGCTGGCCTTCGTGCTGTCGACCGCGCTGGCCGGGTTGGCCGGGTCGCTGAAGACGTTGGTGCTGGGTTTTGCGACGCTGTCGGACGCGCACTGGTCGCTGTCAGGCGAGGTGGTGCTGATGACGCTGCTCGGCGGCATGGGCACCTTCGCCGGGCCCGTGCTCGGGGCCTTCACCATCATCGGGCTGCAGAACTTCCTCGCTGACCGCGTCGGCTCGTGGGTCACGGTGATCATCGGCGCAATCTTCGTCGTCTGCGTGGTGGCTTTCCGCCGCGGGTTCGTCGGCGAACTTCTGGCCTGGCAGCAGAGGCGCAAAGGGCGCTGACCGTCGGCGCGGGCGGGCGCGGCCGGTCACGGCGTCCACCAGTTGCCCGACACGGTGAGCAGCACATGCAGGCGGACCGCGTCGCCGTAGTACTCGACCGTGCTGCCATAGTCGCCGCCGGTGATCGACGCCCACAGGCTGTTCATCCAGTCTTGCCCCTGCGCGCCGCCGAACATCGCATTGACGGCCATCGGTGCCGTGAAGACCAGGTCGCGGTGCTTGTCCATCGCCTTGCCGTTGGGCCCGTTCTTCACGAAGTAGCCGTCGTGGATCTTGCGCGGCAGGCCGCCGGTCTCGCCGCGGATCCACGAGGCCATTTGCTGTTGGGGCGCCTTCATGTCGGTGCGGCCGTCGTTGAGCCACGACAAGGCCAGCCGCCACGGGGTGCGGCAGGCGTTCCAGAAGAAGTCGCCGTCGTTGCGGGTCTCGAGCCATTTGCCGGTCACCGGCACCCACAGGCCGCCCGATCGCACCATGAAGTCGGGCATCAGGCCGGTCTTCTCGCTGCCATGGGTGAACTGGTCGTTGACCGCGGCAGAGATGGCCCTGTAGACCTTGTTCCACTTCGCGGTGTTGGCCGTGTCGTAGCGGGCGAACGCGAGGATGTGGCCGGTCATGAAGTCTGACGGCCGGGTGTAGTTGACGTCGTCATCGCGGGTCCAGTCGCCGACCGTCAGGTTCCAGTAGGTCGGGTTGACGTCGTACTGCAGGATGTCGTGCATCACCTCCAGCGCACGGGCCCGGTAGTCGATCGCGCCCGAAGAGCCCCATTGCACGTGGGCCAGCAGCAGTGCGTAAGCCACGTCCAGGTCACCGTCGGTGGCCGACACGCGGCCCGCCACGTCGGTCATGACACCGTTCGTCAGCGTCTGCTTCCACGCCATCAGGTGGGCGCCGTGCTTGCTGGGGTGGTGGGTGAAGTAGCCGTACATCGAATCGAGGGTCGGCTTGTCGGCCATGTAGGCGGCCAGCACCATGCCGTAGCCATGCGCCTCGGACACGGTGGAATTGGTGTTGTCGTACTTGATCCACGCGCCCTGCCCGCCCTCGGTGCGCAGGTAGTTGGTCTTCCAGGCGTCGTACTGGCTGCTGACCTTGGCGTCCATCGCCGCCTGAGACACGTTGCTCGGCTTGATCGCACCCGCGGTGTAGACCACGTGCTGCGGGAAGGGCCGTGCCGCGGCCTGTACCTCTGCGCCAGCCGCGGCGGCGCGTTCCGATCGCTGCGCGGGCTGCTTCTCGAGACCATCGTCGGCACTGCCGCCGCATGAGATCAGCATGGCAGCGGTCAGGCCGACGAGCGCGGCGCGGGCGCAGCGCAGACGGCGTTGAGAGGTCGTCATCGTCGAGTCCTTTCGAGGTCAGGGACAAGCGCTTGCGAAGAAAAAGGGCCCCGCCTTGCGAGCGGAGCCCCCAATCCCAACGAGAGGAACTTACCAGCCGATGCTGACCGTGGCCGTCGTCGGTGCCGGCGTGTGCAGCGACGAGCTGTAGTTCCACACGTCGTCGTACGGGAAGCCGTAAGACTGCTTGCCGACGTTGTGGTCGTGCCAGAACTTGGCGAACCAGTTCGCCGCCTGGCCGCCCGGGTAGAAGTAGTTCGAGTTGCTCCAGTGGTCGGGGTCGTCGACGATGTGGCGGTTCAGCGCCGCGCACATCTGGGCCTGGATCTGCAGCTGCTTGTCGTAAGCCGGCGTGCCCGGCGTGGTGCCGGTGGCGTCGTTCAACACCCCGTTGCCGAGGAAGGCTTCTGCCGTCGTCGGGGCGCGGTAGATGTTGTAGGTGCCCTGCCCGTCGGTGAACTCAAAGCGGCCACCCACCACGTGGCCGGTGAAGGTGCCCTGCGCGTCGCTGAAGGTCAGCGTCTGCGTCGTGTACTTGTTCCACACGCTTTGGATGTACGAGTCCATGTAGTGCGCGTTCGGGCCATCGGGCTTGAAGGTACCATGGCCCGGGGCCACGATGCGCCACGGCGAGTAAGGTGCCTGCGCCAGGCTCTTGAACTCGGTCGGCACGTTGGCCTGGAAGGCCGAGAACAGCGCATCACGGGTCTCGGTTTCGCCAACGGTGCGGTCATAACCACCCAGGCCTTGCAGGCGCAGCTTGACCGGGAAACCGAAGTGATCGACGCGCGTCGTGTTGCCGAAGAAGCCCGTCGTCGGGACGATCGCCATCTCGATGAAATCGAAGTAGACGTCGATGTTCGGGTCGTTCGGGTTCTCGATGTTGGCGCCGGCGTAGCCGATGTTGCCGTTGCCGTCGATCAGCACCTTGATGTACATCGGGCTGCCGACGCTGAGCATCATGCGGGCCGAGTTGATCGGCGGGATCGTCACCGACTTCGACTGTGACAGCGGGATGAAGTAGTTGGTGTAGGCCTCGCCGTTCTTCCACAGCGCACCGTTGTCCGACACCTGCATCGGGATCAGGTTGCCGTTCACGTCGACGTGCACGAACTGGCCGGTGTTCCAGTCTTTGCCGATGATCGACCAATAGACCTGCGAATCGGGGTAGGTGCCGCGGGTGTTGTTGACCATGTTGAAGGTCGTGCGCTTGTTCCAGGTGCCCACGCCGATCCAGTAGTCGGCGGTCGAGACACCCGACTCGCCCATGCCGGACTTGGTGGCGATCGCACGCAACGTCTGTGAGCTCGAGACAGTCACCGGACCGGTGTAGGTCGGCGAAGAGGCGATGGGCGATGAACCGTCGAGCGTGTACTTGATCGCCGCGCCGGCGGTGGCGGTGGTGATCGTCACCTGCTGCGGGCCGCTGAACGAACCGCCCCAGGGCGAGAGGACTGGCGCGGCGGCATTGCCGTCGCCGCCGCCACTGTCGAACTTGTAGACGGCCTTCGCGACGGCCGACTTGGTCAGGCCGGTCTTGAAGCCGACCGCCTTGATCGTCGTGGCCTTCTTGACCGTGATCGGTGCGGTGTACTTCGGCGAGGTGTTGGTCGGCGTCGTGCCGTCCAGCGTGTAGCGGATGGTCGCGCCGGCGGTGGTCGTCGCGATCGTCACGTTGACGGCCGACGCATAGGTGCCACCGGGCGGATTGAAGGTCGGCGTGGCCACCTTGTCGCCACCACCGCCGGAGCCGACGGTGTAGCTGAACCAAGGCGTGTCGTAAGCCGGCGTGCCCTTGTTGTAGGTGAAGCTGTAGTCGACGACGTTGCCGTTGGCGACGGGCTGCACCGCCTGCTCGTAGCGGGCGTTGCCAGCCACCCAGGTCATGCGGATGTTCTGCTGCGGGCCGCTGTTGAGCTTGTAGTGCACGTCGACCCAGGTCGTCGTGTTCGACGTCGGCTTGAACCAGATCGTCGCGACGCTGCCGCTGACGGCCACGCCTTGGGTGTAGTCGTCCGAGGTCTGGGCTTGCGCCGGCAGGACCCACAGGAAGAGACTGGCCCATGTCAGGGCAAGCCAGGCAGCGATTCGTCGCATCGGGGACTCCATCGGGATGAGGGCCGGGGGCGAAAGCCCCGATCCATCACGGCAGATCGGCGCTTTCCGAAGGCGCCGATGGTAGGTCGATGCTCGTCAGACTGAAAGCGCTTTCACCCTAGTATCGGGAAAGCACCAAGCCGCTTGTTGCGGCTGGTTTCAGATCACGCCAAAGGAATCGTTTGGCAGGCCCGCGGGCCATTGCCCGTCACGCGATGCAAGTGCGGTTCTTGCCGGTGCGCTTGGCTTCGTAGAGCGCTTCGTCGGCGCGTTCCAGCGCCTCTTCGATCTTCTCGCCCAGGCGGTATTCGGTGACGCCGGCGGAGAAGGTGACGAAGACCTCCTTGCCGTCGTGCATGAACAGGCTCGCGGTCAGCAGGCGCTGCAGGCGCGTCAGCGCCTTCTGCGCCTCGTCAAGCGGTGTGCCTGGCAGCAGCACGACGAACTCTTCGCCGCCGAAGCGGGCCACCACGTCCACCGGCCGCAGCGACTGGCGCACATGCTGGGCCAGCGCGACCAGGGCCTGGTCGCCGACCGAATGGCCCAGCGTGTCGTTCAGGCGCTTGAAGTTGTCGATGTCGAGCAGGCCCACCGCCAGCGGGCCGCCATCGCGTTCGAGCCGGCCCTTCTCGGCTTCGAAAGCCTGCATCAGCCCGCGCCGGTTGGCGATCTGGGTCAAGGCATCGGTGCCCACTTCGTCGGACAGGCGGCGCAGCTCGGATTCGAGCGAGCGCACCTGCGCTTCGAGTTCGGTCGCGCGCTGGTGCTCGCCAGCCAGGCGCTCACGCGTGCTGCTGACCAGGCCGTGCACGCTGCGGCTTTCGTCGACCATCTCGCGCACGACGCTGGCCAGCGATTCCAGCGAATCAGCGTGTTCGATCGTTTCGGCGTAGCGCAGCATGCCGTCGCTGAAGCGGCCGGTGTGCTCACCCAATTCACCGAGCTCGGACAGCATGCGCTGGATCAGCTCTTTCAGCGCCTCGCGGGCCTTGTCTCGGTCACCGCGCAGCTCGCGCTGCCGGATGCGCGCTTGCGAAAGCAGCTGGCTGGCCGATTGCACGGCCCGCGCGCTCGGCGGGCCGGACAGACGCTCGCGCAGGCTGGCCACCTGGCCCTGAACCCAGCTGTCGTCTTCGGCCAGCTCGGTCAGGCCCTCGCTCAGTTCCAGGCTGAACCTGTGCACCTGGTCCAGCAGGTGGTGGCGGTGCGCCAGCAGGCGGCGAGCGCGCTGGCACAGGACCTCGGTCTGCTTGACCAGCTCGGGCGTGGCGCCCTCTGCGGCCAGGCGGTCGCCCAGCTCCTTCAACTCGTCGGCCAGCTCGGTCGCGCGGGCGGAATCGACCGGCAATGCGGCCTGCACCGTGGCCTGCAAAGGGGCGACCACCCTCGGCCAGTCGCCTTCGTATTCACCGTCCAGTGGGGCCAGGCCGCTGTTGAGGCCCGCGGGGGCGGTTGCGCCTTCAGCGTCAGCCTCCGGCGTGTCGACGCCGGTGGTGGTGGTCTCGTCCCATGAGCCGACCAGTTGCTTCAGCCGGTGCAGCATGCGCTGCATGTCGCCGCGGCTGGAATCGAGCACGCGGCGCAGGCTGTCCTTCTTGCGCGCCATCGTCCACTGCTTGCCGCCGCGTTCCAACCCGCGCGCCAGCCTTTCGATCAGCTGGGCCCAGGACTGGGACAGCGAGGTGGCCGACTCGCTGCTGCGTTCCAGCCAGCGCTGGGCTTCGTCCCATTGGCCGTGCAGCATTTGCTGCACGAACTCGTTGCGCTGCGACGCGTCGTCGGACAGGCGCTGCGCCATCTTCTCGGCCAAGGCCTTGGCGCGGGGTGGCAAGCCACCGCCGCGGACCTCACCGCTTTCTTCGGCCCAGGCCTGGGCATAGTTTTCAGGCGTGGGCTCCAGCTTGGCCAACGCCAGGCGACGCAAGGCCGCCTTGGCGATCTGGGCCGGGGTGAGGCTGCTGGCCACGTCTTTCACGGCTACACGCTCCCCGCGGGGAGCGACCCTCTCATGTGCCGTGCTCGCGCCGCACGCGCACCGGGGTCGGCCCGCGTTGCCAGTCGCCCTGGCCGGCCACGATCTGCTGCTGGTTCCACGGGCCGATCTGCTCGCCCGGCACCGGCCGCGAATACAGGAAGCCCTGCATCAGGTCGCAGCCTTCGTTGACCAGCGCCTGCTGCTGCGCCAGGGTCTCGACGCCTTCGGCAATCACCCTCAGCTCCAGCACCTGGGCCAGCGCGATGATGGTCCGCGCGACCGCGGTGCCCTTGTGCGTGACCGCCATGTTCTTGACGAACGAGCGGTCGATCTTCACTTCCGAGATCGGCAGGTCGGTCAGGCGCGACAGCGACGAGTAGCCGGTGCCGAAGTCGTCGACCGAGATCTGCACGCCCATCTCGTTCAGGCGCTGCAGTGTCGGCTGGATGCTTTGCAGGTCCTTGACCAGGCTCTCTTCGGTGATCTCGAGCTGGATCATGCGGTGCGGCAGGCCATAGGGGCTGACCGCGCCGTGCACCAGCTCGACCATGTCCTTCTGCAGGAACATGCGGTAAGGCATGTTGACCGCCACCGTGCCGTCGAAGCCGAATTCCTGCTGCCATGCGTGCGCCTGCTTGGCCGCCTCGCGCAGCACCCACTCACTCATCGGCACGATCAGGCCGGTCACCTCGGCCAGCGGGATGAATTCGTTCGGCGCCACCAGCTGGTCGCCGCGGCGCCAGCGCATCAGCGCTTCGACACCGACCATGCGGCCGGTCGAGATCTCGACCTGCGGCTGGTAGTGCAACACCAGCTCGTCGCGCTCGATCGCCTTGTGCAACGCGGTTTCGAGCTCGAGCTTCTCGCGCCCGCGGGTCGCGCCTTGCGGGCTGTAGACCGACAGGCGGTTGCGGCCGTCGTCCTTCGCGCGGTACATCGCCACGTCGGCGTTGCGCATCAGGTCGTGCACGTTCGTGCCGTCGCGCGGGTACAGCGCGATGCCGACACTGGCGGTAGCGAAACATTCTTGGCCGCCGGCGTAGACCGGCTCGCGCAGCACGTCGAGGATGCGCTGGGCGACACGCTCTGCGTCGTGCTCGTCGCCCACCTCGGGCAACAGCGCGATGAACTCGTCGCCGCCCAGGCGACCGACGGCTTCGAGCGAGCGGTGGGTCCGGGTGCCGGCCGATTCGACCACCCCTTCGACGATCTGGTCGGAATGGCGCACGCAGCTGCGCAGGCGTGCCGCCACTTCGATCAGCAGCTCGTCGCCGGCCGTGTGACCCAGCGTGTCGTTGATGTTCTTGAAGCGATCGAGGTCGATCATCAGCAGCGCAACCTGGTGGCCCAGGCGGCGTGCGTATTCGAGGGCGCGCTCGGTCCGCCATACCAGTTGGCGGCGGTTCGGCAGGCTGGTCAGTGCATCGTTGTTGGCCAGGCGGCGCACCGTGTCTTCGGCCTGGCGGCGGTCGGTCACGTCCTGCACGATGCCGGTGTAGCCGACGCAGTGGCCGTGTTCGGCGAACTCAGGCTCGGCTTCGACGTGCAGGATGCGGAAACGCCCGTCGGGCAGGTTCATCGGCACGTCGGTTGCGAACACCGACACCTGCTGCAGCACCTCGCGTGCCGAACGCAGCAACGCCCGCCGGTCCGACGGCGGAATCGAGCGCATCAGGTAGTTCAGGCCCGGCTGGTCGTCCGGCCCGAAGCCGAAGACGCGCAGCGCTTCTTCAGACAGGTCGAGCCCGTGGCTCAGCGGCACGCTGGGCTCATACCACCAGTCGAAGCTGCCCATGCGGGCCAGGTCTTGAGCGCGGGCCAGCTTGGACTTGCTGCGCGCCAGCTCCAGGTTCGTGCGCGAGGCCCGCAGCATGTAGCGCAGGCGCCCGGCCAGCAGGCTCCACTGGTTCGACTTGACAAAGAAGTCGGTCGCCCCGGCCTGGTAGGCCCGGTTGATCGAGCCTTCGTCGTCCAGCCCGGTCAGCATCAGCACCGGGATGTTCTCGAAGCCGTACATGCGGCGCAGTTCGCGGCAGGTCTCGAACCCGTCGAGGCCGGGCATGCGCGCGTCCAGCACCACCAAGTCGGGCGTCCAGTCGCGCAGCAGGCGCAATGCGGATTCGCCGTCGGTGGCTTCCGTGATGTCGAAACCGTGCTGCGTCAGCGCGGCTGACACCAGCATCAGGTTCACTTCGTCGTCGTCGACCAGCAGCACCCGTGGGCGCTCGGCATGGCTGAAGCCGAGAGAGGAGCCTGCCGCCGTCATGAGGCGGCGGCGCCGGAGGCACCGAGTTGCGCCTGGACCGCGTCGCGCACGAGCGCGGCCTCTTGGAAGAAGCGGTCGAGCAGCGGCTCGAGCTGGTCGAGTTCCTGGCGCCGGATGCGGCCTTCGATGTCGGCGCAGATCTGCGAGAAGGTCAGTGCGCCCACGCTGGCAGAGGCCGACTTCAAGGTGTGAGCGGTGCGTGCGAATGCATCCCACTGGCCGGCCTGGCGCGCTTGACTGGCCTCGGCCTCGTGGCGTTCGAGCGAGCGGACGTAGGTGCCCAGCACGCGGGACAAAAAGCCACTGCCGCCGGTTGGATCGAGTTGGCGCAGCTGATCAAGGCTGGCCATATCGAGCACCGAGCGGTGGGGGTCGTCGAGAGCAGGCGTGGGCCGGGCTTCTAGCATGGTTGTCGAGCAGTCTGCCTCCCATGGACCCTCAAGCGCCTGACGATGGCACGGGGCGCAACCCGCCTGCGGCATTGGAGCCAGGGAGCAGCGAGCCCAATATACATCCTGTAAGGATCGGTCGTGCCGCCATGTGGCGTCAAGCCCGAATTGGGGGGCGAAAACTTCCTTGTGCTGGCCTTTTGGCACAGCTTTCGCTGCTCATTTCGCATCGCATGCCCGGGGGGCTTGGCGCAGCACTCGCTCCGTACAATGCATTGCATGGCCCGCACCCTCCGCCTGCCCCGCCACCGAGTCCGTGGCCGTGGTTTGGCGATGGCGCTGGTGGTGTCGGTGCTGATCTCCGGCATCGTCGCGTTGATGTGGTTGCTGGCCGTGCCTTCGACCACCGCGCCCGCATCCAGCCATGCCTGGTTCGCGATGCTGGTCTTCGGCGCCGCCTGCGCCGGCGCCGGCCTCGCCTGGGGCCACCAACGCACCGCCGCCCGCCTGCGCGAAGCGCGCTTGCGCCAGCAACTCGCCACCCAGTTGGTCAACGCTTGGCTGTGGGAGACCGACAGCCAGCACCGGCTGCGCCAGTGGCGCCCGCCACCGGGCGCCACGAGCGCAGCGTGGGGTGATACCCGTCCGCTCAACGGCATGCTGTCGGACGAATTCTCGTTAGGTGACCCGACTGCCGCGGCGCTCAAAGCCAGGCTGGATGCCCAGGCCCCGATCGAGGCCTTGCGCGTGCAACGCCAGGGCGAAACGCAGCCCTGGCTGCTGCGGGCGTACCCGCGCTTCGATGGCGAGGGCGGCTTCATCGGCTACCTGGGCAGCGCCCAGCCGCTGGGCGACGACGAACAGGGCCGCTTCGCCCAGATGCTGCTGACCAGGCTCTGGCCCGAGCTGGACGTGCCGGCGCTGGCCTTGCGGCCCACCGGCTCTGTCGATCAAGGCAGCCCGAGCGGGGACGGCTGGGAAGTGGCCGCACTGTCGCCAGACGCCGCGCGCATGCTCAAGCTCGGCCCCCAGGACGGCCTGCCCACCTGGGCCGACGCACGCAGCCGCCTGCCTGCAGCCCTGGCCCAGGCCGCCGGTAACCTACAGCCCGGCCAGACCGTGGAAGAAAGCGGCTGGACGCTGAGCCTGCAGCCGCTGGGTGACGACGGCTCCCCGGCAGGCGGCCGGCTGCTGCTGCTGCGGCCCAAGGCGGTGGCCGAAGAGCCTGTCGACACCAATGCCGCCGAAGACCAGGCCTCGTTCGCCTACTCTGTCTCGCACGACCTGCGGGCGCCGATCCGCGTAGTGGAAGGTTTTGCCCGCATCCTGAAAGAGGACTACGGCCGCTTTCTCGACCGCATCGGCAACGACCACCTCGAGCGTGTGCTCGCCGCCGCCGCGCGCATGAACAGCATGATCGACGCGCTGCTGGCCTTGTCGCGCCTGCAGCAGCAGCCTCTATCGCGCAAGCCGGTCGACCTGTCGCAGCTGGCCACCTACATCATCGAAGACCTGAAACGCGAGCACCCCGAGCGCATGGCCGAGGTGCAGATCGAGCCGGGCATGCTGGTGCAGGGCGATCCGACGCTGCTGCGCATCGCGCTCGAAAACCTGCTCGGCAACGCCTGGAAGTACAGCAGCCAGACCCCGCTGACGAAGATCGAATTCCGCCACGACAACCACCAGGGCCAGCGCGTGATGATGGTGTCCGACAACGGCGCCGGCTTCGACATGCGCTTCGCCGACCGCTTGTTCGGCGTCTTCCAGCGCCTGCACAGCGCCAACGACTTCCAGGGCACCGGGGTCGGCCTGGCCTCGGTGCGCCGCATCATCCGCCGTCACGGTGGTGACATCTGGGCCGAAGCCGAGGTCGGCAAGGGCGCCCGCTTCTACTTCACATTGAGTTAGCCCCCACGCCCCCTTCCGGGGGCTGCCCCCCAAGGGGGCTCGCGCAGCGGACCGGCGAAGCCGGATCCGCGCACGCCACTTGGAAAGCGGCGGCCCCTGCGGGGCGCCGCATGGTTCAACCGGACGCAGGGCGCGAGAGAAGCTCGACGGCGTCGAGCAAGGCGGTGGCCTGGGCGTGCAGTGAGCGGCCGTCGGTTTCGGCCAGGCGCTGCAGGCGGACCAGCGCTTCGGCGCGGGGCAGCGAGTAGCGGTGCATCAGCACGCCAACCGCCACCGGTACCGGGTCGGCGATCGGGTCGTGGCTGACGGGCACCGGCTGCGCCGGCACCAGGCCCGGGCGTGGGCTGGTCGGCGGCATCGGGGCGCGGCGGGCGCGCACGCTGGACAGCGCCGCTTCGACCGTCGGCACGATTTGCGCGATGTCCAGCGGCTTGACCAGGTAGGCCACCGCACCGAGCGCCTTGACCTGCGCCACGGTGTCGTCGTCGGCAAAGGCCGACAGGAACATGAACGGCGTGCCGAGCGAGGCGCGCAGATAGGCCGCGACGTCGAAGCCGGACTTGCCTTCCATCCGGATGTCCAGCAGCGCCAGGTCGGGCTTGTGCTGGCGCGCCAGCAGGATCGCGTCGTCGCCGTTGTCGGCGTCGATCACCTCGTAGCCGGCTCGCGCCAGGCCGTGGGTCACGGTGGCCAGCACCAGGCGGTCGTCGTCGACGACGAGGATCTTTCCCTTGGCGCTGGTACTGACGGCATTCATGGGGTGTCTCTCGGCCCTGATTCTGGCCCAGGCCCAAGGGAACAATCGTCAGAAATCACAACGGTTCCAGCACCGCCACTGCCGGCGGCTCCAGCCTCAGGGTCGCCACCACCTCTTCGCCGCGCTGTTCCAGCGTCATCGCTGAGCCTTTTCGGGGCAGCAGCGCCCGCACCAGGCCCAGGCCTGAAATGCCTGGCGGCACCTGCGCCAAGGTGAACCCCGCCGGCAGCCGGCTGGCGCTGGCCACCGAAATGCGTACCGCGTTGGCCTCGCAGTCGAGGCGGCAGCGCACCTCGCCGGTCGGGCTGTGCTTGATGGCGTTGGTCAGCAACTCGTTGACGGTCAACGCGATCGGGATCGAATCGGCCTCGGTGAGCGCGAAGCGGTGCGGCGCCGGACCATCGACGTCATAGCGGATCGGCCGGCCGAACATGCGCTGCACCGACAGCGTGATCGCCTCGATCACGCCGCGCACCCGCAGCGGGCCGGTCATGCCGACCTGCAGGCCGTGCACCTGCGCAATCGCGTGCACCTGGCCAACCGCTTCGTTCAACGCGACGGCCGCCTCGGGATGGCGCTGGGCGTTCTGCTGCAGCAGCCCGGCCACGCCCTGCAGGTTGTTCTTGATACGGTGGTGCACTTCCTTGACCAGCATCTCGCGCTGCGCGATCGCCGCTTCGAAACGGGCCTGCTCGGCGGCGCGCTGCTCGGTCACGTCGCTGGCGACGAGCAGCAGGTGCTCCTCGCCGCCATCGCCGGCGTCGCGCAAGGCGACGATGCGCACGTCCCATTCGCGTGCCGGCTCGCCGGTCTCGGGATCGGCGTCACGGTGCAGCTCGCGTCGCACCATTTCGCGGCTGGCCACGGCCTGGTGAAGGTCGGCCGACAACGCGGCCGCTTCAGGCCCGGGCAGCCACAACGCGGGCGGACGGCCGATGATCTGCACCCCCGGCCGCCGCGCAAATGCCGACAGCATCTGGTTCAGCCGCAGCACCTGCAGGCCGCGGCCATCGAACAAGGCGATCGCCAGCGGCGCGGTTTCGATGATGCGCTGCAGGCTGGCCTGCGCCTGGGCGATCTGGTTCTCGGCCTGGCGCCGGCGTTCGATGTCCAGCAAAGCGAAGGTCAGCTGCGCCGCCCCCGCTTCACGCCCAGTGACGACGGCATTGCCGACGACCCAGAACTCGCGGCCATCACGCGCCACCAGCCGGCATTCGAAGGTCTCGGCCTGGCCTTCGTCGAGCACATTGAGCCAGTCGGTGCGGCGCAGCGGGTGGTTCGGCTCGGCCGAGGCCACCACCGCGATCGGCAGGCCCTGGAAGTCAGCCAGCTCGCCGCCGAACATGCGGCGCGCCGAGCGGTTCATCCACTCGATGCCGCGCGGCCCGACGGTGACGATGCCGACCAGCACCGAGTCGAGCACCGCACGCGTGCTGTCGGTCTGCTGCACCAGCGATTCACGCGCCCTCGCCTGCTCTTGCAGCAGCTGCTCGTTGTGGCGGCGCGCGTTTTCTTCGTCGGTGATGTCGAGCGTGACCACGCTCATCGCCGGCCGCCCGGTGCCCAGCTCGGCCGGCTCGACGCGGGTCAGCAGCCAGCGGCGCCCGCTGTCCGGATGACGCACGGCATAACGCACCTCGGCCGCCTCGCGCTGGCGCAGCGCCTGTTGCAGCCGGGCGTAGTCGGCCAGGGATTCGGTCTCGACCACATCGCGGCCGATCGACAACTGCGAGTTCGCGCCATTGCCGGGCGCGGCCGCAGCGAGCGCCCCGCCCGGCGGCGAGGCGGCCGAGGTCCAGCCCTGTTCAGCGTCCCAGGTGGCCACGCCGACGCCGGCCGTGCCCATCAAGGCGTTGATCTGCACAGCCGCGCGCGTGGCATCGTCTTGTTGCGAGAGGTCTTCGACCTGCAGCAACCAGCGCACCGGTGCACCGAGCACCGGCGCCGGCAAACGCCGCGCCTGGGCCCGCACATGGATCCGACGGCCACCGCGGCCGTCGACCCAGGCGTCGACCGATTCGGTTTCAGCAGCCACCGGCATCGGCGGCCAATGGCCTTGCCAGCCCAGCAGCTGTTGCCAGTTCTCGGGCAGCGCCGGCAGTCCGCGGGCATCGCCGCCGGCCGGGCTGAGCTCTTGCCAAGCCGCGTTGCTGCGCAGCAGCCGGCCACTGGCATCGGCCAGCGCCAACGCGGCGGGGCTCATCTCGAACAGAGCTTTCAGCTCGGCCGATACCTCGGCGCTGTCTTCCAGCGCTGGGCGGAACGACGGTCGGCGGGAAGAGAAGATCGGCGGCATGTGGGCGGGCTGAACTTCACCCGCAAGGGGTGCTGACGATGAAGAAGGCGCGGCCGAGTGTACGGCGCGCCATGGCTGCATCCTGGCCGCGACCGGCCCAGCTCATGCGCACAAGTTGGCAGACAGCGGCCAGCCCGCAGTCTTTCAGTCGCTGCGCAGTTGGCGCGCCGTGCCCATCGCCTTCAGGGCGGCCCGGTTCACTTCGCCGGCCGCCAGCATCATCGCGTCGGTGCTCTCGCGGATGTCGATCGGCGACTCCATCTCGACCGCGATCGACAGGTCCAGGTAGGGCTGGTACGGCCCTTCGCCGTCGACCAGCGCCTGCGCGACCCGCTCGGGCACTGGCAACGACGAAAACAGCTGGCCGAAGGTCTGGCCCAGCATGCGGTCGAGCAGCGAGAACACGCCGCACAGGAAGATCTCGTTGCGCGTGGTCTCGTCGCCGTGGCTGCGGGCCAGCTCCTCCATGAACAGGCCCCGCCGCACCGCGAGAAACATCAACGGCTTCAGATCGGGCTCGTCGATCGCGCTGGTCATCAGCAGCGCCAGCCAACGCTTGAGCCGGCCATAGCCCAGCATCATCAACGCGTGCGAGAAGGAGTTGATCTCGACCGACAGGCCGAAGCCCGGCGAGTTGATGTAGCGCATCAGGCGGAAGCCCAGCGACGGGTCGCCGCGCAGCACGGCTTCGAGCTTGGCCGCGGGCTCTTCACGTTCGACGCGCTGGATCAGGTCCATCACGACCTGCACGCTGCCGGGCACACCCTTTTTCGGCTTGTTGCCGTCGGGCACGTCACCGAGCGGCCAGCCCAGCACCGCCTGCGCGCCACGCTTGAAGCTGTCGCCCGCCTCGGCTGGCGTGGCATTGCCCGACTGCACGAACGGCACGGTGCGCGCCGCGCCCGCAGGCGGCGGATTGTTGGCAAGGCGGCGATCATCGGCACGGTCGACGATCGCGCACTTGAAGCAGCTCATCAGGTCGACCGGTAGCGGGCTCAACGGCCGCCCCTTCAGCACCATCGCCAGCCCTTCGGCACTGCGTTGGCGGATGCGCTGTTCCCACAACGCATCACTGGCCAGGAAGGCCGGCACCTCGACCATCAGGTGGGCGGGCGTCTTCACGTCCATCAGCGCCAGCAGCCAGGCTTCGCTGGTCAGGTTCAGCGACATCGGGCCGGCCTCGGGCGGCCAGGCATCGTCCAAGGCTGCCAGCAGGCCGGCCGGGTCGATCGGCGTGGATTCGCTGGCGGGGTGCACCGTCAGCCGGGTCGACATCGGGGTTCGGCGGGCGTCGAACAGCGCGCCACAACCGAGGATCACATGGTCAAGAATCGTGTGCGTCCCGGGGGCTGTGCTCATGTGCTAGGTCTTGATGTAGTCGAACAGCGACATGCGCTGCATGCTCGAATAGGTCTGCAAGGCGGCTTGGTAGCCGGTCTGCTGATTCTGGAAATCAGAAATGGCCTGAACCATGTCGAGGTCTTCTGCGTCGGAGCGCGTCGTCTCACCGAACAGCTTCAGATCATCAAGCCGCCCCGACACGCCGTCAATGCGATTCAGCACCTCGCCGGTCATGCTGCGGGCTGATTGCAGATGGTCGCTCAGGCTGTCCAGGTCACGCAAGCCATTTTGCACAGTCTGTGTGATTTGCGCCGTCGTGCGCAACGGTGTCTTCAACTCGCTGACCACACGGTCCAGGGCATCGAACACGCTCAGGTCGGGCTCGGTCGGGGCCAACTCGAAGCTGTCGCCATCGGCCGGGTTGCCGCTGACGGTCACCGCCATGCCGTCGATCTCGATCGCCTGGCCCGCCACATAGGGCACATTGGCCACGCTGGTGGCCACGCCGTCCTTCAGGATCGAGTAATTCGTCGTGCCACCGCTGACGCTGAAATTGATCGCGTAGGTCGAGCCGGTGATCTGGTCCGGTGCGGTCACGCGGCCGGCATCGATCCAGGCGCCGCTGCCGCTGACGTTGCGAGTTTCGAACACCCCGTTACCAGTCGGTGCAGACAGCCACACCTGCCCGCCATCCAGCGTCAACGGCAAAGGTTCGTCAGAGGCGACACGAACGGCACCGCCGGTGCCGACATAGTCGACACCACCCGGGCGCTCGAGGAAAGGCGGCCGACCTGCACCCTGGCCCGAGAAGACATAGCCGCCCGAGCCGTCACTGCGGTTGGCCACGCCCATCAGTTGTTTGCGAATCTCCGAGAGCTGGTTGGCCACGTCGGCGCGTTCGGCGTCGCTGTAGCTCGCGTTGCCGGCCGCGGTGACCAGCTCGCGCGCCTGCTGCATCAGCTCACCCGCATCGGACAGCGCCGATTCGGTCAGCGTCATCGAGTTGCGGCTCGCTTCGACGGCACGCTGCGTCGAGTCCGCGCGCTGCATCAACGCGCGCGCGCGCTCTGCACGCGCGGCCGCGGTCGGGTCGTCGCTGGCATGCATCACGCGCAGGCCGCTGGTCAGGCGTGCTTGCGCGTCGGTCATCTCGCTCTGGCGGCGCTGCAGGTTGGCCAGCGAGCTGGCGTAGCTGGTCAGGGTGGAGGTGCGCAACATGGTGGGTCAATCCCTTCAGCTTCCGATCTGCAGCATGGTGTCGAACACCGCTTGCGCGACCTGCAGCACCTTGGCTGCGGCCTGGTAGCCCTGCTGATACTGGATCAGCCGGGCCGCTTCTTCATCGAGGTTGACGCCGGTCTTCGAGGCCAGCTGTTCGCTGGCCTGGGTCGACGAGGCGGTCGAGATTTCGGATGCCACGCGCGCGCTCTGCACACGCACGCCGACGTCGGCCATCGTGTCGGCATAGGCGTCCGTCACGGTGGCACCAGCGAGGTAATCGCCGTTGGCATCGAGCGTGCGGCCAACGAACTTTTCATCGGCCAGATGCGACTGCGCCAGCGCGTTGCCGTTGTTGGTCGCGGGGTACAGGGTCTTGTCGACGGTCACCGTGTCGCCGGTGGCCGGCACACCGTTCAGCTCGAGCGCGAAGCCGTTCAGCTCGATCGGCTCGCCCGCCGTCCACTGGCCGGTGCCGCTGCTGGCCAGCGCACCGGTGGTGCGGTCGCGCAGCTCCCAGGTGTAGGCGCCGGTGTCGTCGCTGAAGGTGACGGTGGCGGTCAGGTTCGGGTCGACCGTGCCATCGGTCATGCGCAGCTGGTCGATGGTCGCGGTGCCGGCGTTGTCGACACCCACGTTGGCTTGCACCGGCAGTGCCGCGGCAATGCCGCTCGGGTCGTCGAGCAGACGGTGCATGCCGCTGGCGGCGCGCGCCACCGGCTGCAGCAGGAAACGGTCGGTGGCGTTGGGCGCCGGCGTGCCAATGTGGACGGTGAAGCCGTCGATGGTGTCGCCGTCGGCGATGCTGCGCGTCACGCCATCGGACAGCCGTACCACCTGGTACTGGCCGGCGTTGTTCGGGTCGGCCTGCAGCGAGTAGTCGCTGGCCTGCAGCAGACTGGCATCGGTGATGTCCATCGACACCGATGAAATCAGCTGGCCATTGACATCCCGTGCGTTGGTCGCGGCCGGCAAGACCTGCGACGGGCCCACTTCGAAGATGTCGGAGCCGGTCTTGCCGTTCAGGTCGATGCCCATCGACTGGGCATGGTTGACCTGCGCTGCGAACGCCAGCGCCATCTGGCCCAGCCGGTTGCGCGCATCGACGAGGTCATCGTTCTGGAAGTGCAGCAGACCGGCCATCGAACCGGCAGTCAGCAAGTCGTCGCTGAGCGCCAGCGACTGGCCGTTGGACGTGATCGACAGGCCGATGCGGGAGGCATCCATGTCGTCAGGCTTCGTCGTGAGCTGTGCCGATTCGCCGCCCAGCACCAGCCGGTGGCCACCGGCGAGGAACACACCCACCGTGCCGTCGGACGCGGGGATCGTCGTCACGTTGACGTACTCGCTGATCTGCTCGATCAGGCGGTCGCGCTGGTCCAGCAGGTCGTTGGGCTGCTGGGTCTGGCCGCGGTTGGCGGCGATCTGTTCGTTGATGTCGGCCACGCGGGCGGCCAGCGCCGTCACCGTCTGCGCCGAATTCGCCATGTCGCTGCGCACGCCGGCTTGCAGGATGTCGAGCCGGTTCGACGCATTCGAGAAACGGTCACTGACGTCGGCCGCACGTGCGAGCACGGCCTGGCGCGCCGAGTTGTCGCCAGGCGCGTTGGCCAGGTCGACCATCGACGCGAAGAAGTCACCCATCGAATGGCCCAGGCCCTGGTCGCCCGGCGGGAAGACGTTCTCCAGCTGCGTCAGCTGGTTGTAGCGTGCCTCGTGCGACGCGGCCATCGACTTGGCAGCCGCCGCCTGCATCGTCAGGAATTGGTCGTGCGCACGCTTGACGTTGACGACGTTGACGCCCTTGCCGAAGAAACCGGCACCGGTGAACTGGCCGTTGGCCGTGGCCAGCTCCACCTCTTGGCGCGAATAGCCTTCGGTGTTCGCATTGGCGATGTTGTGACCGGTGACGTTGAGCGATGCCGTGTTGGCAAACATCGCGCGCATCCCGATCGACATGAGGGTGGAACCGGCCATGAGTCGCTCCTGTCAACGAACGCTTGCGGCGCTCAGGCGGTGGCGCTGCGTTGCAGGCGCAGCGTGGTGTTGATGACCTTCGACAGCTTGTCCGCGTACGCCGGGTCGGTGGCGTAGCCGGCGCGCTGCAGGCCTTGTGCAAACCCGTGCGCGTTGCCGCGCGAAGCCAGCACCTGCTCGTAGCGCGGGTTGCTCTTCATCAGGTTCGCGTAGTCGGCAAAGCTCTCGGCGTAGCTCGAATAGGCGCGGAACTTCTGCATCACCTTGCGCGCCACGCCATTGCTGTATTCGGTGGTCATCACATCGGCGGTCGGGCCGTTCCAGTTTGCACCGGCCTTGATGCCGAACAGGTTGTACGCCGGCGTGCCGTCGGTATGGCGGATTTCCTTGCGGCCCCAGCCGGTCTCATGCGCCGCCTGGGCGATCATGAAAGACGCGGGGATGCCGCTGGCCGCTTCGGCGCTGGCTGCGGCGGTCTGGTGCTGTTGCACGAAGCCCAGCGCCGACTGCTGCGGGATCTTCACCTCGGCATTCGGCTTCAGCGGGTTCACCGGCGTGCGGTTGGCGCTGTCGTTCTTCGGGATCGGGCCCGGGTTCATGCCCATCTGGCGCTCGAGCTGGCGTGCGATCACGTCCGACAGGCCGCCCGGCATGCCCGAAAGCTTGCCGGCCCATTGCGTGTCGAGCATTTCCGAGCCCATCTTGGTGGCCTCGTTCTCGAGCATGCCGGTGGACTGCGCCGACTCGCGCATGTTCTTCAACAGCTGCTGCATGAACAGCGACTCGAACTGCTTGGCCGCCTCGCGCACGACCGCCTTCGGGTCTTTCGCCGCGGCGGTCTTCAGCGATTCGATGCCACGCGCGTCACCGTAGCCGGTGCGGGCCAGGGCAGCAGGGTTGTTGATGCTCATGGCATGCCCCGTCAGATCACTTCCAGCTCGGCCTGCAAGGCACCGGCGGACTTCATCGCCTGCAGGATGGCCAGCAGGTCTTGCGGCGTCGCGCCGAGCGAGTTCAGGGCCTTCACCACGTCGGCCAGCTGGGCGCCGGCCGGCAGCGCGATGATCGAGCCGCCTTGCTGGGTGATCGAGATGTCGGACTTCTCCTTCACCACCGTCTCGCCGGACGACAAGGCGCCGGGTTGGCTGATGACGGGCGAAGAGCTGATCGTGACCGACAGGCTGCCGTGCGCGACGGCGCAAGGTGCCAGCGTGACGGACTGGTTCAGCACGATAGAGCCGGTACGCGGGTTCAGCACGATCTTGGCAGCCGGCTTGGCCAGCTCCAGCGGCAGGTTCTCGATGTCGGCCAGGAAGCCGATGCGCGAATCGCTGTCCATCGGGGCACGCACGCGCACCACACGGCCGTCGATGGCCTGCGCAGTGCCGGGGCCTTTGGCAGCGTTGATGGCCTGGGCCACCGCGCGGGCGGTGGCGAAGTCGGCCGAGTCGAGGTCGAGCTGGATCGAGTCGCCCTGGTTCAGCGGCGTCGGCACCGAGCGCTCGACGGTGGCACCCTGCGGCACACGGCCACCGGACAGATGATTGATCTGGACCTTCGAGCCGTTGGCCGAGGCGCCGGCACCGCCGACGATCAGGTTGCCTTGGGCGACTGCGTAGACCTGGCCATCGGCGCCTTTCAGCGGTGTGGCCACCAGCGTGCCGCCGCGCAGGCTCTTGGCGTTGCCGATCGACGCGACACTGATGTCGATCTGTTGACCGGGTTGGGCGAACGCAGGCAGTTGCGCGGTGACCAGCACCGCCGCGATGTTCTTCAGCTGCATCGGGGTGCCGGGCGGCACGGTGATGCCCATCTGCTGCAGCATCGACGTGATGCCTTGCTGCGTGAACGGGGTCTGCTGGGTCTGGTCGCCGGTGCCATCCAGACCCACGACCAGGCCATAGCCGATCAACTGGTTGGAGCGCACGCCCTGGACGGAGGCGACTTCCTTGATCCGCTGGCTGGCGTTGGCCGGCCAGGGCCACCACAGCGCCGCACTCGCGACCAGGGTGGTCAGCGCCATCGCGGCGCGCAGCAGTCGGTCAGAAGAGTTGGTGGTGGTCATGGTTGGCAAGCCTCAAGTGCTTACCAACCATTTTGAAAAACTTTAGACCGGCCAAAGGCTCAAAAAGAATCGTGCCAACCAGCCAGTTCCTTGGGCATCGGCCATCGCGCCGCGGCCACGGTGCTCGACGCGCACATTGGCGACCTGGGCGCTCGGGATCACGTTGCCGGGCTGGATCGAACGCGGGTCGACCTGGCCGGTGAAGCGCAGCACATCGACATGCTGGTTCACGCCGATCTGCTTCTCGCCGGCCACGATCAGGTGGCCGTTGGGCAGCACGCCGACGACGCTGGCGGTGATGGTGCCGGTGAAGTCGTTGTTGCTGGTCGTCGCGCCCTTGCCGGCAAAGGTGTTGGCGCTGGTGGCCGCGGCATTGGCGCCCGCCAGGTGGGCGAGCTTGACGCCGGGCAGCGCCGAGATGCCGACATTCAGGTCGCCGGTCTTGTCGACCGTCGAATTGGCGCTCTGGCTGGCGGCGATCTTCTCGACGATCTGGATCGTCAAGGTGTCGCCGACCAGGCGCGCGCGGTGGTCTTCGAACATCGGCCGGTAGCTGGCGGCCTGGTAGATCGATCCGCTCACCGGGCCCTGCTGCGCAGCGGCGTAGCTGGTGGACATCGGCACCATCGCCGGGATCGGCGTCGGGCCGGACTCGGGAATGCTCGGCGCGGTCGCGGTCGGGAAGTCGACCTTGGCCTCGGTGGGCAGCACCGAGCAGGCGGCGAGCGAGAACAGCGGCAAGGCGGCCGCCAGCGTGCGAAGCAGGATCGACATGGTGGGTCTCACGGCAGTGTTCACAGTTGCGACAGGCGTTGCAGCATCTGGTCGGAGGTCGAGATGGCCTTCGAATTCAGTTCGTAGGCGCGTTGGGTCTGGATCATCGAGACCAGCTCTTCAACGACGTTGACGTTGCTGGTTTCGACAAAGCCCTGCTGCAGCGTGCCCAAGCCCGAGTTGCCGGGCGAGGCGCTGTTGGGTGAGCCGGACGACGCCGTTTCGCCGAACAGGTTGCTGCCGCGCGGCTCGAGACCACCCGGGTTGATGAAGCTGGCGATCTGCAACTGACCCACCGTCTGCGGCTGGGCCTGGCCTGGCAGCGCCACGGTGACGGTGCCGTCGGCGGCGATCGTCACGCTTTGCGCATTGGCGGGAATGGTGATGCCGGGCTGCACCAGGAAGCCGCTGTTGGTGACGATCTGGCCTTGCGAATCGAGCTGGAACGAGCCGTCGCGGGTGTAGGCGGTGCCGCCGTCGGGCGTGGTGATCTGGAAGAAGCCATTGCCCTTGATCGCCACGTCCAGGTTGCCACCGCTTTGCTGCAGGTTGCCCTGGCTGAAGTTGCGTGCACTGGCCACGGCCCGCGTGCCGAGGCCGACCTGCAGGCCGGTCGGCAGTTGCGTCTGCTCGGAACTGGCCGCGCCCGATTGGCGCAGGTTCTGGTAGATCAGGTCTTCGAACTGGGCGTGGGCCCGCTTGTAGCCGCTGGTGGCGACGTTGGCGAGGTTGTTCGAGATGTGGTCCAGCTGGGTCTGCTGGGCCTCCATCCCGGTCTTCGAAATCCAAAGCGAGCGAATCATGGCGTGCTCCAAGCACTGAGGGGGTCTTGCCCAGATGATCCGCGGGACTTGAGGGGCTTGAGACGCCGAAAAGCGGCGCGTTTGACCGCTTGATGCGCCCCGGGGCGGTCAAAGCACACAAACCGCCACCCAGAAGCAAAACGGCCTGCCGGAAGGCAGGCCGTCATGGCGCGCGTAGCGTCGCCACATTCAAGCGGCGTGCGCGGATCCGGCTTTGCCGGGCCGCTGCGCGAGCCCCCTCGGGGGGCTGAGGCCGGACATGAACAGTCCTGTGGACTGTTCGTGCCTGCCGAAGGGCCGAGCCTCTGGCTCGGCGCGGCCTGCAAGGCAGCCCGCGGAAGCGGGCGTGGGGGCACTATTTCTAGGCTTCTGCGACGCCGCTCGAGGCTGCACGCCACGGATTGCCCTGGGCGCCATACACGGGCGACTTGGCAGCGCCGGCTTCGGGCAGCAGGATCTCGATCGACTTGTCGAGCGCCACCGAGGCACGGGCGATCGCCTCGCGCAGCGCGGCGACCTGGCCACCCGCCATCGCCAGGCGGCGGCGCAGGGCCGGTGGCATGCCGCCGCTGCGGGCGGCACGGGTCGAGTGGTCAACGGCCATCGACAGCGCCCGGTGCAGCGCGGTCGAAGCCATTTCGGTGCTGTCGGCGTCGCGGTTCTTCAGCGCCTCGGCCAGCTCGGCCAGGCATGCTTCCACCTCGGTCAGCGCCGATTCCAGGTCGGTGGTCTGGCGCAGCGCTTGTTGTTCGGCGGGAGAGCTCAGCATGATGCGGTGGGGTGCTGTGGCGTGCGGCCAGGGTGAGACAGGTCGTGCCGCTCGCTCAAGCGGGCAGCAGGGGATGAAACAGTCGACAGGCGCCGCGGTCAACCAGCGCCGGGTTCACGTCAGGACGACGAGTACTTGCGCAGCAGTTCTTGCGTGTTGGCAATGAGCTTGTCGGCGATCGCGTCGGCATTGACCTCGAACTTCCCGTCGCGGATGGCCTGGGCCATGCGGGCGACCTTGTCGGCGTCGAAGGTGCCGTCGGTGTCGGCGCTGCTGATCATGCTGGCGGTGGTCGAGATGCTGACGGTCGCGCTCGGCTGCGCAGACCCGGTGCTGCCACCTGTCTTGTCTGCATTGCCCGACTTGCGCTCGTTCGTCATCGGTGCCACGGCGGCTTTGGTTTCGAGTGAACCGATTTTCATGGTGCTCTCCTGGATTCCGAAGCGGCCCCGGCGGGAACTTTCGGCATAGATCGGGTTTCGACAGTGCCCAACAGAACTTTAGGACTATTTCGCACGGCCTTCAAAGTGACCACCGTCGATGCGCCCCAAGGAACGAAGGGCAGCGCCCTTTGCGCTTTGGTCGTCACAGCGCGACCTCCACCTGCCGGTCGCCCACCGGGCGGCCCTGCAGCAGCCGGCCGGACTCGGTGCGAATCCGCACTGTCTGCCCTTCCAGCCCCGGATTCATCGCTTCGCCTTCGGTCACGACCTGCCAGCCGGGGCCGACGGCCACGACGCGCACGGTCTCACCGGCAGCAAACCACTGCCGCGCCTTCAAATCTGTCTGCCGCAACGCCGTGCCGGCAGGCACCGGGCGGCTCAGGGTACGCCCAATCGCCAGCCCAGGCTGGCTGATCGGCAAACCGGGGGCCGCTGCCAGGTCGACCTCGGCTTCGGTGAAATGTTCCGCCGCCAGCGGGGTGCCGGCCGCCAGCGCGGTCTGGGTGACCAGCGAGCGGGACCAGACATGCACCGTGATCGGCAAGGTGACATTCCAGAGCTTGCTGCCCTGGGTGCACTTCAGGCCGATGCGGGTGCGGCCCCAGACCGGCAGGCCGGGCGGCAGATAGGGTTCGATGCGTTGGCATGGCGCGAGCTTCAGCCGCGGATCCAGGCTGCCGACCTCGACCTCGATCCGTGCCTGTCCCAGCCCAGCCCGGCCGGCGCTGTCGCGGGCCATCTGCTGCACCTGGGCACTGACGGCCGCCATCTCGGGGTTGTCACCCACCGCCGGTGCCGCTGCCTGGCCCCAGGCCTGGCCCCCGGGCAGTCCGGTCGCGAGCAGCGCCAAGGCGCCGGCAGCACGCACCAATCCGCGCGAACAGGCGCGGGAGGCGGACGGAATACGGGTGAGGGTCATGGCCAGTGACTGTAGGGATGCTGGCCGGCAACCAAGGCGCGAAATAGAGGGGGCATGGGCCGCTATTCGGGCCTTTGCACCAGGGGCCGACTTTCACAATCGGCGAACGCGGCGTTGTGCCTGTTATCGGCCCACCGCCTTTGAACCTGAAGGATTTTTCCACCATGAACGTCAACCGCCTGACCTCGCAACTGGACTTCCAGGCCCAGGCGCTGACGCTTCGTGCCGAACGCCAGCGGGTGATCGCCAGCAACATCGCCAACGCCGACACCCCGGGCTACCAGGCCCGCGACCTCGACTTCTCGACCGCGCTGAAGGCCGCCACCAACCAGTTGCCGGGTGCCGCCCAGATGGCGACCACCCAACGCGGCCACCTGGCGCTGCCCGGTGGCGCGACCGCCGAGCAGGCCGCGCTGCGCTACGCCACCCCGAGCCAGACCAACCTCGACAGCAACAGCGTCGACATGGACCGCGAACGCGCCAGCTTCGCCGAGAACTCGGTGAAGTACGAAGCGACGCTGCGCTTCATCAACAGCCATGTCCGCGAAATGCTGGACGCGATGAAGAGCCCGAGCCAAGGCTGATGAGCGCTGAAGGAGCAATCAAGTGAGCATGTTCAAGGTCTTCGATATTTCCGGCAGCGCCGTTTCGGCGCAAAGCCAGCGCCTGAACGTGGTGGCCTCGAACCTGGCCAACGCCGACAGCGTGGCCGGTCCCGATGGCCAGGCCTACAAGGCGCGCCAGGTCGTGTTCCAGACCGTGCTGATGGGGGCCTCCGGCAATGCCGCCGGCGCCGACCCCGGCAACCCGGTCGACGGCAGCGCCGGTGTGCGCGTGTCGACCATCAGCGAAGACCAGACGCCTGGCCGCAAGGTGCACCAGCCCGGCCACCCTGCCGCCGACGCCGAAGGCTACGTGACCTTCAGCAACGTGAACCCGGTCGAGGAGATGGTCAACATGATCTCGGCCTCGCGCTCGTACCAGAACAACATCGAGGTGATGAACACCGCGAAGACCTTGCTGCAGAAGACCCTGCAGCTGGGCCAGGGCTGACGCGCCCTCCTCCTAACCCGGACAGCCACGCGCCATGACCATCGCCGCCCTGAACACCAACACCAAGACCGCTGCCAACAGCGTGAACGACAGCGCGACGAGCGCCGCCGACCAGACCGACCGCTTCATGAAGCTGCTGGTCGCGCAGATGCAGAACCAGGACCCGTTGAACCCGATGGACAACGCGCAGGTCACGACGCAGATGGCGCAGATCAGCACGGTGTCGGGCCTGGAAAAACTCAACGGCACCGTGTCCGGCCTGAATGGCCAGTTCGTGCAGCTGCAGGCCATGCAAAGCGCCGCGCTGATCGGCCACGACGTCGCTGTCGAAGGCAACACGCTGCGCGTGCAAGACGGCACCGGCGACGGCGGCTTCGAGTTGAGCAACGCTGCCACCGATGTCAAGGTCGAGATCCAGAACAGCGCCGGCGCCACCATCGGCACCGTCGAGCTGAAGGACCTGGAAGCCGGCCGCCACGATTTCAGCTACGCCGTGCCCGACGCCTACAAGAACAGTACGCTGAGCTTCAAGGTCACCGCCACCAGTGGCAAGACCAGCGTCGACGCGATGACGCTGGCGCACCAACGCATCAAGGCCGTCAGCACCTTCGGCGACACGCTCGCGCTCGAGCTGGCCAACGGCGACCGCCTCGCCTACGACGCGGTCTGGGCCTTCCTCTGATCCGTCACCTTCTCGCCTCTTTCACCTTCTTTTTTCCCGCCCCCAGGAGCAACCCATGAGCTTCCAGCAAGGTCTTTCCGGCTTGAACACCACGTCCAAGAGCCTGGAGGTGATCGGCAACAACATCGCCAACGCCAACACCTTTGGCGCCAAGGGCTCGCGCGCCGAGTTCTCGGACATGTATGCGGCCGCGCTGAACGGCGCGGGCACCAACAACATCGGCATCGGCGTCAGCCTGGCCGCGGTGTCGCAGCAGTTCACGCAGGGCAGCATCACGGCGACGGAAAACCCGATGGACCTGGCGCTCAACGGCGGCGGTTTCTTCCAGCTGTCAGACCCGGCCGGCAGCACGGTCTACAGCCGCAACGGCCAGTTCAAGGTCGACCAGAACGGCTACATCGTCAACAACGGCAACATGAAGCTGATGGGCTACATGGCCGACAACAACGGCGTGATCCAGCCCGGCGCCGCGGTACCGCTGCAACTGCCGACCGCCGGCATCGAGCCGAACGTGACGAGCGAAGTGAAGCTCGAGTTCAACCTCGACAAGAGCGAAGGCATTACCCCCGCCGCGACGCCGCAGATCGACTTCGATGATCCGTCGACCTACGCCGAGGCGACCGAAGCCACGCTGTACGACGCCGCCGGCCAGCCGGTGACCGTCAGCTACTACTTCCAGAAGACGGCCGACGACACCTGGAACGTCTTCGCCCGCGCCAACGGCACCACCTGCGCCGGCACCGATGCCGACCCGCAACCGGTGACCACGCTGACCTTCTCGGCCGACGGTTCGACCTTCGCCTCGAGCAGCAACACGCTGGACGTGCCGGTCACCGTCGACTCCAACGGTGTCTCGACGCTGGCCATTCCCGGCGTCGCGCTCGACTTCACCGGCTCGACCCAGTACGGCTCGGCTTTCGGCGTGACCAACCTCGACCAGGACGGCTACAGCGCCGGCTCGTTGAGCGGCATCACCTTCGACAACTCGGGCATCGTGATGGCCCGCTACACCAACGGCCAGACCAAGCCGGCCGGTCAGCTGCAGCTGGCGAACTTCCGCAACCCGCAAGGCCTGCAGCCGATGGGCGGCAACGGCTGGCGCACCACCTACGCGTCGGGCGACCCGCTCGTCGGCACGCCCGGCTCCGGCTCTTTCGGCGCACTGCAAGCCGGTGCGCTCGAAGAGTCGAACGTCGACCTGACCGGCGAGCTGGTCAGCATGATCACCGCGCAGCGCAACTACCAGGCCAACGCGCAGACGATCAAGACGATGGACCAGGTCATGCAGACCTTGGTCAATCTCCGTTGATCCTGATTTCCACTCGACTTCGCTGAGGTGCCGCGATGGACCGCATGATCTACCTGTCGATGTCCGGCGCGAAAGCGGCGATGTCGCGCCAGGACGTGCTCGCGCACAACCTGGCCAACGCGTCGACCACCGGCTTTCGCGAAGAGCTGGCGGCGTTTCGTGCCGTGCCGGTGCGCGGCGACGGTGCCTCGACGCGCGTCTACTCGCTCGAAACCACCGTCGGCTACAAGTCGGAAGCGGGCGCGGTGCAACCCACCGGCCGCAACCTCGACGTGGCGATGAAGGGCAACTCTTGGCTGTCGGTCCAGGGGCTGGACGGCACCGAGGCCTACACCCGCGCCGGCTCGCTGCAGGTCAACGCCGAAGGCCTGCTGGTCACCCACAACGGCCTGCAGGTGCTGGGCGACGGCGGCCCGATCAACGCACCGGCCAACGCCGAACTGCAGATCGCGCCCGACGGCACGGTCAGTGCCACCGTGCCGGGTGGCAAGCCGCAGTCGGTGGGCAAGCTGAAGCTCGTCACGCCCGAAGTCGACAACCAGCTCAGCCGCGGTCCCGACGGCCTGTTCCGCGCTGCCAACGGCGACCTCTCGGCCGACCCGAACGCCCGCCTGCAAGACGGCGCGCTCGAAGGCTCGAACGTCAGCCCGGTCGAGACCATGGTCGCCATGATCTCGGCCGCGCGCCAGTTCGAACACCAGATGAAGCTGATCCAGACCTCGGAGCGGCAGGAACAGACGGCGCAGAAGCTGCTGTCGGCCAACGGCTGACGCTGCTCGCGCCCCCTGCTCACGGCCCGCCTCGGCGGGCCGTTTCGTTTGGCCCCGCCAGGAAGGCGAAGGTTGCGCGGCGAAGAATCGGGCGGCGCAGCGAGCACCCCAATGGGCCGGTCTCTGCGCCGCCTGAGTCCGCGGCTTTTTCTCGGTTCTAGTTGTCTGGAGTTTGAAACCTCAGTGCGCCACCACGGCCGGCACCGAGAACTCTCTTCCCACCACAGCCCGCGCGTAAAAATAGTTCGCCCTGGCCCGATCGCTCAGCTCGTCCAGGAAGACACCGCCCGACGGATCGCAAGGAAAGCTCAGGCCCCGGCCTTCGTGGAACAGCGACATGAAGCGCAGCTCGTAGCCGCAGGCCTCGTGGCAATCGGGCAAGACCGGTGGGGCCGGCCTGGCACTCGGGACGTTCGATGCTGAGTTCATGGCGTGCTCCTCGTATCCGTGAGTCGTCTTGAGCACCTGATACGCAGCGCCGGCCGGTTTGGAGGCAGTGGCGAATGCGTCTCTGACGCCCTTATCCACTAATACGGAAAGCGCGGCTCATTTCGGACAAGCGGCGACGCCAATACTTCACAGTAGGGGCGCGAAATCTTCACTGGAAGTGGGAAAGCATGCGTTCGAGCGTCGCGATGAATGGGTTCTCCATCAGCGGCAGGATGAACAGCAGGCTCGCCAGCCCGATGCCCATGGTGATCGGGAAGCCGATCGAGAAGATGTGGGTCTGCGGCGCGACACGCGAGATCACCCCTAGAACCACATTGACGAACATCATGATCGCGATCAGCGGCAGCGCGATCCACAAACCCATCTTGAAGACCTCGGCACCCCATTGGTGCGGCAGTGTCGCGGTCAGGAAGGCAAACGGCTCCGGGCCGACCGGAAAAGCGGTCAGGCTTTGCACCACCACCGCAATCACGGTCAGATGGCCGTTGACCACGATGAACAGGAAGGCGACCAGCGTGCCGAAGAAACGGCTGACCGCGGTGGTCTGTGTCGCCGTCAGCGGGTCGAAGAAACCCGCGAAGTTCATGCCCATCTGCAGGCCGGCAATCTCGCCGGCGAACTCGACCGTGGCAAAGACGATGCGCACCGCAAAACCGAGCGACAGCCCGATCAGCAGCTGCTGAACGACCAACAGCACGGCCTGCGCCGAGTCCAGCGGCACCGGCGCGATCGGCGGCGCGACGTTGCCGGCACACACCGCGACCAAGAAGGCCAGCGCCACGCGCACGCGCATCGGCACCAGGCGCTGGCCCATGATGGGCATCGCCTGGAACAGCGCCAGCACACGCAGGAAAGGCCACAGTACCGGCGTGATCCACGCCAGCAGTTGGGCCTCGGTGAGGGTGATCACTCTGAGCTTCTCAACCCCGTCGCCAGGGCAGGCCTACGCCAAGAGACAACCGTTCGCCCGGAGCCTGTCGAAGGGTCCATGCTGAGCTTGTCGAAGGATGGTGCTCGGGCAAAGGTCCTGCCACCGGCTTTCCGCCCCTTCGACAAGCCTGTCCTGAGCTCCGTCGAAGGGCTCAGGGCCGGTGCTTCGACGGGCTCAGCACGAACGGTTCCAGGATGGCTCGCCTTCATGCCTGTTCTGAGAGATCGCGGCGAGCGCGCTAGCCCGCGGCCGAAGGAATCGCCATCAGCATGTTGCGCAGGTAGTCAACCAGCGAACTCATCATCCACGGGCCGGCGACGGCGATCACCGCAACGGCGGCGATCAGCTTCGGCACGAAGCTCAGCGTGGCTTCGTTGATCTGCGTGGCGGCCTGGAAGATGCTGACCAGCACGCCGACGATCAGGATCACCAGCAGCATCGGCGCCGACACGGTGAGCAGCATCATCAGGCCTTGCTGGCCGTAGGTGAAGACTTGGGCGGAATCCATATCGACGATTGAAGGTGAGGTCTCAGGCCCCGACGGGCCGTTCCCTAGGGGCCTGATCCCCTCGGGGGACCGGCGCCGAAGGCGACGTAGGGGCCTTGTTAAGTGGCGAAGCTGGCGGCGAGGGAGCCGAGCAGCAGGTTCCAGCCATCGGCCAGCACGAACAGCATCAGCTTGAAGGGCAGTGCCACGAGCACCGGCGACAACATCATCATCCCCAGGCTCATCAGCACGCTGGCCACAATCATGTCGATGATCAGGAAAGGCACAAAGATCAAAAAGCCGATCTGGAAGGCGCTTTTCAACTCACTGGTCACGAAGGCCGGCACCAGCACCTTGAACGGCACGTCCTCACCCTTGACCGAGGGGTCGAGCTTGGCCAGCTTGGCGAACAGCTGCACGTCGGACTGGCGGGTCTGCTTCAGCATGAACTCGCGCATCGGCACTTCGCCGCGCTTGAGCGCTTCGTCGAAGGCGATCTGGTTGGCCGAGTAGGGCACCCAGGCGTTCGCGTAGACCTTGTCGATCGTTGGCGACATGACGAAGAAGGTCAGGAACAGACTCAAGCCGACGATCACCTGGTTCGGCGGCGCGGCCTGCGTGCCCAGCGCCTGGCGCAGCAGGCCGAGCACGATGACGATGCGCGTGAAGCCCGTCATCAGCAGCAGCACGGCCGGCAGGAACGACAGCGCGGTGAAGAACAGCAGCGTCTTTTCCAGCACATTGGGATCCTAAGCTTAGAATTCCACGTGGACAAGTTGTCGCG
>JADMIO012741607.1_pt1 | contig 35114 bp, 25 predicted proteins | sample 8958161 | NCBI WGS metagenome assembly JADMIO01 (sample SAMN16585339, study PRJNA669376) | soil metagenome | isolation source: Crop rotation soil | place: USA: Cullars Rotation, Alabama | collected 2011
CTTTCCCGGGAAAAGTAAACAAAGAGGAAAAAATACCTCTCATTTTTACTTTTTTAATAAATGCTTTAAAATACATTTGAAATTTAATTACTCTAAAATATTATAATAAAAATAAAAGAGTTGAGCCCGAGGGGATTCGAACCCCCATGTTCGGTTCCGGAGACCGACGCCTTTCCATTAGGCCACAAGCCCGTCGAGGGCTTCAGAATCTCGGATTCTTAAGTACCACCCGAATTTTTGATGTCAATGCTTAAAACTTTCCACATTAAAATTATTTGTAGGATTATTTCTATAATAAAAATAGATTTTTCAATTAAATTTTGATTTTATTTTTGTGATTATTTTGTCTAATTATTACCTCAAGCTCTTCACTGGCTCACTGACCCTCCCCTGGCGCACATACTTCTTCCACAAATCGACTGGCCGACTCGAGAGCGGGTCGGCGCGGATGATGCCATTCTCGAACATCTTCCCAATGGTCTTCGATTCACAAGAGGAACGGTTTATCGAAACCGAGGAGTGTTGAGAAGATCCAACAGTAGATCTTAGCGATGATTCAGAGTGAACGGCTAGTGACTAATATAGTATTAGAGTCAGTTGATTGAGATTGACGTGACAGCGCACCAGGCAGCACACGATCGAGAAGTGTTGACTTGGCTGAAAGAAGAATTGATTAGAACTGAGAAATTGTAGATGAAATAGAATAACGGTAGAGCATAGAGGAACAATGGGAGGAATAGAGTGCAAATGATACTAATTATCGTGCTACACGTCGATTGAAGGCAATTGAGTATATAAATCATTGGAAGGAGAGGGAGAAGAGGACTTGTATGGAGTTTTTGGGAAGTAAATATGGAAAAGACAGCAAATTACAACGGTGTCGTTCGATTTCTCCGATGTTTACTTGAAAATCTCACTGGAATGTTTTGCAATTTTGGAAAATCATTCATTTATTTTCATAGTATTAAATTTTTTCCAAAATTTTTCCTCCAAAAATTTTATGCTAAAGCTTCCGAGGTAAAAATCAGCGGACCCCTCTTCTTCCAGTGGATGGAAAAAGTCATATAATCAAAGGAAAGACACCTAAAGAGAAGAAGAAAATCAGAGAACTTGGTCATTAAACTGTGGTTGAACCGTGTCCCCCACTCATCCCCGCGATGTAAATGAGAAGGACAATCATAACTTTCATTCATCTTCTTCTTTCCTTTCTATTCTCTGTTGCATTCTAACGTTCTGATATAACACCCCACAACGCTTTCCATTCCACACATATAGGAGAAAAATGATACACTCTAGCTTCTAGTCTTTTGCTAATCATTTGTTGGGAAAGAAGCGTTTTAGACGTTTAGAGGAGAAGGAAAATGTGAGTGTTTTAAAAAGTTTAATCTATTTTCTGATCTACAAGCAAAAAGTCTGCTGGCTCTTTCCTTTCAATGCCATCAGCAGATTGGAGTGAGGAGGAATCGAAAAAATCATGCGGCTTATAGTAAATAATATTTCTAAAAGGAAGTTTTCGAAAAGATTGAAGGGATTACACGTGGACAGGGTTTCTTATAGTCGCCGAAATACATTTTAAATTAAATATTCAAAATTTCTTATCAAAAGACTTTTTAATTATTCTTTAAAATAAACATTCTTTTAATAAAATAATAATAATTTAAAATAAAAATTTAAAATTTGCTTTAAAACTAAAAATTACAAAAATTAAATTTAAATAAAAATTGATTTAAATATTAAAATATGGACGGTACTGAAATCCCCTCCTAATTTTTAAGTACGATTTTTAAGTGGCTTTTTCTCTCAAATAATGAATGCAAAGAATAAAAATACTTGAAAGACTGTGGGAGCATTTTTATATATGAGTCCAAGAGATGAACATTTGAAATGGGAAGTAGGGGTTATATGGTGATCTTCGGGTGTTTACGTAGGGGTCGTGCATGGTTCGAGTGGACTCAAATGTCCGAACATAAAAGTTGCTCAGCTCAATGAGGGGAGCATTTTCAGATCGGATGATCGGCCGAGCAAAAATTTACTTAAAAAATTTGAACTTAAAAATTAGGGGGAATTTCAGTATTTCTCTTAAAATATTTAAATAATTTAATAAAGATTTATTTTTGTTAAAAATTATAGAAAATAAAAATAAATTTTAAAAATATGAATAGAACAAAAAACAGAAGGAAAATATGAACTTTAATCCAACACTCTCTAGGTCAAGAGCTTCAGAACTCTACGGAGATAAGGGCCGAAAAATTAATTCCAATAAATACCCATTCCTATATGAAAAAGTCCGAAATCACGGATCCCAACAAAATCTAAGAGGAAGTTCAAGTGCATAGACGGCGTGAATCGGTGGAAGTTCTTTGTGTGAAAGTAAAAGAGACGCGCTCAAATTGGATATGGAAATTGAATGGATGGAATGGTAACATGTGAATGGATGATGGGTGTGTCGGAAACCAGCCTGAACAGAGTGCGTGTAAGAGAACCTATCCACACATCAATCAATCTCCCAGCATGCATCCACACACACACTATCCACAAAATATCCAGACTCACAGAACCACCGCGCACACACACATCGATCCGAAAATTCATGCCTGGGGACTGTGAGAAAAAGAGACACTATAGAATGTTATGCTTGTTAGTGTGGGGATGATGGGCTTCCCACAGAGATAACGGAGTGGAGAGGGGGAGAATAGAGTTAAGTGAATAAATGCTATAAAATAGATTGATCTCCCAATCTCTCACACTTTCTTTCTCCACAATTGTTGTGTTAGTGGAAGAATGGAAAGTGAGAGGATTAATTTCCGTAAATCTCTCAGTGTCTTCTAAACTGTAATTATCAGTATTGTTCTCCTTCGTTCTCTCCCACAAAGATCGATTTCGATCCATCCCTAAAGCGGGAGAGAAGAACTTTGTTGTTTGAGATGGCGAATGCGTATGGAATGTCTGGGGAGGAGATGCGGAGAGTGTTAAGATGCAGAGGGATGTAAGGGGTGTTAAGGAATAGAGGAATTTATAGATAATGAATTGAAAGCTTCATTGTCGCTGACATTGATCGCCCCCACTCTCGATAAAATAAACAATTGCTTGCTTTCGATGATCAATCAGGAGGGGAAGAAAATTGGAGAAAGCACATATTTTAAATAAAATGGAGTTGTTGGATTCTACTTATATGTGACTGTCCAGAAATGAAGTTGCTTGGAGGGAGGAAAAACTAACGCTAGTTTATAAATCAAATATTATTTCCAAAATTTCTGAACTTCGGCTAATTTTTTATATTTTAGTGAAAATTTAAATTTGGTGTGAAAAAAGTCACTCTCAAAATTTTCCCAGACCTATATTTTTGTCTTCGGCTTCCGACCATTCTCGGAGCCGGTCGTCCAGGAGAATGCACCTGATTTGGTAGTTAGAATAGCGGCTCTTTGTGCGGCAAAACTCACAAACATGCAGTTTGCTCACACAGTCGTAACTAACTGGACCAGACTGGACTAGTCCTTTCCTTCAGTCACTGAAAGGACGGTGCCGGGACCATGACTCACTCGCATACTGCTACTGAAATACTGATATGCATACTGAAATAATGAACCCACCCACATAATTCAATGGTTGGTTAGCATGGGTGCAATTTATCCGATTACGTTTTGTATCGTCCCCTAGGAGTGTAAGTGTCACAAGCGAAGAAATGAGATCTAATGGTAATACAGGAGAGAAGAGCCTGCCGACGACACTTATCGTAAGAAAGAAGTAAATTTTATGAAAGGATTTCGAAACTCAAAAATTGGGAAATAATTGTCGTTGACAAAAGCGAAACCGTTGTTTATAAGTTCCAAAAATGCAGAATGACGCGTCGGTAGTCATCTCAACCAGCCGCCGAAAAATGTTGACGATCATAAAAGGGAAAGAGGGAGAGGGAATGAGGGAGATAAGGATCTATTAGGCGTTTCAAAATGAATCTGTGGAGGAAAATTGAATAACCGAGAAGTGATCTATGTGGAGGAGAGAGAGTCTTACAAGAGTCCTTTTCAACAACAGAAAAAGAAACGGAGTTGCGCGACGGCTCCAATAGAGGGGGAAGCAGAGCGAATACTTTTGAGGAGTTTGAAACAGGACCGTTTCCTCACACACACGTATTCCAATTACGTTGTCGTTCGCGCTTACCATTTACCCTCCAGCCTCCTCTCTTCCACTCTCTTCTAGCTCTCTCTGATGTCTCCAAATGCGTTGTTACTTACAGCACCTATTTGAATACCGATTACATGGTGCTGTAGATGGTAGTGAAAAGAGGGTGAAAAGATGATCAGAGAGTTCTTCTTGCGCAACTTCTCCCATAACACATACGCTAAACCAGTAGTTTTCGGTTTGTTTCAAAGAGACTAATGAATGAAGGAATGAGGAAGAGCAAAAGAGCGAAAAGAAGACACCCGCAGGTGATCTTAACTAAATGTAATTGGATTTGCAGAAAACCTCTAAAAACTGAGCAATCCAGTTATACATTGAAAATTACTTTAGCTCCACACCGGCATGATCCAATCAAACGACTCGTTTGGGGAAAAACACTAGAAAGATTTTTTCTAATGTATTATACGTTTTATGCTTTAATTAATAAGATCGCGATCTGTACCGAACAGGGGTGCAACGAAATTACGTTAAATTCATCAGAATTCATAGTTTTTCCGAGAAATTGGAATCTGTAAATGCTCATAATCCTTCTCATAATCTCGATTCGTCCGGCTATGAGACGAAAATTTTATTAAAATTTTTGAGATAAATACTTAAATGCCCCTAATTTTTAACTATGATTTTTAAGTGAATTTTTCCCCGGCCGACCATCCGACCCATATAGGAAAATGATCCGCGCATTGAGCTAGCAACTTTTATCTTCGGACATTTGTGCCCACCCGAAATTTGCACGACCCCTACGTAAACACCCGAAAATCACCATATAACCCCTACTTCCCATTTCAAATGTTCATCTCTTGGACGCATATATAAAAATGCGCCCCACACTCTCCCGAGCATCTTTAATTTTTGGATTTCATTTATTTAGAGTGAAAAAATCACTTTAAAAACTTAAAAATTAGGGGGATTTCAGTACCGCCCCTTAAGAAGGTGTTCTAATGAGCGAATCTGAAGATACAGGCGAGCATTCAGATCAGAATCAACCATTTTTAGCCAGGCAACATGCAATAATTTAATAGGCATATCAGAAGGCAGGGAGCGTTCAGCTGTTTATCTCAGTTCACTTAGCTCTAGATCTCTAGCTAAATCACATTACCTCATCAAACATGGTTTGGGAAAATTGTCGAGAAAAAATAAAAGATCAGAAAAATAAAAAGGAGACAAAAAGAATTGAAAATTGGCAGAAAATATTTTCATCTTAAAGTCTAAATATTAATTGTTGATAATCAGATCAATTCTTGGTGGGAAAATAAGACTAACACAGCGAATAACAATAAACTCCGACTGCTGCTGCTGCCTTAGATCTCACAGCCAGCATGGAACTTGGGAGTAAACAACGCCCCCACACTAACAGGATTGAACCAAATACGAATTCTTAGTTGTGGAATGAATCCAAAATTTCCCTCCCTCATCGTTCTTCCATTTAGCGTTGAAGGCCGGCGAAATGTTGGGATTGGGATTGCGGAAGAATAAAAGTGCTTGGCGGTGACAGAACTAACGCTGAGGTTTAGAGTGCATGTTGGATAATCCGTGTCGATCACAGCCCCATCGAACTCCCTCCATTTACGCACTCATCTTCATCCTTCTCTTCTTTTCGCCACTGTATATATGCGTGAACTTAAGCCGTTTAGCCTTCTCGGTCATCCGAGAGAGAGGAAGAAAAGAACAAAAGCGATGGCCTTGACACTGCTGAGGGTGTTGGATGAATTTTTGGACGGATGTTTTCGAAATGTAATATGCTTGAGAATCGAAATGAGACGAATGATTTGCATTTTATTTAAAAAAGATTCAGCTCGGTTTGTCTTTGTGTGCCTGTACTCTACAACTTCTTTTGGAGTAGCTCGAATTTCGCCTGCGTCTCCATCTCAGCTTGCGTATCCTTCTCGCTGGCCAATCGACGAAGATCTAAATTGTTTCTTTTGTTACTTCTTAACGACCGACCTTAAGCCAACCTTCTTTCGACTGCGAACGCTTGGATTTGCGTTTAGCGGCGACATCGATTGAAAGCGTTGAGGATTCACTAGACATTCTTACTCTTTTCCCACTCCTCCCATCCCCAAATGGCGTAGTTGTAGGCGCTGTTTTCGAAGTTGTAGGTTCTTGTATGTCTGCCAACACAGGAGCCACGGGTTCTGATAGCGGGGCAATGGACTTTGACGTCTTAGGCGGGGATGGACGCTTTGGAGTTTTTGGCTGACTCTTCAACGGAGACGTGGAGATCTTTGCAGTATTTTTCAACGGCGACGCTATTGGAGTCCCGATGGCTGGGATTACCATTGTGGGCATCTTCACCGGCGACTGGATCTTGTGCTTGGCTAAATATAAAATTTGATGAATTGAATTCAAATGAAATACTCACGCTCCTCTGACGGCACCCGCTGCCGATGTCTCCGATCTCGTTTCTGTTGTGTCTCCGACGTGTAGGCCGCATGTCTTGCCGCCGATTTCCGGCTCATCCTCTCCGCATTCGCAGATGCGGCACTCAAGTCGGCTGTGCCACTAGTGGACGGTCCGACTCCCATCCCAGCGCCTTGGAGTCGTTCGTTGCGGATCCTCTCCTCCGTCTGCTGGATGAGATCGACGACGAAGGAGGAGAGTGTCTGGTCGGGGACGGTTTTCGAGACTACCACGCCGGTGGAGTTTTTCGGTTGAGCGGAGAGCTGAGCCGCCACTTCCAGCTTCAGCGAGAGGTAGCGGGTGTGGATGAGGTCGGCTTTCTTAATTGGAAATTTGAATATGTCAAAATTTTTATTTGATTTTTTCTAATTTTATTTTTGATAGCATAAGAAACTCACAGCGACATCTCGGCGTATGGTTCGGAGATGGTGGAGATCGTTGTCGTGGAAGCCGAGAGTCTTCGAAGTTTTACTAGCTGCTGTTTCCTTCATCACATCCAAGTGGCGGTTCAACAGGGGATTGTACTGAAATTCCATTTTTATTACAAATTAATTTTTATGAATAAAAATAAAATTACAAAATTTGTTTTTAAAATAATAAATAATTCGATAGATTCATACCTCGCACTCGAAAGCCATCACAGCGAAAGCATGACTCTCCACCAACCGAAATAGACAGAATGTCGCTTCGAACTGTTCGGACGGCATCAGAACGTCCGAGATGAGAGTGTTGATAGAGCGGTACTGCTGTACGGAGACGCGAATTGGACGGACATACTGGGCGGGTTGGAGAAAGTAGAGGCAATAGGTCATGAAGATGCCGAAGAGGCGTTCCTATACAAAAATAATTTCATCGACTTATTTTAATTTTATTTGAAAAATTAAAGATTAAAAGATTTAAAAATAATAAATTATTTAGATTTTTATTTCAAAAATTTTTAGAATTTTTTTTATAATTTTTTATTTAATTTAATAATTTTATAAAAATATTATCGCCAATTTTTGCGCTATAAAATACCTGAAACGATCTTTGGACTCTCTGCTTCTCCATCTCCTTCTGATAGCCCACATTCGCATAGGTCGAATGACACGACGTCAGATAGGAGGGAATGCTGGATCTTGTTTGTCCCAAAGCGGCGTACAAATCCACTCCATCGATGTATGGACTCCGCTCTTGCACACCTTCAACTCGACCCGAGAGGAAATAGGAGGCGGAATAGGCAAGCAGATTTTCGGAGAACTGAAAATAATCGAATTATAAGTATTCTTAATTTAAAGTTGTGGTACCTCCACAAGCTCCGTAGTCGCCAGCCTTCCGATGAAGATGGTGGAGAAGTCGGCAGCGAGGAAGAGATCGGCGAATTTCCTCATGTCATACGCCGCTGGTTGGTTCTCGGGGTTGGTGCAGAAGCGTCGAGCCAACTCATCCACGTCCGCCTTCATTGTTGTGATCAACATCTCCTCCATTCGATGGATCTCTGGCTTCTTTTCACTCATCTCTTTATCTTTAAATGGTTGTATTGACTGGGGTTAGTTTTGAGAAGTGGATATGAAGAAATAGAGTCAGGGAAATTGGAAGCGTTCAATGTATTGACATTTTCGTGTCAGGACCAGGATTTGGTTAAAGAGTGAATATTATATTTGGGAATTCCTATCTAAGCTAGACGCCGAAGAATCCAGGCAGACTGGTCCGTATAGTCGAAGTTTAGCACCTTCTTCAAGGCTTGTAAAGTGACGATGCAAAAAATTTTCAAATTTTTATATCAATTTCATCCAAAATTGTTAAATTCCTAGTTCGGTGTCCAGAAATATGACATGGAATGATCACACTTTTTTGATTTGGTATTTAGTCATTTAACCATTTATAGCGCATAATCGACAGACACAGGCTTTGACCATAAGAGTCTCATTGAATTTTTGATCAAATTTTATCAAAATCTTGGAATTCCTAATCAACAATCCGGAAATATGGCATGAAGTGATCGAACTTCTTTGATTTGTTATTTCGTTATTGTTTGACGCGTATAATCGACAGGTCTACAGACCCTAAACGTCCTCATTGAATTTTCGATCAAATTTCATCAAAATAGTGGAATACTCCAAATCCAATCCAGATCTAGAAATATGATAGGATCTGAAAAGCATTTTATCTTTCCATTTATTTGCTTAGTTGGATGTTCATGATTCTTAGCCCGAATCTGATCCAGGAGAACTCCAATATAAATTTTAATAGCCATCAAATATTTTAATTTTTTAATTTTTTAATTTTTATATCTAAATTTAAACCTTTTACTTTCTCATTATTTTTGGAGCTCCATCCACAATAATAAGCCATTCCTTCTGCATATTTCCCAGGCACATCTTTTCCATCAGAACTAACACAGGCTCTATTTTCAAGCACATTTGTTTCCTATATGTCCCGAGGGAACGAAAATTATAAACAAATTATGAGTGAAGACCCATCTGTTCCGTAGATTACCAGTGGGTTGTGCAGAAGATTTTCTGCAAGACTCCCTTCCCAATATTCCACCGTCAGCTCATAAGATGTATTTCGTCGGCGTCTTATTGTCATAAATATTTACCCGCACTTCTAACCCTAATTCTGTCGTCCCTAATTTATGAAGAGCGGAAAAATGGTGTTGCTCACCCAGCGGGCAGATGCTCAGAGCTCCCGACTTTGTCCTCTGGGAGGGACGAGAATATCTAGTAGAATGGAGAAATGGAGACTCGGATGATGGGCTTGACATAAAAAGAGAGTATCGTTGAGAGAGTTAAATGTGTGTGGCAGCCCAAACTCTACCATATTTCGTTTCCCTCACCACCTCCCTTTGCACTAACTCAAGGGAAAAAGCTGATGAAATAGTGACTCCTTTGACAGCTGCAAGTCTTCTAGCCTAGAGCTGAAAACGACCTCTCTGGATAGAGATAGAAAGATATGTGGCAAGGGTGGCGAGTATTCTGAGGTCGATTTAATAGAGAGTGTTAGACACACACGGGATGAGATAGAAAGGGAGAGGAGGGAGTTAGTTAAGAAAATGCACTGCAATAAAGTTCGGACTTTTTGTCCTCTAAATATAGCGTGTTGGGACTTCTTGGATGCTGCTTTATCGTTTTACGATACATTTTGCTATTGCAGCGAACTTGGAAGGAGCGAATGCGTGTATTTAAATTTTGTACTTTTTGGTTTTAAGAAATTCGAAAATTATTTAATGAATCTATCTATGTCTACATTATTTCCATTTAACATTCAAAGCACTCAGAAATGCATAGACTAGTCTAAATAATTACACTTTAAGTACGATGAAGGATCAGTTTCATAATTTTTCATACATTTCCAGATCTCTATTTTAGGATCAGTTCTAATATATTACAAAAATCTATCAGTTCCAGTTCCAGTCAATTCCATAATTGAACTGAATCAATCATTCAAACAATCAATTTCAGTTCCATCCTGTTCTGGTATCAGTTCCACTTTCAATCAGTATCAGTTATTTCCATAAAATTTTCTCTTACAAAATTTGTATCTGTTAGGAATGTCTTTTACTATGTAAGGTTGAAGGTGTCGAGGGATGTGAGATGATGGGATTGCGAGAGGATGATGGTCCGTCACTGTTTAGTACTAGATTAATGTGTACTTAATGGATAAATCGGGGGCAAAAATCTGGATTTGTTGTCCAAAGTTGATTGCTTGGTAAAAATGGATAGCGGTCAACGGTAAAACGTTTATTAGAATACTAGGAAATACATCCCAAAATCAAAATAGCTTGCAGAAAATTTACTTAATTGTTTGAACCAGCTTGCATCAGAGATTTATTTCCATTTATAACAAATGAATAGTTTTTAATGTTTAATGTTTAATGTTGTTTTTCAAGCAATTTACTGAAACCCTTTTAGGTTAATTTGAGTTAAATTTATAATCGCTAATGTTGAAATTATTTTCAATGTTTATTTTTTTATCGTGGCTGTTCTCGCGCGCTAAAAAATATTTTAAAGCCTATTTCATATTTGTTTCAGACGATAGTTGCAGGTCTTAGAATTAGATTTTATTGGAGGAATAATAAAATAAATGTCCTATTTTCAGTCTCCACCAACATTGGGGCTGTAGCTCATCGGTAGAGCGCCTGCTTAGCATGCAGGAGGTAGGGAGTTCGACTCTCCTCAGCTCCACCATAAGTTTTGCACTAGTTAACTCGCGTTCTTTATTTCGTTAATTTTTTTATGATAAAAAATTTTCTTAATAATTTTCAAAAATAAAAATATTCTTGCAAGAATCTTTGGTATATAAGAAAAATTACATATTTTGCATCGTTCTAATTTTAGACCCTCAATTTTTTGTCCCCACCAACTCATCCAATTCTCTCTCGTCGTTGTCACTCCCCGTCCTTCCCCCATTAATCAGATTACCCGCTCTACGTTTATTTATGAGAGCCCAAATGTGTTGTGGAGCATTTGGGGAAGATTGGCAGTATTGAGAGAATTGGGAGTGTAATTGGTGTTTTCGGCAGAAAACAAAGCGAATTTGTCCATCCAACCATTTCCATCCCACATCCACCCCTACCATCTAACATCCGTTCGCCAATCGCCGCTATAGCCACAAAGACTTTCAAAATGCTCTAACTGCTTAGTTTTTGTTTGCGTGTGTCTCTAATTATAAATTCCCTCCTTCCCACTTATACTAAACTTATTTGCAGCCAACTTCTCGGAATTGAAGAGCTGAAGGAATGGTGAGACAATTAGAAAAATTCGTCTTGTCTCAAAACTCTCTTTTTGTGCTTTCCCCATGTTTAGGAGAAGAATGGCAACTTATTCATTGGAAGAGAACTGGATGGGAATGATTCACCCTGGGGAGTCTTTTCTTTTTCGTAAACCATGGGTCCATTGGCCTCATCTCTTTATGTACCACACCACATTCTCCCCAACACATTTGACGTCTGCAACAACTTTGGCATTTTCTGTTTGACATCGATTTATTGCCACATGCCATCTTTCAATTTTATTACTCTTCCTTATTTACTCATTCTCACTATTTATTCACATATGTATTGACATTCTAAAGTTCCAGGCCATATATCATTGGTCTATATTGGTCTAAGTTGGATATGTTGGATACCCTAGATCCTAGATCCTATAGGTTATAGTGCAATGTCAATGGAATTTACCTAGTCGAAATTTTAATTCGATTTGTGTTGATTCATTTATGAATGAGCCTAAGACCTAAGACCTAAGATTATGAATCTAGCTTTCTAATCTGTATATTTCCAGCAAATGCGACGCCTATTCGGTCGCCTACGCAAATCCCAGTCGGCACATGAAGACAACGAACGGCGACGTCGAAAGTCCGACGTTGCACCCGAATCCACTGCCGGCACTTCAAATGGCAATGTTCTCACATCTCCGCCTCGCTATCCACCCCAATCGCTACACTCCAGCAGGACATTCGACGCAACCGGCCGTCCATATTATTCCATTTCCTCCACTGCCTATACGAATGACTATCGAGGAGTTGGCGGAGGAGGAGCGACGAGTGTGTCGTCGTGTTGTGGCGAAGAGAGTCGCTTTGATCCGGAGTTGGATCGGTCTATGATGCAGACCATTACGGACGTGAAGTATGTAAATCGGAGGCCGAAGTTCACGGCTGTAGGTTAGTCGCTAAAATGTTTAGGAAAATATTGAAATTAATTTTCTGTTGTAATTTAAATATAAATTTCGCTTTTCAGTTGACGCCAACTTTCAACGACAGTGCCTTGAAGCTCATAATCTCGTCCGTCAAATCTACGGCTCACCCGCACTTATCTGGTCTCAAGAGTTGGCGGATCTGGCCAAAACATGGGCGCTCAAGCTGGCGGAAAGGGGGAGAATTCTCTATCCCGAACTTGCCGGTATTTTTAAAAGAGAAATACTGAAATCCCCCCTCTAATTTTTAAGCATGATTTTTTTTAAAGTGAATTTTTGCCCGGCAGACACATCCGACTCACATAGGAAAATGCTCCCCGCATTGAGCTGAGCAACTTTTATTTTCGGACATTTCGGTCCACTCAAACTATGCACGACCCCTACGTAAACACCCGAAAATCACCATATAACCTCTACCTCTCATTTGAAATGTTTACCTCTTGGACCCATATATAAAAATGCTCCCCACACTCTCCCGAGCATCTTTGATAATTTGGATTTCGTTATTTAGAGGGAAAAAACACTTTTAAAAAATCTTACTTAAAATTAGGGGGTGGATTTCAGTACCGTCCTTTTTAAAATATTTCGTCAAATATTTTATATCTCATTTTAGGGATAGGAGAGAATATCCAATTGGTCACTGACGAGACTGGAGATCATTTAACGACTGGCTCCGAGCTTGTGGCTCTATGGGCCAGTGAAGCGGAACACTTCGATTTCGCCAATCCGAAATGGAGCATAAGTAATCCAAAATTTGTAAATTTAATGATCAAATAGGAAATTACAGAATGCAAAAACTTCACCCAAATGATCTGGCGCTCTTCGATCGAGTTGGGTGTTGCGCGCTACTGGAACACACCGAAAAACTGCCTGGCCATAGTCGCTTTCTACCGTCCCGGTGGCAACTCCAATGCACCCGGCGAGTTTGCCATAAATTTGCCGTCGAAGAGCGAGTTGTCCGGTGATGTGCGGAAGGCTACTTCACTGGAGGCGCTCATTGCCATGATGAACAGAGCGGCGCTCAACGATGGTGGATTTTTGCCACCAAAAAGGAACATGGTTCTCAAGGATAGCCGACCTATTTAAACAAAATGAATCATTCGGAACTGCTGTTCTTTTTCTGTATTCTTTTTTATTTTTGGTAACTTTTCTTCTTGCCATTTGTGATTTGGATTTGTATATCTTAATACTGGGAATTACATGGTTTTATGAGATTTCCTTCCGTCAAAATAAAGACTTTCATATTTTATTCGATATAATAAAAATTGATGGCAAATAATATTCCTCTTCCATTTGCGTTAACTTTACTGACCGGTATAAAAGAAGCATATGGGAGAGTACGATCATATATATAATATTGAACATATCAAATCATATAGAATCTCATAAATCCTAGAGGTTAATAAAAGCAAGAAACATTTAATATCTTGCATATCAATATCTTATCCCTCTTTTTAGTGGCTATTTAAAGAAAAAATGACCTCAAATCCTAAACATATAATTGAATTCCCGCCCACACACGATACCACCAAAAGGACTAATTTAAGGGACCTCACACTTTAATGACTCAAACATGTTGACTCAGAATTTGTGCAGAGAGCATACAAAGAGGATGTGGTCAACAAAGCTTTGTTTGGACGAAAAAATACATACGATATAAATTAAAATTTCTCCAATAATTAAATTAAAAATGAATTTAGTGATTCCCTCCTAATATTCCTGGGTCGACGATGGAGTCGGATCAATTCAACGATGCTCCTGTCGCCTCCACATCAGAGGTATCAAAATGCAATGAAAAATTACTTTATAAATAAAAATTAGGATCAACTCCAAGAGGATAACGAGTCTCCCAGTGGTTCTATGAAAACGGCCGAGGTTTGAACATAAGAAAAATAAAATTAAAAATTTCAATTATTTTGTTCAGCTCGAAGATGTGGCTTCCGTCTCTCTAATCCCGACACACGTCAAATGAAATAGAATAGAATATGAAATAGATTTGTTACTATCAAATCAAGATTATATGAATTTCGAATAAAAGACGAATCGAATTTTTTGCAACCTGTGTATCGCCTTTGAATTGCTAATGCATTGATAAATATGCTTCATAGTACGAACTGACGCTATTACTTTTTCAAGAATAAGAATGTTAATATGATGAAATGGATTTTTTACTATCAACTCAAGATTATATGAATTTCGAATAAAAGACGAATCGAATTTTTTGCAACCTGTGTATCGCCTTTGAATTGCTAATGCATTGATAAATATGCTTCATAGTACGAACTGACGCTATTACTTTTTCAAGAATAAGAATGTTAATATGATGAAATGGATTTTTTACTATCAACTCAAGATTATATGAATTTCGAATAAAAGACGAATCGAATTTTTTGCAACCTGTGTATCGCCTTTGAATTGCTAATGCATTGATAAATATGCTTCATAGTACGAACTGACGCTATTACATTTTCAAGCAATAAGAATGTACTTAATATGATGAAATGGATTTGTACTGATGTTATTATTTTTCCAGCCAATAAAAATTTCTTAGTAAAAGAGATACATTTGTAATAAAACACTCTAGAAGTATAAATCTCCAACACAAAACGAACCGAATTTTTTAAGCTGATTACCCTCTTAGAATGGGTATTGCATTGATAAATGGGATTCATATCTGAAAACTGACGTTATTATTTTTCAGCCAACAAATTTAATAATGTGCCATTAAATGCTACTGTTGTTAAGTGCTCGTCGAGTTGTGGAGAATGCCTTTGGGCAACTCGTGGGTCGATTTCGAATTTTTCTGCGAATTTTCTGCATGGAACACCACAAAGCTGTCGCTCTGATCCACTCCGCCATCATACTCCACAATTTCTTGGGAATGCGGAATACTGCGAGGCTTTTCCTGACTTCGGGCTCCGACAAATAACAGAGCAGCGAACTCCGGCAGCCACAAACGTGCAAGAGAGATTCGAGAACGATTCGTCGCTCACTTTAATGCCCACTAATCATTATAATTGTTTTCGATATTTGATGGTACAATTTGACCAATAAATCTCGACTTTAAACTTGCAAGATGCAATATTTCATGTAGCTACATGCAGTATGCAAGTGCAATAAATTTGCGCAATAAAGCTTTGGATTATAACTTGAAAGTGCAATAATCGCTTGCGCAATAAACTTGCGCAATTTTATTGCGCAATAAATTTTTGAAGTATAACTTAAACATGAAATAATCTCTTGCGCAATAAAATTGCTCAATTTTAATGCCAAGTCATTATTGCGCAATAAAGTATAACAGGCCTAACATAAGCGCATCGATATCCACGCCGGGCCAGAAAATTTATGATTAGCATTGAATAAATCAAGCTAGGACATGACTCGTTATACCAGAGATCAACGTTTGGTCAATTGATTTGTTGATATAGATCTTTGCGATTATTTCTAACAGAAGCGCATCGATATCCACGCCGGGCCAGAAAATTTATGATTAGCATTGAATAAATCAAGCTAGGACATGACTCGTTATACCAGAGATCAACGTTTGGTCAATTGATTTGTTGATATAGATCTTTGCGATTATTTCTAACAGAAGCGCATCGATATCCACGCCGTAATTATAACTATTATAATATGGTACTATTATAATTATTGTAATTAAACGTTGTTTGCACGGATATTGTAAATAGAAGAAATTATTCTTGAAATTAGTGCCTCGAATCTGACTCTAATGCTCTCTATTTTAACGTCCTCTTGGTGTTTGGTCCATTTTCGCATACTTCCTTACTCTCATATCTGAAAGGATAGAAAAACGACGGAAAGAAACAATTCCCATATATAAACAATATAGTAGTATTCGTTTTCAATCAAAAATTGATTCGTTGGTATTCGAGATTTATTTAAATTAAGCGTTGATCCCCGCAGGTTGAAAGCGCTGATGGGCATCACTCCGACTTAAAAATAATATAATAATCATAATTCCAAAATAAACTGATCTCGAATGAGAATCATACGAATCACATAATATAGTTAAATACAAATAAAATTCGAATGACCCTCAAATGCTGTCCAGCGTAATCCGTTATTGCGTAGTTTGTCCATATCGCCATTATTATTGGAACATCAGGATTTGGTCATTGGCATGTGTAGAAGAGCAAGTCATTTGTTGTTTTCGGTTGAGCCGATGAATTGGTGGCGGTGCCAGTCAGCCGGTGATGACCCTTGGCTCTCTATTTTTCACTACTTGCATTTTCTTCCTCTTCTTTAATTCTTCCTTCAAGAACCCCACCCTTATTCATCATCTTCCTCTTCTTGTCACATTCCTCCATCCTGTGTGAAATCCAGGGAGTGAATAGAAGCGAAGAGTCCTCCATCCCATTTTCACTCATTTATTCAATGAGATTTCATGAGAAATAGATAGAGGGAGGGAAACAACACGGAGCCGGGAGACATATGCCGAGCGAGGGGAATAATGAAATTCATATTTATATTCATTGTCGACGGCTGGCATTCCCATGGTGTGATATGAATGGACGAATTGGGTGTGATACGTGCATTGGTTTTTGCCTCGAGCATTCGTTGGGTTTTCCTCGTTATATCCGCGATGTTTTCTTCCGAAAACGAATTGTGTGTGTAAAGCTAATATTTTACTTTAATTTTCATTGTGCCCATTCCAGTTTCACTTCCGTCCGCCAATCTCCTCTCTGTCGCTTTTTAATTAATTCGCCAATTTGTCAAAAAGCCCATGTTTATAAGAGCGTGTGGTTAAAAAAGAGCGTGAGTTGCTTCTCTACGGCCAAACCAATGGTGTGTGATGTGTGAAATGAGAGCGTCTGTAACCGACACTTTATGGCTCGCTTTTAATAGTACGTGAAGGAGGAGGTGGAGGGCGCCAATACTTCCACATTGTGAGTGTTGGTCGGCGTTTAATTTATCTCCCATAATTATTCATTAAATTGGACGGATGATTGAAGTTTAGCTTCCGCATTCAAAGTGCCATACGACTTGTGAGTGAAATTGCTTAAAATACAATTAATCTCTGATTATTTAAAATAAATCTTTTGATTTTAAAAATTTAAAATCTTTTGATTTAATTTGATAAAATTTTGGGTCATATACCCTCAAATTTTCTGTCAGTGGGGGAACTAGTGTAGTGTCTAGTGTTTTTCTGAATTTAAAAAATTTCAAAACCTTGTCTTGTTTTAAAAATGCTCAGCTCGCTGCGGGAATTTAAATTTATATATTATATATTTAAAATAATTAAATTTATTGTATTTAAATTGAATCGAATTTTAATATAAAAATAATAAATCTTAGAAAAATCAGCTAGCCTACAATTTATGCATAAAATATTACCAAATATAGGTTTTACATCAAATTTACAATTATTCCCAAAATATGTATTGCCTAAAAAGACCACCCATAAACCCGCAGAATCTGAAGTTGTTGGCAAAGTTTTTTTAATTATTACTCTCCCTCTTCCAACCTTCAAAAGCAGACGGCTTGCAAATGAGTGCAAAAGTCGTATGCGAACTGTCAAAATAGCGCCAATTTCTGTTCCTCGTACCACCAACATAACAAGACTCAAACTTCTCGCAGCACCCTATTTAAAAAGTCGAACCCGTAAATACTTAATAATTTATAATTTTCCATCTTTACTCCTTTCTTCTCATTGCCAGCTTTTTAAGCATCTTTTTAAAGAGAGTTTAAACATTGACAGCTGCCTTCCATATTTTATATATTTAGCGTTGATTCGTTGTGTCGTCAAAACCCATTCATAATTTCCCTCAATGCCAGCCAGAGTTCTGGCCGGAAGTCATCTATTATTTTTAGTATCGAACACATATGTTGAGTGTGATTGGCAAATGGGCGAGGATGGATTTTCGAGTCGATCGTTTCGTTAAATTTAATTTTTCTCAATATTCAAAACATTTTGAAAAATTAAAAGTTGCATAAATTTGAATAAAAATTAAAGAAAATTAATTACTTTTATTTTGATTTCTGAAAATTATTTGAGTTCCTTACATTTCCATCCCCATCCATGAAACTCTCTGTCAAATTGCATAAACAAAAACATCCCGCCGTCGTTCCTCCGACCAGCGACCATCCCCTCCCCATTCACTTGGTGATTAACTTAGTTAGCGTTAGTTTGTTAGCAATTGGCCCCCTTTGGCAATTCATTTGTCATCCCCTCCTGTCTCTTCCACTCTTTCCCACTGCATTCGAAAACTTCGAATGTTTTCGAACGGGTAAAAACAACAACTTTATCCTCCAACAATTTATTTGCATTTCTCTATGCTTGCTTCTCTCTTCAACACAAGTTTCACTCACTCTCTCTCAATGCTATCGACGAGAGCCAAGGAGTGACTCTTTCTTTTCATAGGAATGGTGTGGAATATGTGAAATCTTTTTTCACACATTTCAATGATGGAAAAAGTCACTTCATGGCTCTTCCCACGCGCTCTCATAAAAATTCAGAGGTTTCGTTTTTCCATTGGGCCGTAAAAAAGTGATTAGTCTCTCTATGGCCGGCCGGCAGTGTTCGGAGAGGATTTCGAGAGTGTGTCTAGAGGCAAACGAACGTTTAAGGCTAATTCGAAATTTGTAGGATTTTTCCCCAAAATGAAGACCCTAACGAGTTTCGAAAGTTGTTGCGCTGGGACCGGATAGGATTAGCGTGGAGTTGTGAGTGTGTTGGGAATTTTGGGGAAATATGGAATATGGAAGGTTATTATGCAAAAAAGAACGCAAATATTTACATATTTTTCTCGGTTTGATGGGAGTGAAGGCTTGTATATCAATTTTAGGGAGGAATTTTGTTTTAATTTTTCCTTTTAAAATTTTCGTTTGAAAGACTATGAGATTATTTTAATCTCTGTTGTGATAATATTTGTGAGATTAGGAAATTATTTTTGAGTAAATCGAAAACACTCGACGTGTGATATGCCGACAGCTGTATCAACAAGTTGGGTGGTGTCGATGTGGAAGAGTCAAAGGTTGGGTTTGTGTGTCTCTTTCCTCAATTGATTCAATCATTCATTTCTGTTGTTTGTAGGGTGGTTTCAAAAGTTCCATTTAAAAGTTAATTAATTCATTAGTATTTTATAGCGATATTATTTTCAACTTTTCTTATTTCCTTGATCAAAATTTTCCAAATAGAAATTAATAATTTATATTCAGTTTTTATTGCGAATAAAAATTTGTTTTACTTTGATTTTTTGATTGTAATTTAATTTTATATGAATTTATGGAAAACGTAATTTTTAATGTACAAATTATTTAATTTTATTCAATTTTTATTTTCTTAATTTTAAAATATATTAAATTTTTCAGATTGCAATTTATAAGGAATTTCAAAAATAAATTTTCATTCTTTTTCAAGTAATTGTACAATTTTTAATTTTCTTAAAATTATCTAATTTTAAAAATTTTCTATTTAATTATTTTACTCACTGGATCATTGGTCTTGTTTTCGCAGAAGATGATGTTTTCCATGCAAATCAAATAATTCTATAATATGTTCCAAAATAATATGGTGCCAGCCTCCTCCCACTGGGATCATCTGGACCCAAACCTTCGCCAGGAAATCCTACTTCTACCCACTTTCCTTTTCACGGTACTCAAATTTCCGCCTAACGAATGTATGAGAAAGAGAGTGTAGATAGGAGAGAGTCTAAAGGCTCATGTACAATGCCGTCTTGAGACTGAATGTCACTGTGAAAATGATTTCAAGTTTGAAACTTTTCGTTTGTGAACATGCCAGGTGGGTGTCTTCTCTAGCTCAGTGACAGGACAATGAAGACAGAGAAGACACCCCCCCTGACATGTTCACAAACGAAGAGCTTCGAACGAGGAATGATTTTTCAGTGACATTCAGCATTCAGTCTCAAAAAAGACGTCATTGTACTCGCGCCTTAATAATTCGTCTAGACACAGTCCTTATACACTCACAAATAAGATTTCTCTCGCCTCCCTCTCAATCTCAATTTGTGATTCACAACACGCGCGTAATTGCAACAGATTTATTTATAGAATCCAGTCTATTTTGGGTGCTGAGAAATTTGTTTACAATTTGTTTCCTCATATTGATCATGTTTTTCAATGTAAGTATTTTCGTTCTCCTCCGTTCTGAGTATTAAATGTGTTATGAACTATGATGCTATAGGAAGCGGCATTTATTATAAGAACTGTGTGATTTTCGCCAACGTCAATTTTTAGCACTTCCGATTTTGGTTGAAAGTGTGTAAATGAGGTCCATTGGGGATTCACGAGATTTGAAGGATTTCTAAGGACGTTTAAAATTCGAAATCCTTAGGAAATTTGCGAAATTCTACTGCCTTTTCGGCAAACTGTGACCTGAAAGTGTAGATAGTGTGAAAGTAGTTTAAGTCACTCCCACGTCTTTTTGTAAATTCCAAATCATCGTTAAACTTGCTCTTCCAAGGATAAACCACTCAGATTGTGTCCATATTCTCCCCATCTCTTCAGATGTTTAATGATGAATTTTGTTTTGTCTGGAAGATAATGAAGTGCTGGAAGCAACAAGGTCATACATTAAAGACGGTAAATGGCAGGTGGTTTGACAGCTTCTTTCCGGATAGTTTTTAGTAAATTTCGATGTGTGTTTCGAACGACACGAAACACGCTCTTTTTGCTATCGTTTCCTACTCCTCCTTCACTTTCACCTCATTAATACATCATGACATGGATACGTTCGTCTCCAATTTCACGTAGAGACACTCACTCCCGAAAACCACCTCATTGTTTCCACTTTTCCTGCTCAAAATTCTGGTGGAGAAAATGTGTGGGAGTTGTTCCCAAGCACTTTCTACTATTTCAAGTTGTTCCTTGTATCAACCTTCACTTTTATTTTAACTGCAATGGGCCTGAAGATGCAAAATTCTGGAAGTGATATGATTGTTGATTTTCTGAATAAGAAATTAGCTAGTCCTTTTTGGCGATCGATTCGGTAGACGAGTGTGAGTGGGAGGTGTGAGACATCACATCATTGTTACATCCAGAATTTTCATATTTAGTTTTCACCACTTGTGTGGTGGTGGTTTCTCTCAAGTAGTTTAAAGTAAAATGGTAATAGTTTCATGGTCTTAGAGACTATGATGAAATTGATCAAAAGCCTGTCTACAATAGACGTATAGATTAGGTCTGTTTATCCATTTTCATTGTTTAATATTAAAACCCTCCTACACATACAAATCTGTGCCAAGTGTAAAATTGGCCTTATTTCGGATATGGTCCATATTGGAGGAAATGGAGAATAAGGAGGAATTTAATTCTGTATTAAAATTTTTATTATTATATTAATAAAGTAAATTATTATTAAAGTATATATTTTGTAAATAAATAAAAAATTATTCTTCTCTTTTTAATTCTTTAGCCTTTTTTATTTTTCTATCCTTTTAAGTAAAAATAGGCATAAAACGAGAAATACTGAAATCCCCTTAATTTACTAAAATCCACCCCATAATTTTTAAGTAACCAATACTGAATTCCTCCCGCTAATTTTTATCTAACCTCTAAATAAGGTGTAGACCCATGGGAAGGCCGGTTGGACCCATGGGGTGGACAGTGGGGACCCATGGAGATGCCGGTGTGATCACCCCTTCCTTACCTACAAGTCCTCGATTTGTACGTGAAAAGATCTTGATCGACCACTCAAAGTGCTCAGAAGAGCGAGCTGAGCACAATCAGTACTAACTCCTAAATAAGTTATCCGAAAGAAAATAGGTGGAAACATGTAGGAAGGCTATATTTGAACTATAGACCCTATACAAACCAAATATTACCCCAGCTAGCGCTGGGGCGCAATATTACCGCCAATTTTAAATGTAGTGGTAATAATTGAATATTAAGGGTCACTTAAAAATTAGGCGGAGGAATTCAGGATTTTAAGTTTACTTAAAAATTAAAGGGGATTTATAAATTAGGGGAGTTTCAGTACCGTCCTTTTGTAAATAAATAAAAACACACCATTCTAAATAATAAAATAAGAATTTCTGAATAAAAAAGTGCCTCTTAATTTTTGATATTCTTTAGAAAATGGTTGCTATTCTTTTTCTGCTCTTTTTTAATTCTTTTTGCCTTTTCAATTTTCTACCCTTTTAAGTAAAAATAGTCGTAAAAATCCAATGGTCGGAAAAATGGTCAGAAAAATAAAAAAGAATAAAAATGGGCAGAATGGATTTGGGTTAAAATGGGTTTTTGAAATAATATTTTTTACAATAGTTCTAATTATTTTTTCTAATTAAAAATTGATCAAATTTCACAATATGTAATGACTCAACATTCGCTTCCTGCCCAATTACCCAATTTGCACACACATGCGTACGTCACTCTGTCACTCACTCTCTACTTGTTGTTTATTTCTCATTTCTCATCCATTCGTCTATCAAATCCCGAGAGAGAGGAGTGAGAGCAAGGGAAGTCATGGATTGTCGGTGTTTGGGTTGGACGAACGGGTAAACATCCCTCTCCGTCAATTTGACTCCATTTTTCTAAATTAAGCTCTTATGTCATTCGACCACCGACCGCCACTTTTATGTGTGCAAAAAACAAATGGATTAATTATGGGACGACGCTCTAATCGTTTTCCAATCGTCTCATTTTTCATATTTGATATCAGTTTACTCCTCAAAACGAAGAGACGATTCCAGTAATTTTGTTGTTGATAACAAAAACATTCGTGTCATATTATATTTTTCTCCACAACCCCAACCATTGATCGATGATCGTAGTTTGATTTAAGGGGAGGAAATCTGAAGAACTTGTGTTTCACTCACTCATTCTCCTCTGTCCATTGTCTTTTTTATGAAGAAGAAGATCTTTGAGTTCTCTACTATGTCTTTGTTTCATTAGATTCTTTTATTTCCTCTTACTTGTCGTTGCTTAGCAGATCGCTGGGAGGAATTCGATCTTCTCCTCAAGAGCCATTATTCATTGTGTCATATACAAAAGTTGAAAATACAATGAATTTGTTGAATGAGTTCTAAGAGTTCGAGGATTTCAAAATTCGTCATCCGAAATCAGTAAAGCTTTAGTTTTAACTATATTTAAATTATTCCCTATTGAAAGGCCTAAAATTTTCAATCTCATCTTCAATCTTTCATCGCTATCAATCGTAAAATTCTCATCCAGCCTTTGTCAATTTTTAGAATATTAATTACACTTTGCATATATTATATAATTATATATAAAACTCACCCAAATCAAGCATAGTCTTGGGCTAAAGGTTTGACTCTATGAGTTTTTATGGGACTTAATTTCAGCCTTTAATCATTTTTTGAAAAAAGTTTTTCAAAAAAGTTTCCAAATTTTTCGAAAAAGTTTTCGAGTTTTTCAAAAAAGTTTTTAAGTTTTTCCAAGGTTTACCCGCAACTTCAGCGACGGCCATTTCAGCGACGGCCATTTCAACGACGAAAGTCTGAGCGTAACTAGTTGAAGAGGCTAAATGGCCAGTGCTGAAATGGCCGTCGCTGAAAGGACCGTCACTGAAATGGCTGTCGCTGAAATGGCCAAAATGGACGGCCATTTCAGCGACGGCCATTTCAGCGACGGCTATTCCATCCTCATCTTATCCCCATCTTAAGGGTCTAAGCCTAAAAGTCTGAAGCCTAAGCCTAGCCTAAACCTAAAAAAGTCTGAAAGTCTGAGCGTAACTAGTTGAAGAGGCTAAATGGCCAGTGCTGAAATGGCCGTCGCTGAAATGGCCATCGCTGAAATGGCCGTCGCTGAAATGGCGGGTCACCTTTCCAAGTTTTTGAAGTTTTTTCAAAAAGTTTTCAATCTTTAAAAAAATTTCAAGTTTTTAAAAGTTTTTAAGTTTTTAAAGTTTTTTAAAAGTTTTTAAGTTTTTCAAAGTTTTTAAGTTTTAGCAAATTTTTCAAAAAAGTTTTTAAGTATTTCAAGTTTTTCTAAAAGTTTTTAAGTTTTTCAAAAAAGATTTTAAGTTTTTACAAGTTTTTCAAAAAAGTTTTAAATTTCAAAAATGATTAAAAGGCTCAAAAAGTACCATAAAAATCCATAGAATCAAAGGTTTTGGCATTAGCTTTAACCAGGACTAGCTATGGAACTAAGCCAAAAAGCTTATAACCGAGAATATGATGTTAGAGAAACATTCTCTACAATTTTCGCCAAATAAAATCACTTAATTTTGGAGACCCATGACTAATTTCCAAAAAGTCCTCTTTAATCCATTTCCCATGTTCTTCACAAGTGAAAGTGGAGAAGCTCTGCGTAGGCGTCTCCCCCTCGACGCATCCGATGACCAAATCTCTGTAAGAGAGAAACGCCATATATAGCGGTATAAAAACTTTGCTCTCCTCTCTCTTTGTCACCTATCAGCTTTCCATTTTCTTTGTCACATCTTCCCCTTCCACTCATATACATATAGCTCATGGCATAGCACATACTTCATCCTCCCTATTTTTTCCTAATCCGTCAGCGCCTTTCACTCCTCCTCACTTAAGCTATGGTCCGAGAGCATCAAAAACACTCTTCCACGCGAGATGTGTGCGAGATGCTTAAAATAAACATCCCTATTTACTCGGTGCTCTCTTTGTTTTGCACAAGGGAGAGAGTGCAACATTTAAGGCAATATTTTGAGAATTTATGCCCTCATATCCATTCACAGTCATTCATTCACATTTGAATTAATAATTTGATGAATAATTGCAATTTATGCATCAAAACAAATTTTAAATTCTCCTCCATTTCAGAGATGCGCCACGGCGCAATGAACCGAATGGAACGTCGACTCGCTAATTCACTCATAATTCGTCGCCGCCTCCGCTAATTCACCTCATTAATTCATCTTCAATTGATATTTGGCGCTAAATGGATGTGCTCGACAAGTGCCAGACGGTCATTGTGCAGTTGCCGGCGAAAAGCGTCGTCTACGACTGGTTGTACATTGTCCATGACTTCTACAGGCCGGTGCACACCTATGTCTCCATAATGTTGTGTGCGGTGGGGGCGGTGTGCAATTTCTGCAACATTGTCGTGCTCACAAGGTATAGAAAAAATAAAAATTTATGTCAATTTTTCAATTTTATTTCGATTTTAGGAAACAAATGCGCACTCCCGTCAACCTGATCCTCACCGCCATGGCGTGTTGCGACACGGTTGTCCTCTTCTCCAACCTCGTCTACACCACCCACTACACCTTCGTCGCTTTCGCCAACTGCCACCCACGACATTGGAGCTATGGCTGGGCGATGTTCTTGATCGCGCACGCCCACCTCTCCCTCGTCGGCCACTCCTCCTCCATCTGGCTGTCGGTGATGTTGGCTCTGATTCGCTACCTCACACTCCGGAGACGAGGGAAGATGACCGGTATCCAAATAGACCTCCGACACTCCTACATGGCTATAGCGGCGGTGATCCTGTTCGTTTCGCTGATGAACGCCCCCAACTTCCTTACCTACAAGATCTCAGAGCTGGGGCTGAACGAGACGTGTGTGATCACGGACGAGTCGGTGCGTAACGCTTCCGCCTATGTGCCCGACGTCTCCGATCTGGCGATGGAGGCGGACTGTCTCGTCTTCCGCATGGCTTTCTGGATCAGTGGAACGGTGTTCAAGGTCCTTCCGTGTCTTCTGCTCACATTGCTCGTCTCTTTGTTGACGAGGATATTAAACGAGATCAAGGCCAATCGACAACGTTTATTGCGGGGACCGTCGTTGGAGCCGGCGAGCAGTTTCAACGCACCGAGTCAGGAGTGGGCGGGGAGTGCCGCCTCCACCTTCCCTTCAAGCAATCCACCGTCGAACAACAATGGGATGATAACCGTGGCGGTGGAGAGGGAGACGTGTAAATATTCGCAGGTCCTGAGCCTGGCGCCTCCGCAGCCAGGGTCGAGGCTCAATTCGCTCAAGTAATTTTAAAAATTAAAATAATTCGTCAATTGAAAATTTAGACCCAGCATCGCATCCCAGACCCACCCCCATCACCCACATCACGCCAAAAACCGTACGGATCGAACCACGCGAATGCTGCTCGCCATTGTCTGCGTATTCCTTATCACCGAACTGCCACAAGGCATAATGGCGGTGTTGTCGGGGATGTTCTCGGAGGAGTTCCGACGCTATATCTACAACAATCTGGGTGATATTCTCGATCTGTTGTCGCTGTGTGGCGCCTGCACTTCATTCATCATCTATTGCTCGATGAGCGGGCAGTTCAGAAATGTGAGTTTTGTATTTCACAAATTTTACATTTAATATTTATAAAATTTAGGAGTTCCGTCGGGTCTTCCTTCCTCATCGCCTCAAATGCTGGCTCCGCGGCGCTGCAGGTGCCAATTGCCAACAACAGCATCTGACCTCTCACACCCTCTTGGCCGGACGCGATTCCAACTCCAATGTTCATCACAACAACAATCATGCGCAACAACCACATCAACAACAAAGGAGCTATGGATTGTGTGGTGATCGTGCGAGTTTCTCTACCACCACCGAACCCTACAATCCAACCATCCAAAATCATTCGAATCAATCAAAGCCATCGAAGAATCCAAATCCAAAGGCATCCGAATCGATGTCCAAAGGTTCTTCCCGTCCGAACAGCAATCCATCGCAGTACCAGCCACTCCCAACCATCCAGATCCAACTGATGAACAATAGCGTTGATGGATCGCCGATGGCCATGGAGCCACCAAATGGTCTTAACAGTCCAAAAAGTCAACCCATAAGTCCCTGCTCCAATCAAACAACGAGCACCGGCTCCTCCTCCGCTGTCGAGGATGTCGAGCACAACAACAATGAGTCGAGTCGACCAAATGGTTTCACATTGGGTTTGTTCGATGTAAAGCCAAAGGAGTGCAGTAACTCCTCGTCCTCTTCATTCACATCCGTAGCGGAGCTTATGCCAGTGACGAGTGAGGGAGAGGAGGAGACGAACAGCTATGGAGACGAGGACTCCATCCCGATGATTCCGTTGAATGATTTTCATCGGAGGAACAACAGCAATCATAGTCAGAAACACTGCAATGGAGGAGCAGCTAGAGGAAATGGAGATTTAAATGGAAAAAACTCAGTCACGACGCGGGTCAATTTTTGATAGAACATTTATGGAATTTATATGTTTCGATTCGAGAGAGCTTTTAAGTGTCAATTGAAAGAAAGAGATTTATACGAGCTATAGATTTGTAATATACTCATCCTAATTTTACACTGGTTAATAATAAAGAATATTCAATAATTTTATTCGTTCGAATTTTTATTTATTAATTAAAATCAAAGGCTATTTTATGTCCATCGATGATGACTTAATGGAAGTGTTGTGGTGGGTGGATTCCGTGACGGCGGCGCTAATACTGCTTTGTGTTCTCCCGACTCGACGGAGCCGCTCGTCACATCCACCACATCCATAGCGTCGAGTATTTTTGATTCACGCGAGTCCAAATTATTGTTGTAATCCATTAATGCAGCGGATGGGGTTGTTGTTAGTTGTCGTTGATCCACATTTCCCCACAGAAGTTGATTCAATGAAGAGGGCGGAAGAAGTGTGTGTTGACTAATGGAATTGGCGTTTTTCAGATGATCTCGAGAATCGAGCGATGTGGCATGAATTTGTGTCTGCAAAAGTTCTTTATCGCCGCCGAATGAGTTAGGAGTGAATTGTGGTTTATGGATAGCCTAAACATTTTGTTTAGTTTAAGTTATAGTTCTTTATTTATCTTTTATTTTGGGAAATACTGAAAGCCCCCCACTAATTTTTAAGTAAGATTTTTAAGTAATTTTTTCACGGCAGACCCATCCAACCCTCATATCAAAATGCTCCCCCGCATTGAGCTGAGCAACTTTTTTCTTCGGACATTTGAGTCCACCCTAACTTTGCACGATCCCTACGTAAACACCCGAAAAGCGCCATATAACCCCTACCCCTCATTTCAAATGTTTACCTCTTGGACCTATAAAACATAATATATAAAATGCTACCCAAATTCTCCCGAGCATTTTTAGTATTAGGATTTGATAATTTGTAGGGAAAAATTCACTTTAAAAAATCATACTAAAAAATTAGGGGAGATTTCAGTATCAATTTATTTTTGATTGAATTTAACTTCAATAAAAATATTCTCTAATTCAATAAATTTAATGGAATTATTTTACATTCAAAAATATTTATAATATAATATAAAAATTAAAAGATTTGTTTTTCATTCAAAAATATTTTTAAACATAATAAATAGAATTTTTTATATTTAAAAATATTTTAAATATAACTAAAACAGATAAAAAATTTAATTTAAAGTTTTTGTTGGATACAAAATTTTGCGAATCTGTTTTATAAAATTTTTATAATCTTTCAGACCTACCTGATCCACTACCACCGTCTCTACCAGATAAATTGCGATTATAAATAGTATGTAGCGGAGCATTTTTGAAGTAAGATTTAATACAATATTGGTGAATTGGTTGCCATCGAGCAATTCAAAGACTCGATTCTCTAGAATAATGATAATTATATCTTTGCGAATATTTATAGTGGAAACAAAAGGAAAGTAACCTTATAAAATTTCCTTGAAAATTAACATACAATTGAAAGTTTTCGCCGACAATGTCAAAAATGTGAAAGCAATCAAATTTGATGGGGTCATCAAACCAACCAAGTTAATTATTGTAGTGAAATTTCGAAAACAAAGAAGCAAATAATTAAATTACTAACAATGAAATTTTATAGTCAAACCAGATAAAATTATCTATTTAAACAAAAACTATGCTGAAAGAGAACAAGGATATTGCAGGATACGAGTAGATTCCGGTGATTCCGATGGTAAAATACAATACCACTCCTTCTCATTAATAACTCCAACCTCACGGATCAACTTGAATGAGAATTTTGTAATCGACGATGAATGGATCATCTGATTCTTCTGCACAGATTTGTGGTAAAGAAAACGGAAATGTCAGTCAAGATGTCATATGGAGAGGAGAGGAAAGTATGTAGATTCCTTTCTTCTCGGTGAATGACGGAAATGCGGTGTTTTGAATGACTCTCCCTTGTGGAGTGGTCGTCTATTATTACCGTTCCTCCTCATACATACTTCACTCACTCATCATCATCTTGTCATTATGGGGATCTCCAACAAATAAGGATGATGAGGATTGGGAAATAATTAGACAAAACTGCTAGATCTGGATTCAAATTTTTGTTTGAAGCGGTAAATTGAAGTGTTTTATGAAGCGAATGTCCGGGATAACAAAGCAGATGGGAGTCTTTAATCCTCTACTATACATAGCAAACAAGAAGATTAGAGTGACAATAGATACGGGTAGATGCAAAGAGAAGAATATATCTTTAAACCGTTTAAAATTTTAACATACATATTTCAATTGTTTAACTCTGCTTTAACCGTCTCCGACTGGCTGCAATAGCATCTGCTTATCATCTGAATCATCTTCTATCATCTGCGTTTCTCTAAATCGATACTGCAGAATCTCACGAGCGTTGCGAACATCTCCGCTATTTGCACACCTTCTAGACCCCTTCTTCCCGGCTCTCCAGGTTCAGAAAAACTTCTTCCTAAGCAAGCTGACTAAATAAAGAAGAAACAATTTCAAATAATCTCAGGAAAATAATTACTTTTTAAGAATTTATTTTTATCTGATATTAAGAGATTGCGCGATTTTGGAGAGGCGGTGTAGTACGAATACAACTTCCCCGGGGTCGGGGGATTATGATTCTATATGTTTTTACGCGACTCAATTTTTTAAAACTTTTTTGAAAAACTTAAAAACATATAGAGTCGGGATTATCATCTCAATAGCCTCGCTCCATGTCCCATATTCCAGAAGTGAGAAATGATGATTCATAAAATTCTTTCGAAGGCTCATAGTTAAAAATCGATTTCGGAAGTCAAATTTGTTTACATCAAACTCGCGAATTGGAAGTAAATTTTTCGTTAACTGAACATCGAAAAGTTGGATTCTGGTGTATGCGTCGATTTTTACTTCCTCATCATAAGGAACTAAAAGTTTTGTTGATTGTATCCTACTATTGAGGTGGGAGGGTGGAAATGATGTTTGATGTGAATCAATCGCATAATAAAAAATAGAAATAAATATTAAAATGAAGTTATAATATTTTAAATTATTGACATATGTAAAGGAAAGTAGCTTGATCCTCACCAATAACAAAAACATTTTGTAACATTTGGAAATTTTCGAGTTGCAAAATTTAAGGATATTATTTGTGTTTAATTTCCAACTTCATTCTATCATATAAGCAAAAATTCTATTCTATTGTGTGATTCTATGCAAAACTTTCTCGATCAAAAAAATAGGGCAAAATTCATTCTACCACCAAGCCATTTCGATCGAAAGGCTCTCACGTTCCCCCAAACTTTGCCCTTTTCGGAATACGAATCGTGGATTATCATCCCAACTGCCTCGCTCAATGTCTCTGCCATCAAAGTAAGCGTTAACCCACACACTCTCAATCACTCTGTCTCTCCGATAGAGTCGTTTTGTATTACTACGAATGTACTGTTTTCTGTGCTATATGGCGACAATGAACACGTGAAAATTTGTTGACCCGGAGAAATTTCATTACACATAACCATAAAATGAGGGATGCGTGGATTCTAACTGTATTCGCATCCCATTGTCTCTCATTTAGATGACGCGGCACAACATCCTTTAAAAGGTTACCAGACTCCCCTAGTCATCAGTCTCTTCTCACTTCATAACTTCAACTTCCATAACTTCAAGCACTCCGAATCCCTGTCGAAATCACTCACCTTCTAAGCGAAACCTCTCCAAACTGAAAATGTCTCTTCTATCCTTCAAGAACGGAGTCGTTGCACTCATCCTCATCATCGGATTGGTTGCCCTCAGCGTCAAACCGGCGAAGGGAGCTTCAAATGCCCTTTTAGCGCGAAAGAACCGGTCTACCGGAGCGCCTGGATGGTTGCCGGCGGGACTCGCTAATCGTCTCGATGGCTCAATCCCATTCGGACTTTTCTCAGGTGGAGGAGTCCGAGGTTTGCGTCACGGAAAGAAGAATCGCACTCGCTCACATGGCCGTCGTTCGAATCGCACCCGCTCCCATGGCCGTCATTCGAAGCGCAACTCGAGTGCTGGTTTATTTGGTGGAAAGTACGCTCTGTATCGACAGTGCAAGGCTCAAGCCAAACAGGCTCTACGCGCCGCGGGACGATCGATTCGCGTCAATGGCAGCTTGTCGCTGGAGCAGAAGAAATCGCAGTGGGCCGAGATCCGTAATCAGTACAAGGCCGCCAAGGCTGTGTGCAAGCAGCAGGGAAAAGGGCGTAATTCAACTGCTAAAAATGTTTAACTTATCGAACAATGGAAAACCCTAATAATGAAGTCATATAATTAACCAATTAATCTAAATAATGACAATAATGATTTTCGTTTTCATCCACAATGAATTTATATTGAGTAATAACGAATAAATTTGATTAATAAACATTTTCTTTGTTATACGTCAAAATACAATTTAAAAATCGTTCTTTCTTATCACCACTATACCCTAGGCATTAAGTCCGAAGAGATGTAGTGTCTCATAAATTTTAGTTTGTATGCCAGAAGTCTTGTACTGCTGTAGTTTTTTACTTTAAGATACTCTCTTGGAAAAATCATTGTCAATGATGGCCAACGACTTTCCCTACGCTTCCTCTCTTTCAATAGTGGATTCAGGGCCGGACCTTTCGATCTCTCCGTCAAGGTAATTACTCCCTCCCAGTTCCGGAAAACTATAAGGGGTGACCTTTACTCGACTCAAAATGGTAATACTATAGCAGGCCCCCCCCCCTTAGAAGTGTATGAAAATATTATAAAAATAAACAATTTATTTTTGTATATTTTTATAGTATTTTTTAACAATTTTCAATTGTTTATTATTACTATAAAAATATACAATTGCACATTTTTATATTAATTTTAAACAATTTTAAATTGTTTATTTTTATTATAAAAATAAACAATTTTTAAATTGTTTATTTTTATATTATTTTTAAACAATTACCAAAAAATAAATTACTTCTTTTTAAAAATGTTTAAAATTATTAAGATTATATAATCCTGCTATAGTATTACCCTCAAAATAAAACCGAATCGAAGTTTTGACGTGAAGGTTCTACGATCTCATGAGATAAAGGGATATGGATTAGAAGCATCGAGAACTCTGTTGTAACGTGGATTCTAACTGTCTGACACAATTACTCAACTGACGCAATCTTTAACATCTCTTCGTCCATTGTTCCTTTCCCAACTATCAAACGCTCCATTTGATTGATTACAGAAGGAGATAGAGGCAATGGTTCCTATTTTACTTCCAAAATTTATGGAGCGAGTCGGGTTAGGATTAGCGATCGGAGTGACGGAAATGTGGAGACTAAACTTATTATACTTTATCACTATTCTCCGCATCCATATTAACAAATTTGTCATTCATTCCAACTTTCCAGCGCTCTGCTAGCCTTGTAAGATTCGTGGACGCAATGTTAGTTAAGCCTGCCTTCCCAATTGTTTAATGGAAATATTTGTCAAGCGACTCAAGGTCGGAACGTGGATTCTAACCGACTGCCACAGTCAAGGCATACGCTGCCTGCACTGCACATTGAGTCCCCCAGCTGACAGAGGAGAATGGACTTCTGGATGGAGAGTATTATGATTATGGAGTTGGTTAGAATCCATGTTCCGATTGGTGTTCCCTTATGGAACACTAGCGGTTGGACAACAATACAATCCAATACGGGAGAGTCACAATCATTGATGTTCGCGACGTGGAATCTAACCGCCTGCACATTACAATCTATCAATTCCATTCAATGCATTCTGTGTGTCTCCATCTACCTATCTATCATCCATCTACCTATCTATGTGTCTCCATCTACCATGTGTTCCTCTCCAAAAATCGTTTAAACGCATGTAACAACCCATTCTCCCAAAAACTCTAACAACTCCGATTTCCTCTCTGTCTAAACCTAGAATTTAGTCCCTTTAAACTCTACCTAATCAAATAACTGAAATGACCTCTCTCTTCAAGAACTTGGTTGCCTTCTTCTCGCTCCTTCTCATCTTCTCCCTTCTACTCGCCGACATCGAGGAGATCCATGCACGAAGAGGCAACAGTTCCCGCAGCCATCGTGGGAACCGTCACTTCTCCCACTCGTCGCGTAACATCAATGTGACCTGTGTGGAGCAACTGCTGAAGGCGCGTCTACTCGCCAGTCCAAAGGATGCGCAGCTGGTGCGTCTGGAGAGAAAATTGAAGAAGTTGCAAAAGCGGGGAAAGGAAAAGAGTCGCAGTCTGGCCAGGGCGTTCAGAGAGTGTGTGCTCGTTTCCTCCGCGAAGTCGGGCAAAGTCAACGGAAAGAAGGTCAAGAACGCTTGAGTGCATGCATGGAAATGAAAGTTACGCTTCATCAAATGGAAATTTCGAATTATAAAAAGTTTATAAGAAAATTTGATAATATATAATCAATCATATAACCAGGCATAATATAATTAAGCACTAATTTTGTCACATGATATCTATATTATTTTACTTTGAATAAATCACCTTGGAAGAATATGTCGTTTTGAAAATCCATTTTTAGATGAGGGCCTACTATAAGGGTTGATTTCATGGAAATCTGCATATAAATATGTAGCTATGTTTTTGGTGCCATTAAATTATCTTTCTATCTAATCTAATTATTTTAAAATCTATCTGGTTGGTAGTAATTGTATTTGTAGCATTTGCTTAATAAAAATACCAGTGTTAAATATTACTCAGGGATACATTGGTATTCGAAATTATAAGTTTGAAAACATTTGTAATTCGAATTGGAATCGGTAATTTCGAATCAGGTTTAATAAAATTTTGACAGAATGTGAGAATTTTTTAGTTTCTATAAAATCAGTGGTGATAGGACAATTGCCCCCCCATACGACATTTTGTTGAATGGGGGGGGGCAATTAGGAATTGCCCCCTCCATACGACATTTTGTTGAATGGGGGGGCAATTAGAAATTGCCCCCTCCATACGACAAAAACTCGAATGAGGTTGAGGATCTAGAAATTTGCATCTATGTGACTTTTTGTTGAAAGAAAACGCAAGAAACCATAGAAGCTCTCTTTATTTCTCCATTGCACACTCAATATTCTCATACAATTCCATGCGGCCAGCCGCGATCAATAAATGCACGAATTCCAATCCAATCCATCCAATAGTTCAGGCCATCCAATAGTTGTCGAAATAGATCGCCAGCGCCTCCAGTCCGAGACGTTGGAGCCGAGGGCGTAGAGTTGATCGCCAATAAGGTCTGACGTTGCCTGGGCTCAGCAGCGGCAAGGCACACAACATTCGGATCGCAGAGTGGGCATCGGAGTCTTTGTCGGCGTAGAGATCTCCCAATCCCAGATGTCGAACTTGACGAATGATGGCCTGGCAGTAGTGGAAGGAACAGCCTCGAATCTTCTGTAACATGCGTATAAATTAGGAATCACCCAATCAATGTATTACCTCTTCTCCGAAGACAGCGCCAACTGCTCGTCGCTCGGCCGCCTCGAAGTCGGTGAAGATTCGAAGAACGCCGAGATTCGTCAGAATCGTCGCTGGTAGTGTTCCTTGAATCATTTTTGAAGCGAATCAATACAGACAATAACAAACCATGGCCCACAAGTTGAAATCTCACAAATGGCCCATTTGTGAAATCAATCTCATGGCCCACAAGTCTCTCTTGAGCATTATAAAATTTTATTCATGTTTCTCGAATAAGGAAGTAAAATAGTGATATTTAATTTGACAGCACAAATCATCCAATGTTCGATGACCATTCATATCTTTCCAGCACAGTGGGATCCGAAGCTTGGAATTCACGTGACTTGAAGTCGCGGC